>OOBT01001332.1_pt1 | contig 13198 bp, 15 predicted proteins | sample 1671551 | NCBI WGS metagenome assembly OOBT01 (sample SAMN06348168, study PRJEB24527) | human gut metagenome | reverse complement strand
CGGCGACCACCGAGATCTACACTCTTTCCCTACACGACGCTCTTCCGATCTCGCGCGCTGCAATATCTTTTCTATCCGCGCAGACGGAAAATATATTGTACCGCGGGGCAAAGAGTGGTATAATTATTTTTATAACCGAAGGGAGGCAGATCGATGAAACGCATAACGCTCGTCTGCGGTCATTACGGCAGCGGAAAAACGAATTTCGCGCTCAACCTCGCAGTCAACGCGGCGAAGCGCGGCGAGAAGATAACGCTCGTCGATCTCGATATAGTCAATCCCTATTTCCGCACCGCGGACTACAAGGACGAGCTTGAAGCGGCGGGAGTCAATGTTATTGCCCAGAATCTTGAGGGCACTACCCTCGACGCACCCGCGCTGACAGCGAGGATGTTCTCGATTTTTGAGGAGAGCATGGGCAGAGTGATAGTCGATGTCGGCGGCGACGATGCGGGCGCTACCGCGCTCGGACGCTTTTCGCGCCAGCTCAACGAGTCGGGCTATGATATGCTCTGCGTCGTCAACAAATTCCGCAAATTTATTTCAAGTCCCGATGAGGCAGTCGGGCTGCTTGGGGAGATAGAGGCGGCGTGCCGTCTGAAAGCGACTGGGTTAGTCAACAACTCGCACTTGGGGGCGCAGACGACTGCGCAGGACATTCTTTCGTCCGTCCCTTATGCCGAGAAAACGGCTGAACTTGCTGGTCTGCCGCTCGTATATACAACTGCGCCGAAGAGCGTCGCGGGCGAACTCGAGGGGAAGATAGATAATCTCTATCCCGTCGATGTACTCGTAAAGCTCCCGTGGTAAAAATTTTTTGACCGATACCGCTTCCGAGGCGAAGCGGCGGATATATAAGTTCGGTATTCTTGATTAGGAGGAACAGATATGGCAAAAGTCACGATCAATGAAAACACCTGCAAGGGCTGTGAGCTTTGTACGACGGCATGTCCGAAGCATATTATCAGCCTTGCTAAGGATAAGCTGAACCTAAAGGGTTATCATCCTGCGTGCGTCACAAACCCCGACGAGTGCATCGGATGTGCGGCGTGCGCTATTATGTGTCCCGATTGTGCAATAACTGTTGAGAGATAAAGAAAGAAGAGGTGTTGAAAGTGTCAGAAAGAGTTCTTATGAAAGGCAACGAAGCTCTGGCAGAAGCCGCTATCCGTGCCGGCTGCCGCCACTTCTTCGGTTATCCCATCACTCCGCAGACAGAGCTTGCGGCATATATGTCAAAGGTCATGCCTAAAATAGGCGGTACATATCTTCAGGCGGAGAGCGAAATCGCCGCCGTCAATATGGTTCTCGGTGCGGCATCGGCAGGCGGGCGCGCGATGACTTCCTCGTCCTCGCCCGGAATCAGCCTCAAGACCGAGGGTATATCTTATATGGCAGGTTCGGATCTTCCGGCGGTCATTATCAACGTCCAGCGCGGCGGCCCCGGACTCGGCGGAATCCAGCCCTCTCAGTCGGATTATTGGCAGGCGACAAGAGCGCCCGGCCACGGCGATCTGCATATTCTTGTTTTCGCTCCCAGCTCCGTTCAGGAGATGGTCGACCTCGTCGGCAGAGCTTTCGACAAGGCTGATGAGTATCGTATGCCCGCGATGATTCTTGCCGACGGTATGCTCGGTCAGATGATGGAGCCCGTCGAAATAGGCGAGGGCAGCGGCGGTTCGAGCGTCGAGAAGCCCTGGGCGGCATGCGGCCACAACGGCGGACGCAAGCACAATATAGTAAATTCCCTCTATCTCCAGGCGGCGGATCTCGAGCGCCTCGTCAGAGAGCGCTTCGCAAGATATGCGGTTATCGAGGAAAAAGAGCCCATGAGCGAGAGCTACATGGTCGACGATGCCGATTATGTCGTCGTCGCTTACGGCGCATCGGCGCGTGTCGCAAAGGCAGCTGTCCGCGAAGCGAGAGAGCAGGGCATAAAGGCTGGACTTATCCGCCCGATAACCCTCTGGCCGTTCCCAAAGCAGGCTATGCGCGACGCCGCAGAGTACGCAAAGGCTTTTCTCTGCGTCAGATGATTGACGATGTCAAGCTCGCTATCGACTGCAGCAGACCTGTTGAATTCTTCGGACGCACGGGCGGAATAATTCCGACCCCCGCCGAAGTCCTTGAAAATATCAAAAAACTTGCAGGAGGCGAAAAATAATGGCAATCGTATTTCAGAGACCCAAGGCGCTTCTTGATGTGCCTACCCATTATTGCCCCGGCTGCACTCACGGTATAATCCACCGCCTTGTTGCGGAGTGCATTGACGAGCTCGGTATAGAGGGCAAGACCGTCGGCATCGCGCCCGTCGGCTGCGCCGTTATGGCATATAATTATTTCGGCTGCGATATGATCGAGGCGCCCCACGGACGCGCCCCGGCTGTAGCAACGGGTGTTAAGCGCGCAAAGCCCGAGGACGTTGTGTTCACCTATCAGGGCGACGGCGACCTCGCCGCTATCGGTACCGCCGAAACCGTTCACTCCGCGACCCGCGGCGAGAACATCACGGTTATCTTCGTCAACAACGCTATCTACGGCATGACAGGCGGCCAGATGGCTCCCACTTCGCTGCCCGGTCAGGTCACTCAGACCACGCCCTACGGCAGAGACATAAAGACCGCGGGCTATCCCGTAAGAGTCTGCGAGATGCTCTCGACTCTCGACGGCACCGCCTATGCGGAGCGCGTTTCGGTTGACTGCGTCAAGAACATAAACAGAGCGAAGAAGGCCATTAAAAAGGCTTTCGAGACTCAGCTTGCCGGCAAGGGCTTCTCTATAGTCGAGGTCATTTCGGCTTGCCCCACCAACTGGGGACTTTCGCCCGTTGACGCGCTCGGCTGGCTCAGAGAGAATATGCTTCCCTATTATCCGCTCGGCGTTTATAAGGACAAGACAGCAGAGGAGGAAGCAAAATGAAGGATATGAACGCACTTCTCGCCGGATTCGGCGGTCAGGGTATACTTTTCATGGGCAAGGTCATTGCCTATGCGGGACTCACCGACGGCAAGGAAGTTTCATGGCTTCCGTCCTACGGCCCCGAGATGAGAGGCGGCACGGCAAACTGCAGCGTCTGCATCTCGTCCGACCCCATCTGCTCGCCCCTCGTTGTCACTCCGAATGTTTTCGTCGCAATGAACGGCCCGTCGTATGACAAGTTCATAGACAGCGTTGTCCCCGGCGGAATAGTTATCCTCGACAGCACGCTCGTCGAGCGCGAGGTCAAGAGAGACGATATCACCGTCTGCCTCGTTCCCGCCACTAAGCTCGCCGAGGAGCACGGACTCAAGGGCCTTGCAAACATCATTCTTATCGGCAAGCTCATGGAGCAGACCGGCTTCTGCAATCTCGACACCATGTCGAAGGCAATAGCCAAGGTCGTCCCCGCAAGAAAGCAGCACCTCGTTCCCAAGAACGTCGAGGCTATCGAGCTGGGCATGAACTACAAAGGCTAACAAGTAGGGACTGCCGCATTTAGTGCAGACCGAAGAGCAAAAATAAAAAGGTCATAATTCACGGATAATAACGCGGATTATGACCTTTATTTTTATTTATTAAACGCCTTTTACAGTGTAAATAATCCGCTGCTTCGCCCGGTTTTTATTTCGGACAAGGCGGCGGATTTATTTATTTCTTTTTATATCAGCGATCTGTAGAGCTCTGCAAGCTCAGCAACGCTCGTGTCGCGCGGGTTGCCGGGGCGGCAGGCGTCGTCATATGCGGACTGCGCAAGGAACTCGACATCCTCGTGCTTGACGATTTCCTTGAGGTCGGCGGGGATTCCGACGTCCTTTGCAAGCTGTCTGACTGCGTCAACAGCCGCCTTGCGGTATTCGTCAACGCTCATGTTCTCCGTGCCCTCAACGCCCATAGCCTTCGCTATGTCGCGGTATTTCTCGCCGGTCGCGGGTGCGTTGTATTCCATGACGGTCGGCAGGATGATAGCGTTTGCCACGCCGTGAGGGGTGTCATAGAGCGCACCGAGCGGGTGAGCCATCGAGTGTACTATGCCAAGACCGACATTCGAGAAGCCCATGCCTGCGACATACTGACCGAGAGCCATGCCCTCGCGTCCCTCGGGAGTGTTTTCAACGGCACCGCGAAGCGACTTCGAGATTATCTCGATTGCCTTGAGATGGAACATATCGCTCATTGCCCATGCGCCCTTGGTGATGTAGCCCTCGATAGCGTGGGTCAGAGCGTCCATGCCGGTGGCGGCGGTCAGGCCCTTGGGCATGGAGGACATCATATCGGGATCGACCACGGCGATCTCGGGGATATCGTTGGTATCCACGCAGACGAACTTGCGCTTTTTCTCCACATCGGTGATGACGTAGTTGATGGTGACCTCAGCAGCAGTGCCGGCAGTGGTGGGAACAGCGATGGTGAACACAGCGTGCTTCTTGGTGGGAGCAACGCCTTCCAGAGAGCGGACATCCGCAAACTCGGGGTTGTTGATGATGATGCCGATGGCCTTTGCGGTATCCATGGAGGAGCCGCCGCCGATGGTCACGATGCAGTCAGCTTCAGCAGCCTTGAAAGCGGCCACGCCGTCCTGCACGTTGGCGATGGTGGGGTTGGGCTTGATCTCACTGTAAACAGCGTAGGCAAAGTTTGCAGCATCCAGCAGATCGGTGACCTTCTTGGTGACGCCGAACTTGATCAGGTCGGGATCGGAGCAGACGAATGCCTTCTTGTAGCCGCGGGCGGTCAGTTCGGGAACGATGTTCTCAATGGCACCGTGGCCATGGTAGGAGATGGTATTCAGGACGATGCGGTCAGCCATAGTTATTTTTCCTCCAAATCTCTTTTCCGCCGCTTTCCGGGCGGAGCTCTCTGTTTTTCAGCATAGCACATTGTCAAAAGCTTTGCAATGTGAAATTGTTTGAATTTATTGTAATTTTTTATCAATGTGCAGTGTTTTATGGGTACTTTTTTCCAGTTTCCCACAGTTTTATGGTGTTTTTTCTTTTTCCCCCTTGACAAACAGAGCAAATCGTGTATTATTGTATCAAGCGCTTAATACAGCAATACAAGGAGATGATACCATGGGCGAACAGTTTGATGCCAGCCGCCCGATCTATGCCCAGCTTGTGGAACGGCTCAAGGCCCGGATCCTGGCCGGCACCTACCCGCCGGGCGGGCATCTGGATTCGGTACGTGATCTGGCCGCAGCCGCCGGGGTGAACCCGAACACGATGCAGCGGGCCCTTGCCCAGCTGGAGACGGAAGGTCTGGTGCGCACCGAACGCACCGCAGGCCGCTATGTTACGGAGGATACTGCATTGATCGAACAGCTTCGCGCCGACACCGCCCGGACGCTGGCGTCGGATTTTCTGGAAAAGATGCGCGGCATCGGCTACAGTCCCGCACAGGCGGCCGCGCTTTTGGAACACTGGGACGCAAAGGAGGACCGCAATGAATGAACTTTTGAGTTGTGAAGCACTGACCAAGTGCTACCAGAAGGATAAGACCGCACTGGAAAATGTAGACCTGCACATCGGCTTTGGCCGCATCGTGGGGCTGCTTGGCCCCAACGGCAGCGGCAAGACCACCCTCATCAAGCTGGCGAACGGTCTGCTGCAGCCCAGTGCAGGCAGCATCCGGATCGCCGGCATGACCCCCGGGCCGGACACCAAAGCCATCGTGTCCTATCTGCCGGATGCTGACTGGCTGCCGGACTGGATGCGTGTGGAGCAGCTGGTGGAAATGTTCCACGAATTTTATGCCGATTTTGACCCCGCCAAGGCAAACGAAATGCTGGCCCGGCTGGAACTGGAACCGAAGGCGCGGCTCAAGACCCTCTCCAAGGGCAGCAAGGAAAAGGTGCAGCTGATCCTGGCCATGAGCCGCGCCGCAAAGCTCTACCTGCTGGATGAGCCCATTGGCGGCGTGGACCCTGCCGCCCGGGACTACATCCTGAGCACCATCCTGAACAACTACAGCCGGGATGCGACCGTCATTCTATCCACCCACCTCATCGGCGATATCGAGCCAATTCTGGACGAAGCCGTCTTTTTGAAGGATGGCCGGGTGTTCGCCCACCGCAATGCCGAAGAGCTGCGCGAGACCGAGGGCATGAGCGTGGATGCATATTTCCGGGAGGTATTCAAATGTTGAAACAGCTGTTAAAATATGAATTCAAGGCCACCGGCCGCACCTATGGCGGGCTGTATCTGGCCCTTGTTGCGCTGGCAGTGCTGAGCGGCTTTTCCCTGCGCAGCTCTTCCAAGGACGACTTTGCATCTCTGCTGCTGTTCGCCTACATGGTCGTAGCCGTTGCGGTGGCAGTGGTGTCCGTGATGACCATTGTGACCCGCTTCACCCGCAATCTGCTGGGCCGCGAAGGCTACCTGATGCACACCCTGCCGGTGACAGAAAGCCAGCTCATCCTTTCCAAGCTGATCTCCAGCGTGGTATGGATGCTTTGCAGCAGCATCGTGGGTATTTTCTCCTTTGCGGTGATGCTGCTGGCTCTGTCTCTGAACAGCGCGGCCCTGCAGCAGCTGCCGGAGCTGTGGCAGAAAGTGGTAGAGATCTTCCGAGAGATCTTCCGCATGACCGGCAGCTCCGGGTGGCTCTGGCTGGCCTTTGAAACGCTGAACGGGCTGGTGGCACTGGTGTCCAGCATCCTGTGCATCTATGCCGCATGCATGATCGGCCACCAGTTCAAAAAGCACATGGTCCCGGCCGGTATTCTGGCATTTTTCCTGCTGTCCTTCCTGCAGAACTGGCTGAGCTCCGGTGTCAGCAGTGCCGACATGCTGCAGGCTGTTTCCTATCCCACCCTTGGCGGCGTGGACATCTCCATCGCTGCGCCCAGTGCGTTCACCACCCTGTTCGGGCTGGCGGTCAGCATCGCCTTTGCCGCAGGATACTTTCTGCTGACCCGCTGGCTGATGGAGCATAAGCTGGATCTGGAATGATCTTAATGTCCTCCGCTTTCGCTCTGGGCATTTTCAGTGAAACTATTTATTAATTGCAATAAGGCCGAACCATAAACTTCATCTGATACAAAAAACATCTGCAAGCTGCCCCATTCCGGGCAAAGCTTGCAGATGTTTTTCTTGTTATAGAGTGTTCAGCACTCGTCGTACTGCTTTTTCAGGTAGTTCAGGCATTCCACCGCGTTTTCCGGGGTGGTATTCTCCAGCGTTGCAAAGATATAGGGCTTTTCCTGCTTTGCAAACCGCAGGATGGTGCGGTAGTCCTCCATGCCTCCCTGCCCTGCACCCGTAGCAGCCAGCTGGCCGCCCGCATCCTTGCGCAGAAAATCCTTGAAGTGGATCATGGCGATGTCCTTGCCCAGAAGCTCGATGGCCTCGGCGAACACTTCCTCGCGGCGGTCCACATTTTCCATGTTCAGCAGGTTGACGGGGTCGAACAGGATCTGCAGGTTCGGGCTGCCGATCTCGTCCAGCACGGTGCGGGCGCGTCTGGCATCGTACACGATGTGCTTGACCACCGGCTCAATGGCAATGGTCACGCCGTACTGCTCGGCGCAGCGCACCACCGGCTTGAAGTTCCGGATAAAAGTAGCAAGGGCTTCGTCGCTGCGGCACTCCGGACAGAATTTGTACTCCGCGTTGGGCGCACCGGTCTCGGTGCCCACCATGCCGCAGCCCAGCAGGCTTGCAAAGCGGATGTGCGCATAGTATTTTTCCTGAATGGCGTGCAGGGCATCCGCATCCGGGTGGGCAAGGTTCAGGTAGTTGCCCAGCACGGCAATGTCGATGCCGTTTTTCTCAAACAGATGCCGCAGATACAGCGCATAGCCGGGGGTCAGGGCGCTGGGGGTGCAGGGCAGCTCCCTGAAGGATTTGCTCAGAGCCACATGGGCGCAGGTAAAGCCTTTCTGGCGCACCAGCGGCAGCACCTGTTCAACGGGCAGCTTTTCCGCGTCATGCAGACGCAGGCCGAATTGGATCATGGAAAACCTCCTCCTTTCCCGCACAACACGCGGGGTTGCATTGACCTTATTATACACGAAAGCTGCGTTCCATGGAACCGCCTGAAACAAAAAAGAGCATCACTTTGCACCCTCAATGGATACAAATGATGCTCTTTTTGCAAATCTGGTCCTGGCAGATGCGGCTCATTCTCAGCGCCGGTACTTTGCAGCGGCCTGCAGGCGCTGCATCGCACGGTCGAGCGCGATCTTGCTCTGATAATATTCATGCATGCTCTGCTGATGCTGCAAACGCTCCTCGGCACGGATGCGGGCAGCCTCGGCACGGTTCTTGTCGATATCCTCCGGACGCTCGGCGCTGTCCACCAGCACCATCACGTAGGCAGGCGTCACCTCGGCAATGCCGTCACCTACCAGGATGTCCCGGCTTTCACCGTTCACCTCATAGTGCAGGATGCCCATGTGGATGGCCACCAGTACCGGGCTGTGTCCGGCCTGTATGCCGTACACGCCATCGCTGATGGGCAGCACAAGGTCTTCGCAATCGCCCTGATAGTACTCACCGCTGGACGCAGTGATGTTCAGCATGAACTTGTTCATCAGACGGCACCGCCCTTTTCCTCAGCCAGCTTTTCCGCCGCCTTCTGGCGGGCATCTTCCAGCGTACCAACGTTAAAGAACGCCCACTCCGGCAGGTCGTCGGCTTCGCCGTCCACAATGGCAGCAAAGCTGCGCACGGTATCCTGCAGGGGCACATACTTGCCCTTCAGGCCGGTAAAGTTCTCGGCCACAGCAAAGGGCTGGGACAGGAACTTCTGCAGCTTGCGGGCGCGGGCAACGGTGAGCTTGTCGTTCTCATCCAGCTCGTCCATGCCCAGAATGGCGATGATGTCCTGCAGTTCCTGATAGCGCTGCAGAATGGACTGCACCTTGCGGGCCACGCGATAGTGCTCCTCGCCCACGATATCCGCTTCCAGAATGCGGGAGGTGGATGCCAGCGGGTCCACGGCCGGGTAAATGCCCTGCTCCACGATCTTACGGGACAGCACGGTAGTGGCATCCAGATGTGCAAAGGTGGTGGCGGGGGCCGGGTCGGTCAGGTCGTCGGCGGGGACGTAGACGGCCTGCACCGAGGTGATGGAGCCTTCCTTGGTGGAGGTGATGCGCTCCTGCAGAGCGCCCAGCTCGTTGGCCAGAGTGGGCTGGTAGCCCACAGCAGAGGGCATACGGCCCATCAGGGCGGACACCTCGGAGCCTGCCTGCACGAAACGGAAGATGTTATCAATGAACAGCAGCACGTCCTTGTGGGTCTCCTCACGGAAGTACTCTGCCATGGTCAGGCCGGTCTCGGCAACACGCATACGTGCTCCTGGGGGCTCGTTCATCTGACCAAAGACCAGTGCGGTCTTATTCAGAACACCGGACTCGTTCATCTCGCCCCAAAGGTCGCAGCCCTCGCGGGAGCGCTCACCCACGCCGGTGAAGATGGAGTAGCCGCCGTGCTCGGTGGCCACGTTATGGATCAGTTCCTGAATCAGCACGGTCTTGCCGACGCCTGCACCGCCGAACAGACCGATCTTGCCGCCCTTTGCATAGGGGGCCAGCAGGTCGATGACCTTGATGCCGGTCTCCAAGATCTCGGTCGCGGGCTTCTGCTCTGCAAAGCTGGGGGCCTTGCGGTGGATGGGCCAATGCGGCACATCATCCACAGAGCCCTTACCGTCGATGGGTCTGCCCAGCGGGTCGAACATGCGGCCCAGAGTGGCTTCACCCACCGGTGCGGTCAGGCCGTGGCCGGTAGCGTTCACGGTCATGCCCTTGCCAAGACCCTCGCTGGCGGAAAGCATGATGCAGCGCACAGTGGTCTCGTTGACATGCTGTGTCACTTCCATCGTGCGCTCGGTGCCCTCAGCGGTCACGGTAAGCGCTTCCTGCAGGGCAGGCAGCTTGCCTGCGGTGAACTGCACGTCCACCACAGGGCCGGCTACGCGAATAATAGTTCCCTGTATCATACGATTGCCTCTATACTAATTTGTAAATACGTTTTATTCCGCCCGGTTCTGCACGGCAGCCGCACCGCCGATGATCTCGGTGATCTCCTGCGTGATAGAGCCCTGACGGGTGCGGTTGTACTCCAGCTGCAGCTCCCGGATCATATCGTTGGCGTTCTTGGTGGCGGAATCCATGGCAGTCATGCGGGCGCTCTGCTCTGCGCAGAAGCTCTCGGTCATGGCACCAAAGATCATGCCGTGCATATAAATGGGCGCGATCTGTTCAAACACCGTCCATGCAGACGGGAACATCTCCACCTCGCCCTTCGGATCGCCCAGACCCTTGGGAGCAGGCTGCAGATGGGCGCGGTCCAGCGGAAGCAGACGCACCATGGTGGGCTCGCTGGTCAGTGCATTCTCGATGCGGGTATAGATGAGATAGATCTCATCCAGCTTGCCGGTCTTGAAATCATCGATGGCATCCACCGTGATATCGCGGGCGCGCTGCAGCGTGGGCTCCGTGGCACCGTAGTGGAAATCCTCCACCAGCCGCGGGTCCTTGTGGTACAGAGCGCGGTAGCCGGTCTGACCGATCACATAGAACCGGTCGTTCTCATCCGCATTTTCCTTGAGGAACTTGATGATGTTCTGGTTGTAAGCGCCTGCCATGCCCTTATCTGCCGTCAGCACGATGTAGGCCCGCTTGGGGTTTGCGGTGTTGCGTTCGTGGAAGAACGGATGCACCGGCTCTTCCGGCAGGTGGGGCACCACGCGGGAAATGGTGTCGCGCATACGGTTGAAGTAGGGCGACACATTCTGGTAGTTCTTGCGCGCCTTGCGCAGCTTGGACGAGGAGATCAGATACATGGCGTTCGTGATCTTCATGGTGTCCTGAATGCTCTCAATGCGCTCCTTCAGCAGCTTACTGGACGGCATGGCTGTCGCCTCCCGCATAAGCTTTCCAGGCGTTCAGGATGGCATCGACCATTTCAGGTTCCAGCTTGCCGGTGGCGGTGATCTTATCCATCGTACCGGACACATCCGCGCGGAACTGACGCACAAATGCGGAAGTTTTGGCGCGCAGCTCGGCAGTGGGCAGCTGATCCAGCATACCGTGGGAAGCCAGCACCAGCGTGACCACCTGCTCTGCATCGGACTTGGGCTGGTACAGCGGCTGTTTGAGCATTTCCGTCAGTGCCTTGCCGTGATCCAGCTGGCGGCGGGTCTCTGCATCCAGATCAGAGCTGAACTGTGCAAAGGACTCCATATCCTTGTACTGTGCCAGTTCGATACGCAGGTTTGCGTTGGCCTTCTTCATGGCCTTGGTCTGGGCAGCGCCGCCCACACGGGACACCGACAGGCCCACATTGACAGCCGGGCGGTTGCCTGCATTGAACAGGGCGCTCTCCAAAAAGATCTGGCCATCGGTGATGGAAATGACGTTGGTGGGGATGTAGGCCGAAACGTCGCCTGCCTGCGTCTCAACGATGGGCAGTGCAGTGATGGAACCGCCGCCCAGCTTGTCGCTCATGCGGCAGGAGCGCTCCAGCAGACGGGAGTGCAGATAGAACACGTCGCCGGGGTAAGCCTCACGGCCCGGAGAGCGGCGCAGCAGCAGAGAGATGGCACGGTAGGCCACTGCATGCTTGGACAGATCGTCGTAAACGATCAGCACGCTCTTGCCCTGACTCATGAAGTACTCGGCCAGTGCGGTACCGGCATAGGGTGCGATGTACTGCAGGGGAGCGGAATCCGAAGCAGTAGCCGCCACGATGGTGGTGTAGCTCATGGCACCGTGCTTCTGCAGATCGCCTGCCACGCGGGCAATGGAAGAAGCCTTCTGGCCGATGGCCACATAAATGCACAGCACACCAGTGTTTTTCTGGTTCAGGATGGCATCGGTGGCAATGGAGGTCTTGCCGGTCTGGCGGTCGCCGATGATCAGCTCACGCTGACCACGGCCGATGGGGAACATGGAGTCGATGGCCAGGATGCCGGTGTGCAGCGGGGTGTCCACGCTCTGGCGCTCCAGGATGCCGGGGGCCTGCTTCTCGATGGGGTTGTAGCCCTCTGCCTCAATGGGACCCTTGCCGTCGATGGGCTCGCCCAGGGGGCTGATGACGCGGCCCAGGAAGCCGTCGCCCACCGGGATGCCGGCGCGCTTGCCGCTGCGGGTCACCAGAGTGCCCACGCCCACTTCCTCGATCTTGTCAAACAGCATGATGCCCAGATGATCGGGCTCCACGCTTTCCACCATGCCCTTTGCACCGTTGTCAAAGGTGACGATCTCGCCGTAAACGGCCTGATCCATGCCCTTGACGTCCACAACGCCGTCGGCTGCGGAGATCACGGTGCCGCCCTCTGCGGTCGTGGCGGCGGGCTTGTAGTCCTCCACACGGGTCTGCATCACAGCCAGGCTGGGCGCATCCGCCGTAATGGCGGCCAGAGCGCTCTTGCCGGAGTTGTCGAACACACGGCCGCCCACCTGCAGCACATAGCCGGAGATCAGGTCCGGCTCCACGCTGACGGTCAGCTCCACCTCAGCGGCGCCGTACTGCTTTTTCAGCTGGGTGCGGATGCGCTCCACGGCGTCCTCAGCCGGGGTACGGGCACAGTGCGGATAAGCCTTTAAAATCTCAGACGCGCTTGCCATCGCTCTCCCCCGCTTTCTGCAGCAGGTCGTCCAGCATACGGGCATCATCCTGCTGCGTGAGGTTGCGCTCCAGCACCTTTGCGCACATGGTGCGGGTCAGGTCGGCGATCTGTGCGTCGGCCTGGCGCAGCTTGCTGGCGCGCTCTGCTTCTGCAGCTGCCTTGCCCTCGGCCACGATGGCGTCGGCCTGACGCTGTGCCTCAGCCAGCAGCTGTTCCTTCTGTTTTTCGGCCTGCTGTGCGCTCTCTTCGCGGCGGGCAGCGGCCTCAACGTCCACATTGTGCAGCTTGTCGTTTGCTGCAGCCAGGGCAGCTTCTGCCCTGGTCTTTGCATCCTGCGCATTGGCCAGCTCATCGTCCACCATCTTCTGGCGCTTGTCCAGCACGTCCTGCACAGGCTTGAACAGGAACTTGCGCAGCAGCGCGTACATGATGAGAACGTTGACCACGGTCCACAGCAGGTTGATATCGAGTTTCAGCATTCGTTCACGCCTCCATTATCAGCCCAGGAACAGGATGATCAGCAGTGCAACAACGAAGCCGAAAATTGCGGTACCTTCTGCCAGAGCAGCGCCCAGCAGCAGGTTGGTCTGGATCTTGCTGGCAGCCTCGGGCTGACGGGAGATTGCCTCCGTTGCCTTACCGG
>OOBT01001322.1_pt1 | contig 13259 bp, 10 predicted proteins | sample 1671551 | NCBI WGS metagenome assembly OOBT01 (sample SAMN06348168, study PRJEB24527) | human gut metagenome | reverse complement strand
CAAGACAGCATTCATCCATGTGAGATAAAGCATACTGTGTAAGTTTTACTCGCCCCTCTGAATGTATGATATACTTCTCATCATCAAGGCAAACATGGCCCTCAACATAAACAAACTTTCCTGTATCAATGGCTTTTCTAAAGTCTTTATTTAAACAATACGCCTTAAATAAATCAGCTGAGGATATTGTGAACGATTGATTATCCGTCAAGGCTGATGCATCAAATGAAAATGGAGTAACATATTGTCCATTAACATATGTAAATGCACCATCAACTTTTGCAAAGCCCATTTCTCTTATGCGCATCTTAACTGCCTGTTTTGATAATCCATAGAAATCAGCTAATTCTGAAATCATTTCCTCGATTTGATAACCATCTGTACCATCAAAATGAATATGGTATTTTTCTATGAGTTCTGAAATTTTTATTTTTGCTGTATTTGTTGGCATCAAGATATGTGGAGCAACTCCATTAGCTTGCCACTCCATCCAATCCACAGCCTTCCACTTTTCTGAATCTTTTGCATTGCTACCTATAGAACACTGTATTATTTTCCCTAATTCATCATTTGCTCCAAGCATCTTCATCAAAGCATGATACGGTTGATGCCTATACCAATGGAAGCACTCATGCGCAATGGTAAAGTTCACAGTACCTAAGGTTCGTTCATAATATACACGAGGATCTATCAAAACTGTTCCACGTTTGGCATTTCTGATAACAATATTCTTGTTTTTATCCTTAATATTTCCGTCTTCAAAAACAACCAAACCAAAAATATCAAGTTCTGATGAAAGCAACGAATCTTCTATAATCGAAAGACCCATGTCCTCTGCAATCTTTCTAATAGGAACAGCTACCGGTTCCTGTAAAGCCAAAGGATAATATTTCTCCAGGAATTTTGTAGCTTCATTTTCAAAAGCATCTCTTGAAATAATCGGTACCAATTCACCGGAATACTTGTCATTATCTGAATCTTCCTGTTGCTCACATTCATTAATATTTATAATTTCAAAATCTGTTAGTTCCACGCCTAAAAGAACTTTACACCTTACATCAAGCCATTTTTCAGTAAACGAAACCCTACCCGTTGAAGATATAGAATGTTCGATATCACAACTAACGATTACAGAAAAGCTAATCGCACCATCATCTACCTGTTCAATATGGACTACATTTTGGATTTCGATGTCTGATAGTGTAGCTTTATTCTCTTTCACTTTTTCCGTCATATAATCAAGAACAGCGTCTTTTATCTCATCATATCTTCTTTGGTCGATCAATTTTTGCAAAGGACTCTCATCCTGAGCATCATAATAGTCTAGTCTTGAATCATTCAATTCTTTTCGTACTGCTCTCCAGTTTTTCATATACATGTCCATATATGCAATAAATGTCGAATTATGTGTACGTTCCCTCAGATGAATCAATTCATGTAAAATAACATATTCTAAACATTCAATAGGTTTCTGGGCCAACTGCAGATTAAACCACAGCTTCTTTTTTTCAGTGTTACAGGTTCCCCAACGCGTAACCATATATTTTGTTTGCCACGACTCACAGTGAAGCTCAGTAATTTGTTCCCATTTAGGAAGAAGTCTTTCTATCTCAACTTTTAGTAAGCTACGATACTGTTCACGCACATAGTTTTCTCGTTGCTTAACCGTACTATCTTCTCTCATTGAGAGAATTACTTTATCTCCTTGAATTTCAAAGCTGTTCTTTTGAGCATCTGGTACAAAGGATAAGTAATACTGTTTGCCCCAGATGTACATAGTTTCACCGCTAACATACTGTCGCTTAGCACTTCTTGGTTGTTGCTGGAACTTCTCAATTTGTTTTTTTATCCAACTGAGATTGGTTCGAGCATACACCTCGATTGCCTTATCATCCATTGATAATGGTGCCGAAATAACAACATGTCCATCAGGCGGTTTTATCTGAAGGTGCATATTCTTAATATTCTTTTTTTGAATATCGATCGGTATGCCCGAAATCACAATTCTCATCTATTAATATTCCTCCTGCTTCTCAATAATCTTATACAGACGTTCAACCTCTGCATCATCATTGAGAATTGCAAACAACGCTCTCTTGATTCTTCTTTCCTTGATTGAATCCCCACGAAAACCACTCATTTTACTATTCATAACAGCTTTATGAAGTTCAATAGCCAACACTTCATCCCCGCCAACATTATCATATAATGCTTGCATGGCCTTACTATATCTCACGCTTTCAGGATAGTCTTCATTTTCTTCCGGATGGTCAACATTCTTTGCGAGTTTAATATATTCATCAAGAAGTTCCTTATAGGACAAAACGCCCTTCTGTCTATCTTGAATCAGTTTATCCAAAATCGCTGACATCTTTTCATAGTATTTTGGATTTACAGTTACCTTTTCTACCATTTTACGACGGATATTGTTTTCAATTGCTTCCGCCGCACCTTCTTTCTGACCTGAAGGCGTATCTTCTCCGGTCATCGTTTCACCTTGATCCATTACGAAATCGAGAAGTGTTAGGTCATCAAATTCACCAATTTTGATACTATCAGAAGCCATGATGTAATTATCAATAAGCTTTCGCATATCCGGTTCATATGCCTTAAAATCTAAGAAGTCGCCGCTCTTATTTCCGATAGTTTGCTTTAACTCAATATAGAAATGTACTTTATTCTCATAAGCATTAAGTTCTGTTGCAGAACAAATATCAACCATATACTGCTTTGCTTCAGCATAAGCACGAACTAAACTGCTTACGAGTTTATATAATTTTTCACGAAGGCGAGCATAGATTTCATCCATGTCTTCGCTCATGCCGGAAACGCCGCAGAAATAGTGAAGATACTGCAAATCTTCTTTCGGAGCTTCGACACCCTCGCATAATTCTTCTAGCTCTTCGTAAATATCTTTGAAATGTTTAATAGCCTCATCACCTCTATCTTTAAGAAGTCCATCTACATCTTCAGGGGCATAGTTCTCAAATGCTCCAGATGTGTACTTATCCATAGCATTTTTTAAATTTCCAAAAAGCTGCTTGTAATCCACAATATAACCAAATTCCTTGGTATCACCATCCAGTCTATTTACACGACAGATCGCTTGGAATAAACCGTGGTCTTGCATGCTCTTATCAATATAAAGATATGTACAAGGAGGTGCATCAAATCCTGTGAGAAGCTTATCAACTACAATAAGCAACTTCATATTTGCAGGTTCATTGACAAACTTTTCCTTTACCTCTTTCTCAAAATCTTCCACTTTCTTCTGAATTGAAACTTTCTCCGGAAGGTTGTCAGGGTCAAAGCCTAACATGCGAAGATAAATCTCGTATTTTTCAAAAGTCTCTGTTTCGTCATCAGCACTTACAGTATCTGTTCTGAGATCTCCTGCTTGTGGTGTGTAGGATGAAATGATTGCACATTTCTTAAACCCACGCTGCTGGAAGATTTCATAATACTTACATGCAGTATAAATGGAATCAGCTACAAGAATAGCATTTCCATTACCATCCATCAGACGAGGCTTCAAGTCGAAATCCTGAATGATGTCCCAAGCAACGCGCTCAAGTCTTGAACGTGAGCTATAAATCTTCTGCATGCTTGCCCATTTCTCTTTTAGTTTTGCCTTTGCTCTGCTTGAAAGAGTACGAGTCTTAACATCAAACCACTGGTCAATCCTATCATGGACTGTAATATCCTGCGGAATATCTCTATATTCATATCTCAAATCCAGTACAACACCATCTTTAACCGCTTCATTGTACTTATAGCTATGGATGTATGTTCCAAAAACTTCGATACTTGTCTTCTTATCTTTCTTTAATAATGGTGTACCAGTGAAACCAATAAAGATAGCTTCCGGCATAATTGCCTGCATTGCTGCATGTAATTTACCAGACTGAGTTCTGTGACACTCATCTACAAATACAAAAATTTTACCCTTTGCCTTAAAATCTGCAGGGAGTGCTTTTTTCAACTCATCAATATACTTATCATAATCAGATTCTGTGGCTTCACCACCACGACGGCCAAACTTATGCACCAATGAACACAACAATGAATCATCATAAGAATTTAATTTCTGAAGCAAGTCATCGCAACTCTTGGTTCTGGTGATCTTTTCATCAACACCGATATAAGTTTTTTCTATCTGTTCATCCAGCTCGTCTCGGTCTGTAACGATAAGCACACGAGGATCCTCTTCTTCACAATTTGCAAGAATCCATTTTGAAAGCCAAACCATAGTAAGTGTTTTTCCACTACCTTGAGTATGCCAAATAATACCACCGTGCTGTTTTGCCAATCGCCTTTGTGTACGCTTGATACCATAGAACTGATTGTATCGGCACACCTTCTTGATTCCCTTGTCATACACAACAAAGTTTTCAATAAGGTCAATAAAACGCTTTTTATCGAACATCTGGTAAATCTGCTGTAAAAGAAGGTTGTCCAGTTTTTCGCAATAAGCCATGATGCGTGCATCCTCTGGGTCACGCTCATCCTCATTTTCATGGAATCCATCTGGTTTCCATTCCATATAATATTTCTCTTTGGTCTGAATTGTTCCATAGCGCAAACCTTCTATTTCATTACCGGCCATACAAAACTGCATCGTCGTAAAGAATGGAGCGATAAATCCATCTTTCTGATTTGTCAAATTCTGACGAATACCATTAGAAACAGATACACTACTTTTCTTCAATTCAATGACCGCCATCGCAATACCATTCACATAAATTACAAGGTCTGGTCTTTTTTCCTGACGACCAACTACTGTAACTTCCTCGGCAATCGCAAAGTCGTTATTTGTAGGTGTTTCCACATCCATGAAATAAACCGTCTTTGGTGCTCCATCGGCTGTTTCCTTTACCTTGGCACCATACTTCAAAAGAGAATAGACTTTATGATTTGCATCGTACAAACCATGTGTCATATCATCTGCTGCTTTTACCAGTTCAGAAACAGCTCCGTCAATCAATTTCTGGCTGTAACCGCTAAGGCGCAAGTACGCACGAAGACGGTCTTCACGGATGTTCTTGTTTGCGGCATCTTTTAAATTGCCTACGTATTCATAATCAAGGATATCTCTATCCTTAAAGAAGCTAACCACACGATCTTGGGTAGCTCTTTCTGTGTCGCCAATACTCATGCGTACATTCCTCCTAAACTAATCGTATTTTCCCTGTAAGCAAGTCGCTCATCATACCTTTTTTAATATTCGAATATTTATCACACTTACACTGATGAAGAGTGATGAGGTGGTCGAGGTTGGAAAAACACTCTCCTATTTTTTTCTGTTCTTCTTTGGATGTTATATATATTGGAATCTTTGACAAGTCTCCCAAATACACTCCAGGCTGAGCAGACTGACTTTTTCTATCATTCAATTCTTTTTGAAATTGAACTGACTCAATCTCTGTTTTCAAAAATCTTGATGTCATTTCTTCACTCGGACGTAAAAACGCTACGCTTCTCTGAAATGTGAATTTTCCTACATTTTCAAGGATTGCTGATTCTCCAATCGAACCAACAATAGTTAAAAGAATATCTCCGTTTTCCAATGTGAACTTTGTATGAATCTGATTAAACTCATCTTCTGATATTTTCCGATCAGAACTATCGTCAATTATTATCTGTCCATTTTTGATATTTTTAGCACTTAATAAATATGGTCCTTCTTCTGCATCTTGATGCGTTCCATGAGTACCATCTTTCAAAAGTGACAACACTTCGCCCAACTTACGCTGTTCCCAAGCTTCAGTAAATCCTGGCAAACGCATTTCTGGAACTGTGTCATCCTTTTGTGGAAACATTTTCGATAAACATCCATTTTTAACAAGCTTTATCTTATTTACAACTTTTGTTTCTGATGTCATTAATAACTGTATTTTATTTAATGATTGTACTATTTTCTCCTGTTCATCAAATGGAGGTACCAATATCAATGTCTCTGAAATAGCTCCTTTTGATATTGATGACACTTTTATACCTGTTATATATGGCAATATTTGATTGTGAAATAAATCAGAATTCATGTAATATCCTAACCACCCCGGAGCAAAATCACCTTTTTTAACTCTACATGGAATGGTATGAAGTCCTGCAACAAGTTTACTATCACCGAGATTCTGTACCTCAATAACTTTTCCAACAGTTTCGTCCTCTGCCGTATCTGCAACAACAATGTCACCGTCCTGAAGTAATTGAGTCGATGAGGATAACAGAGATAACTCATTTACGTATGGAATTTCTTCTTCGTTACAATCCAATACTTCCGGAAACTTTGTTAAAATATCACCATAATGAATATTTCTTACAGCTCCACCACGATTATTTAAATTTTCACGTGACAGAGTATTATTGGATATCACCCTAAACGTTTCGTCAAATGTTTGGAGTTCCCAGTCTACTGGAATATCACCAATCTCCGTATGTTTTAATTCTTTTACCATTTGAAGCCCATCCTCTCCAGATGACTCTTGACCTTTGCCTCATAGTCAGCAGTCTGCTTCATAAGATCAGGAAGAGTATTTTCATAACGTTTAGAAAGTTCAATAATGCGGTCTGCAAGCTGATGGGAGATTGCTGCATACAAATCATTAATACCTGTACCGATGGTGTAATACCATTTTTTATTTACCAGTAAATCTATGATTTCATCGTCTGTTAAAGTTGCATATCTCTCACGAGCCTTCTCGTCAAGTTCTTTATCCATCTCCTTGATAAGCTTTGTTGATTCTTCGGACTTCTTAGCTAATTCAAACGCAGCTTTCAACTCTGCATAATCATCTGCATATGCTTCCGGAGCTGGTGCTTCTGCGCGTGCCATTGCCAATGCATATGAAACGGATGTCTTTGTCACAGTACCTTTTTCTGTATAAGCCACTTCAAGAATAATATTGTTACTAATATAATCCACATACTCCTTTTTCTTCATAGGAAGCATGCCCTGTAATTTGACTAGTCCATCAATCAGTGGAGTATGAACATGGCTCATGATTTCATCCATCTTTTCTTGGATATCCTTGCTCTTAACTTTTCCACCTTCAGCCACATCGGACAAAACGGAATCCTCTGCAGATTCTTCAACTAAAGACATAAGACGAGAATCTGTTTCTACAACAAAATCAACAAGGTCATCCATCGCTTTTTTCTCTTCCGGGAAAAGTTCGGAAATAATAAGCGCTTTGGGAATAAGTTTTCCTTCCCATCCTGCAACTTTCAATTCCTGATTTCCATCATCATCTTTTTTCTTTGTTTCTTTCATAATGTTTTCTGTTTCTCTTGCAACGCCATAACCAGCTTCGTCGGAGATAATCATAGAAACATCATCACTAAGCACTTCATTCCAGTAAGCAAGAAGTACCTGATATACATCATATTTATTAATAAGTGAAAGGCTCTCAAACTCTTTCAATATAGCTTGAGCCAATTCAATAATCAGTTCTTTTGCAGACACGCCAGCCTTCAAATTCTTAAGTTTAGAATCTGCGTAAGACTTCCAATTTGCGAATACTTCATCAATCATTTCTCCATAAACAGCAAATTCTGCGTTAGAGTATGTTGTCTGACGAATCACATCTTCTTCTACATTCAGCTTATAGTATCCTTCACTAAACACACCAAAAAGTTCATTCTTCAGAGTCGGGAATGCAGTCCAGAAACGTTCTAGTGCATCAATATCCGCTGCTGGTATACCACCATGAATATGCGCATAGATATCCTGAATATCTTCCGGGGCAGAAGAATCAATGTAACGAGAAATATTTAAGTTGTACCCATTCTTTTCCTTAATTTCTTTGTTTGGTACAAAACGAGCATATTTAGGATCTGTTGTAATCTGCTCATTAAAAGTAGTTACAATACGATAAATATCCTGTTCACGGAGTCTGTTCTTGCTTCCATCTTTTACATAGCCCTTGCCTGCATCAATCATAAATATACCAGCGCGGTTTTCCGCACCTTCTTTATCAATTACGAGAATGCAAGCAGGAATACCCGTTCCGTAAAATAAGTTTGGAGGCAAGCTGATAATTCCTTTAATCCAGCCTTTATCAACAATTGTCTGTCTGATAGTTGCTTCAGCATTTCCTCTAAACAATACTCCATGAGGAAGAATTACTGCTGCTTTACCAGTAGACTTCAGGGTTTTCAAAATGTGCATTAACCAAGCGTAATCACCATTCTTTTCAGGTGGTCTATCCCCATATCCAGAAAATCGCCCAAACTCTTTTAACCCATCGGACCAGTTTTTAAGAGAGAATGGAGGGTTTGCCACAATATAATTAAATCGCTCAAGTTCTGATGGATTATCAGTTTTCATAAACTGCGGATCTGAGAATGTGTTTCCTGCCATAATTCTAATTGTAGCTTTATTATGAAGAACCGCATTCATCTTTGCCAAACCAGCTGTAGAACCATCTTTTTCCTGACCATAGCCTGAAATTTCAAAAGGAGCTTCTGCTAATGCTCTGATTAACAAAGATCCACTTCCACAAGCCGGATCGCATACGGTTGCATCATGGTCTGTACACTTATCGATACCGATAATTTTTGCAAGAATTCGAGATACCTCTGCCGGAGTGTAGAATTGTCCCTTACTCTTTCCACTTTCAGACGCAAAGTTACGCATCAAATATTCGTAAGCGTCACCAATAATATCGTCGCCTTCTACTTTGTTCTTTGAAAAATCAAGTTCAGGACGCTGAAAAATTGCAATAAGCTTAGTAAGCTTATCAACCATCTCTTTGTCTTTACCTATTTTTGCTTCATCATTAAAATGAGCAATATCTATAACGCCCTTCAACCCTTCGTTTACTTCAGCTAGGCGAGCTATAATCTTATCTATACCTTCACCAATGTTCTTCTTATTTTTAAGTGCTATAAAATCATCAAAAGAACAGCCTGTTCTTTTCTCAGGGTCAGGATTCGGATCATTTGCCTTATCAAAAACCGTCAAATCTCCGTATTTCTGTCCTTTGTATTTATCAGTTACATACTTCATAAATAAAAGTGTAAGTATGTAATCCTTATATTGTGATGCATCCATGCCTCCGCGCAATGCATCGCAGCTCGCCCAAAGGGAGCTATATAGCTCTGTTTTCTTTACTGCCATTGCCAGAATCTCCTTGTATTTTATTTACTGTCTCAATTACTCGATAGCGCTTTTTCCACTTTTAACCCACACATCAAGTTCAGAACATTTAAACTTCCATTGCTTCCCGATTTTGTGTGCTGGTATTCCTTTATCATTACGTATCCATCCTCGGAGCGTCACCGGCTTGACACCTAGGTATTCAGCAGCTTCTTCAATGTTTATCCATTTATCATTCAACTTATCTTCCATATTTCACCTCTCGAAGTTACGTATAGATATAATTACCCAATAATATTATAGTCATTTTCGCCAGCAAAAACAAGCAGTTTCTTGTTATTTGCTTATATTTGTTATTATTTTTCTTAGAAAATTTACTATTCGTTCATATTTGTTTTTAGGTAGCCGGACATGTATATGTCCGGTCTTTTCTTTTGTAAATCCAGGATTTTCAATCATTATCCGTTCCATCAATCATCTCATTATTCCTAAAAACGGACATAGGCATGTCTGAGGTTTTTATTTTGAAATCTGGCATATTTAAGATAGTTATTAAAAACTCGTCTCGGACAAGACGTTAACCAGTCTGACTTGTTCATCAACTCACCATCTTCGTGGCCACGTGGTGTGTTCGTAGTTGATGAACAAGAGAACATTATTAATAGAGTTGCCAGCTTACGAACGGCTGGTCACCGGAAAGAAGCGGAGTTATCCGCATGAGGTGACCATCTTATGAAAAACACTGGCAGCCATATCGGTTATCTCCGCTTCGGTTCAAATGCCGAAAGGAGAAAATCGAATGGCAAACAAAGACAATCAGAGTAAAGAGTATCGTATCTACATCAAGGAATCCAAAAGCTGGGTGGATGTCAACAAGGAGTTCTACACGAACTACTACCGTGACATCAACGCCTATCGCAAGCGTCAGCAGGAACATGGCCGCTGTGTCTGCCCTGCAAGCAAACGCTACTTATGTGACATGGATTGTTTAACCTGTCCTTATGCCAAAGCTGGCGATCAGCTTTCTCTCGACAATACTGTAAGTGACTCTGACGGAAACGAAAAGAGCTGGCTTGATGATATGCCAGATGAATCTGCAGCTATCGCTGAAGTATTGGAGGATGCAGAACTTCTTCACGCTCTCTATGCAAAGCTGAATGAACTGGACCCGGAAGGTCGACTTATCTGTCAGCTTATTATGCAGGGAAAATCTGAACGTGACTGCGGCAAGGAAATGGGACTCTCTCGCAATACCTTTGTATATCGTAGGGACAAGCTGTTCAAGAAGCTCCGTTCCGAGCTTAAGGACTACATCTAATATGAATGGTCGTCCTCTGCTTCTTCAGGGGACGATTTTTCTTTTCAAAAAAGTTTCTTATATTTTTCGGCCAAACGGCAATCTCACCTCCATTGAGTAGTGTAAGACGAAACAAAGCGACCTACAGAAAGCGAGGTGAACATCGTGAATCGAACTTTTCACAACAGAAGCGGCACTGACGCAGAAGTGATTGCTACTCTCACTGCAACCAGCCAGGTATCCGCAAGAATGGCGAAGAATCTCAGAATCATCGCCGCACACAGACAATCCGAGGAAGGAGAAACAGTAAATGTCAAAAATGAACGATATGGCTATGACCATCTACCAGCCCATACACCAGAACGTTTCCACCTATGAGGTCAGCAAGGATGACCTGTATCAATGGGTCGATGAAGTTCTGAAACCTACTGCTGACTTAGGCTTTTCCGGTGATGGAAAACTTCCTGTGCGGTGAATGGTGCGGATTCTGTAAAGCAAATCATAAATGCCGAGCCAGAGCTGAAGCCAATCTTCTACTCGCACAGCACGATTTCAAGTTGCCGCCACTGTTGGAGGATTCGGAAATTGAAGTCATCCTTTCCCGTGTCGACGAACTGATCTCTTGGGCCAACGACATCAAGGAGTATGCACTCCAGCAGGCAATCAGCGGTAAAGAATGGACCAGCTGGAAGCTGGTCGAGGGTCGTTCCAACCGCAGATACACCAGTGAAGACGACGTATCGAAAGCTGTCGAAGCTGCTGGTTTTGACCCTTACGAAAAGAAGCTGCTTGGTATCACAGCCATGCAAAAGCTGCTCGGTAAGTCTCGCTTTGAAGAGCTCCTTGCAGCCTACATTGAAAAGCCACAAGGCAAACCTACTCTTGTGCCGGAGAGCGATAAACGCCCGGCAAAGAACACAGCAAAAAATGATTATATTGAGGTGACAAACTATGAAAACAATTATGATTAGCACAATTCTTGTAAACATCTGTATCGGCTACTTCGCGTGTGTGGCCTTACTACTGCAATCTCTATGATTCAGAGTATCATCAATGACCACAAACGCGAAAAGCGCGAACAGGGAAATGACAAGCGTGATCTCGAATACCACGAAAAACGCATGAAGGACTCTAAGTAATCTATTAACCTGCTGGCGGTGATTTTGCTGCCGCCAGTACATCTTTCAACAAAAGGAGACAATCTATGAATGGCTTTGCAGAAATCTTAAATCTATTTATTGCTAACGCCATCGCATACCCCTTTTTTGTAGCGGTATGTGACTTCATCATTTATAACATAGGGAAAATCATTCTCTATCTTATCCGCTATGCGGTATACCACATCCGACGTGACATTAGTAAATACAAATCCAATAATAAAGATAAACAGTAACACGGCAGGTGGCAGAGATTTCTCTGCTGCCTGTTTTGTAGAAAGGACAATCTCGTGAAAACACTTAGCATTGATATTGAGACATACAGTGATGTGCCTCTTCAGAAAACAGGCGCCTATCGTTATGTGGAGTCCCCCAATTTTGAAATCTTACTCTTTGCCTATAGCACAGACAACCAACCCGTTCAGGTGATTGACCCTGCTTGTGGAGAACAGATTCCCAAAGAAGTCTTTCTTGCCCTGGAAGATGAATTTGTCATCAAGTGGGCATGGGCTTTACTGTTGTTCCTTTCGGTCAGGGATTTAAGGATATGTCCCACCGGCAAAGGAACTTATGAAGCTAACGCTGGAGCAAAAGCTGGCTCACGGTGGTCATCCGGTACTCCGTTGGATGATGGATAATATCTATATCCGCACCGACCCAGCAGGCAATATAAAGGCTGACTAAGAAAAATCCACAGAGAAAATCGATGGTGCTGTGGCAACGATTATGGCACTTGACCGTGCTATCCGCTGTGGAAACGACAAGACCGAGTCTGTTTATGACAGTCGAGGGCTGCTATTTATTTAGCTTGCTTCGAGCATTGCCGATGTTGCACCTTTAGTTGCAGCTTCAATTGCATCGCATACAAACTGGCGAATTACCTGCAGGCTTTTGCCGGTATATGTATCACTTTTTAATGTTGAATCATAGTACATGATACCGTCCTCCAGCCGTTTGGTAATCAGACCAGCTTGTTCAAGGTCACAAATGTAACCATCAAATTCACCCTGACTGGCGTAACACGTATCTTTGGTGATATGCCTTCGTTGAATACACGCTTTGACGATGTGAGCACGAATTTTGTCCGCCGAGAGTTCAGGTTTCAAAGACCCTTCACAATATGGACGTCGTGCTGAATCGGGGAACACTGTGTCAGATAGTGATTTGCCTCTAATGATGCCAGGTATCAAATCACGCTCTATCCATTGTTCCACATATTTAGCTTTCGTCACGCCAACTTTTTTCATGTACTCTTTCATATTCATCATTAATTATTGCCCCTTTCTTTATGATTTAATTATAGCAAAAATGATGTCCAATAAACAGGACAGAAGGAGGATTTATGTCAGTATTTTCAGGGCTGTTCAAATCCAGGGACAAGCCTCAGAACCGCACATCGGGCAGCAACTACGCCTTTTTTATGGGCGGCACGACTTCCGGCAAAGCGGTGACAGAACGCTCCGCCATGCAGATGACTGCCGTGTATTCCTGTGTCCGCATCCTGTCTGAGGCTGTGGCGGGGCTTCCGCTGCACCTATACAAATACACGGACAGCGGTGGCAAGGCAATGGCGCTCGATCATCCGCTCTACCGCTTGCTCCACGATGAGCCGAACCCGGAGATGAGCTCTTTCGTGTTCCGGGAAACACTCATGACACATCTGCTCCTCTGGGGCAACGCCTATGCGCAGATCATCCGCTTTGCC
>OOBT01001319.1_pt1 | contig 13269 bp, 10 predicted proteins | sample 1671551 | NCBI WGS metagenome assembly OOBT01 (sample SAMN06348168, study PRJEB24527) | human gut metagenome | reverse complement strand
AGCCGGGGCGGCCGTGGCCCCAGGGGCTCTCCCAGTAGGGCTCGCCGGGCTTGGCCGCCTTCCAGACTGCGAAATCGGCGGGGTCCTCCTTCAGGTCGTCGTCCATACGGCTGCGCAGCTCACGGTTGCCGCTCTCGAGGTCGTCGAGGTTCAGGTGGCTCAGCTTACCGTAGCCGGGGTCGGACTTGACGCGGAAGTAGACATCCCCGTTGCGGGCCATATAGGCGTGGCCGGAGTCCACGAGGTCCTTGACGATGTGGATGATCTCGCCGATATGCTCGGTAGCGCGGGGGCGCACGGTGGGGGCCTTGACGTTCAGACCGTCGGAATCCCTGATGTACTCGGCCTCAAACTTGCGGGCGACCTCCTGCATCGAGGTGCCCTCCTCCTGGCCTTTTTTGATGAGCTTGTCATCAATATCGGTGATGTTGGAGACATAGTAGACCTTGTTGCCGCAGTATTCCAGATAGCGGCGCAGCGTATCAAAGACGATCATCGGGCGCGCGTTGCCGATGTGGATATAGTTGTAAACCGTCGGGCCGCAGACATAGATGCGGTACTCGCCCTCCTTCTGGGGGACAAATTCCTCTTTCTGGCGGGTCAAGGTGTTGAAGATCTGCATAGCTTGCACGTTCCTTCCTCTATATAGGGATGCTTTTATTATAGCCAACGCAAGGCGCGGTTGCAAGGGGGATTCAGCCGTTATTTGCGAATTGCACGGCCAGCTCGTCCCAGACAGCACTGAAATTGTAGGGGAACCGCTCATTCTCCTCGGCCAGATAGGCGCGGTAGGTGTCGAGCTCTGCCGCCGTCGGTGCCTTAACGCGGCGGTAGGCCGTGATCGTGTAGCCGTTGCCCATGTCGAAGGTGGCTGCCAGCTCAAACGGCGCGTACTTTTCCTGGTTTTCCAGGAAGGCCGCGTTCATCTTCTCTGTGTGGTTGTTGGGGTCAAACGGCGTACAGGTCAGCACGACCTGCGCCGTGAACAGCTCCTTCGGGAAGGCATCGTTGCCGGGATTGCAGGCACCGTAGGGCAGAATTTCGCGGATGGACTCATCCGGCAGCGCCGAGATGCGGAACACATCCGGGCTGTAGACCACGCCGTGACAGATCATGTAGGCGGAGTTTTCGCCGGTGCAGTTCTCCCGCAGCCAGGCGTTGACCTCGGCGACCTGCTGTAAATCATTGCGGGGGCTGTCCACGTAAAAGTACAGTCCGCTGTAAAATCCGCTGGGGAAAACCACCGGCAGCAGCTGGCTGCACGCGCCGAAGTTCAGCGCACACAGCACGCCCGCCGCTGTTGCCAGAATGCGGCGCGGCCACGCCCACGGCAGATCGCTGACGAGCAGCGCACAGAGGAAGCAGCCCAGCAGGTAGAACGGCGCGACGGCCAGCGACTGGTGGTCGTCCATGTTCTGCACACGGGTGACGAGCAGCACGGTCAGCACCGCGCCGACGGCGGCAAGAACGGCGAGCGCACGGGCCTTAGCATTATACAGCCCGTATAATATGCCGATCAGCATAATCACAAACACGAGCCAGCCCAGATAGACACGCTGGTTGGCCAGCTCTGCCAGAAAGCCGCCGGTCTGGTAGGTCGCGTAGCGGTCACTGTAGTCGGCCTTGGCGATGCGCCAGAACATCGGCAGCAGCGGTACGCCGACGCAGACCAGCGAGGCCGCGGCAAACTTGCCGAAGCGCAGGGCGGTCTGTACCTGCCGGGCGCGTGCAGCGCGGGCCAACACCCAAACGCCATACAGCAAAAAGAACGCCACAACGGTAAACATGTAGCTGCGGCGGGTCAGCATGAGCATACCCGTAAAGGCCGCCAGCGACACAAGCCGCGCGGGGGCCGGCTGGCTGAAATCGTACCCGACGCCGAGCGCCAGCAGCATAAACGCGAATGCGACACCGAGCAGGTCCGGCATACCGCGGTAAAGCGCAATGTGCAAAAGCGGCAGCAATAAGACGAATGCCATGGAGAGCGCCGTGAACAGCGCCGGGGCCTTTGGCTGCAATTTTCGGCGCAGCACCGTCAGAAGAAGCCATGCACTGTAGTAGACGAGCGACGGGATCAGCAGCGCGCAGAGCAGCGCAAACGTGTTGGCCGTGCGCGGCGTGAACATGAAAAACGGCTCCGCCAGCAGATTGATGACCAGCGGCGCGTAGTCGTTGAACCACGTCTTGTAGATGGTCGAGCCGACACCGGTAAAGACGCCGTCCGCAAAGTTGGATTCCAGCCGCACCTGCAGATTGTAGTAGGTCGCGTTGTCCCACAGGTAGAGACTCTGGCGGCCCACCATGGCGTGCAGATAGAATGCGGCGCTGGCCGCTATGCAGACTGCTAAAATGACGGCATCCGCTTTTGTGCATTTTGCGCCAACCGCCCGCACCGCGCGGCGGTACAGGCAGAATGTGCCCAGCACCGCCGTGCAGGAGAGCAGCAGCAGCCATACATCCACCGGATTCCGCCCGCTGCCGAGCATATCGACAACTTGCAGCGGCGCGGCAAAATGCGCCGCCGTGCTGAACACGAACTTGACGGCAAAAATGCACAGCAGCAACAGGACGGCCCGCTCCAGGCGGGCCATCCTGCGGTAGATGCATTTTAAAAATGTACGGAGATTGAGCTTTGACAAGTTGGGGTCTCCTTATTGGGTCCGTTGCCTTGTAGGGGCCGGACATGTCCGGCCCGGCACCTGATGTAGAATGGCATGTATGGCAAGGCCGCGGGCCGGGCATGCCCGGCCCCTACTGCGCGGCGGCTGTTACTTCGCCTGCATAAACAGCTTGCGGTTCTGCCACAGGTAAATGCCGCCCGAAAGCACGGTGGCCGCGCCGCACAGCCAGCACAAAATCTGGGTAATCAGCCCCACGGCCATCACATCGGTGGGGCCTGCCAGCGCGGCGGCAAAGTAGTAGAACAGCACGGTCAGCATCTGCAGAACGGTCTTGACCTTGCCCCACATGTTGGCGGCGATGACGGTGCCGGTCTCGGCGGCAAGCATACGCACACCGGCCACGGCGAACTCGCGGAACAGAATGACCGCCAGCACCACGGGGCTGCAGATGCCGCACGCCACCATATAAATAAAGGCGGCGGTGGTCAGGCATTTGTCGGCCAAGGGGTCCATAAACTTGCCGAAATCGGTGACAAGGTTATTTTTGCGCGCCAGATAGCCGTCCAAAAAGTCGGTAAAGCTGGCAACGGCAAAGATAATACCGGCAATAAGCGCAAATGTGGGGTTGAAATCGGCGGTGCCGTAGCGGCTGTAAGCGGCAAACATCATAAAAACAGGCACCAAGATAACACGCAGCATCGTAAGTTTATTGGGCAGATTCATACATCAATCCTCCAGCTTTTCTTCCGCATAGCCGTACAGATCATAGGTGTCGGCATCGGTGATGGTGACATTGTAGAACGCGCCGGTCTCCAGCGGGGTGTCGGCGGGGGTCAGCACATTGCCGTCGATCTCCGGGCAGTCGGCCTTGGTGCGCAGCAGGTACATGCCGGTCTCATCGTCCACACCGTCACAGATGCACTCGTAGGTGTTGCCGACCTTCTCGCCCTCGCGCGCGGCGCTGACCTCGGCCTGCAATTCCATAATGTGGTCGGCGCGGCGCTGCTTGGTTTCCTCGTCCAGCTGGTTGGGCATCTTCGCCGCCACGGTGTTCTCCTCGGCGGAGTAGGCAAAGCAGCCAAGGCGGTCAAACTTCACGGTCTTGACGAAGTCGCAAAGCTCGGCGTACTGCTCCTCGGTCTCACCGGGGAAGCCGGCGATCAGGGTCGTGCGCAGCGTGATGCCGGGGATGGCCGCACGCAGGCGCGCGATCGCATCCTCGATCTCCCTGCGGCCGCCGCGGCGGTTCATAGCCTTCAGCACGGCATCATCACAGTGCTGGATGGGCAGGTCCAGATAGGGCACGACCTTGGTGTTGCGGACCATCGCCGCAATAAAGGCATCACTGATGCGTTCCGGATAGGCGTACAGCACGCGAATCCAGCGGATACCCTCGATCTTTTGCAGCGCGTCCAGCAAATCGCAGATGGCACCGGGCTTGCCCCAGTCCTCGCCGTAGGCGGTGGGGTCCTGCGCAACAAGAATCAGCTCGCGCACACCCTCCCCCGCCAGCCAGCGGGCCTCGGCTACGCAGTCGTTCAGCTCACGGCTGCGCAGCGCACCGCGAATCAGCGGGATAGCGCAGTAGTAGCAGCCGTTGTTGCAGCCCTCGGCAATTTTTAAGTACGCATAGTGCCGCGGGGTCGAGATAACGCGCGCACCGCCGAGCTGCATATCGCTCTTGGGGCCGTAATTCTCGATCTGGCCCGCACCGTCGGCACAGACGCGGCGGACGATGGCGGGCAGTGCGGCGTTGGAGCCGATGCCGACCACGGCGTCCACCTCGGGAATTTCCTGAATGATCTGCTGCTTGTAGCGCTCGGCCAGACAGCCGGTGACAATCACCTTGAGGTCGGGGTTTTCCTGCTTGTACTGGCAGGCCATGAGGATGTTCTCGATGGCCTCCGTCTTGGCAGACTCGATAAAGCCGCAGGTGTTGATGATGATGATATCGGCCTCGGCCGGGTCGCCCACGGTGGTGTGGCCGTCCTTGATGAGGGCATGGCAGAAAACATCGGCATCCACCTGATTTTTCGGGCAGCCGAGGGAGATAATGGCAATTTTCATTGGGTAGTCCTTTAATATAATATTGTATGTTTGCGTAGGGTTGTAGGGGGCGGCGTCCTCGACGCCCCGCAGGGCGGCAGATGCTTGCCGGAAATTGTAGGGCGGCCAGCCCTCTGGCCGCCGCGGAGGGGTCAAGACCCCTCCCTACATTGCGAACCGGTAAGGGGATGCAATCGACAGGCTGAGGGCCGGGCATGCCCGGTCCCTACAGTGCGGTGCGGTTTACTCATCGCCGGACAGCACCTCGCGTATGACCGCGTGGCTGAAGCCGCGCCGTGCCAGCGCGGCGGCGACCTGATCGCGCTTACCGGCTGCGAGCTTTGACGCATACTGCCGCGCGACCAGCGCGCGGGCTGTTTCCAGCTCGGGGCTTTCGCCGTCATCGTTCTCAGCAAACAGCTCCTCCACCACCTCAGCGGCAGTGTCGCGGTCAATGCCCTTGGCCGACAAATCATTTAAGATTTCCCGGCGGGACTTGCGCTTGCGCAGCAGCTCGGCCGCGCGGCGGCGGGCAAAGCCCGCGTCATTCAAAAGGCCCAGCTCCCCCGCCCGCGCCACCGCGTAGGCGGCGCTGTGGGCATCAAACCTGCGGCAGAGCTTTTGGTACAGCTCCCCCGCCGCATGGTCGCGCAGCGAAAGGTAGTCCATCGCCTTGTCCAGCGCACGGCGGGTCTCGCTTTTCTTGCGCAGCTCCTCGATCTGCCAGTCCTCCAGCAGGTCATCCTGATGGAGCGCGGCATCGGAAAAGGTCTGCTCATCGAGGGAGAAGGCAAATTCTCCATCAAAAAACAGCGCAAGGCGGCCTTTTTTTGTCTCCTTGATCTGTGTCAGGCGCGGCATTTTTATTCGTCAACCATGATATCGAGGTCAACCTCGCTGCCCGTTGTCTTGGCAGCCGGGGCGGCAGGGGCCTCACCCGGGGCGACCGGCTTGACGATCTCGCTCGGGTCCAGCGGCTTGACAGTACCCTTCTTGCCGGCGGCCAGCAGGCGATCAGCGTTGGCGCGGACAATCTTTTCGATCTCATCGGAGACCTCGGGGTGCTCCTTCAGGAACTGCTTGGCGTTGTCGCGGCCCTGACCCAAGCGCATCTCGCCGTAGTTGAACCATGCGCCGCTCTTCTGCACGACACCCAGCTTGACGCCGAGGTCGAGGATCTCGCCCAGCTTGGAGATGCCCTCGCCGAACATGATGTCGAACTCTGCCTCACGGAACGGGGGCGCGACCTTGTTCTTGACGATCTTGGCGCGCGTGCGGTTGCCGATGAACGCACCGGTGGAGTCCTTCAGACCCTCGATGCGGCGCACATCAATGCGGACGCTCGAATAATATTTCAGTGCGCGGCCGCCGGTCGTGACCTCGGGGTTGCCGTAGACGATGCCGACCTTTTCACGCAGCTGGTTGATAAAGATGCAGACGGTGTTTGTCTTTCCGATGACGCCGGTCAGCTTGCGCAGCGCCTGACTCATCAGGCGGGCCTGCAGACCGACATGGCTGTCACCCATCTCGCCCTCGATCTCGGCGCGCGGCACCATGGCGGCAACGGAGTCCACAACAACGGCGTCGATCGCGCCGGAGCGGACAAGCGCCTCGCAGATCTCCATGGCCTGCTCGCCGGTGTCGGGCTGGCTGACCAGCAGACTGTCAATATCAACGCCCAGCGCGGCGGCGTAGGTCGGGTCGAGCGCATGCTCAACATCAATAAACGCGACCTCGCCGCCCATCTTCTGGGCTTCGGCCAGGATCTGCAGCGCCAGCGTTGTTTTACCGGAGGATTCGGGGCCGTAGACCTCAACGATACGGCCGCGGGGCACGCCGCCGATGCCCAGTGCCAGATCCAGACCCAGGCTGCCGGTGGGGATGGCATCGACCTGCATCGTGACATTGGCGCCCAGCTTCATAACGGCGCCCTTGCCGAATTGCTTTTCGATCTGGGCCAGCGCGGTTTCCAGCGCGGCCTTTTTGTCAGCGGCAGGGCCTGCCGTCTTGGGGGTAGTATCTTTTTTTGCTGCCATGTTGCGGTTCTCCTTTTATATACAAGTAAGTCTAGGATTTGCGTTTGCATCTATTATATACGATTTACGAACAGATTACAACATTTTGTTGTGCGTTTTTTGTCCCATAAATCGGATTTTCAGCAGCTTTTTTCGGGTTTTTGGAGCAGCACAGCCCGGTCATTGCCGCCGTAGTCCTTGCGGCAGCTGGTGTTGACCCAGCCGCAGGCGGCCCCCAGCGCCAGCACGGCAGGGCCTTGGGCATAGCCGATCTCCAGCACAAGCCAGCCGCCCGGCCGTACGGCGTCCCGGTATTTTTCGGTCAGCAGGCGGTAGAAATCCAGCCCGTCCGTGCCGCCGTCCAGCGCCATGGCAGGCTCCTGCGCCGTTTCCGGCATCAGCGCCCGCATCTCCGCCCCGGTCAGGTAGGGTGGGTTGGAGATGATCAGGTCCGCCCCCTCGGCGGGCAGCGTTTTATAATAGGTAAAGACATCGGCCTGCACGGTGCGCACACCGGTCTGTGCCGTGTTGGCGGTCAGGTAATGCCATGCCTCCGGGCTTTTTTCCACACAGGTCACCAGCGCGCCGGGGCTGTGGCGCGCAATGCCAAGCCCTAAGCAGCCTGTCCCCGCGCAGAGGTCATACACCACCGGCCGTTCCCTGCCCTGCAAAAGCGCGAGGGCGCTCTCGCAGACGATCTCGCTGTCAGCCCGGGGGCACAGCACACCCGGCCCGACCTTGAGCGTAAAGTCCATAAAGTCCCACTCGCCCAGAATGTACTGCAGCGGCTCGCGGGCAGCGCGGCGTTCGGCAAGCGCGCTCAGGCGGGCTGCCTCGGCAGCGCTGGGGCCATCATCCAGACGGGGGTCGCGGCCGGTCGCAAAGCGGTACAGCTCAGCCGCGTCAAAGCGGGCATCGGGCACACCGGCGGCCGTCAGCTTGGCGCAGAGCTTTTGAAATGCAGCGTTCACCAGCGGGCATCCTCCTGCTTTTCCGGCAGAACGGGGGTGACGGCGGCAATCGCAACCTCGATCATCGAGTCGTCCGGCTCAAAGGTCGTCAGCCGCTGCATCCAAAGCCCCGGCTGGGAGATAAGCTTTGCCGCCGCACTGTCGGAGCGGCCCGCCCATTTCAAAATTTCATACGATACACCAACCAGAAGCGGGAACATGCAAAGCTTGTACACGACCCGCATCGCCGTGCTGGTCCAAGGCAGCACCGCATACAGGAAGATGCTGATGATGATGACGAGGATCATAAAGCTGGTGCCGCACCGCGGGTGAAAGCGGCTCTGGCGGCGGATGTTTTCCACCGTCAGGGGCAGACCAGCCTCATAACAGGCGATGGTCTTATGCTCGGCACCGTGGTACTCAAACACGCGGTGCAGCTCCTTCATGCGGGTGCAAAGGAACATGTAGCCGAGGAATATGACCATCTTGAGCACACCCTCGAGGATTACGCGCGGCCAGCGCCCCAGCGGCACGGCGCGCATGACAAGACCGGTCAAAAATGTAGGCAGAAAGGTAAACAGGAACAGCGCCAGCGCCACGCCCACAAAGGCGGCGCAGGCCATCAGCGCGTTCTGCACGGCGGGGGTGGCGTGCGCCTCGAACCATTTGTCCAGCTTGGACTCAGCGGGCTCGGTCTCGCTCTCCATGGCGATGTCGGCCGCGTGCATCAGGTAGCGGTAGCCCTTGTAAAGGTTTTCCGCCATGTTGCAGACGCCCCGGACCAGCGGGACCTTATTGTACCAGTGGGTCGTGACGGTGTCATAGCTCAGGTCGATGGTGCCGTCCGGCTTGCGCACGGCGCAGCAGATCTTCTCCGGGCCGCGCATCATGATGCCCTCCATCAGGGCTTGTCCCCCGACGGAGGTGCGGAATTCTTTAGGCATATGTGTTCTCCTTCGTCATTTTTGCCTTCCCCTGAGGGGGAAGGTGGCCGAGCAAAGCGAGGCCGGATGAGGGGCGGATGTATCGCTATTGCCCGTTACCGGGTTGTCGCGGAAAGTTTGCCCCTCATCAGTCCGCTTCGCGGACAGCTGCTCCCCCTCTGGCGCTAAAGCGCCACCTCCCCCGTACCGGGGGAGTCTGTCCCCTCGGGGGAAGCCTTAAATTTTTTCATGCAAATGCTCCTGCCCGGGGTGGTAGACGGGCAGGGTCACTGTGACGGTCGTGCCGCAGCCGAGGGTGGAGGCAATGTCGAACCGGCCGCCGAGCGTCTGGACGATCTCGTCCACGACCGCAAGGCCGATGCCGGAGCCGCGCACCGAGTTCTTTGCCTTGAAGAACCTCTGCTTGACCTTTTCCAGATCATCGGGCGCAATGCCCCGGCCCTGATCGCGGATCGACGCGCTGACCGTGACCGGTGTGCGGCGCAGGGTCAGAAAGATCGTACCGCCCGGCTCGGAATACTTGATAGCGTTGTCAAACAGGTTGACAAACACCTGCCGCAGACGCGCCGGGTCCGCCCAGACCGGGTAAGGCTCGGGCGGCTCCTGATAGACAAGCTGCATTCCCTCCTGCCGGATGCGGGCCTCGACAAAGAGCGCCGCATCGGTGGCCTCGGCCACAAAGTCCAGCACCTGACAGTTCATCTTGATGCCGTTCTGCATACGGGAGAAGTCGAGCAGCTCCTCGACCATCGTGTAAAGGCGGTCGGTCTCGGTGCCGATGACCGCCAGACCGCGCCGGTAGTTCTCGTTGGAGGGGTCATCAATGTTGCTGATCGTTTCGACCCAGCCCTTGATCGAGGTCAACGGCGTGCGCAGCTCATGACTGACCGAGGAGATAAACTCGTTTTTCAGCCGCTCGGTCTCGGCCAGATCCTCGGCCATCTGGTTGATGGTCTTGCACAGGCGGCCGATCTCGTCATCGTACCGGGTGTCCGGCAGGCGCACCTTCATGTCGCCCTTGGCGATGCGGGTGGCCGTAGCCTCGACCTCACCGAGGGGCCGCACGATGGAGCGCACAAAAAACAGGCCGCTCCAGACCGTGAAGCACAGCACAAGCAGGCCCAGCCCCACACAGATGGCCACGGTGCGCCACCAGAGGTTGTCCACCAGCACAAGGCTCGTCACCATCCGCATGGCGGCGATGCTGCCCGCCGCGTAGGGCACAAGCATCGTCACTGCCATGACACGCTCGCCCTGCGGCGTGGTAAAGATGGCCGACCCCAGCCCGTTGGCGGCGGTCAGCGCGCGGCCGTAGTCGGTACCGTTGGTCAGGTCGCGGTTCATCGTGCCGCTGCTGGTTGCCAGGATCACGCCCTGATTGTCCAGCAGCATAAACTCAAACTTGTCCTTTTCGTCAAACTGCTCAACCACGCGGCGCAGGACCTGCCCGCGGCTTTCGGCGGTGACGGCCATATCCCCCGCCGTGCCGGTGGCCTGCAGGCGGCCCACCACGGTGGAGAAGCGGTTTTCCACAGCGCGCTCAACGCCGCCGTACAGGTCGTTATAGCTGTAATAGAGGAAAAGCCCCTCCGCCAGCACCAGCACCAACACGGTGATAAGCAGGCTGCCGCACACCCATCGGCGGATGATACTGCTGCTGTTCGGCTGCATAGGGGGTTCCCTCCTTTCGTGGTTTTTCTAAGGGGCCGCCGTCACACATTCCAGCGGTAGCCGTAGCCCCAGACGGTCATGATATGGCGGGGGTTGCTGGGCTCGTCCTCGATCTTCATCCGCAGGCGGCGGATGTTTACATCGACGATCTTGACATCGCCGAAATAATTCTTGCCCCAGACGCCCTCCAGAATTTTTTCACGCACCAGCGCGGTAGCCGGATTGCGGAAAAACAGCTCCATGATCTGGAACTCGACCTGCGTCAGGTCGATCGGCGTACCGGATTTGTAGAGGATGCGGCTCTTCTCATCCAGCACAAAGGGGCCGCTGACAAGCTGCTCCGGCTCCTCAGCGGGCTTGGCAGCGCCGGTGCCGCGGTGGATGCGCCGGGTCAGTGCCTCGAGCCGGGCGATCAGCTCCGACACCGAGAAGGGCTTTGTGATGTAATCGTCCGCACCGATGGACAGGCCGCGGATCTTGTCGCTCTCCTGCCCCTTGGCCGACACAATGATGATGCCGATGTCGCTGTCATCGCGGCGGATCGTTTCGCAGAGGCTCAGCCCGTCCATGCCGGGCAGCATGATGTCCAGCAGGGCTGCATCGCAGGGCTCGCCGCCGTGCATCAGCTCCAGCGCACGCTCGGCGCTGGGGGCCTCGATGACCTCCCAGCCTGCCATTTTCAGGTTCAGGGCTACCATTTCGCGGATACTGGCCTCGTCCTCGACTACCAAAACTCGTTTCATAAACCCGGTTCCCTTCCTTATCAATGTGATCCCAGCAGCACGGTATTCTGGCTGATGGAATCGAGATTCAAGCCGTAATAGGGTGTGACAACCCGCGCCTGCAGCTGCTGACTGCCGATATTGGCGATGCGCAGGTAGTTGCCATCGCCGCTGGCTGTGTCCGTGGTCGGTTCAACGACCCGCATCTCGCAGTAGACGGTGTTTCCCTCGGCGTTGCAGATCAGCCAGCCGGTGCCGCCCTGATTGGCGCGGATCAGCACGCTGCCGTGCATCGACTCGGGCAGCTCCATAAACAGATCGTACTCACTGTCGTAGACACCGAACCGGCTGTTTCCGCCTGCGGTGGAGGTGTAATCCTTCCAGAGCAGAAAGCTCAGCCGCTTGTCCATCGGCGTCTGCAGGGTGCCGCCATCATCGATCTCCACGGGGATGTCCACCGTGCCGTTGCCGTCAATGTCGCAGCTGAGCAGGGTGTCGTTGTAGCGCAGCGTGCTGCGCTGAATGTCGCTCATGCCGCCGGGGCGGTAGGGCTGCAGAAAGCCCGTCTCGGCATCGTACAGGATAATGTCCGACACAAGGCTGCTTGTCCCGGTCCAGGCGTCCATCACAAGGTACATGGCGTCATCGCTGCCGGTCCCGGCATGCAGGGCCGCACAGCTGCTGTAAACGCCCTCGCCCAGATTCAGCGTCTGGGTCGAGCGGAACTCCCCATCGTTGGCGGTCAGCAGCTGCAGCGTCACGCCGCCAAGCTCGGTGTCCGGCGGCAGGGCCAGCACAAGGTCCTGCGTATCGCCCTTGCCGGTGAAATTAGCCACGATCATATCGGTGTAGCTTTTGCTGATGACGGTGGACAGACTGCCGTTGTCGTACTGGTAGACGGCCAGATACTGATCCCCCTGCGGGGAGATGTACCCGGTCAGCAGCTGCTTGCTGTCTGCGTCCTTCAGGCTGGCGGCGGAGAAGCTTTCCACCTCGGAGGACATACCCTCGATGGCCTGACTGACACGCCAGCCGCTCTCGCCGCTCGGCTCCAGCACCGCAAGCCAGACATTGGAGCTGGTGGTGTCGGCCGTATACAGGACTGCGGCCTCGTCAACGCCGTCACCGTCCCAGTCACCAAACGCAAACGGGGAGAGGAAATCGCCGCTGGCGGGATATTTCAGGGTAGCACTGCCGCCCAGATAGCTGTTCAGCGCCTTCTGCAGGGCCGCGCTCTCGCCGGAAAGCTGCGGGGCGCGCAGCAGGGTCTCGACATCGCCCACCGCACTGCAGCCTGCCAGCAAAAGCAGCACAAGGAGCAGGGCGGTGATTTTTTTCATCATGGCGGTCTGCTCCTTTCTCACAAAGTCATCAATCTGTGTACGGATTATTGGAAAAGCCTTTCTCATTCAGCCGCTTAACCATCGGATTCAATATACTGCGCCATATTTTCTTGACAACTACACTTTTGCTAAAAGTGCGTACCAATGTAGGGCTGATTGCATAGTATACCGCAATAAAGGTGCGCCCAAGCACCGAACTTTTCAGCACGGTGTCTCTATATCGCCGCAGCGTCCAAACTTGCGGACAATCATACGAGCCATACACACAAGTCGCAATATAGCACCCCTGTTTTCCCTTATGGGTTTTATTGTGCTGTTCTGCCTGCACATCCCAATCAACCGCCTGCCGTGCGGCATTTTCTTTCTCGAATGTATTCGGCTGCGCAGTATTTTCTTTTGTAAAACTCGGCACTCGCTGAGATGGCGTCTCCAATGCTTCACGGATACGTTTTTCGATGTACGGTCTATTTACGCCATAATTTGTCCAGAATGTAACCAGCGGTATTCCTGCATCTGCACAAATAGCAGAAACCTTTTCATCGCGTTGGCGTCTTTTCCACTCATGATGTGTATTGTCATTTATTTCCACCACGATTTTGGGCGCAAATTCCCCATCGGTAATCAAAAAATCAACGTTGCGGAAAAGTTCGTTATGATATGCAGAATTGTCCACTTTTTCGAGAAATGCTGCTAGATTGATTTGTGGAAACACATGATATCCTTGCGGGACGATTTCTCTCAAGGCGTCAAAAAAGCCTTGCTCATTTTTTGTAATCAGCCTTTTCTTCGGTTCATACAAAAATTCCAGCTGCACGCGCTTTGGGCACGGTTCATCACCATAATGCCACACACGCTCGCTGGCTTTTCCACCCGCAACACGTATCATCAGACCGCTTGGAGAAAATTTCTGCCTGTCATAGTGGATTTCCAGATCTTTGGTGTAAAGATGTAATTCCT
>OOBT01001310.1_pt1 | contig 13325 bp, 9 predicted proteins | sample 1671551 | NCBI WGS metagenome assembly OOBT01 (sample SAMN06348168, study PRJEB24527) | human gut metagenome | reverse complement strand
GGAATCCGGCGCGCTGGCGGTGGCCATCCTCGCTGCGCTTCAGCTGCTGTTCTTCGAGCCGGTCAGCCTGGCCGATATCCTTGCTTCCCTTGTAGCCCTGTATTCCGCGGTGTTGTACGGCCGTGACAAGGCATGGCGATGGACGGGGATCGCCGCAATATCGGATTCCGTGCTGTTCGGCTGCAAGATCTTCGCCGCTCAAACCGGGTATCGAAGCATCTTCAGCATGCTGACTCATTCCCGCCCGGCATATTCCCTCGCGGCGACGCCCGCCGCGTTCGCATCGGCAATCATGTTCATGGTGATATCGCTGGCATTGTGCATAAGCGCGACGGCCACGGCACGATGGTCCCGATCCAGCGGATCGAACGCGCTGGTGCTGCAAGCCCGCGAGGAGGCGTTGCGCGCGGAGCAGGCCAAGCAGCGCATCCTGGCGGCGAACATGGAACGTGACCGCATCAGCGAGAGCATCCAGTCCGAGGTGACGATGACGCTGACCAGCGTGATCGACCAGGCGGTCGCCGGCCTGCGCATGCTTGACGATTGCGAGCGTCACGGCGAACAGCCGTCGTCCGGGGCCATCTCCGAGGCGTTCGCGGCCATCGGATCACAGGGCCGTGCGGCGCTGGCCCACATGCGCAAGCTGCTGGGCGTGCTGCGCGAGACCGGGTTCAGCGATGAGGCTCACCGGCAAGAGCAGCCCGGCATGCAGCTCAGGCCCGCGGCATCGCTCGACAAGCAGCTGCACGATAGCCAGCTGCACGGCATCGCGTCGTAATGAGACGGCGCTCCACGGCCCGCCGGGGATCATCCGACATGAATTCAGGGTTAAATCAGGGGACGTGATGCGGGACTTGTTCGCCGATGTTGGATACAGTGGAAGGCATGAGTGAGTTGCAAAGAATTCGGGTGGTCATCGCCGACGATCAGGAACTGGTGCGAGCGGGATTCGCAATGGTGATCGGATCCCAGCCGGACATACAGGTGGTCGGGCAGGCGGGCGATGGCGCCCAAGCGGTGTCGTTGGCCGAATCGCTGCACCCCGATGTGGTGCTGATGGACGTGCGCATGCCCGGCATGGACGGACTGGAAGCGACCAGCCGCATCAGCGCGCTGGAAGCGGCCGCCGGAGACGCGCCGCGCAAGACCCGCGTGATCATCCTGACGACGTTCGACTTGGACGAGTACGTGATGGCGGCTATCAACGCCGGCGCATCCGGATTCCTGCTCAAGGACACCGAGCCGGAGACGCTGCTGAGTTCTATTCGCACGGTATATCAGGGCAACGCGATTATCGCGCCTTCGGCGACGAAGCGACTCATCGAAAAGATGATGGAGGACGGGTACACCAAGCATGGGTTGACGGCGACTGACGGCTATGCGGACGGTTCGTCCACGATTCCCGGCGCCCGGCCGGTGGCATACACTGACCCGGAACTGAACCTGCTGACCGAGCGGGAGCGTGAGGTGCTGGTGGAGATCGCCCATGGATTGTCGAATCAGGAAATCGCCGACAAGCTGTTCATCAGCCTGCCAACCGCGAAAACGCACGTGGCGCATATCCTTGCCAAAATCAATGCGCGCGACCGCGTCCAGGCCGTCGTCTTCGCCTACGACAACGGTCTGGTATAAGGCGAATATAAAAACGCCCCCGCTGGCGGGGGCGCTCCTTGGCATCAGACAATGCCTGACGACTCAGCCCGTCAGCGGGGGCGTCCCTTTTTTGCTCAGATCTTCTTCAATGCGGCGGCGACCCCGGCGAGCAGGCCGGGTTTCCTCAGCAGATTGACGCCATCGGCGGCGTTCGACTGCCCTTCGACCGCATAGGTGTACGCCTTGTTGGAGCTCGGTTTTCCGACCAGCTCGCCGAATGTCAGCAGCTGCGTCCGCGGGCTGTACGGGTGGCGGATGTCGAACTCGAACAGTCTTGCCGCACGATTCGCCGCGGCCGGTCCGTACGAGCCGAATCCGCAGGGCGGCGTCGCCACCAGCATCATCCCGTTGAGCGAGCCGACGAAACCGTTGCGATGGTCATGGCCCACAACCACTCCTATATATCCGTCCGTGTCGCGCAGTGCGGCGAACTCGCCGCAATCCTCGTCAGGACAGCTCACGCCTTCGCCCAGATAGCCGCCCGGGAGCGTCCGGTCATCATCGAGCACGTAATACTGCGCATCGTACTTGCGATACCCCTGTATGGCGTTATCGGCGTTCGCCGGCATGGCCTTCAGCACGTCATAATACTGCGGCAATGGCATATGCTGGAACACCAGGGAGCGGACGCCGAGCCACCGCGGCACGTCGTGCACGAAACGCAGCGCGGCGTCGCTCGGCCGGCCATAGCCGCCCTCCCGTGCGTAATCGCCGGAATTGAGCACCACCAGACCCAGCACGGCACGTTGGCGATCCTGATCCAGGACAGGCATTGCGAACGTGCCGGGCTCGCATGCGGCCACTGGCTGATCCGGCAAACCGGATGACGGCACCGAACGCACCAGGAAGCCGGGATTCGCGGCGGAATCGTCCATATTGCACGGCGGGTTGATGCATCCCGGGAACTCACGGTACAGCGCGTCCAGCTCGGCCGGGCTCAGCCCGCACTGCGCATCATGGTTGCCGTAGGTGACGGCGAATGGTATGCCGCGGTCGATCAGCGGCTGCAGGAACGCACTGATGCCGGCACGCACCTTGGCCCGCGTGCGCTCGATCTTGCCGCGCCGCGCCGGCTCCCACTGCCGCTTGCGGAACGTGTCGCGGTACGCGTCGTCGTATCCGGCGATCTGGTTGCCGGTGAATATGACGACGTCGGGGCGCGCGGCGTCCAGCGACGCCTCGATCAGCCGGATGGTGTCTTTGGAGACCTTCGGACCATCCTGTATGTCCGCCAGCTGCAACACGCGGAACTTGCCGGAACGGTGGAACTGGAGACGTCCCAGACGCGCCGAGATGGACACCGGGCGCTCGTCATCGGGGCCGCTAGCGGATGCCGGCGCTGCAATCTGGTTGAAATCCGTCATAACTCACAGCGTAGTACATACCACCTTGACCGTGCCTGACAGCACTATGGCGTGTCTTGAGCGGGCCGGGACACTGAATTACGGGTTGAAATCGCCGTTCTTGGCAATTCCCCGTGCGAAATCGCCGTTTTTGGACCTTGAAACGGCGATTTCACACGGGGAATAGTAGATTTCGGCGATTTCAACCCGTATTTTGATATGCCGGGGCCAGGTTTTCGATTATTCTGTCGGAATATGGGCGCGATGAGGCGACTGACACATGTACAGGCTCTACAGTCTTGAACTATGAGTGAAGAACAGCGTGTTGATGATCCCGCCGAAATCTCGCGTGACGGTGCGATTCCGCCTGACGCCGTGCAAGTCAGCGGCGACCGGGCTGATGCGGCAACGTCGGCGGAACGCCTGCCGTCCACGGAGACGACCGATGCGCCCGCTGACACGCCGAATGAGCCGGATACCGCAGCCGCATCGGATACGACGTCATCCGGCGCGTCGGCATCAGACCCCGCACCAGAACAGGCGCGCTCGTCGGTGAAACAGGAGCCAGAACCCGTGGTGCCGCAGGCGTCCCCGGCCAGCGCATGGTCCGCTTTGGAGACGATCGCGGATCATCCGCTGCGCGCCCTCGGATCGCCCGCGCCGGCCGCGCGCAAACGCAAGGCCGCCGCGCCCGACGAACACGCGGCGGACATTGACGACGAGGTGGCCATCGAGCGCGGATTGGCGCGTCGCGACCCGCTGACCGTGCGTCCGCGCGTGTCGAGCCGTGTGCTGTGTGCGGTGTTCGGCGTGCTGATGATCGCGATCTCGTTCGGCGCATGGTGGATCGCCGTGCGCACCGAGGACGGGCAATCATACGAGGATATGGTGTTCAGCGGCTTCCACGACAGCCTGCCGTCGTGGGCGTCCGCTCTGGTCGCCCCGTTCATCAGCCGCAATATCACGTCAATCGCCGGGCATCCGTTGAACTTCACCGTAATCGTCTCCGCGCTGCTGATCGTTGTCGCGGCGGTGGTGATGCTGGTACGCAAGCGTTGGTGGCTGGTCGGGCAGTCCGCGGTGTTCGCCGCGCTGTGTTTCGCGTCCACATATCTTAAAGGTGTGCTGCCGCGGCCGTTCATCATCAACACCGTGTCTCAGCCCGCCAATTCCGCGCCTTCCGGTCATACGATGCTGGCCGTCGTCGCGGGCGTGCTGCTGCTGTTCGCGGTTCCGCGCGGATGCCGTGCGTGGATGGCGCTGGTCGGGGCCGCCTATGCGCTGGTCATCGGCCTGTCGGTGATCGCGGGGGCATGGCACCGCCCGGTCGACGTGGTGATGAGCCTGCTGCTGGCGGGCGGCTTCGCGCTGCTGGCGATGGCATTCACGCGCACGTCCGGCATGGACGCGCCCGGCAAACGCGCGTCCTCGCCGAGCGTGCAGATCGTCGGCACGGTGATGATTACGGCGGGTGTGCTGTGCTGCTGCTATGCCGCATACATCATGTGGCAGATTGAGCCCGGTCTGAGCCTGAGCGCGAGCTGGGCGAGCGTCGGCGCCCACGTCTCCACCTTCGCGATGATAGCCGGTGTTTCGTCGCTGGTGTTCGGGATGCTGCTGGCGATGCGCCAGATCACGGCGTCCCCGTTGAGCCGAGCCGGCCTGGTGGGGGCGCCGCCGGCCCCGCCGAAGAAGAAGCGGTGACCGCCGCGGAGCCGCGCGATTTGCCGTTTGACCATGCCGCGTGAGTATGATGAAGGCCAATGACATTGTAGGTAAGGAGAGACAATGGGCACCGGCAACAAGCTTGTCATCGTGGAGTCTCCCACCAAAGCGAAGAAAATCGGTGGGTATCTTGGCAGCGGCTACACCGTCATGGCATCGGTCGGTCACATCCGTGACCTTGCACAGCCCAGTCAGATTCCCGCGGACGACAAGGCCAGGTTCGGCAAGTTCGGCGTGGACGTCGACGATGGCTTCAAACCGTACTACATCGTCGACGGTGACAAGAAGAAGACCGTCGCCGAACTGAAAAAAGCGCTGAAGAACTCCGACGAGCTCTACCTCGCCACTGATGAGGATCGCGAAGGGGAGGCGATCGCCTGGCACCTGGTGCAGACGCTCAAGCCGAAGGTTCCCGTCAAGCGCATGGTGTTCCACGAGATCACCAAGGACGCCATCAAGGCGTCGCTGGGCAACACCCGCAACGTGGACGAGGACATGGTGGACGCGCAGGAGACCCGCCGCATCCTCGACCGCCTCTATGGCTACGAGCTGTCGCCCGTGCTGTGGCGCAAGGTGGGCCCCGGATTGTCGGCCGGCCGCGTCCAGTCCGTCGCCACACGCCTGATCGTCGAGCGTGAGCGCGAGCGCATGGCGTTCGTGCGCGCCTCCTACTGGGACGTGACCGCGGTGCTGGGCGCGACGGACGCGGAGGGCGAGCCGGCGTCGTTCGAATCGCGCATGGTGTCGCTTGGAGGCAAGCGACTTGCGGGTTCCAAGGATTTTTCGGATGACGGCAAGCTCGCGCCGTCCGGTTTCGCTGACAACGTATGCCAGCTGGATGAGGCCCATGCGAACGCCCTCGCCAAGCTCCTGGCCGACGCGACCTTCACCGTGGCATCGATGGAGACCAAGCCGTACCGTCGCCGCCCGTTCCCGCCGTTCACCACATCCACGCTGCAGCAGACGGCCGGCAACCGCCTGTCCATGAGCTCGCGTCAGACCATGCGTGCCGCGCAGGGGCTGTACGAGAACGGTTACATCACGTATATGCGAACCGATTCGGTGACCTTGTCGCAGGAGGCCATCGCCGCCGCCCGTGATGCCGTCGAATATCATTTCGGAAAGTCGTTCCTGTCCGATGGGCCCAAGCAGTATGTGACGAAGACCGCTAGTGCGCAGGAGGCCCACGAATGCATCCGACCCGCCGGCGCGCGGTTCCATGACCCGGCGGAGCTCTCCGGCAAGGTGCCCGCCGACCAGCTGAAACTGTACACGCTGATCTGGCAGCGCACGCTCGCTTCCCAGATGGCCGACGCCACCGGCTCCACCGCGACCGTGCGTCTGTCGGCTCCTGCCGGCGAGGACGGCGAGGCGATGTTCCAGGCGTCCGGCACGGTGATCGAGTTCCCCGGATTCATGAAGGCCACCGGGGAGGGCCGTCGTGCGGCGGCCCCCGCTGCCTCCTCGATGGGTGCCGGTGACGGCGAGGTCGCGGCGAAACGCGCCTCGCGCGAAACCGACGACAACGGATCGCTGCCGCCGATGCAGACCGGTGACCGTCTCGCCGCGTCCTCGGTGGAGGCTGACGGGCACGAGACCCAGCCGCCGGCGCGATACACCGAAGCGTCGCTGGTGAAGACGCTGGAGGCCAAGGAAATCGGCCGTCCTTCAACCTATGCGAGCATCATCTCCACCATCATCGACCGTGGATACGTCTACGAGCGCGGTCGCGCCCTGATTCCATCGTGGCTGGCGTTCTCGGTCATCAAGCTGCTGGAGACGAAATTCCCCAAGTACGTCGATTACCAGTTCACCGCGGATATGGAGAACGGGCTCGACCAGATCGCGCACGGTCAGGAGACCGGCCGTGACTGGCTGACCCATTTCTATTTCGGTTCCGGCGGCGACGTGGCGACTTCGGCGGACGAAGCGCACGCGGGCCTGCAGCAGCAGGTCGCGCAGCTGGGGGAGATCGACGCCCGCGCCATCAACACCATCGACATCGGCGACGGACTGCACGTGCGCGTCGGTCGGTACGGCCCGTATCTCGAAGACATGAACCACGTGGATGCGGCGGGCAACCCCAAGCGGGCCTCCCTGCCCGACACCATGGCGCCCGACGAGCTGACCGTGCAGGTCGGCCATGAGCTCATCGACAGCAATGCCGGTGGCCCGCGCGAGCTGGGCGTCGACCCGGCAAGCGGCGGCACGGTCGAAGTGCGCAACGGCCGGTTCGGCCCGTATGTGGCCTTGGTGCCGCTCGAGACGGACGGCGGGTCATCCGAGACGAAGTCCAAGAAGACCACTGTGCCCAAGCCCAAGATGGCGTCCCTGTTCAAGACGATGAGCCCCGAATCGATCACGCTGGACGATGCGCTGAAACTGTTGTCGCTGCCGCGCACCGTGGGCGTTTACGAGGAGGCCAACACCGAGACCGGCGAACTTGGCGAGGTCACGGTCGAGGCGAACAACGGCCGGTACGGCCCCTACCTGACCAAGACCGGAGCCGACGGCAAGTCCGAGACGCGGTCTCTCGCCTCGGAGGATGAGATCTTCACCGTGGACGTCGACAAGGCGAAGGAACTGTTCGCCCAGCCGAAATACGGACGCGGCCGTGGACGCGGCACCGCGAAGCCGCCGCTGCGCGAGCTCGGCCCCGATCCCGAAACCGGCAAGAACGTGACCATCAAGGATGGCTTCTACGGCGCCTACATCACCGACGGCGAAACGAACCGGACCGTGCCCAAGCAGTACACGGCCGAGTCCATCGAGCCGGCCGAGGCGTTCCGCCTGCTGGCCGAGAAGCGTGCCGCCGGCCCGTCCAAGCGCGGGCGTCGCAAGACGACGGGCGCCACCGCGAAGAAGACCGCCGCGAAGAAGAGCTCCACGGCATCTGCCACCAAGAAGACGGCCGCCGCGAAAAAGACGGCCGCCAAGAAGACCACGGCCAGGAAGACCGCAGCGAAGAAGACCGTCGAGTAGAGTCACGTCGCAGCCGCCGCGATGGCGGCCTGGCCGCGTCGCATGCCGCCATCGCGTACACTGTGGGCAAGGGGGTAGATATGACTGGATTGTTCATTTCTTTCGAAGGCGTTGACGGCGTAGGGAAGACCACGCAGGTCGAGCGCCTGCGTGACTACTTGGAGGCTGCAGGCCGCGAGGTCGTGGTGACGCGTGAGCCGGGCGGCACGGCATTGGGCGGCAGCTTGCGTCAGCTGCTGCTGCGTGAGCCGGGAGACGCCGCGGAAGCCGACGGCACCGATATCGCACCGCGCGCGGAGGCGCTGATCTTCGCCGCCGACCGGGCGCAGCACGTGGCTGAAGTGGTCCGTCCGGCGCTGGAACGCGGAGCCGTGGTGATCACCGACCGGTATCTTGATTCGTCGCTCGCCTATCAGGCGGGAGGCCGTGAACTGACCGCCGACGACGTCCGCGGGCTGAGCATGTGGGCGACCGGCGGGCTGATGCCCGTGCGCACGTACCTGCTCGACATGGACCCGACGGCGGCGCACCGGCGTCTCCAGCATGACGCGGATCGCATGGAGTCCGCGGGCGACGAATTCCAGCAGCGCACCAGGCAGGCGTTCCTCGATCTGGCAGGCCACGAGCCGGGCCGTTTCCGCGTGATTGACGCCGCATGGCCGATCGAGGCCGTATGGGAGCACATCAAGGCGGACGTTGACGCGGTGCTGGCCGATGCCGCGGCGGATGAGCGGGCCGCGGCGCAGGCGGCTGCCGCTCAGGCTGCCGTCACTAAGGAAAGCGACGGTAACACTCCGGCTGGAGGTGCGCGATGAGCGTATGGGACTCCATTGTCGGCCAGCAGGCAGTGGTCGGCCAACTGCAGGCCATCGTCTCCGGCGACCCGAAGACGCTGGCCCAGTCGTGGCTGATCTGCGGACCGCCCGGTTCCGGCCGCTCGAATGTTGCGCGCGCGTTCGCGGCCGCGCTGGAAAGCCCTGACAGGGGCCTTTCCGACGAGCCGACCAATATAACCCGTCAGGTGCTGTCCGGCACCCATCCCGACGTGACCACGTTGGCCACCAACAAGGTCACCATCGGCATCGATGACGTGCGCCAGCTGATCCTCACCTCCGAACAGATGCCCAGCACGGCGCCGTGGCGGATCATCATCATCGAAGACGTTGACCGCATGCTGGAACGCACCACGAACGTGCTGCTCAAGGAGATCGAGGAGCCCAGCCCGCACACCATATGGCTGCTGTGCGCCCCCAGCGCGCAGGATGTGCTGCCGACCATCCGCTCGCGTACCCGCATCGTCAACCTTGCCGTGCCGTCCATGAAAGCGGTCGCGGATTACCTGATGGCATCCGTCAATCCGGCGCTGCCGGCGGAACGCCAATTCGACCGTCATGTGGCGGTGCGCGCGGCGCGGCTCGCCGAAGGGCATATCGGCATAGCGAAACTGTACGCCTCCGACACGCAGGTCATGTCGGACCGGGACGAGCTCATCGTCGGGCTGCTGGGACTGCGCAAGGCATCGGATGCGGTGCTGCTGGCCGATGATCTCATCGACACCGCCAAAAGCCAGGCGGAAGCCGACGTGAACCGGCAGACGGCCGCCGCCGAAGCGGATTTCCGCCGCATCAACGGCCTCGGTGAGCAGGACCGCATCCCGCCGAAGCTGCGCGGCGCCTACAACGCCATCGCCAAGAAGGACGAGATCAAGCGGCAGGCCACGCGCCGGAGCCGCGACGTGCTTGACCGCGCGCTCAACTCGGCCGCCAGCATCTACCGCGACATAGCGGTGCTGCAGAACAACGCCGAGGACGCAGTCGGGCTGATCAACATGGAGAACCGCACGGCCATCGCCGAGCTGTCGGCACGGCTGAGCCGTCAGGAAGTAGTCGATCGGTTGGAGGCCATCGCCGTGGCCAGGAAGTGGTTGCTGGGCAACGGCAACCCGATGCTGGTGTTCGAGGCGCTGTTCTGCGCGCTGATTCCGGGGAGGCTATGACGGCACCTGGTCAGGAACGCACGACGGTGGAGCCCCGGACAATCAATTGGGGCAGCAGCGAGATGTGCGCCGCCTGATCGGCCCCCTGCCCGATCAGGCGCAGCGCCTCGGTGACGATCTGGAGGAACGGCGGGCGGACCGAGGTCAGCGTCGGCATCGTCGTCAAGGCAAGCGGGGAGTCGGCGTAGCCGACCACGCGCACATCGTCGGGCACGCGGATGCCCAGCGTCTGCAAGGCGATCATCGCGCCCAGCGCGATCATGTCATCGGCGCATATCACCGCTTCGGGCGGTCGCGCATCCGAGTCGGCGAACATGCGCCACACGCACTGATAACCGCGCTCCACGGTCGAATCGCCGAATCGGTTCCATGAGGTGTCGGTGACGAGCCGGTGCGTGCGCATCTGCGTATGGAACATCGCGAACATCTCGGCCGATTCGAACGATACCTCCTTGCCGGCCAGATAGGCGGCGGAACGCACGCCCTGCTCGGCGAGGTGCGCGACGATGCTTTCCATCGCCGCATTCTCGTCGATGCCGACCATGGACGTGCGGAAGGATCTCTGCCGTCCGCCGACCTGTACGATGGGCGTCGTCATGGTGGTGCGGTCAAGCGTGTGAGCCAGATCGACGCCCGCGGCAGGAACGATGATGATGCCGTCGACCTTGCGAGCCACCAGCGATTCGATGCGTTCGTCCTGCGTATGCTGCTCGTTGCCGATGCCGAGCAGCAGTTGCTGTCTTTCCATGTCGATGACCGGTTCCAGCTCATCAAGCAGTCCGGCGCTGAAATGGTCGGTCGCCGAGGGGATGACCAGTCCGATGGTGTTGGTGGCGGCGCCGCGCAGCGAACTCGCCGCATAGTTGACCGAATAGTTGAGTTCCTCGGCGGCGGCCCGGACCCGCCGTGCGATGTCGTCGTCCTTGGTGCGTTTGCCGGAGAGCACACGGGAGACCGTGGCGATGGAGACGTGGGCCATGGCGGCCACGTTGGTGATGGAACTGGTCGCCGGCTGTGGGCGTTGTTCCGGGCCGGGCGCCGGGTCGTCGTTGACGGGCGTCGCGTCTGGCTTGGATGCCGGTATGGCGTCCATTACGGCGGATGGCTGTCTCTTCATGGGGCTCGCAGTGTTCGGTATGACGGCGGGCGGCCGCCATATGCTTGCGATGCGCGTCGGTGCGCATCTGATGGATGGGAATACGCTGACGGCCGCCCACGCGGTTCGTGCGGGCGGCCGTCGAATGCGTGCGCAGGTTACTCGGCCGCGGTGAGCGTCTCGATGAGGCTGTCGATGACGGTCTCGGCGTTGTCGCCGTCCACGGTGACCTCGACGGTGTCGCCCTGCTTGATGCCCAGGCCCATGATGGACAGGATGGAGCCGGCGGGAACGGGGTTGCCGCCCTGCTTGGCGATGGTCACGCTGCAGCCGGACGCGGTCGCGGCCTGAGCGAACTTGGCGGCCGGACGGGCGTGAATGCCGACGGGATCGGTGATGGTGGTAGTGCGGGTAACCATGGAGACACTCCTTTGCGTCGTCGCGCCGGTGGTTCCGGTGCGGTTTGTCGTGCGTCGATATCGACACTCGTCAGCGTGCGTGTGCCGTGTTGGCCCGCGCCGATACCGATTAGCAATAACATTACTCTATGCCAATTGCTGGGCGGCCGTTCTTTTGGCTGCTGACACAGCAGTGTACCATGATTTTCCAATTTTCTGGAAAACGTTTACTTCTAGTCGTGTCGCGCTTTTGAGGGTGTATACTGACGTGGACAGAAAATGATTTACCGGCGATGAAGTTGGTGGGTCAACAAGGCGGTCCGCGGATGGGAAGTACCGGTCATTCGCGGCGAGAGGCCATAACATAAGGAGAACATATGGTTATCAAGGGTGTTGGCATCGGACGCGGCGTTGCGGTCGGCTCGGTCATTCGTATGGCAGCTGCGCTTCCCGAACCGTCCGATGCGCCTCGCGCCGACAGTGTCTCGGCCGAATCCGAGATCGAGCGTGTGACCAAGTCTCTGGCGCTGGTCAACGCGGATCTGAACCGCCGTGCCGAAGAGGCCGCGAACGGCGACGAAGGCGCCAAGCAGGCCGCTCCGATCCTGCAGGCCATCGCCATGTTCGCCTCCGACCCGGCGCTCGCGCAGAGCATCAACACGCTCATCGAGCAGGGCAAGACCGCTGAGCGCGCCGTGCTGGAAGGCTTCGGCGCCGTGGAAGAGATGTTCAAGGCCATCGGCGGCTATCAGGGCGAGCGTGCGGCGGATCTGCACGACGTCGGCCAGCGCGTCATCGCCGACCTGATGGGCGTTCCCGCGCCGGGCGTCCCGGTCTCCGACACCCCGTTCGTTCTGGTCGCGGAAGACCTGTCCCCGGCCGACACCGCCGGCCTCGACCTGGACAAGACCCTCGCCATCGTCACCTCGCAGGGCGGCCCGACCTCGCACACGGCCATTCTGGCCCGTGCCCGCGGCATCGTGGCCGTCGTGTCCGCCGCCGGCGCCGACGACCTGAAGAACGGCGAGACGGTTATCGTCAACGCTGCGGAAAGCACCATTACCACCGAGCCGAGCGACGAGCAGGTCGCCGCCGCCGAAGCCGCGAAGGCCAAGGCCGCGAAGGCCAAGGAGCTGCGCGGCAAGCCGGGCGCCACCAAGGACGGCCATCTGATTCCGCTGCTCGCCAACGTCGGTAAGCCGTCCGATGCCGCGAAGGCGCTGGAATACGGCGCCGAAGGCGTTGGCCTGTTCCGTACCGAATTCCTGTTCATCGGCAACTCCGAGCCGCCGAGCGTCGAAGAGCAGACCAAGGCCTACACCGAGCTGCTCAGCCAGTTCCCGGGCAAGAAGGTCGTGATCCGCATGCTTGACGCCGGCGCCGACAAGCCGCTGCCGTTCCTGACTCCGGAAGACGAGCCGAATCCGGCCCTCGGCCTGCGTGGCCTGCGTACCCTGCGCGCCCACATGGACGTGCTCGAAGGCCAGCTCAAGGCGCTCGCCGCCGCCGACGCCGCAACCGACGCGAACCTGTGGGTCATGGCCCCGATGGTTGCCGACCAGCATGAGGCCGACTACTTCGTCAAGCTCGGCAAGAGCTTCGGTCTGAAGTTCGTGGGCGCGATGGCCGAAGTGCCGTCGATCGCCCTGATGGCCGACAAGGTGGCTGACGTGGCCGACTTCGTGTCCATCGGCACTAACGACCTGACCCAGTACACCCTTGCCGCCGACCGTACCCTCGGCTCCGTGGCCAACTATCAGACCGCATGGCAGCGGCCGATCCGGATCTGGCGGTCGTGCTGGCCGGTCTCGGCGTCAACTCGCTGTCCATGACCCCGGTGGCGCTGGACGATGTGCGCGCCTCCCTCGCCGAAGTCACCTTCGAAGAGGCCAAGGCCAAGGCGGCTGCAGCCCTCAATGGCGACTTCTACAAGCCGGCCGAGTGATTTCCCTTCTTTCCTTCACTCGGCTATTCCGGACTTTGCGGCTGCGTCATCGCGGCCGCAGGGTTCCGCCACTGCAAATGTGCCTATGAGAGCGATTCGGTTCTGATAGGCCCTGTTTCCCGGAATGACCCCGTTCCGTGCGATCGCCGCGCGGACGGGGTCGTTTCGGTTGCGGGTTGTGTCGATT
>OOBT01001302.1_pt1 | contig 13353 bp, 7 predicted proteins | sample 1671551 | NCBI WGS metagenome assembly OOBT01 (sample SAMN06348168, study PRJEB24527) | human gut metagenome | reverse complement strand
GGCTGCCGATTTTTTCAGTCCACCGTGCGCATGAAGGACGTCGATCCCTTCTGGAATCTCACATCCAGCTTCACGCGGTCCGCGCGCATATAGCTCGTGGTGTATTCATAGGTATGCCCGTTCTCGGTCGTGGTGCGGCGCTGATGGAAAAACGCCGCCGAGCCGGGCGCGCAGTGCAGAAGCTGCGCCTCGTGCGGCGCGAGCACGACGGCCTCATACGTGTCCGACGCGGAAAACGGGATGACGCCGACGTGGTAGAGCAGACTATAGAAGCTGTGCGTCTCCAAAAGCTCGCGCGTCAGGTTCGGATAGATGTACTCTGGGTAGTACGACGTCTCTAAAATGAGCGGCTCGCCGTCGACGTTTCGCACGCGCGTGAAGCGATAGACCTTCACGCCCGACTCAAGGCCCATGAGCGTCACGATCTTGGGAGAAGGCGTGATGACCGCGAAGTCGACCAGCGTGGACGACGGCGTTTTGCCCAGCTGGGAAATTTCCGTCGTGAACGAATACTGCACGCCCTTGCGGCGCGTGTTCGGGTCAGTGACGAACGTGCCCTTGCCGCGCTTTCGCACGACGAAGCCCTCTTCTTCCAGCGCGCCGATGGCCTGACGCACGGTGTTGCGGCTGATATCATACGAGCGACAGAGTTCGGCCTCGCTCGGCAGCAGGTCGCCGACCTTGAGCGCGCCGGAGGTGATGCTGCGCTTGATGATGCCCATGAGTTGGGAATAGAGAGGAATTTCGCTGTCGAGCGACAGCGGATTTTTAAGGACCGGATTGTGTTCCATGGTGGGAACCTCCCGAGAAATACGTTTTGGAATATTCCCATCATACCACATATCTTTGAGATGTTCCAGTACCTTTTTGCAATTTCTCCCTCATTTTGCGCGAAAAGACAGGGGAAAAGGCGGCCTTCGGGCCGCCTTTTTGAAATTTGACTGCTTCAGTCCAGAATTTCCTGCGCGCCGGTCTTCAGATTCACGCGCACAGAGTGCGTCACGAGCGGGTCGCTCGTCTTTTGATGGTCGATATCGTAGACGGCGGTGGTGTAGACATAGCCGTCGCGGATCTCAAGGGCACCGGGGAAGTAGCTGATGCTGCTGCCATCCTCCGTGACGCTGCCGTAGAAGTAGTCCGCATCACCGATACTCGTCCAAGTCTTGCCGCTGTCATAGGAAATGGACAGATTGTTCTGCGCGGGCGGGAACTGTAGCGTCTTGACAATATTGCCGTGGTTATCAAAAGCAATGGACTCGTAGCCGTCGATCTTTACGTACTGCTCGCCGTCAGGATTGTAGAGCTCCGTAACATACGTTCCCATCGTCGCGCCGCCGATATGATAGTTAAGCGCCACTCTGCTGCCTCTGATCGAAAGTGTCGCGCGCACGGGTGAGTCGGTCAGAGAGTCGATCGGCAGGGTATCGATCGTTTCGACTGAGCCGCCCTCGTGCCAGCGATAGAATTTACCGCCCGCAGTGTACCAGAGGTAACCGCCCAGATCAACATAGCTGTCGGCAGCCTTGATGAGCGAATCGCGGCTGACGGCATTTGTCGTGGTGGCCGAAGATGCGTCGGATGGCTCAGTGCCAGACTGGGCGCTGTTGAACCATGCGAGCATCGCGTCGTAGAGCGTTGCATAGTCGCCGTAATCGCTGACCTTATAGTAGTATGCGTCGTCTCGCTGGTAGAGCATGATGTCCGTGCCCTCGAAGAACGCAAGGTGCGAGGAATCGTTGTTGCTGAGCCAGAGCGTGAGCGACCGTGCTCCGTCAGCAGGGGTGAACTTATCATGCAATAGCGCATAGCTGCACTCGTCAAGCCTGACCGTTGGCGTGACGTTCAGCATATCGCGGTCGGTGATCGCCGCATTGTCCCGGTAGAGAAACATCCACGCTGCGCCGCCGTTCGACGCGAGCTGAAGATCGGCCTGAAAATCGGAATCGTCCAGCGCGGGATCAGCCGCCGCGTCGGCGTCCCAGTTCACCGTGAAGCTTCTGACCATCGCCCGGAGTACCTCGGCCTCGCCCTCAACGGCGCGGTCGCGGTTCCAGCCCCACTGATTCTCTTCCGTGCTGCCGTCGAACGTCCAGTGCGTTGTGACCTCGTAGCAGGTGCCGTCCGGCGCATCAAAGAGCGTGACAATTGTGTTGCTCATGCCCTCGTGCGTCACAAAGCGCCAGCCCGCGTCGGTCTTCTCGGCCTTTGCGCCGGTGCTTTCCCATTCCGCCTTCGCTTCGTCAAGGCTCTGCTCGAGCTTCTTTGCGTTGAAGTAGGAGCCGGTGTCGTAGCGGGAGTACCAGAACTCCGTCCCCGGATTGCACGCCCAGGCGGTGATCGGCGCATAGAAGTAGTAGCTGCCGTCGCCCGAAATGAGCCGCGCCTCGCACTGGTTGGCGCGGCCGTAGCCGTCCGTTGCCGCGTTCAGCAGGTTGGGAATGTACATCTTCGGCTCGCTGAGCCCCGCATAGTCGATGTAGAAGTCGTGCAGGTAATACTTTTCCTCTCCGCTGTAGTTGCATCCGTCGTACCACAGCCCGTCATTGCCGGTATAGGTGCCGATGACCTGATAGCCGGTCTTCTCGCCGTAGGTGTAGTGCAGGACGGTGAGATAGTGCGTCCAGTTCTCGTTGAGATATCCGTCGTCCGTCAGCTCCTGCCCGCCGATGACGTCGATCTGCATGCCCGCCTCGTTCGTGGGCTTCATCTCATACTGGAAGTACCACAGCTCCAGCACCGTGCCGTCGGGGGAGAGGTTGCCGAGCGAATCTGCCTGCTCCAGCTGCGTCACGCGCACGTCGGCGACCGTGTCCTCGATCGAGCGGGACGCATATTCATTGTTTTCCGACACGGAATAGGTCATCGTGCCTTTTTTGAGGTCTTCCACGCACGCGGCGGCATAGTCGTCCATCGAGGCGTAGATCGGATTGACCTGTTCGTTCAAGCGGAAAACCGAACAAAAGAGTTCGCTGCCGTCTTCTTCGTAATCGCCGGCAAGGCCGAGGTAGACCGAGCCGTCCTTTTGCTTCAGAAGATAGACCTGATTCGGTTGACCGTCACTTGCCTCTTCGCAATGGCCGCTCCAAGCGGACTTGTTGTTCTGTATGAGATCGTCGACCGGCGAAGCTTTGGTGCTGCCGAAGAGCGCGTAGAAGGACTGCTTTTCCAGCGTGTATTCCTCCATCGGGCCGTAAATGGATGTGGAGCCCCAGGCGTCGCACAGCGTCACATACTTTTCTCCGGCAGTATTTGTCGTGGTGCGGAAGGAGGGGTAAGTGCCGTCCGTAAAGCCGTCCGTAAAGGCGGGCGCTTCATATAAGAGTATGTCGACCGTATAGCTCTTGTCGGCAAACGGGTCATCATTTTTCTGCGTCTGTGCGCGCTCGCCCCAGCCGACGGCGCAGCCCGCCGTCAGCGTCAGCGCCAGCACGAGGGCGACAACGCCGAGCCCGCGCTTTTTCTGCGCGCCCAGCACGTTCGTGATGCGCCGCTTGAGGCGCTCGACCGTGCCGCCGAAGCACGTCGTCGCGGGCAGCGCCCGCACGCTGGACTGCACGGCGGCGAGCAGTGTCCGGCTGTAAGCCGCGCGCTCGGGGAGTTCGAGCCCGTCGGTCGCCGCGCTGTCGCAGGCAAGCTCGATGTCCTCGTCCGCCTGACGCAGCATCAGATACACCACGGGGTTGAACCAGTGCATCGCGTTGGCCGCGAGCAGCACGAGCTTTAAGAGCATGTCGCGCCGCTTCAAATGGCACAGCTCATGGCGCAGGATGTAGCGCAGCTCCTGCACGTCGTAGTGCTCGTGGGGCAGGAGCAGCCGCGGGCGAAGAAGACCTGTCACCGCGGGGGTGGAGATGGCCTCGCAGACGATCATCTCCGGCGCGCTCACGCCTAAGTCGCGCGCCGTGTCAGAGAGCATCGCGGCGTAGTCCGCGCGGGCGACGTCTCTCTTCCAGCGGCGCACCGTGCGGCGGAAGAGGGCGTAGGAGACACCCTGATACAGCAGGAACGCCGCCGCGCCCGCGAGATAGCCGTAAAACAAGATCGTCGTCACGGGGATGTAGCGCGTCGTCTTCTGCTCGGGATTCGTCACAGGGCGCTGGATGATCGTGTCGCGCACCGCGGCGGGGGACTGGCCGCTTTTTTCGGCCATGTCGCCAAACAGGTTGTCGGTCGATTGGATGGCTGTCTTATCCGTGCCGACAAAGAGGGTGTAGTCCTTCGGCGGCGCGGCCTGCACCGGCGCGTTTTTCACCGAAAAATCGACCGGCAGCAGCAAAAAGACCGCCAGCGCCAGCCACAGCCAGCAGCGCGTCTTCGCGCGGTAGCGCTCGCGCCAGAGGGGTTTGAGTACCAGCATCGCCAGAATGGCGAGGGAACCTAACAGGGAAGTTTTCAACAGATTCAGCAGAAATGTTTCCATGGTGCGTCCTCCTTTTTATCGCCGTTTACCGGCTCATATCGTCCAAAAACTGCCGCAGCTCGTCGATCTCGCTCTGCTCGAGCGGCTGCTCGGCGTTCAGCGCCGCGACGAAGCTGCCGAGCGACCCGCCGTAGAGCCGCTTCAGGACGCTGCGGCTCTCAAATTCGAGGTATCTGTCCTTTGAGACGAGCGGCGTGTACAAATTGTTCCGCCCCTCGCGGCGGCTCGAGAGGAATCCTTTTTCGCACAGGCGAGTAAGGTAGGTGTTGACGGTGTTGGCGCTCCAGCCGTGGCTCGCGAGCGCGCCGTCGAGATCGCCGCGGCTGACCTCGCCGCCGACGGCCCAGATGGCCTGCATCACGGCAAGCTCCGCGTCGGGCAGTCTCTTTTTATCGTCCATGGGATGACCTCCTTGCGAACTACTACATTTGTCGTTGATAACTATATACTACATATGTAGTAGTTTGTCAAGCGCCTTTTATGTCCTTTTTTGTTTTGCAGCGAAAATTGCAGAAAACAGGGGAAAGACATGACGGCAAATCGTCAAAATGAAAGATGTTGTTCAATTATTTGAATAAGTTCTTGCAAATCTTTCTGAAAATCGCTTGCTTTTGTGCAAAGCGCAAGGTATAATGAAGAAACCGTATGAAATCATTTGGCAATTCAATAAATAAAAATTTGAGAGGAGATCTTTATCATGGCAAAGTTCAAAGTTTACTACACCATCGAGCTCAACGAGGTGGCCACGCACATCTTCGAGTCCAACGACTTTGAAGTGAAGCTGTGCAGCCATAAAGACGAGGAGACCTACGTCAAGGAGCTCGCCGAGTTCCAGCCCGACGCCATCATGTGCCGCACCGAGCCCATCACCGCCAAGATGATGGACACCTGCAAGAACCTCAAGGTCATCGGCAAGCAGGGCGCCGGCCTCGATAACATCGACATGGACCACGCCCACGCCAAGGACATCACCGTTGTCTACGCGCCTGCCGGCAACGCCAACGCCGTCGCCGAGCACGCCGTCATGCTGATGCTCATGTGCGCCAAGCGTTTCACCTATGTCGACCGTCAGTTCCGCAGCGGCAACTTCCTTGTCCGCATGGGCATGGAGCACACCTATGAGCTCGGCGGCAAGACCCTCGGTATGATCGGCTGCGGCCGTATCTCCCAGCTCGCCATGCAGAAGTGCAAGTACGGCTTCGGCATGAACGTCATCGGCTACGATCCGTACCTCACGCAGGACAAGATCGGCGATCTGTGCGAGCTGAAGGCCACCGCCAAGGAAGTCTGGGAGCAGGCCGACTTCGTGTCCGTGCATCTGCCTGTCGTTCCCTCCACCGAGCACTCCATCGGCCGTGAGCAGTTCAGCTGGATGAAGCCCACCGCTTCCTTCATCAACTGCGCGCGCGGCGCTCTGATCAAGGAGAACGAGCTTGTCGAGTGCCTGAAGGACGGCACGCTGTTCCAGGCCGGTCTCGACGTGTTCGAGCATGAGCCCATCCAGGAGTCCAGCCGCGAGCTGTTCAACCTCGACAACGTCATCATGACCCCGCACATGGCCGCCACCACCGAGCAGAGCGTTCTGAACTGCTGCACCAGCGTTGCCAACGACATCGTCGCCGTCTGCAACGGCCAGGAGCCCAAGGTCAAGGCCCAGAAGCCCAAGTTCTAAGTTATTTCTGTTTCGTAGAAACTACTTATTAAAAGGGACGCCTCAAAAGAGGCGTCCCTTTTTTGCGCCCTTGGGCGGGGGGGACAGCCAGGCAGAGCTGCTGCTTTCCCTGCGCCTTTGGGTGCAAAACGATCCTGTGGTGCAAGATATTCTTCATTCTTGTTAAATAGTTAACGAAATGAAAGAAAATAATCAAAATTGCCTATATTTTTCGCAACTTTGCAGTTGATTTTTCATTTTTCTGTGTGTATAATCAAAATCGAAGAAAATCGGATCTCATTCCGGATTTACAAATTTTAAAGGAGAAGTCAAATGAAAGAATTGTACGTCGTCAACTGCTGCCGTACCGCTGTCGGTTCCTTCGGCGGTTCCCTGAAGAACACCCCCGCCGCTCAGCTCGGCTCCATCGTCGTGAAGGAAGCCCTCAAGCGCGCGAATGTCGCTCCCGAGAATGTCGATGAGCTGATGTTCGGCTGCATCCTGACCGCTGGTCTCGGTCAGAACGTCGCCCGTCAGGTCGGCGTGGGCGCCGGTCTCCCCTATTCCGTCCCCGCCTATACCGTCGGTATGGTCTGCGGCTCCGGTATGAAGTCCGTCATTGAGGCTGGCCGCGCCATCCTCGCCGGCGACGCCGATATCGTCGTCTGCGGCGGCACCGAGAACATGAGCGCCGCTCCTTATGCCGCTCCCGACGCCCGCTGGGGCGCCCGCATGGGCGACAAGAAGCTCGTCGACACCATGATCAAGGACGGCCTGTGGGATGCGTTCAACAACTACCACATGGGCACCACCGCCGAGAACATCTGCGATGTTTGGGGCATCACCCGCGAAGAGCTCGACGCCTTCGGCGCTGCCTCCCAGCAGAAGACCGAGGCTGCTCAGGCTGCCGGCCGTTTTGACGATGAGATCGTTCCCGTCCCCGTGAAGGTCAAGAAGGAGATCGTCGAGTTCAAGAAGGATGAGTTCCCCCGCGCCGGTTCCACCGTCGAGGGTCTTGCCAAGCTGCGCGGCGCGTTCCCCGTCGGCCCCGAGGGCGTTGAGGACGAGATCGTCCACACCTTCGAGCCCACCGGCATCCACGAAGCCGATACCAAGAAGCACGTCCAGCGCGTCACCGCCGGCAACGCCTCCGGCATCAACGACGGCGCTGCCGCCATCGTCCTCGCTTCCGGCGAGGCCGTGAAGAAGTACAACCTCAAGCCCATGGCCAAGCTCGTCAGCTGGGGCCAGGGCGGCGTCGACCCGAAGATCATGGGCGTCGGCCCCGTGCCCGCTTCCCGTCAGGCCATGAAGAAGGCCGGCGTGACCATCGACGATATCGACCTCGTCGAGGCCAACGAAGCCTTCGCCGCGCAGTCCATCGCTGTCGCCCGTGAGCTCGGCTTTGACATGAACAAGGTCAACGTCAACGGCGGCGCGATCTCCATCGGCCACCCCGTCGGCGCTTCCGGCGCTCGTATCATCGTCACCCTGCTGCACGAAATGCTCAAGCGCGACGACGCCAAGAAGGGTCTTGCCACCCTCTGCATCGGCGGCGGCCAGGGCGTTGCCACCATCTTCGAGAAGTGCTAAAGCACCGCTAACCCCTGAAAATAAAAGGAGACCTCGAAAGAGGTCTCCTTTTTATTTTGTCCTCTGCACGGTGCAGGGAAAAAAGCAGTGCCCCTGCCGAGACGCAAAAAGGAAGCAGCCCTTTCGGGCTGCCCCTCACGCGCCCTCGCGGGCGCAAGCGCCGTACAGTGCGTCACGCTGCGATTTAACCCTCCGCCTGCGCTGCGACGATCGCCTCGTAGATCGTCTGCGGGTCGAGCTTATCATAGTCCGCGCTCGTCGCCATCGCGGCGGCGTCGACCTGCTCGGCGATGAAGTTCGTGAAGTACTCCTCGCGCACCTCATCGGCGGCTGCGGCCTTGTCGAGCGGCAGGCGGAGCAGGATGTGATAGCCGAGGCTGGATTCGACGACTTCACTCACCTCGCCCTCGGAAAGCGCGTAGGCGGCGTCTTCAAACTCCTGCACCATCGAGCCGGTCGTGAAGGTGTAGCCCGTGGGATGGCTCTCGCGGCCGGGATCCTCGCTGTACTGGTCGGCGAGCTCGGCAAAGTAGGAGGCGATGTCGTCGCCGGTGTAGGAATTGAGCTTTTCGACGAGCTCCTCAGCGAGCGCTTTCTTTTCGGCCTTCTGCTCGTCGGTGAGGGCTTCGCCGGTCGTCATGTCCTTCGTCGCAAGCAGGATGTGGTCCGCCGTGATGTAGCCCTGCTCGGCGGCGTAGACGGCAAGGTCCTCGTCAGAGGCATAGAGCGCGCTGCCCTCGGTGTTGTAGAGCTGATATAGGTTCTGGTACAGGTAGTTCGAGCGGGCGACGCGGTCATAGGTCTCGCGGCGCATGCCGAGCTTGGCGATCTCTTCTTCAAAGGCCTCTTCGCTGCCGTACTGGTCGATATAGGTCTGGTCGCTGTCCGCCATGGCGGATTCCTGCCCCTCGGTGAGCGTCACGCCGTACTTGTTCGCCAGGTTTTCAAGCACCAGATGCTGCTTGACGGACGAATAGACGTTGGACTTGATGTAGTCGGTGATATTCGTGCCGTCGGAAAGGGTGTAGTCCCAGTCGAGCGACGAGCCGGTGTAATACTGCATGTAGCTGTCGAGATACGACACGTCGTAGCCGATCCAGTAGGCGATCAGGTCGGCGCTTGCGCCGTTGCCGGCCACGCTGGCGACGATCGCGTCGGGCGCGACGCCGGTCGCTTCGTAGCAGAGACCCTCCTGCATCGTGCCGGAGGTGAAGCCGTTCGAGGGCGAGAGCGACACGACGGCAAAGGTGAGCGCCGCGGTGATGGCCGCCGCGCCAAGGAACGAAAGCAATCTCTTCTTGATCATAATGTTACCTCTTTTTCGTTTTCTTCCTTATTCACACGCAGGTCTCCGACCAGCGTCAAGGCTGTATCCAATGCGTCCTCGCCCAGCGAAAGACGCAACAGGAGCTTCGGCTCCGTCCCCGTGGCGGAGAGCGTGAGCCGGCGGCGGTTCTTCGGCAGCGAGCAGAGGGCCATCACGGCCTCCACGGGGACTGCCTCGGACGCGGCAAAGGTGAAGGTGATCTCGCTGCCGCGCTGCGAGATATCGCTCACACCGATCTGCACGGCCTCCGCGCGCAAAAGCGCGACGTCCATGAGCTTGAGGACCGGCTGGGGCGGCTCGCCGTAGCGGTCGATGAGCTCGTCGAGCAGCTCCTGCGACTGCTCGGCGGTGCGCAGCGCCGCGATGCGGCGGTAGATATCCATGCGCTGCTCGCCCGAGGGAATGTAGCTCTCCGGCAGGTTGGCCGAGACTGTGAGGTCTGCCGAGCATTCGGTGCGCTGCGGCGCTTTTTCACCGCGCTGCTCGAGTACGGCCTCTTCCAGGAGCTGCAAGTACATATCGTAGCCGACGCTCATCATGTAGCCCGACTGCTCGGGGCCGAGCAAATTGCCCGCGCCGCGAATTTCAAGGTCGCGCATCGCGATGCGGAAGCCCGAGCCGAACTCCGCGTATTCGCGGATGGCGGTGAGCCGCTTGGCGGCGACCTCGGTGAGAATTTTTCCCGCGCGGTAGGTCATATAGGCGTAGGCCCGGCGCGCGCTGCGGCCGATGCGGCCGCGGATCTGGTGCAGCTGGGCGAGGCCGAGGCGGTCGGCGTCCTCGATGATGAGGGTGTTGACATTCGGAATGTCGATGCCCGTCTCGATGATCGTCGTGCAGACGAGCACCTGAATTTCTCCGTCCGAGAGTTGCTGCATCACGGACGACAGGCCCTTTTCGTCCATCTTGCCGTGCGCGACGCCGATGGCGACATCGTCGCCGAGGAGCTTTTTGAGTGTCGCGGCGCAGCGGTCGATGGTCTCGACGCGGTTGTGCATGTAGTAGACCTGCCCGCCGCGCGCGAGCTCGCGCCGGATGGCGTCGGCGATGACGCTCCAGTTATGCTCGAGCACATATGTCTGCACCGGCTGGCGGTCAACGGGCGGGACCTCGATGGTCGACATGTCGCGAATGCCCGAAAGCGCCATGTTGAGCGTGCGGGGGATGGGCGTTGCCGAGAGCGTCAGCGTGTCGACCTGACGCGAGAGCTCCTTGAGCTTTTCCTTGTGCGTTACGCCGAAGCGCTGCTCCTCGTCGATGATGAGAAGGCCAAGGTCCTTGAAGTGCAAACTCTTTTGCAGCAGCGAGTGCGTGCCAATGAGTAAGTCGATCTTTCCCGCGGCGGCATCCTGCAAAATTTGCTTCTTCTGCGCCGGCGTTTTGAAGCGCGAGAGCACTTCGATGCGCACGGGGAACGAGCGGAAGCGGTTCAGCGCCGTCGCGTAGTGCTGCTGGGCGAGCACGGTGGTCGGCACTAAGATGGCCGCCTGCTTGCCGTCGAGCACGCACTTCATCACGGCGCGCAGCGCGACCTCAGTCTTGCCGTAGCCGACGTCGCCGCAGAGCAGGCGGTCCATCGGCGTACTGCGCTCCATGTCGGCCTTGATCTCGTCGATGGCGCGGAGCTGATCGTCGGTCTCTTCGTAGTCAAAGGCCTCTTCAAATTCCTTCTGCCACGGGGAGTCGGGCGAGAAGGCGAAGCCAGGACGGCGCTGGCGCTCGGCATAGAGCGCGATGAGACCCTTGGCAAGGTCCTTCGCCGCGGCGCGCGCCTTCGTTTTCGCGCGCGACCAGTCCGTGCCGCCGAGCTTACTGAGCTTCGTGCGTATTTGGCCGTCCTCGTCCTCGCCATGGCCGCCGATGTATTTCGACACCATGTCGAGCTGCGTCGCGGGGACGTATAAGCTGTCGTTGCCCGCATAGCAGATCTTGATATAGTCCTTGTCCACGCCGTCGACGCGCATGCGCTCGATGCCCGCAAAGCGGCCGATGCCGTGGTGGACATGCACGACGAGATCGCCGGGGGAGAGGTCTTCATAGGAGCGCAGCGCGGCGCGCGCGGATGTCTCCTTCTTTGGCCGCGCCTTTGCGCGCTTGCCGGAGAGGGGAGCGGTCAGCTGGCCCTCGGTCAGGATGACGAGCTTTAATTGTGGATATTCGCTGCCCGCGCTCAGCGCGCCGAGGCCGATGACGGTCTCGTGCGGGGCGGGGAGGCGGTCGTTTTTCAAATTGAGCTGCGCGCGGATGTTCCGCTCTTCCAAAAGGCGCCGGAAGTTTTTCGCGCGCGTTTCGTTGCCGCAGAGAACGAGCACGCCGCAGCCTGCGCCAAGATAGCGCTCCATGTCGCCCGCGGCGGTCTCCAGGCTGCCGCCATACGACGGCAGCGATCGCGCGTTCATGCTGAGGATGGCCCTCGGCGGCAGCAGATTGCGCGACGTGGGGAGCGAATCGAGCAGCAGCATGGGGAACGTGCCCATGCGGTGGCTCAATGCCTCCTGACTGAGCGCGAGCGCGGCGAATTCGCCGCACAAAACGCCCTCTTCGATCAGGGGCTTCACGTCCTCGGAGAGCTCCCAGTGGTAGTTCTTGCTGCGTTCCAAAACGCGCATGCCGTCGCTGACGGCGATCAGCGTGTCGGGTGAAAGATAGTCGAGCGCGCAGACCTCTTCGGGGTAGCACGCGGCGAGATACCGGTCCATGCCGCCGAGCGGCAGGTCGTTACGAAGGCGCTCGATGTCGCTGCGCAGCGTTTGGACGATGGGGCTGTCCTCGGCCTTTTTCGCGATCTTCTGCGCGGCGCGCCCAAGGCGCTCGAGCATTTTTTCGCGCCCGCCGTCCGAGAGGGCGGGCAGCACCTCTGCCGCGGGCAGAATGGTCAGGGATTTGACGTTCTGCGTGCGGCGCTGGGTCGTCACGTCGAATTCGCCCATCGCGTCGACCTCGTCGTCGAAAAACTCAACGCGCACGGGCGCGCTCAGCGGCGACCAGACGTCGAGAATGCCGCCGCGCAGCGCGAACTGGCCGACGCCCTCGACCGTTTCCGCGCGCGTATAGCCGCTTTCGACAAGCTTTTTCGAGAGCGCGTTCAGGTCAAAGCGGTCGCCGAGCGAAATGTCCGTCACCGCGCCGCGCAGCGCGTCGGGCGGGAGCGTTCGCTGCATCAGGCCGTCGACCGTCGCGACCAGGATCGGCGCTTTTCCGGCGGCAAGGCTGCACAGCGAGCCGATGCGCTGCTGCTCCCAGCCGTGGGAGGCGAACACGCGGTCGCGCAGCTGCCATTCGCGCGCGAACAGCAGGCTCACGTCCTCGCCGAGCAGCTCGTGCAGGTCGCCCGCCATGCGGTTTGCCTCGTTTTCGTCCGCGCAGACGATCAAAAGCGGGCGCTGTGTCTTGTGCCGCACGGCAGCGGTGAGCTGCGCGCGGTGCACACCCGAAAGGCCCGACACGGCGATGGGCGATGTGCCCGCGTCGAGCGAGAGCAGCAGCTCGCGCACCTCGGGAAGAGAAACGAGCGCTTCGTTGAGTTTGTTCATCCCCTGCGCCATGCCGTATCCCTCCTCCCGCAGCGCGCAAAAGGGCAGATCCGCCGCAGCCGCGGCGGGTCATGCCCGTGGTCGTCAGTCATTTTATTATATAGGCTTTTGGCAAAAAGTCTATGTCGATTTTTTAAATTTTGGCTGCAAAAAGCGTTTAGCCGTTGTAGCGGTTCTGCGCGGCGCTCACGCCGTCGGTGATGATGCACTCCGCCGCGCCGAGCGCGCGGTCGAGCACACCGTCGATGACCTTGCGCTCGCTGGCCGTGAACGGGCCGATGACCCAGTCGACAATGTCGTGCTCCGGCGCGCCGACACCGACCTTGACGCGCGGGAAAGCGTCGGTGCCGAGGTGCGCGATGATGTTCTTGAGGCCGTTGTGTCCGCCCGCGCTGCCGCTGCCGCGCACGCGGAGCTTGCCGAGCGGGAGCGAAATATCGTCGGAGATGACGATGACGTGGTCGGCGGGAATTTTATAGAACCGCGCCGCCTCGCCCACAGCCTCGCCGGAGAGGTTCATGTAGGTCTGCGGCATCATCAAAAGCACATTCGCCCCGCCAAATTCGATGACCTCCGTCAGCGCGCGGAAGCGCAGGCGGTTGCAGCGCAGATCGCGCTTGTCGATCAGACGCTCCGCGGCCATGAAGCCGATGTTGTGGCGGGTGTTTTCATACTGCTTGCCGTAGTTGCCCAAACAGACGAGCAGCCATTCCGGCGGGCCGGATTTTTTGAAAATCATGAAAATGTTCCTCACTTTCCCCGTAAGGGGGGGTTTCTTGCGCGCCCCTGGGCGCGCGGGGTTATGCGGCGTGCGCGCCGCAAGATCACA
>OOBT01001293.1_pt1 | contig 13388 bp, 12 predicted proteins | sample 1671551 | NCBI WGS metagenome assembly OOBT01 (sample SAMN06348168, study PRJEB24527) | human gut metagenome | reverse complement strand
TGTCGCTCAGAGCGCAGCCAGTCAGCATGGACACAGCCATAACACCAGTGAGGACGACGGCCAGAAGTTTCTTTGCCATTTTCATGATTTTTGCCTCCATAAATAAAAATGAATTATACAGGCAGGCCATCCATTTCCGGCTGTCGGCCTGTGCTATCATTATACCCCACCCATCGTTTTTGTCAATATCTTCTTCTCATTTTTATCACATTTACAAATTCCTTTCTTTTCAATCGTGCATTTTCCACAAATTCACGGAGGGCTCTCAGTCACGCCGCAGGCGTGACAGCTCCCCCAGAGGGGGAGCCTCTGGCGTGTCGGTCAGGTTTCGCCTGAATGAACAAAGTTTAATCTATCATAAACAGGAGTGCCCTGCTACAGAGGCTAGCAGCAGCTTGACAAGGATATTGTTCCGAAGCTGCTGCCCTCTGTAGTAGGGCACTATTTTTTACGTTATATTAGGCTTCCGGTATCCAGTAGAAAGTGACCCGGCCTGCCAATGCCTCTCCTACAAGGAGAGGTGGCACGCCGCAGGCGTGACGGAGAGGGTCCGCGTCTTACAGCTCGTTCAGTTCGTTCTGCAATTTTTCCTCTTTGGCAGCGATCTGTGCGGCCATGGCGGTGCGCTCTGCTGCCAGCTTTTCGGCCAGAGCGTCGTCGCTCAAAGCCAGAATTTCCGCAGCCAGCCATGCGGCGTTCTTGGCACCGTTCAGAGCCACCGTTGCCACCGGGATGCCGCTGGGCATCTGCACCGTGGCAAGCAGGGCATCCATGCCGTCCATGGCACCGCCCTTCATGGGAATGCCGATCACCGGCAGGGTGGTGTTGGCAGCAAAGGCACCCGCCAGATGTGCTGCCATGCCTGCTGCGCACAGGATCACGCCGAAGCCGTTGGCACGGGCGCTTTTGGCAAACTCCGCTGCCCCGGCAGGGGTGCGGTGTGCCGAAAGGATGTGCGCCTCAAAAGGGATGTCCAGCGCTTTCAGCTGGGCACATGCGCCCTTTACCACCGGCCAATCGCTGTCAGAACCCATGATCACAGCCACTTTACGAACCATATCCAAACCTCTCTTTCTCAACCGACAAACAAAAAAGGCTGCGGTACACCCGTACCACGGCCTTTAATTCTGCGTATGCTCTCCCGACGCTTTGCACAAAGTTGCACGATGCCCCTGACATGCCCGAATGTTGTTTCGACCCATGAGACCCGGCAGCATCTTCATCATTGAAGTTCTCCTCCGCAGTTCCTTGTGCTTGCGTTTTCAGGCGGCGGAAAAGCCCTTTCTGCGGGCCGCCGTCCCTGTACTACATACAGTTTACGGCAAAAAAACATCTTTGAAAAGAGTGTTCCCACAAATTCTACCTTGTGTTTTCATGCCGTCAAAAAACTTTCAAAAGTTTTGTGCAGTTTCGACATTGTTTTTCTTTTTAAGTATGACTTATAGTTTAAGTATATTTTATGTAAATAGGATGCGTTAACTTTTTGTACAATAGACGGACTTTTTTAAAAAATAATTTTTGCTGTAATTGCCCGTGCAGCGCGGATGAGGTCCGCCGGGGCACAGCACACCTGCGTGCCGATGCGCCCGCCGGAGACATAGACCTTCTCCTGCGTCAGCACGCTCTCATCGAACACAGTCTTATACTGCTTTTTCATGCCTACCGGGCTGCAGCCACCGCGCACATAGCCGGTGACCTTGTTGATATCGGCCACATGGATCATGGCAACGCTTTTTTCGCCCACACTGCGGGCAGCGGCTTTCAGATCCAGCTCTGCTGCCACCGGAATAACGAACACAAAATAGTTTTTGCTATTGCCCTGCGTCACCAGCGTCTTATACACGCAGGCAGGGTCTTCGCCCATGCTGGCCGCCACGGTCACGCCGTCCACAGCCACGCCCTCTTCGTGGGCGTACTCGTGGGCGGTGTAGGGCACCTTCTCGCGCTCCAGAATGCGCATGGCATTGGTTTTTGCTTCTTTTCCCATCTCTGATATCCCCTTTGCTTGTATTGAACCCTCTCAGGCCGCTTCGCGTCCAGCTCCCCCAAAAGGGGGAGCTTATGCGCGGTAACTGGCAGATCCTCTTTCACCGTGAAGTAATGCCCCATAGAAAGCAGTAAAAAGCTCGCCCTTCGGGAGCAACAACAACGACCGCCGCCAGTGGCGGATACAGGAAGTTGTTGTTGGGGCAGCGGCCAGCAAAGCACGAGTGCATTTTTGCACGAAGTGATTGCTGGGAGCCGCAACCCGGCAAGTGTCATTGCGCAGCAATGACTGAGAGGGTTCTTTTCTATTCTACCACTTTCTTCAAAAAAATTCAAAATTCTCTTGACTTCAGTTTCCTGAAGTGATATCATAGCGTCACACACTTCAGAACCCTGAAGTTTGACACTGCAAGCTGCGGCAAAGGAGCCGGTCTCCCTCGCCGTTTCACACGATAAGGCAAAGGAGACAAAGCACTATGATCATCGTACTCAAACAGGACGCACCTGAGGTACAGGTACGCGAGTTCTGCCACGAACTGCAGGATATGGGCCTGCAGATCAACGATTCCAAGGGCAGTGAGAGCCACATTCTGGGCCTGATCGGCGACACCAAGGCCGTGGCCGAGAGCTGGGTGCTGGCAAACCCGGTGGTGGAGACCTGCCGCCGCGTGACCGAGCCTTATAAGAAGGCCAACCGCAAGTTCCACCCGGACGACAGCGTGATCGATGTGGACGGCGTAAAGATCGGCGGCGGAAACTTTGCGGTCATTGCAGGCCCCTGCAGCATTGAGAGCGAGGAGCAGATCACCTACTGCGCACAGCGCGTGAAGGCTGCGGGTGCTTCCCTGCTGCGCGGCGGCGCATTCAAGCCCCGCACCTCGCCCTACTCCTTTCAGGGTATGCGCAGCGAGGGCCTCGACCTGCTCAAGCTGGCACGCCGCGCCACCGGTGCTCCCATCGTGACCGAGATCATGAACACTGAGCACCTGCCCCTGTTCGAGAATGTAGACCTCATTCAGGTGGGTGCCCGCAACATGCAGAACTTTGAGCTGCTCAAGGCCGTCGGCCGTCAGAAGAAGCCGGTGCTGCTCAAGCGCGGCCTTGCCAATACGCTGGAAGAGTTCGTGATGAGCGCCGAGTACATCATGGCCGAGGGCAACGAGAACGTCATCCTCTGTGAGCGCGGCATCCGCACCTTTGAGACCAGCATGCGCAACACCCTCGACCTTGCCGGTGTGGTGATGCTGCACAAGATGACCCACCTGCCCGTTATTGTGGACCCCAGCCATGCCTGCGGCCACGCATGGATGGTGCCGGATCTGGCAAAGGCCGCTGTTGCTGCCGGTGCCGACGGCCTGATGATCGAGGTGCACAACAACCCCGCCAAGGCAAAGTGCGACGGTGCCCAGAGCCTGACCCCCGACCAGTTCGACGAGCTGATGCAGTTCATCGGCAAAGAGGTGGAGTTCTTCGGCAAGAAGCTGAACTGATGATTTGAAATATCCTCTGCGGAATTATTATTTTGTGTTTGCAACGAGGAAGATCCTGCGGGATCTTCCTCGTTGCTTTTTTCACACTGCATCTTCCGGTTCTGCCCCTTTTCCTGTGAAAAAAACAACCCCGGGGCGCTTGCGGTCACCCCGGGGCTTGTTACAAGAATGATCTACTTTTTCAGGAGATCAGGCTCTCTTCCTTGGCCTTATCCCAGACAAGGCAGGTTTGGAGCTTGGTCACATAGCGATAGGGGCGGAACTCGTTTTCCTTCACATCGTCCATCAGACCCTGCTCTTCCATCCAGCTGGCAGCCTGCCGCAGATGAAGGTCGGCGTCATCGATGTCGCTGAAGCTCTTCACCGTCTGCGGTTCCGGGCAGCCGGCCTTTTCCCAGATCAGGGTCGCCAGACCGGCGCGGTTGGAGGGCATGGGGACGCCGGGCATATTCAGCACGCGATAGATGCCTGTTCCGGTTTCGTAAATGCTCCACACGGCTGCACCGGTCAGCGCAACAGCCGCAATGCCGGCCACCACATCGCTGCTGCCGCCGCCGCTCGGGTTGTCGATGCCACCATTTCCACCCTGATACAGCGCTTCGACGGTCACGTTGCAACCGGGCATCTTAAAGTGTTCGGTCTGATCATCGCCCAGATCCAGCGCTTTGCCATCGTCACGCACGGCGCTCCAGCCGAGGAACTCTGCGCCCTCCGGGATGTCTGCCGTCACGGTCACGGTGGTGTTTTCCGGCACAACGGTGGCAGTATCCAGCTCCTGCTCCCCGGCACCGAGGTCAGCGGTTGCCTTCGCATTTTCAGCGGTGACGATGTTGCCGTTGGCATCTGCCAGATAGCGGTATTCCACGCCATCATCGCCGCGCTTATAGCCGATGATGTAGCCGGGATTCTTGCTGAAGAGTTTCAGCTTGTTCTGATAGCTGAGATCCTCGTTTTCCAGCGTGATATGACGGCCGACGCTTGGATCGTCGGTCAGGATCGTTGCCGTACCGGTAAAGGTCTTTTTGATGTCGATTTTCTGGCCATCGCACAGATGGACATTGTTGGTGTTGTTCTCAAAGGTCGCCTGCGTCAGGGTCACTTCGGAGCTGCCAAGATCCTTCAGAAGGATGCCGTCTTGGCCGCCCTTGATGGTGCCGCCGTTGATCCACGTACCGCCGTAATTTCCGGTGCAGTCAATGACCGCGGCATCTGGATTCGTGCTGGCGACCGTACCGTCGTTCATACGCAGGCTGCCGCGGTTTTCGATGGTGCAGTCTGCGCCCGAGGTAATGGTGCCGCCGTTGATCTCCACAAGACCCCATTTGTTGTTGATGCAGCTGGCACGCTCAGACACAAAGGTTCCCTCTGTTGTGCTGCCCTTGTCAATGGTCAGGTTTGCAGAGCTGTTGACAAAGCAGCTTTTTGTGCCGGTGGTTTTGAAGTTGCCGCCATTGACGTCCACCGTGCCGGTACTGTTAATGATAACAGGTTCCTCGGAGGTCGCTGTAACATCGTTCAACGTCATGTGGCCACCATTAAAAATCCAAAAAACAGCTCTATTGGCATTCGGGTTGTAATGTGTATACTTACCCCCGTTAATAATCACCCTTCCAGAAGCTGAAGCTGTCAGACAGTAAACTTTCGATTCCATTTCTGCGTCATTTACCGTAAGTGTACCTGCAGAAACCATGCCTACATTGAGGTCATTCGCTGTGTATTTACCTTTTTCAATTGTCACCTGTGCTGACGGAGAATATATCATTATGAAGTGTTTTCCATGCGTTGCACAGTCAACTTCATAATTGGCTTCACTCTTAATATTTACGATTCCTGCATTTTCCACATCGATAAAAGGATCAGGACCGTTGAATGTAATATTACCTTTAATGGCAATATTCACCGGCTGTGTCGTATCGGTTACATCGATCACAATTCTACCGGTATAGGGCCCCGCCGGGATCTCGTAATTGCCGCCTTCGGTGATGGTGGTCGTGCCTGTAAGCGTGATCGTTTCGGCTGCGGTATCTTCCTGCGCAGTTACGCCATTTTCAGGCGTACCCCCCCCCCAGAGCAAGTGCATTGACCGGAAGGACAGATGTCATCATGCATGCCGCAAGCACTGCACTGATGAGCCGCATCTTCTGTTTTTTCATCCTCAAAACCTCTGCTTTCTGTTAAATTTTTGAGACTTATGTCTCGCATTTTTAGTATAGCACCTCTATTTTCTGCATACAATCTTCACCTGCACTGAAATTTGCCTTGTAATTTCTTCTAATTTTTGTTGCCTTTGTTCGAAATCCTCCGAAACTTCTCCCGGTAGTACCGGAACCGTCCCCGGCATTCCATTTTTTGCGTATTTGTGTTATACTATAGTGTATTTGCAATCCACCCTGAAATGAGGTTTTTTTATGAAAGCACATATCGCACGCAATCAGAACGCCGGTGTCCCGCTGGTTCTGGGCTGGAACCTTTCCCCCGCCGACCGCGGCAAGCTGGAAGGCATGGCTCCTGCTTTTGGCATGAAGCTGCTGCTCGTCTCCCCTGCCGATGCGGGCAAGACCGTGGCACAGCTGCTGGGCGAGGTGGAGACCAAGGCCGCCCGCACGCTGGTGCTGGAGCCGGGTGCCTACCCGCCGGCAGTGGTTCTGGCCAACTTCAAGGAGAAGGATGTGGACACCCTGCTGGATCTGATGAAGCAGGCACAGGTCACCGTGTCGCTCAAGGCTCTTGTCACCCCCTCCAACCGCAATTGGGTGTTCGGCGATCTGCTGGCCCACCTGCAGGAGGAGCACGCCGCCTTTACCGCCGCAAAGGAGAACCACACCGTATGAAGACCCGCGCAAAACGTTTCGTCAGCGCCCTGCTGGCCGGGGTGCTCTGCCTGAGCCTGCTGGCAGGCTGTGCCTCCAAAAAGAAAGAGCTTACCCGCTATTCCACCGTTTTTTATGATGTGTTCGATACCGTAACGCAGGTGATCGCCTACTGCGAGAGCGAGGAAGAATTCAACACCCAGATGGATGCCCTGCACGCAGACCTTATTACCTATAACCAGCTGTATGATATCTACAACGATTACCCCGGCGTGACCAACGTCAAGACCATCAACGACAATGCCGGCAGCGCTCCGGTGGAGGTGGACGACCGCATCCTCTCCATGCTGGAGCTGGCCGACCAGATGTACCAGACCACCAACGGCAAGCTGAACATTGCCATGGGCAGCGTGCTGAATATCTGGCACAATTACCGCGAAGCTGCCGAAGCCGCCGAGACGGATGCCGACAACAAGCTGCCCACCATGGAAGAACTGGAAGCAGCCGCCCAGCACTGTGATATCAACAACGTGATCATCGACGCGGATGCCAGGACCGTTTATCTGGCCGACCCGGAAATGTTGCTGGATGTGGGCAGCGTGGGCAAGGGCTACGCCGTGGAAATGGTGTGTCAGGCTGCCGAGGCCCGCGGCCTGACCAGCGCTCTGGTGAGCGTGGGCGGCAACCTGCGCGCCATTGGTGTAAAACCGGACGGCAGCCAGTGGACCGGCGGCGTGGAAAACCCGTGGAGCTCTTCGGATGTATACACTTCGGATTCCATGCTGGACGGTGCCATCAACATGAGCGATATGGCCCTTGTGACCAGCGGCGACTACCAGCGCTACTACGTGGTGGACGGCAAGCGCTACCACCACCTGATCGACCCGGGCACCCTGTTCCCCGCCGCCTACTTTAACGGCGTGACCGTGCTGTGCAGCGACTCCGGCCTTGCCGACTGCCTGACCACCGGCCTGTTCTGCCAGCCGCTGGAGGACGGGATGAAGATCGTGGAAAGTCTGGACGGCGTGGAAGCCATGTGGTGCACACCGGATCAGCAGGTCATCACCTCTTCCGGCTGGGATTCCCATTTGAAAAAATAACCCTTAAAACGGCAAAAGGCCGACGCAGTGCTGCGTCGGCCTTTTGCTGTTTTATCAGATGGTGAACTGCACCACACAGAATGCCGCGTAGATGCACAGCAGCGCAATGCCCTGCGGGCGGCTCAGCTTGCCCTTGAAGAGAGCGGGCAGGGTGAGCAGCAGCATCACGGCGAACATGACCGGGAACTCCAGCACCAGCGATGCATTGTGGCCGAAGAGCAGGGAGTTCTGCGGGATGCTAAAGGGTGCCACCGTGGCGGAAACACCGCTCACCAGCACCAGATTGAACACGTTTGCACCAATGACATTGCCCAGCGAAAGTGCACCGTGGCCCTTTGCCAGCGAGGTGATGGCCGTGACCAGCTCCGGCAGCGAGGTGCCCAGTGCCACAAAGGTGAGCGCGATCACCGACTCCGGCACGCCCAGTGCCTGTGCGATCAGGGTGCCGTTGTCCACCAGCAGGTTGGCACCCACGGCAATGAGCACCGCGCCCACGGCCAGCAGACCCAGCTCCTTGGCAAAGGATGCATTTTCGTCCGGTTCTTCCTCTTCTTCCGGGGCGGGGGCGTTCTTCATGGCCATCACGTTGCAGATGATATACGCTGCGAACATGGCCAGAAGGATCATGCCCACCGGGCGGGAGAAGTAGCCGGTGGTGTAGGCCACACCGGCATAGAAGGCCGCTGCCACAAAGAAGAACAGCACCGGCGTGCGCAGGCTCTTGGGGTCTACCTTGCCCGGCTTTACCGCAATGGTGATGGCCGCAATGAGCGATGCATTGCAGATGATCGAACCGATGGCGTTGCCATAGGCGATCTCGCCGTGGCCGGTAAAGGCCGAGGTGGTGGAGACCATCACCTCCGGCAGGGTGGTGCCGATGGACACCACGGTGGCACCGATGAGCAGCTCCGGCACATGGAAGCGGCGGGCAATGCCCGTGGCACCATCCACGAACCAGTCACCGCCCTTGATGAGGCACAGCAGGCCCACGATGAACAGCAAAACAGGAATGAGCATAGTTTTCTCCTTTTGTTTTTGGCAGAGCAGCAATAAAAAAGAGACCTTTATTACATCCTGCCCAGAAACGGGAAAGTGTAATAAAAGTCTCAAGCTTCCGGTGACACAGCGGGCATTTCTGCCGGGATGTCGCTGCGCCACAGCGCATCGTTTTTGCAAAACGAGCGCCCTTTACTCCCTTTTATCCGAAAAACATTATACCGGTTTTTGCACCAAAGTGCAAGAGGAGCGTTGAAATTTCATCCGGCCTTGGCTACTTTTTTGGCATTGGGATAAATGCGCTCCATGCGGGCATCGTCAAAATGCGCATCCAGCAGCATATCGATGCTGCTTTTGGGCACTTCACCGCTGGTGCGGGCATCGTACCGGGCCAGCGCCAGCGCACTGGTGAGCATGTTCACCGCCATGAATACGGCCAGCAGGACGGTCATCCATGGGCGGACGCGGCTGCGCACCTTCTTCATGCCTCTGAGCACCAGCGGATAGCCGTAGCGCATCCATATCACCGCCGCAATGCCCCAGAAAAAGCAGTACAGCAGGTTGATGCGCCCGCCCAGATTGAACTTGAACTTGCTGTAGTCCCAGAACACGGTGCCGAACAGCAGCTCGGTGACGGCGCTGCACACGTATTCGTACACACCGCCCATGACGGTGCCGAAGGCAAACAGGTAGCGGTCGCTTTTGTCCTTTTCCTGCCGCAGCAGCACCGTTGCCAGCACCAGCGCCAGACCCCACACCACGCTGAACGGCCCCCAGACCAGACTGGAGCGGCTCATCCACACGCCTGCCGTCACGCGGCAGAACACCGTCTCCACCATGTCGCCCAGAAACGCGCCGATCACGAACAGCCACAGCAGGTCGGACACGCTGAGAAAGTTCTTTTCCCCCTTCCGGAGCGCAGTCTGCTCCTGCCGGGCCGCAGCCGGGTAAGCATACTGGATGCGTTTTTCGATGTAAAGCGCGATCCTGCGGCGCAGCGTGTCCGACCGCTCCCCCAGTCTCTGGTTGAGCTGCTCCAGCATCGGGTGCCGGGCCGCATACTGCTGCACCAGCACCGCCGAACCGATCTGGTCCAGTACCGCCACCGTCAGCGAGACCCATACTGCCGGGCGCAGCAGCCAGACAGGGATATGCGCGCACAGCTGCAGCAACACATTATTGCCCCACAGCACACTTGCCGTGCCCAGCGCACCCCACAGCAGCGAATACTGCAGGCACACATAGCCGTTCAGATTGAATTTTTTTCCGGAATAGTCCCACCACTTGCGGCGGTGCAGGCGTTCCAGCAGCTTGGCGGTGATCCATTCCATCACCGTTGCCGCCATCATACAGGCAAAGAACAGGTAGACCGGCTCGGTGCGCAGGTCGCCGAAACTCACGGCCAGCAGCACGCCGGTGGTACCGTAGATAAAGCAGAACGGGCCTGCCGCCGCACCGCGGTTGGCAAACCTTCCGCCCCGGATGGTCGCGACTACCGTCTCAGCCACCCAGCCCAGAAAGGAATATACCAGATAAATAACACCCAGAGTATAGAAGTTCAGCGTCATAAGGTTCCTTTCGCTTCCAGTTTTTTCTTACTGCATTGATTGTACCTGTTTTGGGCGCTGTGTACAAGAGCCGTGCAGAAATTTTGTCACTCTGCGACGCGGCAGGCTCTCCGGGCATCTCTGAAAAGACGAAGATCCAGCCTGTTGCTTTGTTTTCAGATACATCTTAGAAAAAGGCCCTGCCATCCCGAAGGACAGCAGGGTCCAAAATTACAGCTTGAATTTACAGAGCGGAATCACAGCTGGCTCTTATACAGCTCCACGATCTCCTCCACGCTGGTGTCGCGGGGATTGCCGGGACGGCAGGCATCCGCAAATGCGGACTCGGCGAGAAACTGGATATCCTCTTCCTTCAGGATGCCGTGCAGATTTACGGGGATGCCCACGTCTGCGCTCAGCTGCTTGACGGCGGCGATGGTGGCATCGGCGGCTTCCACATCGTTCATCTCATCGATGCCCACAACGCCCATGGCCTTGCCCACGGCGCGGTAGCGCTCACCGGCAACGCTCTTGTTGTACTCCAGACCCACCGGCAGCAGGATGGCGCAGGCCACACCGTGCGGGGTGTCATACAGAGCGGACAGGCCGTGTGCCATGGAGTGGACGATGCCCAGACCCACGTTGGAGAAGCCCATACCGGCGATGTACTGGCCAAGAGCCATTCCTTCGCGTCCCTCTTTGGTGTTTGCGACAGCACCGCGCAGAGATTTGGAGATGAGTTCGATGGCTTTCAGATGGAACATATCGGTCATTTCCCATGCAGCTTTTGTGGTGTAACCCTCGATTGCGTGGGTCAGAGCGTCCATACCGGTGGAAGCGGTCAGGCCTTTCGGCATGGAGGACATCATATCCGGGTCAACAACTGCGATGATCGGCATATCGTGTGGGTCAACGCATACGAATTTACGTTTTCTCTCTACGTCGGTGATAACGTAGTTGATGGTAACCTCTGCAGCAGTACCGGCTGTAGTCGGAACGGCGATGATCGGTACACACGGATTTTTGGTCGGTGCGGTGCCCTCAAGGCTTCTGACATCCTCAAACTCCGGGTTTGCGATGATGATACCGATTGCCTTTGATGTATCCATAGAAGAGCCGCCTCCGATTGCAATGAGGTAATCAGCTCCTGATTTCTTAAATGTCTCTACGCCATGCTTTACGTTGTCGATTGTTGGATTTGGCTTAATCTCTGAGTAAAGCTCATATTCCAATCCGTTCTTATCAAGGATATCTGTTACCTTTGCTGTAACTTGAAATTTGATTAAGTCAGGGTCAGAGCATACCAGTGCTTTTTTAAAGCCATGCGCCTTTGCCTCTGTTGCAATCTCCTGGATTGCACCTGATCCGTGATAAGATGTCTCGTTTAACATGATTCTGTTAGCCATAGTGTAAAATCTCCTTCCAATTTTAAAAAATACTCCTAAAAAACTCTGCCGATAAATTCTTATAACTTATCTGCCTGACTATATTTTAACAAAGTATTAAACGAGATGTAAGTTACAAACCTACCAATGTGTAACATACCTGTTGCAATATGTAACCTGCCAGTTACCTATGTATATCCCACCGACTGCCAATCACACCTTATGGCTGTCTGATATAACTTTCTTTAACTCTCTTGCCGCCGCACTAATCGGTTGATGTATATCATATACCATACATATATTTCTCTGCGGTATCTCCTCCTCCAGAGCTATCTCTACAATCTCGCGATTTGCTATCGCAGCCTCTGCCATAGGCTTTGGCATAAAGGCAAGACCAAGCTCACTTTTCACAAGTGGCAGTATCTGATCTGTCGTTGCGGTCTCTGTATCAGGCGCAAATTCAAGTCCGTGTGACATAAAAAGCCTGTTAAAAAACTGAAATGTCATGGTCTCCCGCCCCAGTCCGATAAGCGGATAATTATGCAGCTCATTTAATGACAGAGTCTGACTTCCGAGCGCAGTAAAGGTAGTTCCACCCACAAGAATCTCCTGAAACGAACCAAGCTTTATCATCTTAAGAGGGGCCTCCACCTCAGCCGGTGTCGATACCACTGCAAAATCAATCATGCCGTTTTTTACGGCATTTATAGCCTGTGGGGTGGAGTGATTATATATCTTAAGCCTGATACCCGGATATGCCATGTGAAAAGGTTTTAGCCTGTCAAGCAGATATATGTTTAGAGCTGTCTCACTGGCTCCTATTGATACGCTTCCGTGTGACAGTCCTGTGCTGTCTGACAGCTCCTCCTCCGCAGCAAGTATCTGTGACATCGCTGCAGATACATGCGCGTACAGACGCTCTCCCTCCGGTGTGAGCTGCACACCTCTGTTATTTCTGATAAAAAGTATGCTGTTTATCTGCTGTTCTAAATTGTTCATGGCGCGAGTTACATTTGGCTGGCTGTTTCCGAGCGCCCTCGCAGCCTTTGTGAAATTGCAGTATTTTGCAACATAATAAAATATCTTGTAGTACTCAAAATTTATATCCATATTCAAAGCCTCCTTTTTATTATCGTTTTACCGGTCATTTTTCCGATAATACACAGATACTAATGATATAATAATATGATATTTCAATTATATCAATTATACTTTTTACTTATTATAATCATAATTGTATAATCATAAATGCTCAAAAGAGAAATATTGATTATATATATAAGAAAAGGACGTGTTTCAAATGAGTGAAAAGACAATGTTTCCAAGAGAAGACCATACAGAAATGCTGTTTCAGAAGATACTAAACGATCCATGGGCGTGTGACAGGCTTATGGAAACCTTCAATGAAAATCTAGTTTACAACGATGAATTTGATGTATCACTTCCGGCAGAAAAATTTGCTAAAGCTCTCTTCAATGCATATACCAACCGCGATCTTTCCGCACTGCTTATGTGTCTGTGCAACAACACCGTATTTGATTTGCTGCGCAATTCATATATCATACCGTACAGGTTCAATGCCGACGGACATCAAAATCCGATAATCATGACCGATGAGCACGGAAATCCGCTGCCCGAGTATAAACACATATCTCACGACAAGAACTATATACATTTTCATGAGATATACAATGATATGCCAGACAAAAAGGATATCTACTACGCACAGGCTTACCGCTACAGCCACACATATGATTCCGAGCATATGACTCCCACGCAGCAGGTCATTGTAAAGCATGACGGAATACTCTTGATACGAGAGCTTCCCGATACCGTAAAACTCAAGGAGACTGAGGCTGAGGCTTACTCTGCCGTATGGGATCTGATGATACAGATTGAAAAGGAGCTTCCTATGGCATATGTTTTTTACGGTCAGGACTCTCTTGTGGAAAATGACAAGCGGTATGATGAAATTGGTATTTTCCTGCGAAGCTCTCATTTCCTAAAAAATCTTGAAAAACATGTACAAAAGGCCGAGGCGATAATTTATGGCAGATAACAGCTACACAGATAT
>OOBT01001288.1_pt1 | contig 13424 bp, 14 predicted proteins | sample 1671551 | NCBI WGS metagenome assembly OOBT01 (sample SAMN06348168, study PRJEB24527) | human gut metagenome | reverse complement strand
TTCTATTTTTATTATACGCATTTTTCTCCGGTTTGTCAAGAGGCAGACCGGTGTTTTTTTATTCTTCTGCCGCCGGCTTTTCCTTTACCGGCTCCGGTTTCGGGGCAACTACCTTGGGCTTCCGCAGGTTTTCAATACACCCTCTGGGGCATTCCTTTGCACACAAGCCGCAGGACTTACACTTATCATAATCGATGACCGGATAGGCGTTCTCGACGATGATTGCCTCAAACTTGCAGACCTTCTCGCACTTCTTACAGCCGATACAGGAATTCTGACAGGACTGCATTGCCACCTTGCCCATATTGCGGGAGGAGCAGCGAACGTCCACCTTTTTCTTTTCCGACCGCAGTTCGATCAGTCCGTTGGGACAGACTTTCGCACACTTGTTGCAGGCAACACACTTTTCCGTACAGAATGTGGCAATGCCGTCTTTGATCGAGATGACATCGTTTTCACAGACAGAAACGCAGTCCCCCAGTCCCAGACAGCCATAGGCACAGACACCGGTGCCGCCGTAAAACCGTTTCGCAGCGGTACAGGACTGCACGCCGTCAAACGTGAACTTCCGGTTGGTGGCTTCGCAGGTACCGTTACAGTGCAGCACCGGCACCATGCGTTCCGATGCAGTTACAGACACGCCCATGATGTCGCCGATCGCTGCCGCAGCATTGGCACCGCCGGGCAGACAGGCATTCATGGGAGCACCTTTATTCACAATGGCATCGGCATAGTCTGCACAGCCGGCATAGCCGCAGGCTCCGCAGTTTGCACCCGGCAGTGCTTCGGTGATCTGCACCGCACGCTCATCGGTTTTCACCGCGAACACCTTTGAGATCACGACCAGCAGGACACCGAACACAATGCCCATGACCACAAATATCAGAATGGGATAGACAAATTCCATGACACACCCTCCTTACTGTCCCAGTCCGCCGAAGCCCAGAAAACTCATGGACACAATGGCGGCTGCGATAAGCGTTGCCGGAACGCCGCGAAACATCTTCGGGGTTTCGCTCTCGGCATCGTCCACGCGGGAACGGACACCGGAGAAGATCACCATTGCCAGTGCAAAACCTACGCCGGAGAATACGGCATTCACCAGCGACTGTCCGAAGCTGTAGCTTTCGTCGATGTTCATAATGGTAACACCCAGCACGGCACAGTTGGTGGTGATCAAGGGCAGATACACGCCCAGCGTTTTATACAGCGGCGGCATCAGCTTTTTGATGACCATTTCCAGCAGCTGTACAAATACGGCAATGACCAGAATGAATGCCACTGTCCGCAGATAAGTCAGTTCCAGCGGCTTCAGGATAAAGTAGTAAATGGGATAGGTGCACAGGGACGCACACAGCATGACGAAAACCACTGCGGCACCCATGCCCACGCTGGAATCCAGCTTTTTCGAAACGCCCAGAAACGGACAGCAGCCGTAAAATTTCGACAGAACGAAGTTGTTCGTCAGCACAGCCGCGATGATGATTGCAATATAGGTACTCATGCGTCAGCCTCCTCACACTTTGCGTGACATGCCGCCGCATTGGGGCAGCTTGCACAGCCGATCTTTTTCGGGGGATTCTTTTTGGACAGGGCACAGACCACAGCGATCACAAAGCCCAGCACCAGAAAGCCGCCTGCCGGCATGACAAACAGGCTCATGGTATGTCCTACCATGCCGGGGATCGTCAGTCCGAACCATGTGCCGCTGCCGAGGATCTCCCGCACGCTGCCCATGAGGAACAGAGCCAGTGTGAAGCCCAGTCCCATGCCGGCACCGTCCAGAGCCGAAGCCAGCACGTTATTCTTGGAGGCGAACATTTCCGCCCGTCCCAGAATGATACAGTTGACTGTGATCAGTTCCAGAAATGCTCCCAGACTGGTATACAACGCCGGCACAAAACCGTGCACCAGAAACTGAATGACCGTTACGAACGAAGCAATGATTACGATATAGCAGGGGAGTTTTACCTGCTCCGGAATCACTTTCCGCAGCAGAGAGATCACGATATTGGAACAGATCAGCACGAACATGGTAGACAAGCCCATGCCGATGCCGTTAAATGCCGCGGTGGTAACTGCCAGCGTCGGGCACATGCCCAGCAGTCCTACCAGCGTCGGGTTTTCTTTCAGGATACCCTTGGTAAATTCTTTTCCGTAGTTCATGCACCGGTCACCTCCTGATTGGCATGTACAGTTGCAAGGGCACAGTTCACAGCGGCTTTCATGCCCTTGGAAGAATAGGTCGCTCCGGTGATATTGTCCACGCCGTCTACTGCGTCACTGTCCGACAGTCCCACCAGATGATCTACCAGCAGTTCCGGATTGGACTGCACCTTTGTGCCCAGTCCGGGGGTTTCCGAAACGGTGACAAAGGAAACGCCGGTAACGGCTCCACCCTTGTCCACGCCGATGACGACCTGCAAGCCGCCTTTGTTATAGCCGTCTGCGGTCACCAGCACGGCATACTGTCCGTTTTCGTCCAGATACAGACCGGTGGCAGATGCCTTTTCATTATTCTCCGGCTGGAAGTCTGTGACTTCCTCAAATGTGCCGGCATCGGGCAGCTGTTTCAGACTGGTCTGAATGGCATCTGCCTCTGCGGCAGCGATCTTGTCCCTGGTCACCATATTGGCAAGTGCCAGAAATGCACAGCAGACTGCACAGATTATTGCCAGCACCAGCGGCGGCAGCACCATGGATTTTACAGAAGATGTCTTTGCCTCTGCCATGTTACTTCGCCTCCTTTTTCACTGCGGGCTTTGCCCCAAAGGGGTGGGTCATGGTCAGCTTGTCGATGTACGGAGTCAGCAGGTTCATCAGCAGGATCGAGAACGAGCAGCCCTCCGGCATGTTGGCAAACTCCCGAATGACAAAGGTCAGCAACGCACAGCCCAGGCCGAAAATCAGCTTTCCCGCACCGGTCATGGGGGTGGTCACATAGTCGGTCGCCATAAAGAATGCTCCCAGAATCACACCGCCGCTGAGCAGGGCGTAGAGCACGTCGGTCATTTCGCCGCCGGTGGCGAGGGTATAGAACAGTTCCAGCACTGCCAGACCGCCCAGATATGCCACAGGGGTGTGCCACGAGATCAGCCCCAGCACCAGCAGGAACACGCCGCCGATGAGCAGAGCCAGTGCCGAGGTTTCACCCAGCGAACCGCCCACGTTGCCGAGGAACAAGTCCAGCAGGCCGGCATCACCGGAAGCCAGCGGAGTGGCACCGGTCACGCCGTCGGGGAGGTTTCCGGTAGCGGCAAACATTTCAAAGAAGCTTCTGCCGCGATAGAAAAAGGGCTTCACCCAAGTAGTCATATCGCCGCCGAAAGACAGCAGCAGGAACACACGTCCGGTAATGGCGGGATTGGCGAAGTTGCAGCCCAGTCCGCCGAACAGCTGCTTGACGACTGCAATGGCAAAGACGCAGCCGATTGCCGCTTCCCACAGGGGCAGCGTTGCCGGCAGGTTCAGAGCCAGCAGCACGCCGGTGAGCATGGCACTGCCGTCGGTATAGGTGGTTTCTTTCTGCATCAGCTTCTGACAGACCATTTCGGTGAACATGCTGATGACAGCACAGAACACAACCAGAAACAATGCTCGCGGTCCAAAGGCCACCGTCGCCGCCACGATCGCCGGCACCAGAGCCAGCACCACCAGCAGCATGATCTTTTGCGTGGTCATGCCGCTTCTCACGTGAGGTGACGGAGAAACAGTCAATAATGATGTCATGGTTTTTCCTCCTATTTTCATGGATCGGTCGGAGAGTCTGGGGGATTTTGCTGTAAAATCTACAATCTAAGAAAAAGATTGCACTGGAATCCCTCCACCGCCTAACGGCGGTCCCCCTCCCTTTTCAAGGGAGGCTTATTTAGTTGTCACTATTATAATGAATAGCGGGGCGATGTGGCTTGCTATCCTTGGGCAAGTCTGCCGTCGCCATTTCCGCTGGGCGACGGGCTGGGCATCGCCCCCTACAACAAGAGCTGTCAATTCTCCGGATGCCATGCTTATTTTTTGATGCTGGACATATAGAATGCCTTTGCCAGCTGGTTGGTTTCTGCCACCGGACGCTTTGCCGGACAGGCGTAAGTACAGCAGCCGCAGTTCATGCACAGGGTGACTTTCAGTTTGCCCAGTGCTTCGCTGTCCCCCTGCCGGAACGCCTTGGCGATCTCCGTGGGCATCAGCCGCAGGGGACAGGCGTGAACGCATCTGCCGCAGTGAATGCAGGCGGTAGACTTCGGGGAAACGAATTTCTCCAGAGCCAGCACGGCGTTATTGGCTTTCAGAATCGGGTCGGCAGTGTCCGGCACAGCGATGCCCATCATGGGGCCGCCGTAGAGCACTTTCTTTGCCCGTTCCATATCGCACTGTGCAAAATCCAGCACGTCCTGCACCGGTGTGCCCATAGGTACCATGACATTGCAGGGCTTGCCTACAGCATCGCCGTCCACCGTCACCATACGCTGCACCATCGGCATGCCGGTTTTCAGGTAGCGGCTGAGGAATGCCACGGAGGACACGTTCATCACGATCACGCCCTGATCTGCCGGCAGCTGTCCCTCCATGACGGTGCGTCCCAGTGTGTGATAGATCAGCACCTTTTCTGCACCCTGCGGGTACGTGGTAGGAAGGGAGAAGATCTGAATCTCCGGTTCGGACTTGGTCTTTTCCGTCAGGACGCGGATCGCCTCCGGCTTATTGGTTTCAATGCCAATGACTGCCTTGGGGATTTGCAGCCAGTGCAGCACCTGCCGCACGCCGTCCAGCACTTCGTCCGGTGCTTCGATCATCTGGCGGTAGTCCGAGGTGATATAGGGCTCACACTCTGCCGCGTTGATGACCAGCGTGTCCACGGTCTGTTTGGGGTTCAGCTTCACGTGGGTGGGGAAGCTTGCACCGCCCATGCCCACCAGTCCGCTTTCCCGCACTGCCTTGAGGAAACTCTCTTTATCGGTGACAGCGGGCGGACAGACATCCGGAGAAACAGTCTGTTCGCCGTCGGTTTCGATCTCCACCATGGGACATGTCCTGCCGTTGGACATACAGTAGGTGGAAACTGCCTTGACTTTGCCGGAAACACCGGAGTGGATCGGCACTGCCATGAATGCGTCGGTATCGCCGATCTTCTGCCCCACCAGCACGGTATCCCGCGGCTTTACAAGAGGTGTACAGGGTGCACCGATATGCATGCTCATGGGAATCCGCACCAGTTTCGGCAGCGGCAACGGTACAGAAGCACTGTTTTCTGTGTTCTTATGGTGTGCCAGATGCACGCCATGCAGTTTCTTCATAGAATACAGCTCCTTTCACTTTTTCGGATTGCTTTACATTTATGGCAATACTGTACAAAGTCGCCAGACGCTCTTTGTGCGGCATTGCCTTATATATCTACAGAAACGGAGTGGTTTCTGCGATAGGCGTTGGGAATGATCATGTACAGAAGTTTTACGCATTGGGGGTGAAGTGCAGCCCGTCGCTGACGTACAGCTTGCCGGACTGGTCTTGTGCTACGATCTGATAATCCTCTGCGTGAAGGTGTTCCTCCAGATGCTCTGTGCCCTCCAGCCAGATCAGCGTGGAGAGAAAGTCGGATTGCAGCCCGCTGTCACAGAACACCGTCACTGTGGTCAGGTCGGATTCCGCCGGCATGCCTGTCTTAGGGTCGAGAATGTGGCAGTATTGCTTTCCGTCATCAGCAATAAAGTACCGTTCGTATCCGCCGGAGGTGGACAGGAAACAACTGTCAGTTGACACGGTGCCCAGCGTACCGTCGCCGGACGGGTCACGGATCTCGATCTGAAACGGTTTCCCGTCAGGCTTCTCCCCGTAGCACAAAATGGAAGATGTCATGGAAACTGTGCCATAGCCGGCGGTGCCGGACTGGTCGAGAGCCTCTTTCACGCAGTCCAGACTATAGCCCTTTCCCACAGCTCCGCAGTCCAGCTGTGCTCCGTCGGTGAGGGTCACGGTGCCGTCTGCCGCCGTCACGTGGTCGGGGGAAATGGTTTTCAGTACCGGTTCCAGTTCCGCCGCCGTGGGCACGTGGGGCGTATCTGTGGTAATGCCCCACAGTGCCGTCAGCTGTCCCACGGTCAGGTCTACGCTGTCCCCGAATCGTTTTTGCAGGGCAGCCGTTTCGGACACCAGCTGGTATATGGTATCGTTTCCAGAAATCGTGCCGCTCTGGTTCAGCTGAGAGATCGCACTGTCCTCCTGATAATTGTCCAGCGTTTTGTCCAGCGTTTTCAGCAGCGAAGCTGTTTCGGAAACGCCGCCGCCGTGGAGAGAAATGGTACAGGCGGTATCCATTGCCCAGACGGTTTCGGTCTGAGCCGGCTTTGCAGAAGTGCATGCCGTCAGCACCAGCGGCAGCAGCACCGCAAAAAGTTTTTTCCCGTGCATCATAAAAACATCTTTCTTTTCCGAGGGAAATGTGATATAATAAAGGCAACACCGCACAAAGCCCGCCTGACGGCTTTGCACGCAATCTGCTTGCAGATTACGCACAAGCTTTGTGCGGTGTTGCCTAAAAGCCGGCATTTCCGGACGGAACTTGTCCGATTTCTTCAAAAATGCCTACCCTTTATTATAATACAAGCCGTTTATTTTGTAAACGGTAAATAATTGTTTATTTTACAGCGAAATTATTACCTTTTTCGCAAAATTTCCGAAGATGTATCGACTATCCAACGAATTCCACAATGGAGGTTTATTTTTTATGAAAGGTTACCGCATCAGCGTGATCCGCCACGGCAGAACTGCCGCAAATGACAAAGGCATTTACATCGGCAGAACCGATTTCCCTCTTTCCGACAAAGGGGCGGCAGAACTTGCCGGCAAAATGGACGAGTTCCGGTATCCCAACGTGGCAAGGGTGTACAGCAGCCCGCTGCGTCGCTGCACCGAAACCGCGGAAATTCTCTTTCCGGACGTACAGATCCAGACGGTGGACAATCTCATTGAAATGGATTTCGGCACATTTGAGGGAAAATCCGCTGACGAACTGGTACACAAGCCGGAGTTCAAGGAGTGGCTGAAAGGCGGTATGGACTGCCGTCCGCCGCAGGGCGAGAGCGTCAAGGAAGTGCAGCTGCGAATCTTCCGTTCGCTGCGGGAGATCATTCGGGACATGATGCAGGAGGATCTGCTCCACTGTGCCGTCATCACCCACGGCGGCATGATCGCCAACATGCTGGCAGGGTTCGGGCTGCCGAAAATTTCCCCGCAGGAGTTACAGTGCCAGCCGGGAGAGGGCTTCGACATCTACGTCACCGCCGACCTGTGGCAGCGTTCACAGGCGTTTGAGATTCTGGGCATGGTGCCGTATTCCCGATGAGGATACTTTTATAATAGTTGGAAATATAATAGTAGAAAACCGCACCCCTTTGCCGGAGTTTTCCGGAAAAGGGTGCGGTTTTTGATTTTGATTTGACAAACTGCGGCAAGTTTGCTATAATAATATCTTGAGGGCTTATCGTAACGGTAGGCGGTTTGTTTGCTTTTTATGCTTTCTCCCGCTGTTTATTTTGAAACAGTTGGGAGGTGATTGCTATGATGGATCAGTTCGTCACTTTTGGCGATTTGCTAAGGCAATACCGCACAAAGATTGTGCGGCAGATGCGTCGTCAAATTTTTCGTCAGATGAAACAAAAAGCGGAGTGAATACTTGATGTATTCACGAGCATTTTTGTGAAATATGACGGAAAATTTGCAAGCAGATGGCGTACAAAGTCGCCAGACGCTCTTTGTGCGGTATTGCCCTAAAGATCGGCAGCATTCTGCTGGAACTAGCAAGTCTGGTCTTTTACATTTACTATAACCACAAACATAGTAATGAAAATCACCGCGATGAAAATAAGAAACAAAAATAACCGCCCCTGTCTCCAAACTTGTGGCGGTTATTTTTGTTAACCAAAACAGCGGGAGCAAACCGTCTACTGATAAGCTCTCTTTATCTTCATTATACTATAACGCCCCGTGTTTGTCAAGGGCGATTCTGCAATTTTATTCCGGAGCATACCGCATGAAAGAAAGTTTTCGTGTGCATATGAAAACGATTTCGCACGGAGCACATATTATTTCGAAAAAGCATGTTTTTTTTCAAAAAGGCTTGTATTTTTCTGCATATTATGATATAATGTGTTTATTCCTATCGAAACGGGAATTTTGGCGGGATTTCCGAGATTTCCGAAGACAATACTTCCGGTACGGCACCGGTTTTTTCAAGAAAGGGTTATACACATGACGTATGAAGAAGCATTGACTTATCTGACTGCCCACGGTCAACAGCACCTGCTCCGGTATTATCCCACTCTGACACTGGCACAGCAGAAACACTTGCTGGAACAGATCTCCAACCTGCATCTGGAACGCCCCCAGTTCCAGAACCGCGAAGCGGCAGCACAGCAGCGGGGACACTTTGCACCGCTGGGGGCTGTGACACTGGAACAGATCGCAGAAAAGGCGGACGAATACCGCAGGATCGGCTTACAGGCAATTCGTGATGCCAAAGTGGGAGCCGTTCTGCTGGCTGGTGGACAGGGCTCCCGTCTGGGATTCGATCACCCCAAGGGCATGTACAACATGGGCAAGACACGGGATCTGTACATCTTTGAATGCCTGATCCACAACCTGAAAAAGGTCACTGACGAGGCGGAGGCATATGTGCCGCTGATGATCATGACCAGCGAACAGAATGATGCGGAAACCCGTGCATTTCTGAAAGAACACGACTACTTCGGCTACAGTGCGGACAACGTACACTTTTTCAAGCAGGAAACGGAACCGGCAGTGGACGAAAACGGCAAAATTTTCCTGAACGCTCCCGATCAGATCGTACTTTCCCCCAACGGAAACGGCGGCTGGTTCTCCTCGATGCAGAGAGCCGGTCTGCTGCAAACGATCGAGGAGATCGGGCTGGAATGGCTGAACGTCTTTGCTGTGGATAATGTGCTCCAGCAGATCGCCGATCCGGTATTCATCGGGGCAACCATCGCTTCCGGCTGTGCCTCCGGCGGAAAGGTCGTCAGCAAGGCAGATCCGGACGAACGGGTGGGTGTGCTCTGTCTGGAGGACAACAAGCCCTCGATCGTGGAATACTACGAAATGACCGAAGAAATGCGGACACTGCGGAACGAGGACGGCTCGCTGGCGTATCGGTTCGGCGTGATTTTGAACTACCTGTTCCGCGTAGATGCTCTGATGCATACGCTGGGCTCGGATTTCCCGCTGCACATCGCACACAAAAAGATCTCTCATCTCAACGAAGCAGGAGAGCTGGTGAAGCCGGAGGAACCCAATGGCTACAAGTTCGAAACGCTGGTGCTGGACATGGTGCACATGCAGGACAGCTGTCTGGCGTTTGAGGTAGACCGCAGCAAGGAATTCGCTCCGGTGAAAAATGCGGTGGGCGTGGACTCTGTGGAAACCGCCCGGGCTCTGCTGGAGCAGAACGGTGTCGTACTGTAACCGATACCGGAAATGATCCGATTCTGAAAGAGGGCAAGACGGCTTGTCCTCTTTTTTGTTTTCCCTAGGGCAATACCGCACAAAGATTGTGCGGCAGATGCGTCGTCAAATTTTTCGTCAGATGAAACAAAAAGCGGAGTGAATACTTGATGTATTCACGAGCATTTTTGTGAAATATGACGGAAAATTTGCAAGCAGATGGCGTGCAAAGTCGCTAGACGCTCTTTGTGCGGTATTGCCCTGAGGCAACATTGCCCAAAAAATGAGGAATTACAGAAAAACAAATTGACAAACTACGAAAATTGTGGTATAATATATAGAGTATGTTCTGCGTTCTTTCGCATGCATCTGACAGCATCAAGCATGCTTTGAAAATTAAAAAGCAGTACTATGCACAGCTTATACAGTGCTGCTAAAAAAGAAAGGATTTTTCTTTTATGAAAAAAGTAGTGATTTTAGGCGGCGGTCCTGCCGGTCTGACAGCAGCGTATGAACTGCTGAAAGACACCAAGGACGAATACGAAGTGACCATTCTGGAAGAAAGCGGCGTATTGGGCGGCATCTCCCAGACGGTTCGCTATCACGGCAACCGCATGGACATCGGCGGACACCGCTTTTTCTCCAAGGACGACACCGTCATGAAATGGTGGTCAGACCTGATGCCCATTCAGGGACAGCCGTCCTTTGATGATAAAAAACTGGGACGGGAAAAGCCACTGAAAGCCGGCGGCCCTGATCCGGAAAAGGAAGACGTAGTCATGCTGGTGCGTGACCGCGTTTCCCGCATCTATTTCAACAAGCACTTCTTCGATTATCCGGTGACTATGAACAAGAACACCATTCAGAGCATGGGCTTTGCCACCACCATGAAGGCTGGCTTCAGCTACCTCGGTTCCTGCATCTCCAAGAAGCCGGAAACCAATCTGGAAAACTTCTACATCAACCGGTTTGGCAAGGTGCTGTACAGCATGTTCTTCGAGGGCTACACGGAAAAGTTGTGGGGCAGACACCCCAGCGAGATCTCCGCAGACTGGGGTGCTCAGCGTGTCAAGGGGCTGTCTATCCGTGCCGTGCTGAAAGACATGATCTCCAAGCGTTCCGGCAAGAAGAACAACGAAAATGCGGAAACCTCTCTGATCGAACAGTTCTGGTATCCGAAGTATGGTCCGGGACAGCTTTGGGAACTGGTCGGCAAGAAAGCCGAGGAAAAGGGCTGCAAGATCCTGTTCCACCACAGTGTCAAGACCATTCACACCGAAAACGGCAAGGTGACTTCTGTAGTCTGTGAAACACCGGAGGGCAGCAAGACCATTTCCGGCGACATCTTCATTTCTTCTATGCCGATCCAGGATCTGATCGCCGGCATGGACGGCTGCCAGAATACCGAGGTGCAGCGGATCGCTGCCGGTCTGCCGTACCGCGACTTTGTCACCGTAGGACTGCTGGTCAACAAGCTGAATCTGGTCAATCAGACTGGGACTAAGACACTGGGCAATATTGTACCGGATTGCTGGATCTATGTACAGGACAAGGGTGTCAAGCTGGGTCGTATCCAGATCTTCAATAACTGGTCGCCTTATATGGTAGAAAAGCCGGAAGACACCGTCTGGATCGGTCTGGAGTATTTCTGTGCCGAAGGGGACAAGTTCTGGAACATGTCCGACAAGGAGTGCGTGGACTTCGCTGTCAAGGAACTGACCAAAATGGGCGTTATCTCCGAGGGAGCCGTACTGGACGCACACCGCGAAAAAGTCAAGAAGGCTTATCCGGCATATTTCGACACCTATGCACAGTTCGATCAGGTAGTGGATTATCTGAACACCTTTGAGAATCTGTTCTGCGTGGGTAGAAACGGACAGCACCGCTACAATAATATGGATCACTCCATGCTGACCGCCATTCACGCAGCAGAGGCGATCAAGCACGATTCCACGGACAAGGGTCCGGTCTGGAACGTCAACCAGGAAAAGGAATATCATGAGCAGAAGTAAGCTCTTTTCCAAAAACAGCAAACGCACCGGCAATCGTTCTCACGGCTGCCGGTGCAGCTGTATCTGCCTGCCAGCGGCGGAGTCCAACCGGTATTTTCACCTGCTGGAACGGCACCCCTATCTGTGCAGTCTGTTCGTATGTCTGCTGCTGAATGCACTGTACTTCGGGGGAGAGGCATATCTGGCACAAAACGCTGTGCTTCTGGAAACGCTGGCTCTGCTGGCGGCGGGAGCAGCAGTCTTGTGGCGGCTGGTGCGGTATCAGCCCCAGAAGAAACCGGCAGCGGTCTGCGTCAGTGTGGGGTATACGCTGCTGGTGCTGACTGGGGCGTGGTGTTATCACGAAGCCAGACACTCCGGACTGTGGGTGCTGGTCGGCGGCTGTGCTGTGCTAAGCGGGCTGTTCTGGCTCACCCGAAAGCAGTACCACAACCAGCGGCGGCGGGTTTCGCTGCTCCTGCTGGGGACAAGCTTTCTGCTGAAATTTTTCTACGTGTGCTACACGCCCATTACCCGACGGCAGCACGATGTGGGAAAATTCGGGGACGCAGACAACCACGCCGGCTACATCACTTATCTGTTGCAGCATTACCGGCTGCCGGATTTTGATCCGCGGGGACACTGGCAATTCTACCACCCGCCCCTGCATCACATGATCTCCGCCCTGTGGCTATGGCTGTCGGAACACGTGTTCGGCATCAGCAATGCCGCGGCTCAGGAGTCCCTGCAAACGCTGTCCCTGTTCTACGCCATGGCGATCGTCATCACTGCCTATCGCATTCTGCGGCACTTCCGGCTGGAGGGCATGGCGTTGTATGCACCGCTGGCGGTGGTGGCATTTCACCCCAGCTTCATTCTCTTTTCCGGCAGCATCAACAACGATGCGTTGTCGGTGGTGTTCATTCTGGGGGCAGTGCTGTGGACGCTGAAATGGTACGAGAAACAGACGTGGGAGGGCATCGTGAAAATTGCTCTCTGCATCGGGCTGGGCATGATGACAAAGCTTTCGGCGGCAATGGTGGCAATACCGGTGGCGGCAGTCTTTCTGGTGGTGCTGGTACGGCAGCTGCGGCAGAGAAACTGGCGGATCCTCGGGCAGTTCGGCGGATTTGCAGTGATCTGTTTCCCGCTGGGACTGTGGTATCCGGTGCGGAATCTGGTGCGGTTCGGCGTACCGCTGACCTATGTGCAGGAAATGCCAGAAAACTCTGTGCAGTATCTGGGGGAACAGTCGTTTCTCTCGCGGATCCTGGACTTTTCGCCGCATCAGGTGGCAAGCGTTTTCGAACAGTGGGTACAGCGAACCGGCGGCAGCTACAATGAGTATAACCCGCTGATCGCCCTGCTGAAAAACGCCATGTTCGGGGAGTATATCAACGAATACACGCTGGATTGCAGCCTGTGGCGAATCCTCACCGGCGTGGTGCTGTTCTGGCTCAATGTGGTGCTGGCGGCGGCAGCGTTTGCGGCAATGCTCTGGCTCTGCGGCAAACGGGAACAGACTGGCGGACGGCTGCCGAAGCTGTTTCTGGTGCTGTTCTACGCAGTGCTGATGGGCGGATTTTATCAGCTTTCCGCGGCGGAACCTTTTACCTGTTCCATGAACTACCGCTACATTACGCCGACTTGTGTCATCGGGGCAGTGTTTCTGGGGCTGGCATTCCAGCGGCTCCGGAACGGGAAAAAGCCCGTGTGCCGCTGGCTCAGCGGCATCGGCTGGACATTGTGCGGCTGCTTCGCGGCATGTGCGGCGGCGTTTTACATCGGGCTGGGCTTGATCGGCTAGGGAAATGGGAAAACCGGCAGGGGACAGGCTCTGCCGGTTTTTTGTTTCACGTGAAACAGTGGGTGGGTTTTTCTTTTATTTTGGGCAATACCGCACAAAGATTGTGCGACAGATGCGTCGCCAAATTTTTCGTCAGATGAAACAAAAAGCGGAGTGAATACTGGATGTATTCACGA
>OOBT01001285.1_pt1 | contig 13449 bp, 13 predicted proteins | sample 1671551 | NCBI WGS metagenome assembly OOBT01 (sample SAMN06348168, study PRJEB24527) | human gut metagenome | reverse complement strand
TTCTGCTCATCGTCGCGGACGACGGCATCGGCATGGAGCCGGAGCAGGTCGCGGCGCTTTTGCAGAATGAGCCGAGTGACCGCACCGGCATCGGCGTCAAGAATGTCAATGACCGGCTGCGCATCTACTTCGGCCCCGGCTACGGGCTGTCCATCGAAAGCGCCCCCTATGAGGGCACGACCGTTACCATCCGCACCCCGCGCGTGCCGGAGGACAGGGAGGGCGAGTATGATAAAACGCATTAAAATGCTGCTGCCCGCCGTTTTGGCAGCGCTGCTGCTGGCAGGCTGCGCGGTGCAGCCTGTGGCGGCCACCACTGCGCGGTACAGAGTGACGGTCGTTGCCAAATCCCGCGAGTCTGAATTCTGGAAGGCGGTACTATCCGGGGCCGAGGCCGCCGCGACCGAGTACAATATGCAGCTCACCGTCCTTGCCCCCGACAATGAGGAGAATTATGACGCCCAGAATCAGCTGATTGAAAAGGCAGTCGAGGACGGAGCGCAGGCCATCGTGTTTTCTGCCATCGATTACGAGGCCAACGCCGAGGCCATTGATGCAGCCGCCGCTGCGGGTGTGACGATCGTAGGGATCGACTCGGCCGTACATTCCGATCAGGTAGAGGCCTACATCGGGTCCGACAACTACGGCGCCGGGCGGCTGGCGGCCTGCAGCGCACTGGAAGGCACGGAGGGAAAGCTCTGTGTGGGGCTGATCAACTATGAGGTCAACGGCGCCAACGGCCGCGACCGGGAACAGGGCGCCCGCGACACCTTTGCGGACAGCGGCCGTGCCGAGGTCGTTACCTCGATGCAGACCCATCCGAATGCGGCCAGTGCGCACAGCGATGCCCTGCGGATGCTGCAGCAACACCCCGAGATCAATGTGCTGGTGGCCTTCAACGAGGCCACCGCCGTGGGGGCCGTGCAGGCTGTGCAGGAAATGGGGCGGGTCGATGACCTCTGGCTGGTGGCGTTTGACTCCAATGTGCAGACGATCGATGCGCTGCAAAGCGGCGCAGTGGACGCCCTGATCGTGCAGAACACCTACAGCATGGGCTATTTCGGTGTGGAGAGCGCCTACAGGCTGCTGGCAGGGCAGGGCAGCAGTGTGGAAAAATCCAACATTACTGCCGTCCGGGTCATTACCCGGGATAATATGTTTGCCATAGATAAGCAAAAGGCGCTGTTTCCGTTCGGGTGAAATTTGTAGAGGCTTGGCCTCTTTGCGGGCGGATATGGAATCCGCCCCTACGGCACATCTCCCTCGCAGAGGGAGGGAAGGGTGTCAAACAACTCTTGTAGGGGCGAGCATTGCCCGCCCGTGCCCGTTTGTCTGTGAAAAACTCCCCGGAAAGCGCGTTACTGTGCCAAGTTGGCGGGCGACCAATGGTCGCCCCTACACATTTAACAGGCCGAGAATGTGATTCCTTGACAACCTGACCTCCCTCCCAGAGGGAGGTTTTTTGTTTGCAAAAATCTTACAAAATAAAAACAACATGAATCGTTTTGACATTTTTTGTGGGCCTTCTGCACAAAAAAGGCAGGTTCGGATTGGGGAAAGTGCCCTAAACGGTGAAAATTTCCCCCTTTTGTCGGTGAAATTTCACCTTGTTTTTTGCCCTGCACCCGAGTATTATAATAACTGTCAACAGGGCCCGCACCTCTACCGCGGCCCAAAAAAATCCACTGCAAAAAGAAGGAGAAACTTATCATGAAAAAGTTTGCTGCTCTGGCCCTTGCAGGTTGCATGGCCGTCTCTCTCGCCGCCTGCGGCGGTTCCGCCTCCACTTCCACCGCTGCTTCGGAGTCCACGGCTCCCGCAGAGTCCACCTCTGCTGCAGAGTCTGCTGCTGAGTCCGCAGCCGAGAGCGTTACCGAGGCCACTCAGGGCGGTAAGGTCGGCGTCTGCATCTACAAGTTCGACGATGCCTTCATGACCACCTACCGTAATGCTCTGCAGGAGATCCTCGAGGGCAAGGGCTACGAGGTCACCATCGTCGACGGCAACAACGACCAGGCTAAGCAGAACGAGCAGATCAACACCTTCATCACCCAGGGCGTTGACGCACTGATCATCAACCCCGTTATGACCTCCGCCGCTGACCAGATCATCTCCACCGTTAAGGATGCCGATGTTCCCACCGTCCTGATCAACCGTGAGCCCACCGCCGATCAGATGTCCGCTTACGACAAGCTGGTCTATGTTGGCTGCGACGCTGCTCAGTCCGGCACCTTCCAGGGCGAGCTGATCCTCGACACTGAGAACAAGGGCGACATCAACGGCGACGGCAAGGTTTCCTACATCATGATTCAGGGCGACCCCGAGAATATCGATGCTCAGCTGCGTACCGAGTACTCCGTCAAGGCTCTGACCGATGCCGGCGTTGAGGTTGAGCAGCTTGACCTGCAGCGCGGTGACTGGGACCGTAACAAGGGCCAGGAAATCTGCCAGAACGACCTCGCCAAGTTCGGCGACCAGATCGAGGTTGTCTTCTGCAACAACGATGATATGGCTATCGGCGCTCTGCAGGCTATTCAGGCTGCCGGCCGCACCGTCAACAAGGACATCTACCTCGTCGGTGTTGACGCTCTGGACGCTGCCAAGAACGAAGTTGCCAACGGCAACATGACCGGTACCGTTCTGAACGACGCTAAGGGTCAGGCTACGCAGGCTGTTGCTTCCATGGAAGAGCTGCTGGGCGGCAAGACCTTCGAGGCTGGCAGCCAGAGCGTGTATGTTGACTATGTCAAGGTCACTCCCGACAACGTCAAGGACTTCCAGTAATTTGACAAAAGCCACAGCTTAAACCAGAACAATCGGGGTGCGTGTGCGCAGGCGCACGCACCCTTTTTTCGTGAAAAGGTTACAAAAGATTAAAGGGGGCCAGCGAATTGTCAGAGTACCGCTTGGAGATGTGTGATGTCGTCAAGACGTTCCCCGGCGTCAAGGCACTGAATCACGCACAGCTGAAATTGAAACCCGGCACCGTCCATGCGCTGATGGGAGAGAACGGCGCGGGCAAGTCCACCTTGATGAAGTGTATGTTCGGTATCTACCACATGGACGAAGGCAAGGTTATTTATGAGGGGCAGGAGGTTCAGATCAAGGGACCTCTGGATGCACTGAACCGCGGCATTGCGATGGTGCACCAGGAGCTGCAGCCCATCCCGGAGCGTTCCATCGGCGAGAATATCTACGTTGGGCGCTATCCCACCAAGAAATACGGACCCGTCACCGTTATCGACCATGACAAAATGTACAAGGATGCGGCCAAGGTCCTGAAGGAAGTCCATCTGAATTATGATCCGCACGCAAAGCTCGGAACCTTGAGCGTTTCCCAGATGCAGCTGGTTGAGATCGCCAAGGCGGTCTCCGCAGACTGCAAGGTGCTGATCCTCGACGAGCCGACCTCCTCGCTGACGGCGGCCGAGGTCGAGGCGTTGTTCACCATCGTGGACGAGCTGCGCGCCAAGGGCGTCTCCATCGTCTACATCAGCCACAAGATGGACGAAATTCTTCGCATCAGCGATGAAGTCACGATCATGCGCGACGGCCAGTACATCGGCACCTGGGAGGCCAAGGAACTGACCACCGATATGATCATCACCAAGATGGTCGGACGTGAGCTGTCGAACCTCTACCCGCCGCGCTCGAATACGCCCGGTGAGGTCGTGTTTGAGGTCAAGGACTTCACGTCCATCAACCCCAAGAGCTTCCGTCACGTCAACTTCAACGTCCGCAAGGGCGAGATCCTCGGCGTTGCGGGTCTGGTCGGTGCCCAGCGCACCGAGCTGATGGAGGGTCTGTTCGGTCTGCGCTGCCACACGTCGGGCACCATCACCTATAAGGGCAAGGAACTGACCATCAACCAGCCGCAGGACGCCATCAAAAACGGCATCGCCATGCTGACCGAGGACCGCCGCGCCACCGGTATTCTGGGTGTGCTTTCCATTGCGGATAACGTCTCCATTGCATCGCTGAACAAGTATCTGATCGGCGGCATCATGCTGGACGACAACAAAATCGAAAAGCTCGTGCAGGATAATGTCGCCAAGCTGTCCATCAAGACGCCGTCCTCCAAAACGCAGATTCAATCGCTGTCCGGCGGTAACCAGCAGAAGGTGCTGATTGCCCGCTGGCTGGCCAACGACCCCGATGTTTTCATCATGGACGAGCCGACCCGCGGCATCGACGTCGGTGCAAAGTATGAAATTTACTGCATCATCGCCGAGATGGCCAAACAGGGCAAGAGCATCATCATGATCTCCTCCGAAATGAGCGAGCTGATCGGCATGTCTGACCGCATCATGGTCATGTGCGATGGCCGCTGCACCGGCTTTATCGACGGTGATAAGGCGAATCAGGAGAACATCATGACGCTGGCTACCCAGTTTGAATAAGGAGGAGATCCGAAAATGGAGAAAAAATTCGACTTTAAAAAATTCCTGTCCAATAACGCGATCATTATTCTGATCATTTTGCTGGCCCTCTTCGTCGGCTGCACGACCCAGAACTTCTTTACCGAGAAAAACGCCAAAAACCTGCTGCTGAACGTCGCCCCGCGTTTCATCATCGCCTGCGGCGTTTCGGGATGCCTGATTACCAAGGGCACTGACCTGTCCGCCGGCCGCCAGGTCGGCCTGGCCGCCTGCTTCTCCGCCATGCTGCTGCAGAGCGTTGACTACTCTGCCCGCATGCTGCCCTGGCTGCCCGATATTCCGTGGCCCGTGGCCCTGCTGATCGTCATGGCGATCATGGCCTGCTTCGGTGCCATCAACGGCTGCATTATCGCATTCCTGAAGGTTCCTCCTTTCATCGCTACGCTGGGCATGCAGACCATCGTTTATGGCCTGTGCTCCGTCATCACCAACAACCAGCCCATGGGCGGTTACAAGCAGAGCTACCTGACCGTTGCCAGCGGCACGCTGGGCCCCATCCCGTTCCTGGCAATCTTTGCGCTGATCGTCGGCCTCTACTTCTGGTTCCTCTACAATAAGACCCGTCACGGCAAGTACATGTACGCCATCGGCGGCAACGAGAACGCCGCTCAGGTTGCCGGTGTCAACGTCACCGCGTCCCTGATCCGCATCTACATCCTGGCCTCCTGCATGTATGCTCTCGGTGGCTTCCTCGTCGGCGCAAAGGCCGGCGGCGCTTCCACCAACACCGGCAACGGCTATGAGCTGGAAGCTATCGCAGCCTGCACCATCGGCGGCGTTTCCACCAACGGCGGCGTCGGCAAGGTCTCCGGCGTTCTGGTCGGTGTTCTGGTCTTTGAAGTCCTGAAGATTTGCCTGCAGTTCCTCGGCGTCGACCCCGCCTACACCTACATTGCACAGGGCCTTGTCATCGTCATCGCCGTTGCCCTTGACCTGCGCAAGTATCTGGCGAAGAAGTAACCTATGGGCGAAGAAAAGACTACTCCCGAAACCGAAAAGAAACCCGACCGCCCCGACCGCAGCCAGCTGAATGCCTTTGAGAATTTCTACGAGAATTTCCGCAAGGTCCCGCTGAAATACATCGACATCTTTATCGGCGTCTGTGTTGCTGCACTGGTCATCGTAGTGCTGGTCGGCATTCTCAAGAGTAAGGGGATACTGTAAAAAAAGAAGCACCGTTCACGGAGAAAAATCTCTGTGAACGGTGTTTTTGTTTGTGCTTTAGCAGAGTTGTAGGGGCCGCACATCTGCGGCCCGCAACTTTGCCTTTACAGCGCGGCGGCCTTCTAGCCGAGAGGCGGATATGGAATTTGCCCCTATTATTTTTTGATCGCCTTTTTCTTCTTCCGCACACTGTACCCAAAGCTGCCCAGCTTGCGGCCCAGCGCCAGATAATCGCCGTGGCTGTACACAATGAGCTTCGCCTTGTTCAGGCAGAGCTTGCCGCTCTCATCAAGCAGCCGCTCATCGACATCCACGGCCACACATTCGGCCAAAAACAGGTCGTGGCTGCCCAGCGGAATGACCTGTGTGACCTTGCACTCAAGGTTTACGGGGCTTTCCTCGACAAGCACGGTGCCGACCTTGGCGGCAGGTGCAGCGGTAAGGTGCATGGCGGCGAACTTATCCACATCGCGGCCGCTCTTGACGCCGCACCAGTCGATGGCACGGACAAGGCTCTCGGTGGGCAGGTTCACAACGAACTCGCCGCTCTCCTTAATTAAATGGTGGCTGTACCGCTCGGGCCGCACACTGATGGACAGCATAGGCGGCTGGGTGCAGATTGTGCCTGTCCAGCCCACGGTGATCAAATTCGGCTTTTCGGGGCTGCCGCAGCTGACCAGCACCGGCGGCTCCGGGTTCAGCAGGGTAGATCCCTTCCATACCTGGCGGCTCATTGTGCGTCCTCCTTGATCTCGCCGAAATTCGGCGTTGCTTCGCTGATGATGTAGCGCGGGCGATGCTTTGTTTCCAGATAGATCTTGCCGATATACTCCCCGATGACACCCAGACAGATAAGCTGTACGCCCGATACAAAGCAGATGATGCTGGTCATAGACGCCCAGCCGGAGACGGTAAGCCCCAGCGCGGCCTCGATGACAGCCCACAGCACGCCGATAAAGCTGACCAATGCCACAAAAACGCCGAAGCCTGTAATGAAGCGGATTGGCTTTGTGGACAGGCTGGTGATGCCGTCAAAAGCCAATGCCAGCATTTTGGAGAGCGGATAGTGGCTTTCGCCTGCAATGCGCTCGTGGCGCTCATAGGTCACGCAGGTGGACTTGAAGCCGACCAGCGGCACCATGCCGCGCAGGAACAGGTTGACCTCCCTGAACCGGGCAAACTCCTCCAGCACGCGGGCGCTCATCAGGCGGTAGTCCGCGTGGTTAAAGACGACCTCCGCGCCCATGGCGTTGAGGATTTTATAGAAGCTCTCCGCGGTAAAGCGTTTAAAAAACGTGTCGGTCTCGCGCTTGCTGCGCACGCCGTACACGACGTCGCAGCCGTCGCGGTAGGCGTCCACCATGGCGTCCATCGCGTTGATGTCGTCCTGCCCGTCGCAGTCGATGGAAATCGTAATGTCGCAGCGACTTTTCGCCTCCATCAGGCCCGCCAGCACGGCGTTCTGGTGGCCGCGGTTGCGGCTCTGGCAGATGCCTGCATAGTGCGGGTCACGCGCAGCCAGGTCACAGATAATTTCCCACGTCCGGTCCTTTGAACCGTCGTTCACAAACAGCACGCGGCTGTCCGGGCTGATCTTGCCCGCGGCGGTCAAATCGTTAATTTTCTGCAAAAACATCGGTGCTGTGATGGGCAGCACCTCCTGCTCATTGTAGCAGGGGATGACGATGTACAAAATCGGGTCGGTACGGTTGTTCATACAAATAACCTCAATATGTTAAAATTGCGGGCAGGCGGCGTGGAGGCGCTCGGGGTCGGGCAGCTTAAAGCTGCCGCGGAACAGCTCGATCAGCCCCTCCTCCTGCATCCGGCTCAGCTCGCGGGAGAGCGCGCTGCGGTCACAGTTCAAAAACGCGGCCAGCTCAGTGCGGGTCATGGCGGTGGAAAACGTATCCGCGCCGCACCGCTCGCGCTGTTCCAGCAGCCACATGCAGATGCGTCCGCGCAGGCTCTTACAGCAAATCAGCTCCAAACGGCGGTCCAGCGCAAAATATTTGTCGCTGATGGTCTCCAGCCAGTTCTGCAGCAGCTTCAGGTGTGCGCTGTGCAGCGCGGCGCAGGGGCGCAGCAGTGCCTCGCAGGGAAGATACAGTGCCAGACAGGCCTCGGCGGCGGAGACATTGACGGGGCTGCGGCTGCGCCCGCCCGCCAACACGTCGGCAAAGACGCCGCCCGGCCCCATACGGGCCATGACGACGGTAGAGCCGTCGGCCAGCGGTTTGCTTGCCGTGATAGCACCTTCCAGCACAAGGCCGACTTCGTGGGTCTCGTAGCCCGCCATCAGCAGCAGTTCGCCTTTGGCGTAGCGGCGCACCCGCGGCGCAAAGCAGGCCATCAGTGTGTCCAGCTCGGCGTCCGTCATGCCGCGCAAAAGGCTTGTGCGGCGCATCGTTTCGTAGTAGGGTGTGTAGTCCATACAGCTCCTTGCAAACGGTTGAAAAGGGTATCTGTTGCACGGGCAACAGACAATTCACATTTATTATAGTATAGTAGGGCCGCAAAAGCAACAAGGAGGATAAGATTTTTATGAAACTGAAACGTATTTTCGCCGCTGTAACGGCGTTTGCTTTGTGCGCCTCTTTGGCAGGCTGCGGCGCGGCCGCGACTGTGAGCAAGTCTGCCGCAGAATCTGCCGCTGAATCCGCCGTCGAGGCAACCCCTGCCGTTACCGAGGCCCCCGCTACTGAAGAAACCGCCGACGCATCCGAGGCCGCCCTGCGCATCGCGGGCCTGAAGGGCCCCACGACGATGGGCCTCGTCAACCTGATGAGCGATGAGGTCGCCTCCAACTACAACTTCACGATGTACGGCGCTGCCGATGAAATCGTGCCGCTGCTGATCAAGGGTGATCTGGATGCCGCCGCTGTGCCCGCCAACCTCGCCGCCACGCTCTACAACAAGACGAACGGTGCAGTGGAAGTTGCCTGCATCAACACGCTGGGCGTGCTCTACATCGTCGAGAACGGAGAGACCGTCAACTCTGTCGGGGATCTGAAGGGCCAGACCATCGTCACCACCGGCAAGGGCGCTACCCCCGAGTACGTTCTGCGCTACGTCCTGACCGAGAACGGCGTTGACCCCGACAGCGACGTTACCATCGAGTATTGCAGCGAGGCCACCGAGGCCCTGAGCAAGGTCCAGGCGGGCGAAGCCACCATCGCCATGCTCCCTCAGCCCTTCGTCACCAGCGCCATGTCCCAGGTAGAGGGTCTGCGCGTTGCGCTTGACATGAACGAGGAATGGCAGAAGGTCGCCGGCTCCAAGCTGGTCACCGGCGTTCTGGTCGTTCGCAAGGATGCCGTTGAGAACGACCCTGAGGCTTTTGCCGCCTTCATGGATGGCTATGCCGCCAGCGTCGAGGCCGCAAACTCTGACCTCGAGGGCACCGCAGCTCTCTGCGAGCAGTACGGCGTTGTCGCCAAGGCTGCGCTGGCCCAGAAGGCTCTGCCGCAGTGCAACATTGTTTTTGAGACCGGCGACGAGATGAAGACCGACCTCGAGACCTACTTCAAGGTTCTGTACGCCGCCGACCCCGCCAGCGTGGGCGGCGCCCTGCCTGCCGACGACTTCTACTATGCAGGCTAAATCCCCCCGCAGAGGTCGATGCTCGCATCGGCTCGCCGCTGCTGCTGCGGGCGGATGCAAGCATCCGCCCCAGCAAACGCCGCTGTGGCAAAAGGCTGCCGCCATCCTTGTGTGGATTTTGATTTGGCAGCTTGCTGCTATGGGGCTGGGACACGGCGGGCTGTTTCTGGCTACGCCCTTGCAGACACTGGGGGCGCTGGCACAGCTGGCACCCACAGCTGCATTCTGGCAGCGCATCGTGTTCAGTGCGCTGCGCATAATGGCGGGCTTCCTGCTGGCAGCAGCAGGGGGCCTGCTTCTTGGCGCAGCGGGCGCACGTTGGCACTGGGTACGGGTGTTCATGGACCCTGCCATGCATCTGATCCGCGCCATGCCCGTCGCCAGCTTTGTCATTCTGGCGCTGCTCTGGGTGCGCAGTGCGAACCTGTCGGTCATCGTCAGCTTTACCCATGTGCTGCCCGTCGTCTATGCGGGCGTGCTGGGCGGCATTGCCGACACCGACCCGAAGCTGCTGGAAATGGCGAAGGTCTACCGCCTGCCGCTCACCGCGCGGCTGCGGTACATCTGGCTGCCCGGCATCTTCCCGTCCTTCTGCGAGAGCTGCATCGCCGCCATGGGCATGTGCTGGAAGAGCGGCGTCTCCGCCGAGGTCATCGGTCTGCCGGACCACAGCGTGGGCGACGCGCTCTACCGCGCGAAGATCACTCTGTCCACGCCGGATGTGTTCGCGTGGACGCTCGTCATCGTGCTGCTGTCGGCGGCGCTGTCCGCGGCAGCGGCGGCCCTGCTGCGCACAGCCAAGACACGTCTTTGCGGGGAGGTGCGCGTGTGAGCATTGTGATAACCGATCTCTGCAAAAGTTTCGGCAGTACGCCGGTTTTGCAGCGCTTTACCTGGACGGTGGAACGCCCCATGGTGCTGATGGGCCGCTCCGGCTGCGGCAAGACCACGCTGCTGCGCATCCTGCTGGGACTGGAGTCCGCGGACTCCGGCACAGTGACCGGCGTCGAAACGCCCGCCGCCGTCTTTCAGGAGGATCGCCTCTGCCCGCAGCTGACTGCCGCCGCCAACCTGACGCTGACCGGCTACGGCCTGACACCGCGGGATGCCGAGCGTGAGCTGCGCACCCTTGGCTTTACGGATGCCGAGCTGGCGCTGCCTGCGGCGCGGCTCTCCGGCGGGCAGAAGCGCCGTGCCGCTCTGCTGCGCGCGCTGCTCTGCCGCGATGCGAAAACGCTCTTGCTGGACGAGCCCTTCACCGGCATGGATGCCGAGCTTGTCGAGGATGCCGTCGCCGCCACAAAACGGCTGGCGGGGGAGCGCCCCACGATCCTCGTCACCCATGACCGCACCGCCGCCGACCTGCTCGGCTGGCCGGTGAGAGAAGTATAAAAGTACAAAAAACGCACACGCGGGAATTTTCTGCGTGTGCGTTTTTTGCTGAGCCAAAAGGCTTCCCCCCTCGGGGGAAGCTGTCACCGCAGGTGGCTGATGAGGGCGGACTCTCCCGCGGCAGCTCGTTACCGGGCAATTCCGGCAGCTCTGCCCTCATCCGGCCCTTGCGGGCCACCTTCCCCCTGGGGGATGCTTTGCTTACATCAATTCCTCCAATATCGCATTCTGCACGACCATCCCGGCGGGGGTCAGGCGGAACACCTCTCCGTCCCACACGGCGTACCCGTGCCCGACGCACTGCCGCATAAAGACGCGCTGTGCCGCCGTAAACCGTCCGCCGCGGCGTTCATACGCAGGGATATTCAGCCCGCTGACCAGCCGTAGCTGCATCAACAGATAATCCTCCGACGTGCAGTCGCCCTCGCGCTGCTCGGCCACGGTACCCGCAATAAATCCCTGCACGTCGTCGGGCCAGAACCGCCGCACATTGCCCACACAGCTGTGGGCGGCAGGGCCGACGCCCCAATAATCGCTGCAGTTCCAGTACAAAAGATTGTGCCGCCCCTCGTGGCCCGGGCGGGCAAAGTTGCTGATCTCATACTGCCGGTAGCCTGCGGCCTCGAGCTGCTGCACGGCATACAGGTAAAAATCTGCCGCCGCGTCGCCGTCGGGCAGACCCGCGGGCGGATTGCGGTAAAACGCCGTGCCCGGCTCTACCTTTAATAAATAGGCTGAAATATGCGTGCAGCCGCCGTCCCGCAGCAGGGCCAGCGTGCGGTCAAATTCAGCGTTTGTGTACTCCGGCAGCGCCAGCATGATGTCGCCGCAAATTTCAGGAAAGCCCGCCTCTCGCGCCCATGCCAGCGCCTGCGCGGCTCCGGCGGCGGTGTGGGTGCGGCCCAACCGGCGCAGCTGCGCGTCGTCGGCGCTCTGCACGCCAAAGCTGATGCGGGTCACGCCTGCTGCCCGGAAGCCCCGCAGCGTCTCCGGTGTGACAACATCGGGGTTGGCCTCCAGCGTGATCTCCGCGCCGGGCAGGGGATTGGCAGCCTCGATCAAAGCCGCCGCCTGCGCGGGCACCAGCAATGCCGGGGTGCCGCCGCCAAAGTACAGCGTGTCGGGGCGGCGGGTGTTTTTCGCCAGTTCCCGCAGCAGCGCGTCCACGTAGCTCTGCGGCACGCCGCGCGCACCGGGGGCTGAATAAAAATCGCAGTAGCGGCATTTTGCCTTGCAGTAGGGAATGTGCAGATAGATGCCGAACGGTGTTGCTTCAGACATGGTGTACCTTATGCTTCCGGGATGCCGTCCTTGAAGAAGCACAGCATCTGATTTTCAAAAAAGTTGACGCGCTCATGCACGTATTTGGGGTAGAGCTTCCACTGCTTAGGACAGGTCAGGCGGTTGTAAATCGCGGCCTGACCCTTGGGCGGGGCGTACTCGTCCATCAAACAGGTGCCCAGCAGCACCTCGGCACGGCAGAGCGGTGCGAAATTCGCTGCATCCAACTCGTCGTATCCGGGCAGACCAAGGCCGGCAAAATCTCCCGGCAGCGGATTCAGCGCTGCGCAGCGGGACACTGCAGGGCAGAGCGACGCTGCCAGCAGCGCCAGTCCGCCGCCGAAGCCCTCGCCAAACGTGTACACGCGGCCTGTATCCGCCCACGGCAGCGCCAGCGCGGCCTTTGCCACGGCCAGCGCGTCGAGATAGCGCTGCCGGAACGCCGCCTGTGCGGGCTGCACCTTCCAATCCTCCCGCAACGGCTCGGCCTCCGGCGCGACAACGCCGAGGCCCAGCGCCAGAAAGCGCGTTATATGGTGCCAGCCGCGCACGCCGCGGTTCAGGTCGTGGTACATCAGCAGCAGCGGATGCACGCCGTCCGCGGCGGGGCGGATGACCCGGGCCGTGACGCTGCGCCCGTCAAAGGTGACGGTCAGCCGCTCATACACGCCGCAGGGGTTGCCGAACGCGACGGGCGCACAGCTTACCGCGGGGTGCAGTGCTGCCGCAGTCTCCTGCCAGCGCTGCGCAAAATCAGCGGGGGCCTGCGCCTGCCCGGTGTAGCTGCGCAAAAATGCCTTTTGCTCGGTGATGGTCATAGCACAGCCTCCTTGCTGGTGAAAAAGTCCAGCAGCATATCGTCAAATTCCGGGATCTCCTCATGCCCGTACCCGGGGAAGAGATACCGCTTCCTGGCGCAGTGCAGATTGTTGTACACGGCGCACTGGGTCTGCGGCGGGCAGATAACGTCATCCAATCCCGTGCCGAACAGCACCGGGCAGCGGATCATCGGCGCAAAGTTTTTGCTGTCAATGTAGCCCAGCTGGCGGAACCACCGATCCTGCTGGTGCTCGTCGGCGTCAAACCAGCGGGCGTAGTAGCGCAGCCCCTCATAGGCGATCTCGTCCGCGCCAAGGTCCCACACGAGCTTGAAATCGCTCAAAAACGGGTAGAGGATGGCCGCGCGGTCAATAAGCTCCGGGTTCAGCGCCGCACAGGCCAGACCCAGCCCGCCGCCCTGCGAACCGCCGTTGACAAAGACACGGCTCGTGTCGATGCCGTCCAGCTCCCGCACCAGGCGGCAGAGGATGCGGATGTTCTGGTGCAGCCGCACATAGTACATCCGCTCCGGCGGGCCGTCCAGCCCGGCAATGATATGCCCGGACACGGTGGTGCCCAAAAAGCCGCCGACATCCTCACTGTAGCCGGCCTGACCGGGGCAGTCCATGGCGATCAGCGCCATGCCCATGCCCGCGAACGACGCCTGCTCGGCAAAGCTGCGGGATGCGCCAGGGTAGCCGTGAAACTGCAGAACCAGCGGCATCGGCTCGCTCCGGCACGGGCGTAAAAA
>OOBT01001270.1_pt1 | contig 13556 bp, 7 predicted proteins | sample 1671551 | NCBI WGS metagenome assembly OOBT01 (sample SAMN06348168, study PRJEB24527) | human gut metagenome | reverse complement strand
TGACCAGCAGCTGACGAGCAGCGTCTGCCCAGCCCATGAAGCGGTTGAAGTTCTTGTTGCCGGTAGCGGCCACGGTAGCGACCTGCTCGCCGTAGATGTTGCCGGTGGAGCCGTCGATGGAGATCCAGTCGCCCTCGACGAACTTGTGGCCGTTGAGCTCGAAGGTCTTAGCCTCTTCGTCGATCTTCACGTCGTTGTCGTTGCCGCAGCCGGAGACACAGCAGGTACCCATACCACGAGCAACAACGGCAGCGTGAGAAGTCATACCGCCGCGGACAGTCAGGATACCCTGAGATGCCTTCATGCCGGTGATGTCTTCCGGAGAGGTTTCCAGACGAACCAGAATAACCTTTTCGCCCTTTGCGTTCCAGGCTTCTGCATCGTCAGCAGTGAATACGACCTTACCGCAGGCAGCACCCGGGGAAGCACCCAGACCCTTGCCCATCGGAGTAGCAGCCTTCAGAGCCTTGGCATCGAACTGCGGGTGCAGCAGGGTGTCCAGGTTTCTCGGATCGATCATCAGAACTGCTTCTTCTTCAGTCTTATGTCCTTCATCTACGAGGTCGCAAGCGATCTGCAGAGCAGCCTGTGCGGTTCTCTTACCGTTACGGCACTGCAGCATGTACAGCTTCTTGTTCTCGACAGTGAATTCCATATCCTGCATGTCGTGATAGTGGTTTTCCAGGGTATCACAAACCTTGATGAATTCATCGTAAGCTTCCGGGAATTCCTGTGCCATCTGAGCAATCGGCATCGGAGTACGAACGCCGGCAACAACGTCTTCGCCCTGTGCATTGATCAGGAATTCGCCCATCAGCTTCTTTTCACCGGTAGCCGGGTCACGGGTGAATGCTACACCAGTACCAGACTCGTTGTTCAGGTTACCGAATACCATCGGCATTACGTTAACTGCGGTACCCCAGCTGTACGGAATATCGTTGTCACGGCGATATACGTTTGCACGCGGGTTGTCCCAGCTGCGGAATACAGCTTCGATAGCCAGCTTCAGCTGTTCTACCGGATCAGACGGGAAGTCTGTGCCCAGCTGGTTCTTGTACTCAGCCTTGAACTGTTCAGCCAGAGTCTTCAGATCAGCAGCGGTCAGCTCTACGTCGAACTTTACGCCCTTTTCTTCCTTCATCTTGTCGATGAGCTGTTCGAAGTACTTCTTGCCGACTTCCATAACAACGTCAGAGAACATCTGAATGAAACGTCTGTAGGAGTCATATACGAAACGCTCGAAAGCCGGATCCGGATTGCCCTTGATCATTGCAGCAACAACGTCGTCGTTCAGACCGAGGTTCAGAATGGTGTCCATCATACCCGGCATAGAAGCACGTGCACCGGAACGAACGGAAACCAGCAGCGGATTGTTCAGATCGCCGAACTTCTTGCCGTTGATCTCTTCCATCTTCTTAACGCCGTCCATGACCTGAGCCATGATCTCGTCGCTGATCTTGCGGCCGTCCTCATAGTACTGTGTGCAGGCCTCAGTTGTGATGGTGAAACCCTGCGGTACCGGCAGACCGATGCTGGTCATCTCAGCCAGGTTTGCACCCTTACCGCCGAGGAGATTCCGCATGGTCATGTCGCCTTCGCTAAACATATAAACCCATTTGTTTGCCATTGGTAAATACCTCCAATTTTTGATTTCGATTGAATGTCCGGCTGCGTGATTGCATTCGGGGAAATCTGGCAAATTTCCCTTTCTCAACCGGCTCATTATTATTATAGCATACTTCTCGTGAAAATACTATACACTTTTCAAGAAAAAATTACGCCCATTTTTGTGGCAAGTTATACAAAAATCACAATACACGAATTTTTTTTGAAAAAAGACTTGCAATCCTTTCAAGATTTTGTCATAATGTAAAAGAGGGCTTTTTTCGGACGGCTGTCCGGAGGAGCACCCAATCCATGCAATGATGCAAAATCACTTTGCTCCGGAAATTTCCGGAGCGGGGTATTACAGGAGGACATAAAACATGAATCAGGTTGTTATTCTTGCCGGCGGACACGGCAAACGTATGAAGGCTGCGATTCCGAAGCCGATGCTGCAGGTACTGGATGTGCCGATGCTGGGCTGGGTGATCCGTGCATGCGAGGGTGCAGGCTTGAGCCGCATCTGCGTGGTGACCGGCTATAAGGCACAGTACGTGGAACTGTATCTGGGCAGCCGCTATCGGACGGCTTTGCAGGCGGAACAGCTGGGCACCGGTCATGCAGTGATGCAGGCAGAAAAATTCATGCAGGAATTCACCGACGGCAACACACTGGTGCTCTGCGGTGATGCCCCGTTTATGGACAGCGAAACCATTGCCAACGCCCTGAAGCTGCACGAGGCACAGGAAAATGCCGTGACAGTCATCACTGCCACTTTGGAACAGCCTACCGGCTACGGCAGAATTCTCCGCAGCGAAACCGGCATTGCGGCGATCGTAGAGGAAAAAGATGCCACAGATGCACAGCGGGAGATCCACGAAGTGAACTCCGGTGCGTACTGGTTCAAGACCAAGGCTCTGCTGGAACTGCTGGGGAATCTGTCCCAGTCCAACGCACAGGGCGAGTATTACCTCACCGATACCGTGGGACTGGCACTGGAACGGGGCTGGAAAGCCAGTGCATACCGCAGCGAGAATCCGGACGTGATCCTGGGTGCCAACACCAGAAAAGACCTGCTGCATCTGAACAAGGTGGCACAGGAACGGGTTCTGGAGAAGCACATGGAAAATGGTGTCAACTTTGTCAACACTGACGGCATCATCATTGGCAACGATGTGGAGATCGGTGCGGAAACCACCATTCTGCCGGGTACCATTTTAAGAGGCAAGACCAAGATCGGTGCCAAGTGTACCATCGGTCCGAACTGCCTTATCGAAAACTGCAACATCGGTGACCACGTGACACTGAACTATGTACAGGCGTTCGAGTCCGAGATCGAAGATGCTGTAAAGGCAGGCCCGTTTGTCCATATCCGTCCGAATTCACACCTGAAAAACGGTGTCAAGATCGGCGATTTCGTGGAAGTCAAGAACTCCACCGTGGGCGAGCAGACTGCCATTGCTCACCTGACATACGTAGGCGACAGCGACGTGGGCAAGAAAGTCAACTTCGGCTGCGGCACTGTCACCGTCAACTATGACGGTCTGAAGAAGCAGCGTTGTGTGATCGGTGATAACTGCTTTATCGGCTGCAACACCAACCTGATCGCACCGGTAGAACTGGGTAAGGGTGCTTATACTGCCGCAGGTTCTACGGTCACAAAGGACGTGCCGGATTACGCACTGGCTGTGGAACGTGCAGACCTCAAGGTCAAGGAGGGCTACAGCCTGAAGAAGCTGAAAAGCAAGCTGTTCCCCGAGGACGGCGGCAAGAAGTAATTTTCATAAAATCCCCCTTGAAAAAGAACGCTTTGATCCGTTATAATAGAGGACAGGGCACAGCATGCTGTACCCGTTGACAAAAAACGGAAAGCAGTATTAGCGAAAGGATTCATGCGGCATCGGAAGGCTCTGGTGCCGCATGAAGCAGGTTATAGGAAAAATGGGCATTTTTGATTTATTTCAGCAGATCGAGTCAGGTTCTGCCGGCAGAGTGCACGGCAAGCTGAGCTGGATCGTTGCCGGTCTGGGAAACCCCGGGCTGGAATACGAACACACCCGCCACAATGCCGGCTTTCTGGCGGTGGAGGAACTGGCGAAACAGTGCGGCGGCGTAAAACTGAACCAGATGAAGTTTCAGTCCAATTGCTGTGAGGCGATGCTGGGGGAAGTACGCTGCCTGCTGATGCAGCCGACGACATACATGAACCTCAGCGGCGATGCCATTGCGGCGGCGGCGAACTTCTACAAGATTCCGCCGGAGCAGGTACTGGTCATTTATGATGACATCTCTCTGCCGCCGGGAAAGCTGCGGCTGCGGCGAAAGGGCAGTGCCGGCGGACACAACGGCATCAAGAGCATTATCGCACAGCTGGGCACGGAGGAATTTCCCCGTATCCGCGTAGGCGTGGGGGCGAAGCCAAATCCCCAGTATGATCTGGCGGACTGGGTACTGTCCAAGTTCAGCGAGGAGGATATGACTGCCCTGCAGCCGGCACTGGAACACGCCGCAGATGCTGCCGTGAAGATCGTGGGCGGCGACATGAACACCGCAATGAATCTGTACAGTCACTAATCCGTGTTTTCTTAGAAACGAAAGGCAGGGAAATCAGCCATGCAGTTTTTTACCGCAACAATGGAACAGCTGTCGGCATATCAGGAACTGATGCGGGCAAGGCAGGAGGGTGTGACACCGGTGTCCTTTACCGGCGTTTCCCAGATTCACAAGGCACACCTGCTGGCGGCATTGAGCCAGACCTCGGCACCGGTTCTGGTCATCACTGCCGACGAAGCAGAGGCACGCCGGCTCTGTGATGATGTCAACACCATGCTGGAAGAAACTGCGGCATGGGTATTTCCGGCGAAAGAAGTGATTCTGACACCGGTAGAGGGCATCACCACTGCCTATGAACACGCCAGGATCGGAGCACTGGCTGCGTTGCAGAACGGGCAGTGCAAGGTGGTTGCCGCCAGCATCGAGGCTCTGCTCCAGCCTACCCTTTCGCCGGAACAGCTGCGGGAACATACCATATTGTTACAGCGGGACGGCACGGCAGACCTGTCGGAACTGACCAGAAAGCTGACGGACTGCGGCTATGTCCGCGGGGACAGCGTTTCCGGTCAGGGACAGTTCTCTGTCCGCGGCGATATTGTGGACATCTTTCCGGTGCAGCTTTCGGCTCCGGTGCGGCTGGAATTCTGGGACGATACCATTGACACCATGCACTATTTCGATCCGGAAACCCAGCGACGGACAGACCCGCTGGACGAGGTGCTGGTGCCGCCGGCACGGGAAACCCTCTGCGACCCTGTGGAACTGGCGAAGAAGATCCGTATGCTGGGAAAGTCGCTCCGCATTCGCCGTGCCGATCTGGTGCGGGAAAAGCTTTATGCCGATGCCGATCATCTGGAAGCCGGCATGATTCCGGTGCATCTGGATAAGTACGCCCCGCTGCTGTGGGAGCAGCCGCCGATGCTGTATGATTACGGCATGGAGATCGTCTGCTGGAGCGAATACGGTGCCATTGTGGAGAGCCAGCGTGGGCTGATGGCACAGTATCAGGAGGACTGCAAGCTGCTGCTGGAGGAGGGCAGTCTTTGCCGCGGTCTGGAGGGCTATTATCAGGACCCTGCGGAAACGGCGGCGAAGCTGGACAAACGCTTTCAGGTGTATTGCAGCAATTTTTTACAGGGCGGCGAACATGTGGAATTTCAGAAGCTGCTCAGTGTGCAGGCAGTCCAGAACGCCCCGTGGGGCGGGGAACTGCGGCAGCTGACTGAGGACTTACAGGAGTACAGCAGTCAGGGCTACTGCACCATGCTCTGTGCCGGCAGTGAAAAAACGCTGCCGATCTTGCAGCAGGACTTGCAGGAAAGCGGGATCCGCTGCGTACTGGCAGAACCGGACAGCGTGTGGCGTGCGGGCGTAGTCTATCTCCGCACCGGCAGCCTGTCCGGCGGCTTCACCTATCCGGAAACCAAAACGGCTCTCATCACACAGGGCAGAGCACTCCACGCCGGCACACGGCGGCGGAAACAGCACCGCCGCGGTGAGGAGATCCGGACGCTGGCGGACATTGTCCCCGGTGATCTGGTGGTGCATGCCCTGCACGGTATCGGCCGGTTTCTGGGAATCCGCAAACTGGAACTGGAGGGCGTGACCAAGGACTACATCACCATTCAGTATGCCGGCAAGGAAAACTTGTATGTACCGGTCACACAGCTGGACATGGTAACGAAATACATCGGTCCGCGGGAAGATTCCAACGTAAAACTCAGCCGGCTGTCCTCGCCGGAGTGGCAAAAGACACGCAGCAACGTCCGCCGTGCGGTGAAAGATATGGCGGACGAACTGCTGGCACTGTATGCCAAGCGGGAAAAGACCAAGGGCTTTGCCTTTGAGCCGGACAGTCCGGAACAGCATGACTTTGAGGCTCGGTTCCCCTATGTGGAAACGGAAGATCAGCTGGCATGCATCGACGAGATCAAGCACGACATGGAGCAGGAACGCCCCATGGAACGGCTGCTCTGCGGCGACGTGGGCTTCGGAAAAACAGAGGTGGCTCTCCGTGCGGCAATGAAATGCGTCATGAGCGGGAAACAGTGTGCCATTCTGGTGCCGACCACCGTGCTCGCCATGCAGCATTATCAGACGGCAGTCCGCCGGTTTGAACATTTTCCGGTGAACGTGGTGATGCTGTCCCGCTTCGTTCCCCAGAAGCGGCAGAAAGAGATTCTGAAAGAGATCAGAAGCGGCAAGGCAGATGTCATCATCGGCACCCACCGTATTGTGCAGAAAGACGTGGAATTCCGTTCGCTGGGGCTGGCGATCGTGGACGAGGAACAGCGGTTCGGCGTGGCACACAAGGAAAAGTTCAAGCACATGTTTGCCGGTGTGGATATGCTGACCTTGTCGGCAACGCCCATTCCCCGCACATTAAATATGGCAATGAGCGGCATACGGGATATGTCCGTCATCTCCCAGCCGCCGCAGGATCGCTATCCGGTGCAGACCTATGTCATGGAGTACAGCGAGCCGGTGCTGGTACAGGCGATTCAGCGGGAACTGAAACGGGGCGGACAGGTGTACTATATCCACAACCGCATTGACACCATTGAGTTCACCGCGGCGAAGCTGCAGCGGTGTCTGCCGGACGCACGGATTCTGGTGGCACATGGGCGAATGGGCGAGGCGGAAATGTCGGAGATCTGGCGGAAGCTGGTGGAACATGAGGCGGATATTCTGGTCTGCACGACCATTATCGAAACCGGCGTGGACGTGCCGAACGTGAACACCCTCATTATTGAAAATGCCGACTGCTTCGGACTGTCCCAGCTGTATCAGCTGCGGGGACGTGTCGGACGTTCCAACCGCCGTGCCTATGCCTATTTCACGTTCCAGCGGGACAAGGTGCTGCGGGAGGAATCCACGCGGCGGCTGGCGGCAATGCGGGAATTTACCCAGTTCGGCAGCGGTTTTCACATTGCCCTGCGGGACTTGGAAATTCGCGGGGCAGGCAGCCTGCTGGGCGGCAGACAGCACGGACACATGGAATCCGTGGGCTATGACATGTACCTGCGGCTGCTGGGCGAAGCTGTGGCGGAAGCCAAGGGTGAGCCGATACAGGAAACGGTAGAGTGCACCGTGGATATTCAGATCGATGCCCATATTCCGGAAAGCTACATGGAGAGCCTGAGCCAGCGGCTGGATATGTACCGGAAGATCGCCGGCGTGCGGAATCAGGAGGACGAAATGGACCTGCTGGACGAACTGATCGACCGGTACGGCGAACCGCCGAAATCGGTGCAGGGGCTGATCACTGTATCCCGTCTGCGGAACACGGCGGCACAGCTGGGAATCACGGAGATCAACCAGCGTGGCGGCAGCATGCTGTTCTACATGGAACACCCCACGGCGGAAATGATCGGGGCACTGTCCCGGAAGTATCGGGGGCGGGTGCAGTTCGGCAGCGTGGGGAAGCCCTATCTCGGCGTGGAACTGGCGGGAGAACCGCCGCTGGAATTGTTTCGCGAAGTCTTGGACGTTTTGGGAAAAGCTGGGAAAAACGGTGCGAAATAATACTGCCGCAGTGCAATTTTGTGCGGTTTTTGTCGAAGTTGACGGATTTCCTCTTGAAATTTAGTCAAAATGTGCATAGACAGTTTTTTTGAAATGTGCTATAATACTGAAAGAATGTGAGACGCATTGCGTGGCAGTGCGTGAATAAGGAGGAGCTTACAATGAAGTTTATGAAGAAGATCATGGCAGCTGTTGCAGCATCTGCGGTTGCAGCGGTTTCTGTTGTAGGAGCAAGCTTAAGTGCATATGCATTACAGCCAGCAACTGGTGCACCGTACACAGTTTATATGGCTGTTTCTGCCGGCAGCGAGCAGCAGTGGAATCCGGGTGAAATGGCTACCACTACTGATGCGTCTATCGAGAAAGACGGTGATTACAGCTGCTCCGTTACATTTGAACAGGGATCTGCTACTATTGAATATCTGAGTCTGGATTCAAACATCAATGTATATTCATTTGTAGAAGAAGGCGGCGATCCGTTTAAGGACGGCACAGCAAAGATCAAGATCAATTCTATTGAAATTAAGCATACAGATGGTTCGACCGGAACAATTGCAATGCGGGAATCTGCTACTTCTCTGAGAACTGCTGATGACGGCAAGTGCCTGCGTTACAGCATTCTGGACAACTGGGGTTCCAGTACGCATGAAAATAATATCGACAAGGATCTGTCTAGTGCAGGCGGCTTGAGTGCAGGCGACACCTTGGTTGTAAACTTCAACATCAGCGGTATTGAAGCTGGCGGCGGTACGGCAACTACTGATCCGGCATCTACCACTGAGGCACCGCAGAACACAGATCCGAATGGTACAACTGCTGATCCGAACAAGACTACTACAGCAGGCGAAACTACAACTACCGCAGCAGGCGGCAACGGCGGTTCTTCCAACGGCAGCAATGGTGGTTCTTCCAACAGCGGCAATAACAGCAGTTCCGGTGGTTCTTCCAGTTCCAACAACTCCAAGAGCGGTACCAACAATGCAAAGACTTCTCAGACTGGTGACTTTGGCATTGCCGCAGTCGCACTGGGTGCAGTAGCAACCGCAGCTTTGGGCGTTGGTGCATACACAATCACCAGAAAGAAGAAGTAATTCTGCTTCTGGCAAATCTTATTTTTGACAATCTCATTTTTTCATTTTTACCCCTATAAATTTTTACCCCTATAATACAGGAAAAGTCCTCACTCGAAAGAGTGGGGACTTTTCCGTTTGTGCGGTATTGCCTTAGGAAAATTTCATCAGAATCCCTCCACCAGCTTTGCTGGTCCGTCTCCCTTTTCAAGGGAGGCTTATTCCACTTCACGCATTCCGGTCACGCTGTATCACTGCCAGCTGGTCGCAGCGTTCGTTTTCGGGGTGACCGGCGTGTCCCTTGACCCAGTGGAATGTGACCTGATGCTTTTCCAGCAGCGGGAGCAGCTGTTTCCACAAGTCCACATTCAGTGCAGGCTTCTTGTCCGACTTGACCCAGCCCCGTTTCTGCCAGCCGTAGACCCAGCCCTTGGTGATGCTGTCCACCACGTATTTGCTGTCCGTAGTCAGCAGAACGTTGCACGGCTCTTTCAGGGCGGACAGGGCTTCAATGACACCGGTCAGTTCCATGCGATTGTTGGTGGTTTCGTGTTCGCCGCCGGAGAGTTCCTTTTCCGCGGTGCCGTACCGCAGGATCGCTCCCCAGCCGCCCGGTCCGGGGTTGCCGCTGCATGCTCCGTCTGTGAAGATCTGTACTGTTTTCATATGTTGCCTCCTTGTATTTTCTGCATAGGTTCTATTATACTATATATTTGAAGATTCTGCAACCGGCAGTTTGTGCGGGCATGTTCTGTGAGATTTCCAAAAATATTTCCCACAATTTGTGCAAGTTGACCGTCTGAAATGCTTGACCTTTCTCGAATTTTATGCTATAATACAAGTGCTAGATTCGTGACACGAATCGTTTTTGGTGCGATATAATTTGGAAGGGAGTTTTTTACAAGAATGAGAACTTTAAAACGTATGCTGGCGGCACTGATGGCTTTGACAATGGTGGGAGCACTGGGTGCCTGCGGCGGCGGTTCGGACGATTCCAAGAGTGCTTCTTCCTCCGAGGCGGAATCTGCCTATAAGGAAAAGGACGATGTTTCCATTGATGCTTCTCTGGTAGACGATATGGTCAAGAATGATCCGGACATCAAGGGACAGACCATTTACTGGCTGGCAGACTATGACATCAACCCGAAGAACAATCAGGACAGAAGCGTTGCCCTGTCGCTGTTCGAGGACAAATATGGTGCAAAGGTGGAGTATGTTTCCTGTACCTCTGACACCAAGTTTGACACACTGGCAAGCCGTATTCTGGGCGGTGATCCGGTGGACATGTTCCCCTATGAATGGGACGCTGTGCCCAACGGCGTGACCAAGGAACAGTATCAGCCGCTGGACGACTATCTGGATCTGAGCGACGATATCTGGTCGGATATGTCAGACGTTATTGAAATGTTCAAGTATAAGGACAAGCATTATGTAGTACCGTACTGCCTGTCTGATCCGCTGCTGATCACCTATAACCGTTCCCTGTGTGAGGAGAACGGTCTGGACGATCCTTACGAGCTGTACAAGAAGGACAAGTGGGACTGGGACGCTTTCATGGACATGATGAAAACGTTTGTTTCCAATGCCAAGGACGGCGAAACCCGCTACGGCATCAACGGCTGGTTTGGTCAGGCAATGGTGCAGTCTACCGGCGAAACATTTGTCAAGTATGACGGCTCTAAGTTCTCCAACAATATCAGCAATCCGGCAATCGAAGAAGCCGAGGGCGTAATGGAAGAAATCATGAGCCTTGGTCTGTATGATCCCACATGGTACGGCTATCTGCCGGACGACGGCTCCACGCTGTTCTTCGGCATGGCAGACTGGGCACTGGGTGCATCGAATGTCAAGGCGGATCCGAATCCGGACTATGAAGATGACGGCTTTGTGGAAGAAAACGATCTGATGATCGTACCGTTCCCGAAGCAGCCGGGCAGCGATGAATACTATCTGAACTGCAACTTCGGTGCAAAAATGCTGGTCAAGAATTCTGACAAGGGCGATGCAGTTGCAGCGTACATCAAGTGTGAGCGTCTGGCAGCTATGATCGACGAATACAAGGACGCTGCCAAGGAAAAGGCGATCATTCCGGAAGTCAATGCACAGGGCAAGCTGAAGTCCTATGTGACCGAGGAACAGTATGATGCGTTGCAGGATTACAAGGATCCGAAGAACATCACACCGGTATTCGACTTCGGCTACGGCATGGGCAGCAGAATGTACGGCGACGGCGAATATACCTACGAAACCAGAGGTGTCATGAACAACCTGACCTCTGCACTGCTGAACGGCGACAAGGACTCCTGGGCTGTACTGCGTGACGAGTGGTCCTCTGTGATCGATGAAGTCATTGACGGCTACAACAATAAATAAGACAAATATCCCTCTTTGAGATTTTTTGAAAAAAGCTTCTTCGCGTTGGCGGAGAAGCTTTTTGTTGCCTTTTGCAGGAAACTGTGCTATAATAGAGCGAAAGAGGCAGTGTTCCCTCGAACAACATTTTTTCAGAAAGGAGGAATCGTTTCATGGACGCATTGTTTCAGCCGGTTGCCAACCTGAAAGGCATTGGCACCAAGCGGGCGGAGGCTCTGGAAAAGCTGGGGATCCGTACTCCATATGATTTGCTGTACCATGTGCCGCGGGGGTATCTGGACTACAGCCACCCTGTTCCCATTGCGGCGGCACCTACGGGAGAGCCCTGCGTAATTCGGGTGCAGATCGTGCACAAGCTTGCCCCGCAGTTTATCCGCAAGGGCATGACCATTTTCAAGGCGGTTGCCACGGACGGGCTGAATGACGTGACGGTGATCTTATACAACAACCCCTACGGCTTTCAGGCTCTGCACACGGGAAGCTGGTACCGCATGTCCGGAAAATTGCAGGGCAGACTGCTGCGGCGGGAAATTTCTGCACCTCACGTGCTGGCGGACGACAGCAAGGAACTGATCTACCCGTCCTATCCTCTGACCAGCGGCATTACCATGCCGATTCTGGTGCGGGCAGTCAAACAGGCGATCGAACTGATGCGGCAGCAGCCTTTCGACTGGATGCCGGAGGAGATGCGTCTGGAACACGGACTGCTGCCCCTGACGGCGGCACTGGAACAGGTGCATTTTCCTGCCAATCCGGCACTGATGGAAACGGCTCGCCGGCGGCTTGCTTTTGACGAACTGCTGCAATTACAGCTGGGTATGCTGATACGCCGTGCAGACAACCGGCGGCGGTCTGCCTATCCCATGCGGCAGGATACCGATCTGGAGCCGTTTTACGGGGCGTTGCCGTTTACTATGACAGCAGGACAGAAGCATGCAGTGGAGGAAATTACAGCCGACCTGTGCGGCGATGCTCCCATGAACCGCCTGTTACAGGGCGATGTGGGCAGCGGGAAAACTGCGGTTGCAGCGGCGGCGTGCTATTTTGCCGCCCGGAACGGCATGCAGTGTGCTCTGATGGCTCCGACGGAAATTCTGGCGGTGCAGCACTATCACACCATGCAGCAGTTTCTGGAGCCGCTGGGCGTGTCTGTGGGGCTGCTTACCGGCTCTGTCCGTGCCAAGGAACGGCGGGAAACTTACGAAGCACTGGCAGACGGCAGCATGACGCTGGTAGTGGGCACCCATGCGATTTTTCAGAAAGAGGTTTCCTTTGCACGGCTGGGGCTGGTAATTACGGACGAGCAGCATCGTTTCGGCGTGGCACAGCGGACGCTGCTGGCGGACAAGGGCGGCTGTCCTCACAAGCTGGTCATGTCGGCGACGCCGATTCCCCGCACACTGGCTCTGATGATCTACGGCGATCTGGACATTTCTGTCCTGAAAGAACTGCCCCGCGGACGGCTGCCGGTGCAGACTTTTGCAGTCACCGGAAAGCTGCGGCAGCGGGCGTACAGCTTTATCCGGCAGCAGCTGGAACAGGGGCATCAGGGCTATATTGTCTGCCCCATGATCGACGATCGGGACGAGAGCGAATTGCAGGCAGTTTCCAGCTATGCAGAGTCCATACAGGCAGGGGCGTTCTCTGCCTATCGGGTGGGACTGCTTCACGGCAGAATGAAACCGGCAGAGAAGGACAGCGTGATGACGGCGTTCCGAAACCATGAACTGGACCTGCTGGTCAGCACTACCGTTATTGAAGTCGGCGTTGATGTGCCAAACGCTACCATTTTGCTGATCGAAAACGCTGAACGGTTCGGCTTGTCCCAGCTGCACCAGCTGCGGGGCCGCGTGGGACGGGGCAGTGCACAGAGTTACTGTATCCTCATGACCGACCACGTGACGGAGGACTGCCGCACCCGTATGCAGATCATGAGCCGTACCAACGACGGATTTCAGATCGCGGAGGCGGATTTACAGCTGCGGGGGCCGGGGGACTTTTTCGGGCAGCGGCAGCACGGTCTGCCGCCGTTACAGATCGCCGACCTGTCTCATGACACCCAGCTGCTCCATGAAGTGCAGGAAACGGCAAAAAAAATTCTGGAAAAAGATGCGGATCTGTCGGCTCCCGAACATGGGGCGTTGCGGCTGGAAGTACTGCGTCTGTTCCGCCGCAGCGGCGAAAATGGCAGAAATTAGACGGTTTTCATGTGCATATCACACAATAGGACAATGTTGAAACTATACAGACATAACAAAGTGTGCGTTTTTTCGATTTTTTTGAAAAAAACGCTTGACAAACCCCTTGCAATGTGATATACTGTAATAGTCGCCGGTGAGGAAAACACAAAAAACACCGGAAAGACAAGCAAGTGGAAGCTTAGCTCAGCTGGGAGAGCATCTGCCTTACAAGCAGAGGGTCATAGGTTCGAGC
>OOBT01001269.1_pt1 | contig 13566 bp, 9 predicted proteins | sample 1671551 | NCBI WGS metagenome assembly OOBT01 (sample SAMN06348168, study PRJEB24527) | human gut metagenome | reverse complement strand
ATTTTTTTCGCAAGAAAATTTTTTTCGCAAGAATATTTTTTCCGCCAAAATTTCCATTGCTTTTATACATTAAAACAGCTTCCGCCGATAAATTCACGCAGAATGGAATTCTGGTTGATCCCATCGCTCGGCATTGGAAGGAAATAGTCCAGGAATTTCAGCAGACGCTTTGCCTCTAAATATTCCTGGCAGTCTTTGTCAATGGCAAAAAGCAATGGTTCCGCATACATTTTAAGAACCGCCAGTTCGTAGATGAGCGCGGAGTTAAACATCACATCTGCACCTTCCTGAAATGGGAAAATATACTTTTCTTCTCCTCTGCGCACGGAATCCCACATGGCGATGGTCTCTTTTGCAGAGGTTCCGCGTGTCCGTGCATCGCGGACGATCCGTCGGATCAGTCTTCCGTCAGTCGTCGGCAGACAGTTATGTTCATCAATATTCAACTGCGTCAGCGCACTGATATAAATCTTAAACTTGCTCTCGATCGGCAGGGAATAGGACAACTTATCGTTCAGGCCATGGATTCCCTCGATGACTAACACATCATCCTTTCCCAGTGTCATAAGCTTATCTTTGTATTCCCTTTTTCCCGTCTTGAAGTTAAAAATAGGAAGATTGACTGTTTTTCCTGCCAGCAGTTCATTCATGTCATGGTTGAATAATTCCACATCCAGCGCATCCAGACATTCAAGATCCAGTTCGCCGTTCTCATCCCTTGGACAGATGTCACGGTTCTTATAATAATCATCCAGTGGAAATGGATGCGGATTCAGTCCTTTTGCAGCCAGCTGAATGGACAGTCTGTGTGAAAAAGTCGTTTTTCCTGAGGAGGATGGTCCTGCGATCATAATGAATTTCCGGTCTTTTGCTGAAATAATCTCCTCGGCAAGCCTTCCGATACGCTCCTCAAACAGGGCTTCCTGCGTCAGTATCATCTGCTGTGTTTTTCCGGCTGCGATCGCATCATTTAAGGCTCCGATCGTATCGATCTCAAGCATTTTTCCCCAGTCTCTGGATGTCTTTAACGTGTGGAACAGTTTTTCTGCCGGAACAAACGGTGCGACCTCTCTCGTATTTTTATCCGGGAACTGAAGCATAAATCCATCCGCATAAGGGATCACATCATAATAGCGCAGATATCCGGTCGATGGCACCATAAATCCGTAAAAATAATCCATGTAATGATCGAGTTCATAAATATTGACTCTGGAACTTCTCCGGTAACGGAACAGCTTTTCCTTGTCTGTCATTCCAAGGTCATGAAACAGTGTCACGGCGTCATCCGTATTGATACTCTCCTTGTGGATTTCAATATCGGAAACTACCATCTGATACATCTCATTCTTTAATTTATTGATTTCTGTTCCTGATACTTTCACAACTTCCTCTGTATCATTCTCCCACTTCACAAGTTCACAGTAATTTCCCTGTCCGATGGAGTATTTTACACGCACCGATATATTCCCTTTTCCCCAGAGATTATAGACTGCCTTCTGCATTAAAAGTGTCACGCTTCTGCGGTACGCCTTTTTCCCTGTCTTGTCTGCGGTTGTGAGAAATTCTACGGTTCCGTCTCCATCTGCACACTTATTTAATTCCCGCAGTCTCCTATTGTACAATACCAGAACAATATCATCCTGATACGCATCGCTGTAATCCTGCGCAATGCGCAAAAAACTTGTTCCTGCCGGATACTCTTTTTTCTCCCCCTGGATTGTCAACATAACTTTTTTTCCGTTCATCGTAATCCCCCTTTTCCGTGAAAACAAAATACGAAACCTAATAAACTTAAGTTTCGTATTTTACTGTTCTTATTTTTCTTAAAAATTACTGCTGGATCAATGTCACACTGACTGTACCGGTTCTTAAATCTGCTACTGCTGAAATCTGCAATGGCGTATTATAAATATTCACAAATCTTAAGTCGTAATAATTACCTGCAATTGTCGCATCTCTGCCTTCTGGAAGATATGGAACCGGGAGAGAATGTGGGTGACGCTCAGTCGCCGGGATTCCTCCGTTTAACATTGCAGAATACATGGTAGAAGATACCTGACAGATACCTCCGCCTGTTCCTGTGGAATGTTTACCACTCACATAAATTGGCGCTTCCACATAACCGTTTGCTGCCGTTCTTGGTAAGATCGTTCTGTTAAAGGAAAACTCTTCCCCTGGCTGAATGACTACACCGTTGATTCTGGAAGCTGCCACTGCAATGTTGGTTGCTCTGGAAGCTCTCGGATCAAACTTCGTTGTGCAGGAACCACGGACAATCGCTGCCTGTGCTCCCTCCCCTGCCGAGATCAGTGTCGTTGCATTTCTTCCCTCTGCTGCACCGTTTGCCGCATAATGGGCACAGTAGGATGCAAGGTCATTGCCGAATGCTGCCTGAAGATCCGGGTAATTGGCTCTGTAAATTGCAACATTGAAATTAGCGCAGCCTGATCTTCCCTCATAAATGCCGGAAGATACAAAATGATTGAACAACTTCTGTGCATCATATCCAAACGCCGCCTGAAGATCCGGGTTGGAATTATAATAATATTCTGCATCAAATACTGCCTGGTATGCACCTGTATTCGATGATTTCTTTGCTGCATTTGCCGTGACAGTGCTTCCGGACAACAGCACCATGCACAATGCAATGGATAAAATCTGTATTACTTTCTTTTTCATAAGAAACTCCCTTCTTTGGTATCATATTATTCCAGACCATATGTTACTCTGGTAAATTATGGTAAGATAAATGTAGTATAACACTTTTAAGGATTTTCTACAATCGTTCCTTCACGATATGCCTGAAGTAAATTTTCAAGATCACGGATATTTTCCCGCATCACTTTTCCATTATCTGTATCTGCAACCGTTTTCCGTCTCACAACATGCTGCACCAGAATCGTATGTGATACAATATCATTCCCATCCGAAACTGCTTTTTCCACGGATTCAAAAGGCTCATGCGCCGCCAGCACAAGTCCATATGAATTGTAGATCAATGTGTACCCGGCAATTCCGGTCTTTGGCTGATAAGCCTTGGAAAAGCCGCCATCTATGATGAGAAGCTTGCCCCCGCACTTCACCGGGGACTCTCCTTTTTTTGCCTCGATCGGGATATGTCCATTGACAATATGCGCCTCCTGGCCGGATAGTCCGAACTCTGCGAGGATCGCATTTACGATCTCTTCTTTTTCCAGCAGCCGGTAATACGGATTTTTCGGTTCCACATGTGTCGCTTTCTCTGCCACAAAATACCGCTCGAACGTTGTCATCTTATCTTTGCCAAATACCGGTGAATTTTTATTTTCCCAGATAAACCAGAGAATGTCTGATCCCTTTTTCTTCTCTTCCGGGTCAATGGCGTAATAACCTTTTCTGGCGTAGCTTTCTAACACATCGTACAACGCTTTTCCGGCATATTCCGTGCCGTAAATATTGACTTTAGTAAAAGAGCCATCCTCATTCAGCGGAACGCAGCCGTGATACAGAAGATTTCCATTGTATACATGATACAGGCTTCCCTTGGTAAAAAGAAAACGCACCTGTCTCTGTAATTTCTCACAATTTAAAAATGCGGCAGTCAGACGTTCCATCACATCTGCCTCATCCGCCGAAAGTTCATACGGATGTTCCCAGTCAATGGTTGGAAAATTCAGATCCCGGAGCGGATATTTCTTCCCTTCGATCAGGACTGTACCGGCTGCGGGGTCTATCTTATCGAGCAGCAAACGGTTCTCCATTCCAAATTCCGGGTGTCCTACGATCATCTGTCCTTCCAGCTTAAACTGCATGATGGCGATCGCCTTGTGCATTTTCTCATCGAGCATTGCATCCCGGACATCATATTCCTCTTCCCGGTAATCCAGCTTAAAACAGCTGCATGGATCTTTGTCATAACGGTTCATTGCCAGTCTCGCAAGCGGCACCAGATTGATCCCATATCCATCCTCCAGCAGATTCAGATTGCCGTATTTTGCGGAGATGCGGATCACGTTGCAGATCAGCGCCTGATTGCCCGCTGCTGCCCCCATCCACGAGATATCATGGTTTCCCCACTGGATATCCACGGAATGATGTGACATTAACGTATCCATAATAAGGTTTGGATACGGTCCTCTGTCAAAAATATCGCCGACAACATGCAGATGATCCACTACAAGTCTGCGGATAAGGTTACAGAATGCCACCACAAGTTCTGCTGCCCTGCCTGTCCGGATCACTGAATGGATGATTTCATTATAATATGCCTCCTGATCGGATACATCCGGTCTTCCGGTCAGAAGTTCCTCAATCACATAGGCAAAATCTTTCGGAAGCGCCTTGCGCACCTTGGAACGGGTGTACTTAGAAGACGCTCCTTTGCAGATCCTTATCAGGCGGTACAATGTGACCCTGTACCAGTCCTCCATGTTCTCCTCGGTCTTTATCACCTGCTCCATCTTCTGTTCCGGGTAATAGATCAGTGTGGCGATCGATTTCTTTTCTGCCTGACTGATGGCATTCCCGAACTCATCCTCAATCTTTCTCTTGATCGCCCCGGAACCGTTCTTTAATACATGTTGAAACTGATCATATTCTCCGTGGATATCCGTGATAAAATGTTCCGTTCCCTTCGGCAGGCTTAAGATCGCCTGTAAATTGATAATCTCTGTGGCGGCCGCCGCCACGGTCGGATACTGCTTTGCAAGACTTTTTAAATAACGTAAATCGGTCTGTTCCATCCGTCACCATCCTGTTTTTATTCTGTGTACTGATTTATACTTCATTCATCATTGCGCCTGAATGACATCGCTCATATCATAAAATCCTGCCGGCTTTCCTGCAAGAAATTTTGCCGCCTGCACCGCTCCCTTGGCAAAAACTGCCTTGGAATATGCCGTGTGCTTAAATTCGATCACTTCGTCCTGTCCTGCAAAGATCACTTCATGCTCTCCCACGATATTTCCACCGCGCACTGCGGAAATTCCGATCTCATATTTTTCTCTCTTCTTTCTCTCCCGGCTTCTGTCATAAACATAGGCATATTTCTCATTCAGAGCCTCATTCATGGAGTCTGCCAGAGCGAGAGCCGTTCCGCTCGGTGCATCCAATTTCTGATTGTGGTGTTTCTCCACGATCTCCATATCGAAACCTGCCGGTGCGAGCGTTAAAGCCGCCTTTTTCAAAAGTTCCATCAGCATATTGATGCCGAGTGACATATTGGCTGATTTTAAAACTGCCACATGTCCGCTGACCTGTTTTACTTTTGCGAGTTGTTCCTCGGACAAACCGGTCGTGCACAATACAACCGGCACCTGTTTTTCCTCACAGTAGATGAGCAGATCATCCACTGCCTTTGCATTTGAGAAATCAATCACTGCATCTGCCTTCACGTCGCAGACGGAGATATTCGGAAATACCGGATAATCATTTTTGATCCCGTCATACAGATCTATGCCTGCCACGATCTCAATTTCCGGATCATCCTTGCACATCGCCGTGATCGTCTGTCCCATTTTTCCATTGCATCCATGCATAATTACTTTTGTCATAATCCTAAGTCCTGCCTTTCGTATCTTCGTTGTTTTTTGATATATAGTGAATTGCGAAACTCAACTTTATACAATGAACGGATATGAAGATAAAACAAAATTTTCGAAAACACGCTTTCGCTACGTGTCGCTCGCAACGGTACTAGCATGCCAGCCATAGCTAACGCCATGTCTGCCAAGCAAGAACCGGCGGCTCCCCAGTGTTTTCTCAAGCTTTTGTTTCATCTTCATATTCTAAATTTACATTTTACATGAGTTTCGCAGTTATACAATATTATAATACATAAAAAGGAGCTGTGAAACAGCTCCAATTTTTCATGATAATAGAATACTCGCCAAGCGTACATTCCATTATATTAATCCAGAATGCCATATGCCTTCATCGCATCTGCCAAAACGGCTGCATTTGCATCGGTCATCTCCGTCAAAGGAGAACGAAGTGTTCCAACTTCTCTTCCCATGAGGTTTAAAGCTTTCTTCACCGGAATCGGGTTGACCTCTGAGAATAATGCACTGACAAGCGGCTGTGCCTCTCTCTGTATCTTCATTGCAGTCTGTAAGTCTCCGTCAAAGAAACTCTGGCACATGCCATGTACTTTGGCAGGTGCAACATTTGACCATACAGAGATCACTCCGATCGCACCGATCGCCATAAGCGGAACTACGATTCCATCCTCGCCGGAATAAAGGTCGATCCTGCCATCGGTCAGATACATTAACTGTGATGCCTGTGCAACACTTCCTGTCGCCTCTTTGATTGCTACTACATTTTCAACTTCCTGAAAAATCTTTGCTGCTGTCTCCGGAAGAATATTGCATCCGGTTCTTCCAGGTACATTATACATGATGATCGGTAACTTTGTACACTCTGCAATTTCAGAATAATAACGTACCAGACCGCCCTGTGTACATTTATTATAATAAGGTGTCACTGCAAGGATTCCGTCCGCTCCTGCTTCCTCTGCTTCCTGTGTCAGATAAATTGCTTCTCTTGTGCAGTTCGAACCGGAACCAGCCACAACCGGTACACGGTGTTTTGCAAATTCTACTGCTGCTTTGATCACTTTACTGTGCTCTTCCATGGTCAGTGTGGAACTCTCTCCTGTCGTTCCTGCAATGATGATTGCATCTGTTCCCTGGTCGATCTGCCATTCGATCAGTTCCTGTAACTTTTCGTAATTGACTTCTTCATTTTCTTTCATCGGTGTGACGATTGCTACACCTGCTCCTTTAAAAATAGACATTGCATTCTCCTCCTATCGTCATTATACGCACTGCATTTTTTTTTGTTAAAAATGTTGCTACAGTAAAGTAAAAAAAGACCGGCTGACGAGCCGGTCTCAAAATTCTAATATTATACGCATTCTGCATCTTTGCAAATCTGCCTAGAATCTGATAGCTCCCCATCTCAAATGATCTCCATTCAGATGACAGTCATAAAGTTCTTCACTTTATGCCCAAGTAATATGCCTTCAGGCTGCATACCCTTTCGGCGTACTTTCCTTTTGCTTCTTATCAACTGTTCCTGATACATCCAAAAAGCGACTCATAAAGCACGCGACCTCTACCAAGCAATATTTTCATTGCGTAAATCATAACACCATCTTATTCCATTGTCAATGCACGATTTCCCTGTCAATATCTACTCTCAGGAATAATTTCCCTGTTAACATCTACTCTTCGTCTTCGATAAATTCCACTTTGCTCACAGAAACCTCATATGCCACGCGCTTTTCTGTCTCTGTCTCGCTCAGTTTTTTCACATACTCCCTGCTCTGGATACGTCCCCATACCTGAACATGCCCTCCGACTTCAAACCCGGATGCAAACCTTGCATTTCTTCCCCAGCAGATGCATGGAATATAATCTGATTTTCCATAAGAACGGTTCACCGCGATCAAAAGGTCTGCAATCTCTCTTCCAAGCGGTGTTTTCCGGTAAATCGGATCTTTACAGATGTAGCCATCCAGAAAAATCTGGTTCGTCTTCATATCCTCGTCGATCTCATCTAACAATTCCAGTTCCCTTACAAAAACGGATAAAACAAGACGGTTCTTTTTTTCCTCGTGCCGGTTAAATGACCGGAACTGTCCCATAACATATATGGTCTGACCAATATAGTCCTCATTCACGTCAATGAGCCGTTCTGAGATCATCAGTGGTATGTAATCCATAAAATTGCTCAGCCGGTTGACTGCGACATCTACCACATAAAAGCCCTCTCCATACACTTCGTGGCTGAATCTGAAATCAGAAACAATCTCTCCCACAATTGACACCTGGTTATTTTCAAAAATTTTATCTGCCATGAATTTTTTCTCCCTTCCTCTTATCACCGGAATCGACCGGTGATTTGCCTGACAACTATGGTTTTACCATTTCCTTCCAGAAAAAATTTCGTGTAACTTGTCGATAAGTTTTTTATATTGTTTTGAAAAAAAATATTGCTGCCTACTTGCGTTCTCATAAAATTGTGATAGAATATATGGGTTCGAGTTAATTTATAAGCTATATTAATAGGAAAAGACAGGATTTATTTCTAGATAATTTCTTTTCCGCACAGAAGAAAGAGAGATTTTTTATGAAACAGAAACGTGAAGACGTACGTAACATAGCAATCATCGCCCACGTTGACCATGGTAAAACAACACTGGTCGATGAACTTTTAAAACAGAGTGGTGTATTCCGTGAGAATCAGGAAGTTGCTGAACGTGTCATGGACTCCAACGATATTGAGAAGGAACGTGGTATCACAATCCTCTCCAAAAATACAGCGATCACTTACAAAGGAACAAAGATCAACATCATCGACACTCCTGGCCACGCCGATTTCGGTGGCGAGGTAGAGCGTGTCCTTAAAATGGTAAACGGTGTTATCCTTGTCGTTGACGCATTTGAAGGTGTTATGCCTCAGACCAAATTCGTTTTGATGAAAGCTCTGGATTTAAAACTCCCGGTTATCGTCTGTGTCAATAAAGTAGACCGCCCGGAAGCCCGTCCAAACGAAGTTGTGGACGAAGTATTAGAGTTATTTATGGATCTGGATGCCTCTGACGAGCAGTTAGACTGCCCATTCCTTTTTGCTTCCGCAAGAGACGGTTATGCCGTTCGTGAAATCCACGACCTTGTAAACAACAAAAAAGATATGACACCATTATTTGAAACCATTTTAGATTACATTCCTGCTCCGGAAGGTGATCCTGAAGCACCGACACAGGTACTGATCAGTACCATTGATTACAATGAATACGTTGGACGTATCGGTATCGGTAAGATCGACAATGGTTCCCTGAAAGTAAATCAGGAAGCGGTCGTAGTCAACCATCACGATCCTGACAAGAAGAAAAAAGTCCGCATCAGCAAATTATACGAATTTGACGGATTAAATAAGGTAGATGTCGAAGAAGCAAATATTGGTTCCATCGTTGCTATTTCCGGTATTGCTGATATTCACATTGGTGATACGATCTGTTCTGTGGAGAACCCGGTTGCGATCCCATTCCAGAAGATCTCCGAGCCGACTCTTTCCATGAACTTCATCGTAAATGACAGTCCATTGGCAGGTCAGGAAGGAAAGTTTATTACTTCCCGCCACTTAAGAGACCGTTTATTCCGCGAGTTAAATACAGACGTTTCCCTTCGTGTAGAGGAGACCGATTCCCCGGACAGCTACAAAGTATCGGGCCGCGGCGAATTACATTTATCTGTATTGATTGAAAATATGCGTCGTGAGGGATATGAGTTTGCCGTAAGTAAGGCTGAAGTATTATATCACACAGACGAAAACGGCAAGAAATTAGAACCTATGGAACTTGCCTATGTCGATGTTCCGGATGAGTATACCGGTGCTGTTATCGACAAGTTAAGCCAGCGCAAAGGTGAAATGATCAATATGAAACCTCTGACCGGCGGATATACAAGACTTGAGTTCAATATCCCATCCCGCGGTCTGATCGGTTACAGAGGCGAATTTATGACCGATACCAGAGGTAATGGTATTATCAACACCATTTTCAATGGCTATGATACTTACCGCGGAGATATTGCTTACCGTCAGCTTGGTTCGCTGATTGCATTCGAATCCGGCGAATCTGTCACTTACGGTCTGTTCTCTGCACAGGATCGTGGTACTTTATTCATCGGACCTGGTGAAAAAGTATATGCAGGTATGGTCATCGGTTCCTGCTCCAGAAACGAGGATATCGAATTGAACGTTTGTAAGAAGAAACACCTTACCAATACACGTTCCTCTTCCGCTGACGAAGCATTGACTTTAGTTCCGCCTAAGATTTTAAGCTTAGAGCAGGCGCTTGACTTCATCGATGTCGATGAATTATTGGAGGTTACTCCGAAATCCCTTCGTATCCGTAAGAGAATTTTGGATCCGACTTTAAGAAAAAGAGCGAATTTTAAGAAATAAAAAACGGCTCTGCGCCTTTTTTCCAGAAACTATAAAAACCTATGCAACATTCAACGACAAACAGGAGAATATGTATGAAAAAAATATGTACATTTTTCGGATTGCTGATATCCATGTGTCTGCTGCTGAATGTCGGTTTTAGCTCTCTGTCCGTAAAGGGCGCAGCTGCCGGGAATACAGAACAGACTTCTGATTCAAACTTTACAAATTTAATCGTATTTGCCAGATTTGCAGATGAGAATGAATTTGTGAATGATATTTATCAAGGTGTCTCTGTGCGGGAGATCATAGACAATTCCTATAACACTGCCTATTATTCCGTGGGCGATTACTACCGGAATGCGTCCTCAGACAAATTGCGCATGAATAGCCTTTATCTGTTTGATAACGGCGGTTCCCTGCAGTTGAAACATGAACGCGGTTACTATGCCGGTTACAGTGCAGATAATCCAATCGGTTATAAAACAAGTGGTGAAAAAGCCTACCGTATGTACGAGCTGCGCACCGATTGGTCTGATGCCATAAACAAGGCGATCCAGGATGGAAACCATATTACGAATTACAATGGCAGCCAGACATACAGTTATGAGGATCTTGACAAAAACCGGGATGGAAAGATCGATTCCATTACAGTTATCTATAAAAACACGACACAAAATATTGTGATAAACCGCTCTGATCCGCTTTGGAACTATAAGGATTATGCAGACTATGTGGAGATCAATCTTGGCGATGGCAGGATGCTTCAAAGCCAATATTATGTACAGGTCATAAATAACTACTCAACTCTGTATATGGCAAACAATGATCAAAAACCGATCGTTTCATTGAAGTCTCCGATCCATGAAATGGGGCATATATTTGGTCTGCTGGATTTATACAATTCGTCAGGTCAAACGCCGGTTTATTTCATGTCTGCCATGGCAAATGCCATCTCACCTGTTCCACAGGGACTTTCGATCAAAGAAAAAGAGGCTCTGGGATGGACAGACGACAGTACTCTAAAGACGATCACAGAACCGGGTGAATACAAAGTAAAGCTCAGCGGCACAGCCACCGGTACTGACGACTGTATCGGATATAAAGCAGGCATTCCGGAACTGAACAGGACACTGTATCTGGAATACAGAAACTTCTCAACAGATGGCAGCAAATATGATAAGTCAGAGAAGCAGCTGACCAATTCAGAAACATCGAACATAAAATCCGGTTTAGTCTGTTATCTTGCGCAACCTGACATCCGCTTTCCAAGCAATCTAAATGGAAAACCGGGAAATTGGGCACTGGAAGTTATGGGCGGTACACAATCCACTAAATCTGATGCAGCCCTTGGCTTAAATGATTCGCTTCAGGTTACAGACAAACTCAAAGTGACTGTCGCTGCTATAGAAGGGGAAGTCCTTACCTTTCAAATCGAAGGGGAAATGGAACAACATGTCCATTCCGGTGGACAGGCGACCTGTACGAAAAAAGCCGTCTGTGAAAAATGTGGGAAGGAATACGGAGAAATAGATCCAACATGCCATTTGAATCTCCAGCGACAGGGCTTTAAAGAGCCAACACAGGAGGAAAATGGATATACCGGTGATCTGGTATGTACAGATTGTAACGCCATAGTAGAAGCTGGTGAGATCATTGATAAATTACCAGTCACTCCACCTGATGGAAAACCGGAACCGGAAATACCGCCTGTATCTCCTGATAATAAGCCACCGGTCATGCTGGAAGGAAACAAAACAGAAGTAAGTAAAAATCCGGACAATAACTCCGGTGCAGTATTTCGTTCCAGTGCACCGCTCGCTAACTTAATCGAAGTTAAGGTAGATGAAAATGTATTAGTGAAAGATAAAGACTATACCGCCCACTCCGGAAGTACTATCATAACTTTACTTCCATCCTTCCTTGCCGGTCTTTCCGAAGGAGCTCACAGCATTGCCATTGTATCAACAACCGGAACGGCAACGGCGGATTTTTCTGTAATTTCAGATCCTGCACCGGCGCCACCAGTTCCGGTACCACCGGCATCCACACCTGTACCACCGGCATCAGGTAATACAAACACTGATGGTTCATCTACAGATACTGTGGCAGATCCGGTTTCCGAAACTGCTTCTACAGCCGGATCTGCCAATGTATCCGGTAACAGTTCTTTACCTGATACCGCTCAGATGAAGAAAGACTCCTCCGGCACGGACATAAAATCACCGCAATGTGGAGAGAAAAACTGTTTCACTCTCTTATTGGATGATTTCATAGAAATATTAAAAAAAGTATTAATATTCTTAGGTTTTTCATCTAAGATCTGAAAAATACACAGGACAGCTCTTATGTTAAACTGTCCTGTGTGTTTTTTTTCAAAAGTAATTGATATATTTTCTGCACATCATAATCCGGTGCGTTCTGCCGAAGTATATCATAAATCTGCTCAATGACTGACGGATTTTCTTCCAGCATATCTGCTGTTTCAGCCACAGAACATCCTTTTTTGTACTTTTTCATGATCTGCTCGATCATTTTAGATGCTGCGCCTTCTGCTCTTCCTTCTGCTTCGCCCTGTGCCCTCGCTTCCGCTTCACATTTATGAAATTGGTCTGCGAAAATTTCTTTTATTACATCACTCATGTTTCCTTCTTCCTCCACTTCTTTCCAGTTTGCGCGCATGACGGTATCTGCCAGTGCCTGGAACAATTTTGAATCCCTGTTTTTCTCATATTGTTCCATAAATAATTTAATTTCTCCACCGGACTTCAAATTGTTACGAAGTTTATTCAGCCAGTAATTATTTTCGATTGACAATTCCGGTACGATAATAAGCTGTATTGGAATTGCATCTCCATAGAGATAATAGATACCATTTTCGATATTTTTCACATTTATATTTCTCTCATTCTGAAGATTTCGTAACATTTGCCGCGGATAATGATAACACACAAACGTAATCGTCAGTTCTTCTGCTGGAAACTGGTTCACTTTCTCGACTTCCGTTTTGTAAATACAGGTATAACCATAGACTTTATAAAAATCATCAATGTTCAAATGATCTTCCGGTGACTTATACTCGATAATGTTATGCTGCCGGAAAATCCTTCCAATATTTTTCCTGATTTTTACCTTCTTCTCGTTTTTGACCAACACATCAATCTGCATTGGTTTCTTCGAAAGCAAATGTTCCGGCTCAAAAGTCAGATACTTTGCCTCTTCTCCCAGTTCAATCTGCAACGCCGCATCAAACGCAGGATGCCATTGGATTTTTTCTCCTTCTGTGTTCAATCATGTTCCCCCTTTATCATAATAGAATCTGCTTTGTTTTTCAACGCATAAGAAGCATTTTCTATGTTAAAAATATAACAAAAAATGAGAATCTATATGCATTGCTGTTCTTCATCAAAATGGAATCTCGTGCCGAACCGGCTGTGAATATTGAGATTATATCCTTCCACCTCAAATAGGTTTTGGATTTGCAGACAAGAAAATGTAAGACGCTTTATCTGTCTGCGACCTTGATGTGATTCCAAGTATAAAGGGTTGTGGGGAAGTTGTCAATGATAATTATGAACACTTGGTTGCGTAAATTTACCCTCGGAAATAATAGTGTAGAGTCCCCACGATGTACTG
>OOBT01001265.1_pt1 | contig 13598 bp, 13 predicted proteins | sample 1671551 | NCBI WGS metagenome assembly OOBT01 (sample SAMN06348168, study PRJEB24527) | human gut metagenome | reverse complement strand
TTGGCAAATTTCCTGCCGGCTTCCACCTCTCGCTCATATTGCTCCTTATAACGAGGATCATTCTTATCCGGCATTTGTTCTCCTGCAATTATTTTCTTTATATCCATATTTATCTCGCTTTTTTAAGTTCACACTGCTGGCGCAAAGCCTGGTCCACCTGCTCTATAACTGTACGGTGTGGTACATTCTGATTTGCCTTATAATATCTGATCATGTTGATGATGTTAAGGGCAAAAAGACAGATGATAAATCCGAAAACTATCTTCAGAAATCCTACCCGATGAACATTTGTCCAGGATTGTATTTTCATTACCAGGAGCGTGAGCTTGGTCTTATTGGCAAATTTCCTGCCGGCTTCCACCTCTCGCTCATATTGCTCCTTATAACGAGGATCATTCTTATCGGGCATTTGTTCTCCTGCAATTATTTTCTTTATATCCATATTATATAGGTGTATGAATTAATAATCTGACTTCTTGGTTTCTTCCAGATCCTTGTTTTTCAAGGTTCTCCAGTTGGTGATGAGGATTCCATGAGGATTGTTCTCGGTTCGAGGGACATGCTTCAAGTTTCCTGCCGTTACAAGCTGGCGCATCAGAATACTGGTTCTGCGCTCTATTCGCTGTCTGCCATAGTAGACGAAGGTGAGGGAGTCGGTGTTCAGCTTGATACTGTCACAATAAATGCTACAGATGGTGCTCGTACCGATGATGTTGTTATAGAAGCCCTTTTCTTTCAAGGCATTGTACTGTGCCAGACCGGTCTCGTCAACAAGATACATTGCCTTGCGCATCGTATATTGGATATACTTGTCATCCGGTGCGAGAGTGAAGAAGAACTGGTGGAACATTTCTATATCACTTTTTGCCTCTACGTCAAAGGTTTCATCCATCGTGGTCTGTTTCACCAGGATTGGAACGTTGCCGTCCAACACATACACTTTTTTATGGGCTTCGTCAACCATGCCCCTTGCGATGAAGAAACTTCCTAAACTCACGATGATGCAGCCTATCAGAAATAGGCTGCTCACTACCATCACGAGTTTGATCTTATTCTCTACATTCTTTAATACTGCCATATCTATACGATTTTAAAATTTCATAACGGATGATGCGCCTCTCTTCACCTCTGAGGAAACACCCTCACCGAAGTTACGGGTAGAGAACGCTGTATCGCCTTCCGGTATCATCCAGGCTGCCAGGTCTGGAACGAGGTTGAGACACTTCAAGGCTACCACTGAAGCTGCCAACAGATAGCCGCAGGTCATAAAGGCGTTCTGAATATAGGCTGATGCAGAGCCTTCACTCTGGGTGATAGCCGTCAGGTTTTCTACCTGTACGCTCAACACAATATCAAAAAGAAGGAGAACATAGAAGCCTACAAAGTAGAGCATGGCTCCATAGAAATGTACCGTGAGATATCGGGTAATCCATTTTGCCCAGGCTCCTTCCCATTTAGGCAAGACACTGAAAGCCCATTGGATCGGTCCGAATATAGTGAGCATGCCCAGCAGAATCTGTTGGCAGAAAATGGTACTCCACCAGCCTATTCGGAAGATGACCAGAGAGAAGAACATGACTATTTTGTCCAGTCCTATCATCAGTCCTACAAAGGTGGAATTGTTTTCAGCCTTTGCTGCCTGTTTGGCAACTTGTACCGTCTCGGCAGTTCCTGCACTTTCGGCAAGTGTTTCCTTACTTTGGCTGTTTGCGAGATTCTTGGATGCTGCTTCCAGATTTTCTTTCACGTCTCCACACACGGAATCACGCTTGTGTATCAGCGGCAACAGTTCATTGTATTTGTCACTCACCTGTACCGCCTCGGCTTCATAGAGGTCGTGCGTATAGGAACCGATACAGTTAGGGATATAGGCAAGGGCATCCAAGATACATGCATTGGAACCACCTCCGATACCACTCTTGCTAGGTGGGTACCAAAGACACATCACCAAAGCTATACCCAGAATCTTCATGATTTTGAAAACATCGATAGGCTCGCTCTTTACCATCATCTTATAGGCAATACCACCTGCCACGACGATACTGAAGAGTGCTCCCAAAGCCATGCTCATCTGCAAAATCCACCAGAAGGGACCGTCTGAACCGATAAAATCCTGGTTACACAAAAACTCATTTGTCTGGAAGACCACGTTGTCAATGTCTTCCTCAAACAAATCAACGCCAATGGTTTGCGAAAGGTCGCTTACCATATCTTTTATTCCGCCAAGCGTTCCACCACTTGCAGAATCTAATAATAATGTACTGAATGCCATTTCTTGTTGTTTTTTATTTTTTTGCGCAAAAATAATGCAATTTTCATAAATACCCTATATGAATATGATATACCTTTGAAATTAACAATTGCAAAAGCTCTCACTTCATGCCGTTGTCTTCATAAGGCTCTTATCATACAAGGGGCTTATACCTTATTATATATAGGGAATCTAGTTCTTTTTATGAAAACCGTTTACGGCAAGTGATTGTTGCCACCTGCCCAAGGCATCAGTGGCTACCGTAGCATTACTTGTTATCCGGTCTACCTTCGTTGCCTTACCGTTGACTTCCTTTATTGTCTTTACAGCATTCAATGCTCGAAGCTGTTTAGTCAGAGTAAGGTTCTTTTTTACTATGTCACGGTAGATGGTAAGATACTCTCGCTTTCTGCTTCCCAAATCCATATAGGACTCTCTTGTTACCTTGATAGCAAAAGCGAGACTATGATACACATTACTCCAGTCTTTGTAATCGTCAGAAGTTCCCCCATAAAGGGTAATCTTGTTGATGTTCTTTTGGAAGTTACTCATGGCTCCTTCTATCTTTCCCTTTTCCATCTTCCAGGCTACATCGGCAACTCCAGGAGTGCGGTTGGCGATATTCATAGCTTCTACCTTTACTCTTCTGGAAAGGACAGAGTCTACATTTTCCGCAAGGGGGATTTCCTTCATCATCTTCTCCTGTGTCTTGGTACGAAAACTCTGCTTGTTGTTAAGTGAGGCTTCTCTCTGGTAGTTCTTATGATTGAGATTGTAATATTCTCTAGGAGTAAGGCTTCCTGATCCAATCTCCATCACTGTAAACTGGTTCATAATGGCTGACTCATGATTATATGTCTGGGCAGATAGCGTGATGCTATAGCTCATCAATAGTATGAATGCTGCTATCTTGCCTATATTTTCTTTAATTAATCTTTTCATTGTATCTTGCTTTCTGTTGTTTTATATGTTCTTTCAAATTTCTTCTTCACTCAACCGCTTATTGCCAAGCAGTGAACCGCCTCCGAGGGGTGCTCGTTTCTCCGGCTCACTACTGCCACCGGTACGTGAGTTCTTCTGTTTGGCTATATACTGTGCCTTCTTCCATGAATCATAGGCTTCCATAGCCAGGTTCTCAATGGTCTTGCCACGGTAGAGTCCATCCTTCCAGAAGCCTTTTCGCATGACCATATAGCTGTATAAGGTGAAATAGGCATTCTTTACTGCGGAATCGATATCATCCATGTTGTCATTGATGCATTGAAGACAATTCATCATCGACTGGGCATCAAACTCTGCTGCTCCTGTAAGGTAGGCTGCCAAGTCTATATAGGAGTCATACATGGATATTGCAGAAGATTTTATCTGTTTAATGGTTTCCACACTGGTGGTATATATCACAGCATCGTCATTTTTGACGTTTCCCTTCAGAAGGAAGTTTGTCTTGTAATCATCCAGGAGTTTAAGATACAGTTCTACATTACTCTTTACACTCCTGTAGGTATTCACTCCATGAATAGCAGTGGCAGTACCGTTGAGTAGCAGGTCAATGATATCGAAGCATCTTTTATAGCGGTCGATAGCCTTGCTGCTCTCCTCATAACTGGTGGAAGATTTGGAAAAGGCTTTATGGGCTTCCATCACTCCCATCTCTGCTGCTGCTCGTATGCCTAGTACGGTTCTCACCTTCTTGTGATTACTGATCATGCTCTCCAGGGAGGCTACATCATAATCCAATATGGCAAAGCTCTTCGTCGGGAAGACGAAAAGCATTGTCATAATCACAAATACCAAACCCTGTTTTTTCATTGTTGTCTTGATTTACTGTTGTTATTTTTATCAGTTTCATTGTCTTCACTCACCGAACCCCTCAAAGAGGCTTTCTGAGCTGCCTTGATAGATGCGTCCTGCCATCTTGAAAGAGCATAGTCGGCGATGGTTCCTCGTGAGGCTCTGCCCACAGCATCGAAAATTTTGTTCTTCAGGAAATCCAAGATGGTTGTCCGGCTGTCCATGACCTTTTCGAGGAGTACGAGCTGGTTGTAGATAGATACCAGCTGGAAGTCTATCTCTCTGGCTACATCCAATCGGTCACAAGCCCATAGCAGGTGAATGGCATCTGCATCATCTTCCTCTTCGGAAGAACCGGTATAGTTGTATTTGATGCTGATACTGCAGTCCGGAAGGTCTTCAATGAGTTCCTTCAACTTGGCATTTACCTCTTCCGCACGCTCTTTCTCACTCTTTTTCATGTCGAGCTGCATCACGGCAACCACATTGTCGGCAGCATACTCACTGGTGAGTTTGAAATCTACCGACAGGATGGCTCGGTGGATTCTTATGCCCAGGAGATATTTCGGCTTCTGGGAAAGGGAGAGGGCTGCGGTGTAAGTTACCAAACTCTTCACGGTAGGGCAGTAGCCGTGACGGATAAAGATATACTGGTTATTGCCATCTACCCATTCGCCCTGGTCGGACCACTGTATCTGGTACATTCCTTCTAGCTCCTGCATGTTTTTATTGATTCTATACTTGCCATCCCTGTTATCTGCAAGGTCTTTATAATACTCATCAATACCATTCTTAAGTTGATTGAGCTGGTTTTGAGTAGTATTCAACTGCTGTTTCAGGGCTGCATTGGCATCAGAAAGTTCGTCATACTGCTTCTGCAAGGCATTTGCCTGGGTCTTGTTACCCTTGAAAAGAGCTTGGTTTTTCTGTTGTAGGAGAGATCGCATCCTCTTGTCATTATCGGAAATCTGTTTCTTTAAGGATGTAATCTGATTTTCATATTCCTTCTGCTTATCAAGCAGCGTTTTAATACCTTCTCCTTCCGAATCCGGCGTAGGCTCCTTTGCAAAGCCTTTGGATGCTTCGTTGAGATGATTACCCTGTTTGCCGTTTTCCTTCCAGTTGAAACTGCCTTCTCCTAACTTGGCTCCACCCTTGCAGTTTGCCACGAAACTGACAGAACTGCAGCCTTCCATTTTCTTTTCATCTGCCATTGTGTAATAGCGAGGGTCATCACACTCAAGATGGTAGGTTATGTTATCATCTTGATCGGATGTTTCATCAATGTAGCCCTGCAGACGAATCTTCATTTTCTCCTTGAAGGTGTTCAAGTCCATCGTCTGGGAGTCGAAAATTTCCTCATAAAGGATTTTTTCATCCACCCAACTGTCTGTAATCTTCATTCCACGAGCACGGAAACAGCCTACACCCAATCGGTTGTGACCGCCCCATTTTCCTCGGTACACGGCTCTGTCTTCATGGTAATCCGTATAGGTCACATTCACATTATGTGTAGGGTTGTTCTTTTTATATTCGCTAATTCTTGACAGAGACCATCCGGAATACTGATAGGTCTTTGCCTGCATTTGAGCAAGACTCTGGCTGTAATTAGAATGTCCCATCTTTGGCAGACAACCGGCAGGATCCTTACCATTCTGCTTATAAGTAGCCTCTACCCATTCTTCCCAACCTTCAAACCAGTTCATGTTGGCAGTTGGGGTTGTTGGTTTACCTGGTTTGGGAACATAGTCAACAAGTACCTGATTACCGCTCTTTCTGGAACAGATATACCATCTTTGGGTATAGTATTCTCCCTGCAGTTCTTTTACATAATTGCTGATATAGCCGCTTACATTGTAATCGTCTATCTTGAAGAGGTTGGCAACACCATCTGCATCTGCAGTTTTGATGACACTCATGAGGATATTCTTTACATTACCGGCTTTCTTATAATTGTCATACTGTTTTTTGAAACTCTTGAACATGTTGTAGATTTCCTTCGGCTTGGAATGAAAAATATCTCCAATCTTGGATATCTCTGACCAATTACTGTCGGCAGTATTCTGTCCGATGGAAGCAATCTTGCCACCGAAGTTCTTGAAATCTTCTATGAAATCATCTGCTGACATCTCTTTTCCGAAATCTCCCAGATTATCCAGCAGTTCTTTCCAGTTGACCTCACTGCCCATTCTGGCTAAGTCAAACACAGCTTGCAGCTTGTCATTGATGAGGAGAAACGGTACATCCTTGAAGGAAAGTCTGCCATTGGTACACACCAGTTCAAACTGCTTACAGAGCTGTTCCACATTGGTGGTGGTTTTCAGAAGGTAGGGACCCCAATAGATGGCATTGTTCGGCTGCTTCACCATCAGGGATGCTACCGTGATGAACTTCGGCATAATCCTGTTCTTTACCATATCCAGGATTCTAGTGTAGTAATAGTTTTCCTCTGACGCAAAAAGACCAGGGTTGCGCATGGCATCCCGGTCTTTCTTTTTGGACACTAAAATTCCGGCAGTGGCAACGGAAGCTGACCTGTAGTGATTGAGAATATTCTGCAGATGTCCGTTTGCCATTGTCTCCATTGCTATTTCCACCTCATAAGCGGCAGTCATGGCAGCAGCTGTTTTCTTGTCGATGTTGACATTGTGCCAAACCACAGCCATCATCTGACAGGAAACCAGCATTAAAAGTAATAGTGTTTTAATTCTTTTCATTACTTATCCATTATTTTTCTTGTAATAAAAGACTTTCTTCTCTTTCAATACTTTCTGAGAAAACTCCAGACATTTACTGATGCCACTGTTGAGCCAGTCACTCACAAACTGCTCGATGGCATGCTGGTAGTCTGTCTGCATAAGTTTGATATAGAGCTTCAAGGCTTCCTTTTCAGCCTTCTCTGTAGTATACGCCATATAACACTCCGGCGGTTCCTCTACACCCAACACTTCGCCATACTGCCCTCTCTTCAGAAAGACTTCCTTGAAATAGGTTCGTCCGTCCTTGTTGTCAAGGCGGTTGATGGTGAAAATCTTCTTGCAGTCATTGTCTGTGAGTGCAAGGGTTGCCTTGATTTCATCAAACTTATCCTTGAATTTGCTCTGGTCAAGCAGCATGAACACATCGGAATTGTTGATGATGGCTTCCTTTACGATAGGGGAGGAGGTGATATCCTGTATCTCCTGGGTAACAACACCCACCATTGCCCAGTGCTTACGGGCGGTCTTATAAAGATACTTGATATATTCTGCCATCGTCGGTGTGGCTATGGCTTTCCAGGCTTCCTCGATAACCAGGCATTTTCTACCCTTCTTGATACGCATCTTCTGGGTGAACACGTCCATGATGATAAGTACGATGATAGGGAAGAGAACTTTATCATCCTTCACCTTATCAATCTCGAAGACGATGAACTTCTCATCAAAAAGGGAAGCATCCAAATCGTTATTAAGAATGTATTCCTTCTCTCCACCTTTATAGAAAGGTTTGAGAATCGTAGCAAAATTATGGATATCGAAACTGATGTTCTGCTGTTTCATAATCTGCGGAATACGCTCCAGGGCAAACTCATAGTAGGTGTTGAATGACAAATCTGTCACCTTCAACTTCTTCTTCTGGCGTTCCACTTTCTCCAGCTTTCTCTCGATGCGCATGAGATAGTTATTTTCAATTACCTCTGGGGTGAGTCGCTGAAGGGCTTTCTTTGCCTGTTCCTTCTCGCCCTCGGTAGCTGCTCTGTCATCGATGATGGCTTTGAGCTTCGGTACCCTACGTTTGTCTTTTTCTGAAAGTTCCCTGTTTTCAGTAAGATCCAGGTTAAACTCCTCGCCATAACGCTCTTCCATTTTCTGCTCATACTCTTCATACTTGCCGTTGGTCTTATCCTGAAGCAGGAGAGCGTCTTTCATTTTTTCACGCTCTTCATCCGTGAAACCTTCGAAAGGATGGAAGTAGGCTTCATAATACTCCACGATGGTCTGGTTTATGATGGTCTCTTCCAGCATCGATGGTTGGTTGGCTCCCTTATATATCTGGAAGATAAGGTTCTTCAGGAAGTTTTTCTTCTCTCCGAAGTTCTGCTCATACTCCATCTTGGTTATCTTGAACGGATTCATGGAGATAGGCTTTTCCTTGGTGTAGGAAATATAGGTTCCACCGAAGTAGCTACAGATTCCCTCATAGCTGTCACCGGTATCTACAATCACAACGTCGGTGTCCTGCTCATAATATTGTCGCATCACCGTATTCATGAAGAAGCTCTTTCCGCTTCCGGAGGGTCCCAGTACGAAGAAATTGGAGTTGTTGGTATACTTCACCTTTCCTTCCTTACCGGTGGTATCGATAGGCATCGGTACACCCTGGCGGTCTGTATAGTAGCATTTCAGGGAAGACTGGTCTCCCTTGGCTTGATGTTCCTTATACATCAGACACAGAGCTGCTTCTGACAACGTAAGGAACTGATCATAGTCCCTGTTAAGACGGAAACAGTTGCCAGGAAAGCTTGCCACGAACAGTTCCAACTGGTTATAGGCACGCTTGGAGATATTGATGCTGTACTTGGAGAAGATATTTTCCAAATTGTTGGTAATCTTCTGAAAATCCTTGTCTGCGTCAATCTTTATGACGAGATTAAAATGTGCATATACAAGGGTTTTGCTATTTCTTGCAATTTCGTTCTGAACAGCCTTGATATCTTCTACTGCTATCAGATTGGACGGATTCGGGATAGAAGCATGGCGGTTTTTCTTCTTATCCAACTTTGCCATCTCTCTCTTCTGGTTAGGAAGGAAGAGAATCTGATTATAAATAACGGTATCTACATCAGGGATATGGTCTATCTCTGAGAGCAAATCCTCTGGAAGAACGGCATTGTTGACTGTTGTTTCACTATAGGGACGGAGATTGCTCGGTAATCCTACATTGTCAATATCAAGGAGACTGTACACTTTCACGTGGGAATTGCCCATACCGATTTCTTCACTGTCTACCTTGAAATTGGACATGCTTACTTTCTCATGGGTGAAATCAACCGCAAAGAAACGGTCTGCAAACTCCTGGCATTCCTTGGATGTGAGGAACTTGCAGCTGATTTCGCCACTCTTCAAACGGTCTTCCACTTTACGAATCTTCACGAGAAAGTCTCTCCACTTGTTAGAGTCGTAGGTGTGGAGACCGCCACTCTTGCCTCGCTGTGTAATAGTGAGATAAGTAGTGCTCTCTGTATAGGGTCTGCCATTGAAAAAACGGAAATATGCGTCTGAAAGGAAACGCTTCTTGCTGTCTTTGTTCTTAGAAGATATACTGGTCATATCAAACTTCTTACGGACAAAGATATCCTGCTTATGGATGGCATATCCGTCTCCCAACAATTGCATTACAGATGCCATCAGGGTGGTGAAGTCGTAATAGCTATCTATATCTGCTGAATATTTTCTTACCGGATTCTGCATTTTGAGAATGGCAGAATAATCACCCTTCTTTGTATACACCACGCCAATTCCATCCACATCCTCTACACTGAAATAGATATTTTCAAACATCTTGGCTCGCTTACCGCCAGTACCAAACGCACTCACGGAAATAGCCATGCCCACCAGGATGGAGATAAAAATGACAATAACAAAAATTGAAATCATACTGATAGTTTTTAGAAATAAAAAAACTTGCTCATCTGCTTCTATACTGTTGCAGGTGGGCAAGTACATATACGCCTTTACTATGTTTCTTGGAATGCAATCCCTTATGCTGCTTGATGAATATCATCGCTCCACCAAAACCTATTACGGTGGTGAGATAGACAAGTCCTACAACGAAACCAATCCACATGTAGAAGATCAAAAAGCCTAAAATGCCACCACCAACTGCGCCGGCTGCCCAATAGATATACCTTCCTTGCAAACCCAGAAATTCAAGGGGCTTCTGAAGCCCCTTGAAAACTGGATAATCAGGATATTGCCCTTGATTATCACTTGCCATAACTCAAAACTTAGTTGGTAACGCCAAAGAACAATGGCAATGCTTGAGCTGCTGCAATGAGGAAGATACATGCACCTACGATCATCATAATCTTCTTCTTGATGTCGTTCTCCTCGTTGTTCATAGCGATATAAACGCTGATGGCACCTACAACGGCAACAACACCTGCGATGGCATAGCAAAGCTTCACAACGATAGGTACATACTTGGCAATCTCTTCAGTTGCTGTGCTCAATGCCTTAGTACCTGCGGAGAAGTTTCCAGCTGCATCCTGGGCGAACACGCCAATTGTAAATACGAAAAGAAGCATCATCACCATGCTGAAGCGTGGATTCTTCACCAATGCCTTAATCTGCTTGGCTGTAGCAGAAGCACTACTTTTTGTGGCACAAGCCAACGTGTTAAAAATCATTTTGTTCATAAATTTAAACTATATTAATTATTAAAAACTTTCTACCAAATTTTTAACGTAGAAGTATTGCCATAGCTGAAACCGAAGAAAGCTGGCATTACGATTGTAGCTCCTACGAGAAATAAACAACTTCCCACCAGGACGAGTACACTTTTCGTGAAACCTTCTTCTCCTGCCTGGAGTTTGATATAGATACTGGTGGCACTGTAGATGGCAAGAACAGATGCTACGGCATACATCAGACGCAAGGTGAAGACACACATGTTCAGCACATATACTACCATATCATATAATCTGCCCATGCTGCCACTGTAATCAGTACTACCACAATCTGCAGATGCAGACAGAGAAACGATGGCGAATAACAATACCATCAGGTATCTTGGATCTATTATCTTTCTCATACGTCTAAATCATCTCTATTGTTTTCCCCTAATTCTACAGCCTGTGCCATTGACTGAAGGAGAGTACGTTCATACTCAGGAGTTGTTTTTTCATCTTCACTCTCTGAGCAGAACTTGACCATTTCCTTCTTGGCAGCCATTGCCTGGTTGTAAAGAGCATTATCATCAGCAGCAAGGATATCTGCTGCTATCTGTTCTTCGCTCTTACCTGTGGCTGCGTTATCGCCGGTTGAAGGTGTAGCTGACTCTTTGGCTTCTCCGGTATTTGCTGTCGGAGTATCACCGTCTTCACTCACCATGGTAGGCTCTTCTTCTAAGTCTTCGTCGGGAGCGTTGCCAACAGCAAACTCTTCAACTTCTGCTTTCTTCTTGCCGTTGCTGCCAACGACATCCATGCCGATCATGACGGCATAGTATACGATATAAATGAATGTCAATATCGCTACAAAAATTCCAAATGCACCCATGTTTTTATTATTTTATTTGTTTTTGGGTGCAAAGAAAATGCTTTTTTTTCAAATTTAAGTCGCAAATGCGAAATACCTTTGAAATTAACAATTGCAAAACCTTTTTATATGGTTTTGAGGAATTTTTGTAGCGATATCGGACAACAATCGGGCTGTTCTACTCGGTAACGATGGTGCAACCGTATGGCATTGCATGCTTAATCTTATTTATGGTCTCCTCGCTGCAGCCTACCATTCTGATGGTTTTGAGGGAGTAACATTCATCGAACATGGCGCTCATGTCGGTGTCACCGCTCGTGTTCCAACCGCTTAAGTCCAAGGACGTGAGGTTCTTGCAGAAGCAGAGCATGAAGCTCATGTCGGTGACGCTGCTTACATCCCAACCGCTTAAGTCCAGTGACTTGAGGTTATTGCAGCTGGAGACCATAAATTTCATGGTGGTGACGCTGCTCGTGTCGAAGTGACTTAAGTCCAAGAACGTGAGCGAGGTGCAGCCGGAGAACATGAAGCTCATGTCGGTGACATTGCTCGTGTCGAGGTGACTTACATCCAGGGATGTGAGGGAACTGCAGCTGTTGAACATGGCGTTCATGTTGGTGACATTGCTCGTGTCGAAGTGACTTACATCCAGGGACGTGAGGTTCTTGCAGGAGTAGAACATGGATTCCATGTTGGTGACATTACTCGTGTTCCAACCGCTTACATCCAGGGTCTTGAGGGAGCAGAAGTTGAACATGAAGCTCATGTCGGTGACATTACTCGTGTTCAAACCGCTTATATCCAAGGACGTGAGCTCGCCGCAGTTCTGGAACATTCGGGAAGTGGTGGTGACGCCATCGAATTTTGATACCGGTATACTCCAGTTGCCACTAGCGTCAGGGGTTACTTTGTAACTAGTGCCGTTTCCCCCCCCCCACTTTGTAGGTGAATGCTTTAGTGGCGGTTCCGCTAATGACTTTCTCCAAAAGGGCTACTGCTTTTGCATCCCAAGGGGCTACCTTCACGTTCAACTTGATATCCTTATCGCTGATAAGCTGATTGCCTTCCTCGTCCTGTCCGGCTCCATCAGAGAAGTCTACGGTGTAGGTATAGTGTTTGCCCATCTCCCAGTTGGTGTTCAAACCGATGTATGCCCAGCCATCATGGATAACTTTACCGCCCTGCATCGTGATATCCACCTTCAAGGCAAGGTATGCCTTTTCAGAGGCTTTCTCTGACTTTTCCAGCTGCTGTGGGAGAAGCATGAAGGCAACATTGGCTTTATCGAGGGTTGACACGCTACTGGTCAATTCTGTAGCGGTGCTCCAGGTGGTTTCGTAGCTGCCAACATCTGCTGTTGCGCTAGAGAGGGTCCAGCTGGCGGCACTGTTTGCTATCGATGGGAACGTGAAGGTTCCCTTTGTCTTCACATTGCCCAGCTTCACGCCTGTCACCTTCACGGTATAAGCTGTATTGCTATTCTTGGCGGCTACACTGATCTCGGTAAGGGCGTGTTGAAAGTTCAACTCCACCCCGGTGGTGCCATTGGTGGCGTTATTACCGGTGGATTTTGCATACACGAAGTCCTGCTGAGCATCTGCGGTTTCAAATGGCACGAAGTCTGTCAGAGTTTGTGCGTCCTTGTCAATCTTGAAGGTGCCGTTTTTTCCTGGTGCTGCCGGTGCGTAGCCGTAGAGGTGCAAATCACCTTCTACAGGCCAATAGAACTTACCGGCTAGTGTGGTCCAGCTGCTGCCGTTGTCAGAGGTAGTATACAATACATTATTCATGTAGTTTGCCTCTCCTGACTGGAAGGCATTCACCGTAAACTTACCGAGGTTGGTAATCTTGGTTTCGACAGCCTTAGTGTTTTTTACACCATCTCCGATTATGGCGGTCAAGCCAATTTCGTTACCGGACAATGGGCTACTACCAGCCAACTCGTCCTGGCTACAAGATGTGGCAGCAAGCAGACTGGCTGCTGCCATCATAAATAAACCTTTCTTTTTCATAAATGCTTTTTTCCTGTTTATATTAATGTAATTATGATTTGCGAGTGCAAAAGTAAGCCTTTTTATCTACACCTTATATATAAACACGATATACCTTTGAAATTAACAATTGCAAAAGCTATAGCCTTCGGGAAGCAACGCTTCCATGGGGCTTATATCATATCTATATGGTGTTATAGGCTTATATATCTATATAGGTATTGCGTTATTTATCTATTACTTTATTGCATGCTTGCAGCATGGGGGTATTACTTTCTTTATATCTATATTCTATTTTTGTTCCTTGCTTCGACCTCTATTTTTTTA
>OOBT01001237.1_pt1 | contig 13860 bp, 10 predicted proteins | sample 1671551 | NCBI WGS metagenome assembly OOBT01 (sample SAMN06348168, study PRJEB24527) | human gut metagenome | reverse complement strand
GCGGCGGAAGAAGGGTACAGAGAAGCTTGCCCCTGTCACCTGTGCCCACGCTGCGACGGAAGAAGGGCACAGAGAAGCTTGCTCCTGTCATCTGTGCCCATACTGCGGCGGAAGAAGGGTACAGAGAAGCTTGCCCCTGTCACCTGTGCCCACGCTGCGGCAGAAGAAGGGTACAAGAGGGCGTTCGCCGCATGACGCCAAAAATAAGAACCGTGATTTGTGAGCAAGATCCCAATCACGGTTCTTATTTTTCCTATGCTCGGCTATGCTTTCGTAACTCTCAAGTTACTGACATCTTTTCTCAATAATCATTTCCCCTATTGACAAAACAAGGAATCCTTATTATAGTGTTCCTGTAAAGGACTACTAAAGGAGAATCTATGGAAGAGGCGACAATCATAGAACAACTTACCCTGTTCGGACTGAGCAGGCAGGAGGCAGCAATCTATCTGTGTCTTCTTCAGAATGAAGAACTGACCGGATATGAAGTGGCGAAGCTGACGGGGATTTCCCGGTCGAATGTATACAATGGTCTGGCATCTTTAGTGGAACATGGTGCCGCTTATGTGATCGAAGGCAGTGCTTCTAAATATCTTGCGGTATCGTTAGAAGAGTATTGTGACAACAGACTCCGGTATCTGACGGTGGTGAGAGATGCACTGATCGCCAGCGGACCGAAGAAATCCCTGCCGAGGGAAGGCTATATTACAATTGAAGGGTACGATCATATCTGCGACAAGATCCGGCATATGCTGCAGGATGCACAGATGCGGATCTATTTTTCTGCCTGTGGAGAATTCCTCGAAGCATGGAAAACGGAGATTGCAGCGTTGGTGTCTGCCGGGAAAAAGGTAGTACTGATCTCGGAGGATAACAGAGAATTGTTTCCGGAAGATACAGAATTAAAGTCCGGAATCATAGAGTATCTCGTACCGGAGCATTTCAGAGAGCCGGAGGAAGAGGAACAGCGGTCAGATCAAATCCGTCTTATTATAGATTCCGAGTATATTCTTACCGGTACGGTGACCGGGAAGAGTGATGATGCCTGTCTCTACAGTGGACAGAAAAATTTCGTCAGAGTTTTCAAGGACGCCATGCGCAACGAGATCGCCCTGATCAGAATTGCCCGGAATGAATAAAGCTTACAACACTTTTTCTGTTGTGGAAGAATGGAAATGGTGTTTCCATATGCAAATAATTTATAAAAAGAAAGGGATAGAAAATGAGTATCAGAGTTGCAATTTTAGGTTATGGAAATTTAGGAAGAGGAATGGAATGTGCGGTGAAGCAGAATTCCGATATGGAACTGGTGGCAGTATTTACCAGAAGAGATCCTGCTACAGTGAAGACTTTAACAGATGTAAAGGTATACAATGTAGATCAGTTACTGTCCATGCAGGACCAGATCGATGTACTGGTATTGTGCGGAGGTTCCGCAACTGATCTGCCGAAGCAGACCGCAGAGTATGCAAAGTATTTTAATGTGGTGGACAGTTTTGATACCCATGCGAAGATTCCCGAGCATTTTGCACAGGTAGATACTGCTGCTAAGGAAGGCGGCAAGGTAGCTATGATCTCCGTAGGCTGGGATCCCGGTATGTTTTCTCTGAACAGACTGTATGCCAATGCCATTTTAAGAGACGGCAGTGACTATACTTTTTGGGGGAAGGGTGTCAGCCAGGGACATTCCGACGCTATCCGCCGTATCCCCGGGGTTAAGGACGCCAAGCAGTACACCATTCCTGTAGAAGCCGCATTGGAAGCTGTCAGGAATTGTGAAAATCCGGTATTGACCACCAGACAGAAGCACACCAGAGAGTGTTTTGTGGTAGCAGAAGAGGGCGCAGACAAGGCACAGATTGAAGAGCAGATCAAGACTATGCCTAACTATTTTGCAGACTATGATACCACGGTACATTTCATCACAGAGGAAGAGCTGCAGAGAGATCATGCAGGGATTCCTCATGGCGGATTCGTATTGCGTACCGGCAAGACCGGTTTAAACGGTGAGCATGATCATGTGATCGAATACAGCTTAAAGCTGGATTCCAATCCGGAATTTACTTCCTGTGTACTGACTGCTTATGCAAGAGCAGCCTATCGTATGAACCAGGAAGGTCAGAAGGGCTGCAAGACCGTATTTGATGTTGCTCCCGCATACTTAAGTACTCTGACTCCGGAAGAGATGAGAAGTACTTTATTGTAATAAATATAGACTTAGAGGAGATACTTATGGAAAAAAAGGCATTTGTTACCAAAGAAATGATCGAAAAGATCGTAGAAAAATATCCCACACCGTTTCATATCTATGATGAAAAGGGAATCCGTGAGAATGCAAAAGCACTGAAAGAGGCATTTGCATGGAATAAGGGGTACAAGGAGTTTTTTGCAGTGAAGGCGACTCCCAACCCGTTCCTGATCAATATTTTGAGAGAATATGGCTGCGGATGTGACTGCTCCTCTCTGACAGAGCTGATGCTGAGCAATGCCATGGGTGTAAAGGGAGAGGACATTATGTTCTCATCCAACGATACTCCGGCCCATGAATTTGAATATGCGGCAAAAATCGGTGCTACCATTAATCTCGACGACATCACCCATATCGATTTCCTGGAGAAGACCATCGGTTATCTGCCCAAGACCTTAAGCTGCCGTTACAATCCCGGCGGATATTTTTCCATCAGTAATAACATCATGGACAATCCGGGAGATGCCAAGTACGGCTTCACCACGGAGCAGATGTTCGAGGGATATAAGATCCTGAAGGCAAAGGGTGTGGAGAATTTCGGTATTCATTCCTTCCTTGCCAGCAATACGGTAACAAATGACTATTATCCCACACTGGCGAGAGAACTGTTCGAATTGGCAGTGAAGCTGAAAGAAGAGACCGGCGCGCATATCACCTTCATCAATCTGTCCGGTGGTATCGGAATTCCATATCGTCCGGATCAGGAGCCTAACGATATCCGGGCCATTGGCGAAGGCGTGCGCAAGGTATACGAGGAGGTTCTGGTACCTGCCGGTATGGGTGATGTTGCAATTTATACGGAGCTTGGCCGCTACATGATGGCGCCTTACGGACATCTTGTAACCCAGGTCATCCATGAGAAGCACACACACAAGGAATACATCGGTGTGGATGCCTGCGCTGTGAACCTGATGCGTCCTGCCATGTATGGTGCGTACCATCACATCACCGTACTGGGCAAGGAGAACGAACCCTGCGATCATAAGTATGACGTGACCGGTTCTTTGTGTGAGAACAACGACAAATTTGCCATTGACCGGATGCTGCCGAAGATTGACATCGGTGACTATATCGCAATTCACGATACCGGCGCACATGGGTTTGCTATGGGATATAACTACAATGGTAAGTTGAAGTCTGCGGAACTTCTGTTAAAAGAAGATGGCAGTGTGGAAATGATCCGCCGTGCTGAGACACCCAGAGATTATTTCGCAACGTTTGACTGCTTCGATATTTATAACAAGATTGACTTTGACGCATAACTCTTACCCATAGGAGGGCGATATCCCGGAATGCGAATGGACATTGCGATTTCGAAAGTGCAGAGTACGAAGTGATCGTTTATGCATAGTATATACAGGAGGATACGAAGCAATGAGATATCCGAAAAATATACAGCAGGGAGGGACCATCGGATTCGTGGCCCCTTCTTTTGGCTGTCAGATAGAACCTTATTACAGTGCCTTTGGTAATGCACAGAAAAAGTTCCGTGAAATGGGTTACCAATTACAACTGGGACCCAACTGCTATGCGGGAGAGGGGATTGGTATCAGTAATACGCCGGAAAAATGCGGTCAGGAACTGACCGAGTATTATTGTAGCAGAGAAAACGACTGTCTGATCTCCTGCGGAGGCGGCGAACTGATGTGTGAGACTATGAGTCATGTGGATTTTGAACGCCTGAAGGCGGCAGAACCCAAGTGGTATCTGGGATATTCCGACAATACTAACATGACCTATCTGCTGGCAACCATCTGTGACACGGCATCTGTTTATGGCCCCTGCGCAGCGGCATTCGGTATGGAACCCTGGCATTTGTCGTTAACGGATGCATTTGGCCTGCTGAAGGGAGAGACGAAGGAAGTACACGGTTACGACAAGTGGGAAAAGGAATCTCTGAAAAACGAGGAACATCCGCTATTACCCTACAACACGACAGAAACCAGAGTATTGAAAAGCTTTTTGGGCAGACAGGCAGCAGGAGCCGGACAGAAAATTCAATTTTCCGGAAGACTTTTAGGTGGATGCATGGATTGTCTGGTGAATTTATTGGGCACCCGGTTTGATAAAACCGGAGATTTTCTGGAAAAATATAAAGAGGACGGAATCATCTGGTTCTTAGAAGCCTGTGATCTGAATGTTTTTGCAATCCGCAGAGCCATGTGGCAGATGGAAGAAGCCGGGTGGTTCCGGTATGTGAAAGGATTCCTGATCGGCAGACCCTTGTGTTTTGGACAGGAGATGATGGGACTGGATCAGTATCAGGCGATCCTCGCTGTAGCGGGAGAGAAGAATGTGCCTGTGATCATGGACGTGGATCTGGGACATCTGGCACCGATGATGCCCATTGTGACTGGAAGTCTTGCGGAAGTAAGGGTATGTGACAATGACATTACCATCCGTTATGACTACCGGTAAAAACGTATATTTTTCATAAACGATATAGAAATCAAAAGGCTCATCCCGGGAGGGAGAGCCTTTTTGCAGTGTGCGCGACAGGGTCACGCTCTATTCATCGAAAACAATATTAGCAGCCGAAATTAAAGTAGCCGCAAAATGCATTCAACCACTGAGAACAGTTAATGAATCTGAAACACATACTTTCTTCCTCCTTTTCCTGTTGCATGGTGTCCGGTTACGTCTGTGTTAGCTAAGCACAAATGAATTGTAACAATTTTGTAACAATTTATCCATAGGAGATGATTGGCAATAAAATGGAAAAAGCAGGAAATGGGATTCGAGTATAAAAAGGGAAAAAGAAAGCGCAGAACCTTAAGCTCTGCGCCTACTGCCGGCAATGGGACTTGAACCCATACGGTGTTGCCACCAACAGATTTTGAGTCTGCCTCGTCTGCCATTCCGACACGCCGGCTAATCAAACACTCACAACAAAATTTATCTTAACATAGATTGAAAAGCTTGACAAGAGTTTTTTTCCCAAATATGGATACTATTTTTCTAGTCTTTTTCCACAAGATGTTGTATAGTAGATGTGTATGGGTATAGGGGAATACGACCTATAGTGATGGAAGCAAACAGGGTGGAAGCATGAATTGCAAAGAATTTGAAAAAAATATTCCTGAATTTATAGCCGGGAAACTTGATTTCCTGACGTTACAGGAGTTTGGAGAACATATGCAGGAATGTCCCGGATGTAAGGAGGAACTGGTGATTCAGTTCCTGGTGACGGAAGGTATGCAGCGTCTGGAAGACGGTGATGCTTTTGACCTGCAGAGAGAACTGGAGATTCGCCTGACGGAGGCAAAGCGCAAGGTGAAGATTCATATGTCTTTTTTGAAGGCAGGAGCCGTACTGGAAGTGATCACGGTGATTTTTCTCCTGGGATTTCTGGGATGGATCATCTCGTAGCATGTAATTGTATGTAATAGCAGAAACAGGATAGGACAGATTAGATGATGAGTCAGAAACTGGTATTGATCGATGGACACAGTATATTGAACCGGGCATTTTACGGAGTTCCGGATCTGAGCAATGCGGAAGGGCTGCATACAAATGCCATCTATGGTTTTTTGAATATTATGTTTAAAATTCTGGAAGAGGAAAAGCCGGATTACCTGGCAGTGGCATTTGATGTTCACGCACCGACTTTTCGTCATCAGATGTATCAGGCTTATAAGGGAACGAGAAAACCCATGCCGGAGGAATTAAGACAGCAGGTGCCGGTTATGAAGGAAGTACTGAAGGCCATGCATATTACCATCATGGAACAGGCAGGGCTGGAAGCAGACGATATACTGGGAACGCTTGCAAAAAAGGCAGAGCAGTCGGGAATGGAGGTGTCGCTGGTATCCGGTGACAGGGATCTGTTGCAGATCGCCACAGATCATATCAAGATCCGCATTCCGAAGACAAAACAGGGAAAAACGGAAATTGAGGATTATTATGCTGCGGATGTGCAGGCAGCCTATCAGGTGACTCCGTTGCAATTTATTGAACTGAAAGCGTTGATGGGGGATACGGCGGATAATATACCGGGAGTGCCCAAGGTGGGAGAGAAGACAGCCCAGGCGCTGATGGTGGAATATGGCTCGCTGGATAATATTTATGCCCACGTAGAGGAAATCTCGAAAAAAAGTATTCGGGAGTCTCTGATAGAACACAAGGATCTGGCAGAACTGAGTAAGACACTGGCTACGATCAAGACAGATTGTGATCTGCAATTGGATTACGATCAGGCAAAAGCCGAAGGATTCTATACACCGGAAGCGTATACCCTGTGCAAGCGTCTGGAATTTAAGAATCTGCTCGGCAGATTCGAGAAGGATGCTGCTGCCACAGACACAAAAATTACTGAGAGCTTTCGGATCATTGAGGAGAAAAAAGAATTCTTGGATTTTTTAAAAAAGGCCAAGAAACAAAAAGAAATCGGTCTGTGGCTGATCACGGAACCGGCAGTGGGATCCAATACAAAGAAGGAAGAACTGTTGGGAGCGGCAGTATCTGTGTCGGATGCGGAAACGGTATTTTATGCGTTAAAGCGGGAACAGGAACCGGAGGGTCAGTTGAGCCTGTTTGAAGAGGTGAAACAGACGGTGGATGAAACGGCAGAGATTACGGCGGCTTTGCAGGAACTTTCTTCTGTGAAAGGGCTCCGGATTGCTACATTTGATGTAAAGCGTCAGTACGATTCTCTGGACCACAGCGGTACGGAACAATATTTTGACATTCTCATAGCTGCCTATCTGTTGAATCCTCTCAAAAATGATTATGATCCGGAGTCCATTGCTTCAGAGCATCTGGGGATCATGATCCCGGGAAAGGCGGAAGTATTTGGAAAGAAAACTTTTCGATTGCTGCTTGCGGAAGAAAAGGAAAAGGCTGCGGAATATGCCTGCTATGGAGCCTGGATTGCCGGAAAATGCAGAAAAGTATTGGAGGACAAGCTGGAGGCAGCGGGCATGAAGCGGCTCATGAATGAGATGGAAATGCCTCTGTCGCTGGTACTCTACGATATGCAGAAGGAAGGCGTGGCTGTCAGAAGAGAGGAATTGAAATCTTACGGTGATGCGCTGGTTGCCCGGATTGAAGAACTGGAGCATGCAATACACGAACAGGCGGGAGTTGATTTTAATATTAATTCCCCTAAACAATTAGGTGAGGTACTGTTCGAGACGATGCAGATCCCGGGCGGGAAAAAGACGAAGACCGGTTATTCCACTGCAGCGGATGTGCTGGAGAAGTTGTCTGCGGATTATCCGATTGTGCGGGATATTCTGGAGTACAGAGGACTTACGAAACTGAAATCAACCTATGCGGACGGTCTGGCAGCTTTTATCGAGGCGGATGGAAGAATTCATACGAACTTCAATCAGACCATTACAGCCACAGGGCGGATCAGTTCCACAGAACCGAATCTGCAGAACATTCCCATGCGTATGGAACTGGGCAGAAAGATCCGCAAGGTATTTGTCCCCAGGGAGGGATATGAATTCATGGATGCGGATTATTCGCAGATCGAATTGCGTGTACTGGCCCATATGTCCGGAGATGAGCAGCTGATCGATGCCTACAGACAGGAAGAGGATATTCACCGGATCACAGCATCCAAGGTATTCCATACTCCTTTCGAAGAGGTTACGGATCTGCAGAGACGTAATGCCAAGGCTGTAAATTTCGGTATTGTCTACGGCATCAGTTCCTTTGGACTGAGCCAGGATCTCAGCATCAGCAAAAAAGAAGCGGCGCAGTATATTGAACAGTATTTTGAAACCTATCCCAAGGTGAAGGAATTTATAGATAAACTGGTGGCGGATGCGAAGAATAAAGGCTACACGGAAACGATGTTCGGCAGGAGAAGACCGATTCCGGAATTGTCATCGTCTAATTTCATGCAGAGATCTTTTGGAGAACGTGTAGCAATGAACGCACCCATTCAGGGAACCGCGGCGGATATTATCAAGATCGCCATGATCAAAGTATGGAAAGCGCTGAAAGAGGAAGGATTAAAGTCACGACTGATTTTACAGGTGCATGATGAACTTTTGATCGAGACAGCACTGGAAGAAGAAGCAAGAGTTCGGGAGATTCTTACAGAGAACATGAAATCTGCTGCAGATCTGGCGGTTACGCTGGAGATCGATCTGCACACGGGAAAAGACTGGTACGAGGCAAAGTAAATGCGTTTTATAGGAATTACCGGCGGTGTGGGTGCCGGAAAAACGGAAATTTTAAAATACATCGGTCAGCATTATAAATGCGAGATCTATCTGGCAGATGATATCGGACATAAAGTAAAAGAACCGGGAACGGAAGGGTATCAGGCACTGGTGGAATTGCTGGGCAGAGATATTCTGCGTGCGGACGGACAGATCGATAAACCGTCCATGGCGGCCAAAATTTTTGCGGATCCCGCATTGTTGGAAAAAGTAAATCAGATCATTCATCCGGCGGTGAAAAAATATCTGGCTGACCGGCTGGCGGAGGCGCGTGCCAAGGGAGATGTGGAATTGTTTTTCGTCGAGGCAGCCCTTCTGATCGAGAACGGTTTCGGTGAAGTCGTGGATGAGATGTGGTATATTTATGCCAGGGAAGAGGTACGCAGAAAACGTCTGTCCGTAAGTCGTGGATACACACCGGAGAAAATCGATAGGATCATGTCTTCGCAGCTTTCGGAGAATGAATTCCGGAAACATTGTGATTTCGTCATAGATAACAGCGACAGTCTGGAGAACAGTTACAGACAGATCAGACAGAAACTGGAGGCATATACATGGAGGGAGTAAAAGAAAAACAGGGACAACTGGTATTCGGCCTGGATATCGGAACCAGAAGTATCGTAGGTACGGTGGGATACTTAAACGGCGGAAAGTTCCATGTGCTTGCACAGCGTTCCAAAGAGCATGAGACCAGAGCCATGCTGGACGGACAGATTCATGATATCGGCAAGGTCGGTGAGACGATTTCTCAGGTAAAGGAACAGCTGGAGGAAGATCTTGGGAGAGAACTGACGGATGTCTGTATTGCGGCAGCAGGCCGTGTACTGCGCACGGTTACGACCTATGTGGAGCATACGTTTGAAAATGATCGGGAAATCTTACAGGAAGATATTTATTCTCTGTGTACCATGGGTGTCGAAAAAGCCTATGAGGAATTCCAAAACAGTAATACGGACACAGATATGAAATTTTATTGTGTAGGTTATACGCCTATGCGGTATTATATGAACGGCTACCAGATGGGAAATCTGGAAGGACATAAGGCAAAAAGTATTGCGGTGGATCTGATTGCTACCTTTTTGCCGGATGATGTAGTGGACGGACTGTACAAGGCGGTGGAATTTGCAGGTTTACATGTGGCAAATCTGACACTGGAGCCTATTGCGGCCATTCAGGTGGCTATCCCGGAAAAGTTCCGGATGTTAAATATGGCACTTGTGGATGTCGGCGCGGGAACCAGCGATATTTCCATTACCAAAGAAGGTACCATAACCGCGTACGGAATGATTCCCGTAGCCGGGGACAGCCTGACGGATATCCTGGTACAACATTGCCTGGTAGAATTTGAGACTGCGGAACAGATCAAGAGAAAATGCAGGACCCAGGAGATCATTGAATATGAAGACATCATGGGTCTGCCCCAGACGATTACCGCCGGTGAGGTACTGGAGCTTCTGGATCCGGAGATTGAGCGTATGACGCAGATGGTATCCGATACGATAAAGGAGTTAAACGGTGACAAACCGGTCAGCGCTGTGTTCGTAGTAGGCGGTGGCGGAATGGTGCCGGGTTATACGGAAAAGTTGGCGGCGAAGCTGGGTATTGTGAAGGAACGTGTGGCAATCCGTGGACAGGAGGTCATGCAGACGATTGTGTTCGAACTGGAAAATGCCAGAAAAGATGCCATGATGGTAACCCCGATCGGAATCTGCCTGAGCTACTATGTGCAGAGCAATAATTTTATTTTCGTGGAATTCAACGGAGAGCGGGTAAAGCTCTATGATAACGGCAAATTATCCGTGACAGATGCCGCTATGCAGATGCAGTTCCCCAATGATCAACTGTTCCCCAGAAGAGGAGAGGCTCTTTTATTTACCGTAAACGGTAAGAGCCGCATGGTAAGGGGGGAACAGGGAGAGGCAGCAGTCATCCGCGTCAATGACGAAGAAGCGGATATGTATACGCAGGTACATAATGGGGATCACATTGTGATAACGCCATCCACGGAAGGTGTGGCGGCGGTCATGGAACTGGGAAGTCTTCCGGAGATGGGAGATGCCCTGGCGGTGTACGTTAACGGCAGACAGATCAGTCTGCCCAGAACGGCAGATGTCAATGGCCGCAGAGAGAATGAATTTTATCATATTTGTCAGAAAGATGATATCCAGATTCGCAATTCCTATACCGTAAAAGAAATTGCGGAATTCCTGGATGTACCACTGGGGACAGGTATCAAAGTCAATGATACGGCGGCACAGCCGGAGACCAGAGTGTATGAACATTTTACGGTTAGTTGGGATATGGAGAATCCGTTGCAGGAGGAGAGTGTTACGGTTCCGGATCCGGTGGAAAAACCGAAGAATACGGTAGCAGAAGCACAGACAGATGAGGGAAAAAACGAGCCCGGGGCGCAGACTGTGCAGGAAACACCTACGGTGCCGCAGCTTCCGCATCCCCTGACTGTAATCGTAAATCATACGCCTATTACCATGCAGGGAAAAGCTTCCTATGTATTTGTGGATGTGTTTGATTATATTGATTTTGATCTGGGCTCCGCTGCGTCCGCAGGAAGATCCATTGTGACAAATCTGAATGGCCGTCCGGCACAGTATATGGAGACACTGACTGAGGGTGATGTGATCGAGATCTACTGGAAAAATTTGAAATAATAATGCGATAGAAAAGAGATTAGTAAAATTATGAGATTATGCAGTATTGCCAGCGGCAGCAGCGGCAATTGTATTTATGTGGGTTCCGAAGCCACGCATCTGCTGGTGGATGTGGGAATCAGCGGGAAAAAAGCGGAGGCCGGATTGAACAGTCTGGGACTGACCGGCAGAGACTTAGACGGTATCCTGGTGACCCATGAACATATGGATCATGTGGCTGGCTTAGGTGTCATGGCCAGAAAATACGATGTGCCCATCTATGCTACTCTCGGGACTTTAGAAGAAATTCAGAAGATGGGAAATCTTGGGAAGATCGATCCGGAACTGTTCCGTGAGGTGAAGGAAGATGTGAAACTGATCATCAAGGATCTGACCGTGAATCCCATGAAGATTTCACATGATGCGGCACAGCCTGTAGGGTATCGCATTGCATATGGGAATAAAAAAGTCGGAATCTGTACGGATCTGGGTGTGTATAACGATTACACCGTGGAGTGCCTGAAGGGGATGGATGCTTTGCTTGTAGAAGCTAATCACGATGTGAAGATGTTGCAGGTAGGTCCTTATCCTTATTATTTAAAACAGAGAATCTTAGGGGAGAGAGGGCACCTTTCCAATGAAAATTCCGGAAAGCTTCTTTGTCGTATTTTACATGATAAATTACAGGCTATTGTGTTAGGGCATCTGAGCAAGGAAAATAATCTTCCCGAGCTGGCCTATGAGGCGGTCCGCATGGAGATCACCATGGGAGAGAATCCTTATCGGGCGGAGGACTTCCGAATGATGGTGGCGGACAGGAGTAATGTATCTCCGGTCATCAATATTGCTTAATTATGTTTCAGACCGCGCTATTTGCAAAGTCGCGTCAGCACGTTTTACGTCACTTCGTGACTCACTTTGCTCATAGATTGGCGTTCAGCGAATGAACATAAGGTTGCAAAATGTAACAAAGTGTAGTTTAATAGATAGAAATATAGATAGAAATAATAGCATGAAATCATGCGGAAAATGAGGGCGATTATGAAAAAAACAATTATTACGGTAGTTGGTAAGGACACAGTAGGCATTATCGCAAAGGTATGTACCTATCTTGCGGAGAACGGCATCAATATCCTGGATATTTCCCAGACCATCGTACAGGGATATTTCAATATGATGATGATCGTTGACACCAATCAGATGCAGAAGCCTTTTGGTGACATGGCAGATGAACTGGCTGCTCTCGGAGAAGAGATCGGCGTAGTGATCAAATGCCAGAAGGAAGAGATCTTTGACAAGATGCACCGCATCTAATGCCCCACGATAAATCATAAAGACCCGAAGGGGCAGATAGGAGCTGTAATGATCAATTTATATGAAGTAACCGAGACGAACAAAATGATTGAGGAAGAGAACCTGGATGTGCGTACTATCACACTGGGAATCAGTCTGTTAGACTGTATCGATTCCGATCTGGACAGATTAAACGAGAAAATTTATAACAAAATTTACGAAGCAGCCAAGGATCTGGTGAAGACCGGAGAGGAGATCTCCAGAGAATTTGGTATTCCTATTGTAAATAAGAGAATTTCCGTAACGCCCATTGCGCTGATCGGCGGCGCCGCATGCCACACCATCGAGGATTTCGCAAGCATTGCAAAGACCCTGGATAAAGTAGCACATGAAGTGGGTGTGAATTTTCTTGGCGGATATTCTGCACTGGTAAGCAAGGGAATGACTCCGGCAGACGAGCTGCTGATCCGTTCCATTCCTCTTGCGCTGTCCACCACAGAGCGTGTGTGTAGCTCTGTGAACCTGGGCTCCACCAAGACAGGCATCAATATGGATGCGGTCAAGCTTATGGGAGAGATGGTGAAGGAAACCGCTGAGTATACCAAGGAAGATGATTCCCTGGGTTGTGCAAAACTAGTTGTGTTCTGTAATGCACCGGATGACAATCCCTTTATGGCAGGTGCATTCCATGGTGTGACCGAAGCGGACAAGATCATTAATGTCGGTGTCAGCGGTCCCGGTGTTGTCAAAACTGCATTAGAGAAGGTGCGCGGAGAGAATTTTGAGGTTCTCTGTGAGACCATTAAAAAGACTGCCTTCAAAGTAACCCGTGTGGGACAGCTGGTAGCACAGGAAGCATCCCGGATGTTAAATGTTCCTTTCGGAATCGTGGATCTGTCCCTGGCACCGACCCCGGCTATCGGCGACAGTGTAGCGGATATTCTCTGTGAGATCGGTCTGGAGCGTGCCGGAGCACCCGGAACCACCGCAGCCCTTGCTCTGTTAAATGATCAGGTGAAAAAAGGCGGTGTTATGGCATCCTCTTATGTCGGCGGTTTAAGCGGAGCGTTCATTCCCGTCAGTGAAGATCAGGGTATGATCGATGCTGTCAATGCGGGAGCTCTTACCATTGAAAAACTGGAAGCAATGACCTGTGTCTGCTCCGTTGGATTGGACATGATCGCCATCCCCGGAGACACCAAGGCAACTACTATCTCCGGTATCATTGCGGATGAGATGGCTATCGGAATGGTGAACCAGAAGACCACTGCCGTGAGAATCATTCCCGTCATCGGAAAAGGAGTGGGAGAGACCGTAGAATTCGGAGGCCTGTTAGGCTACGCGCCCATCATGCCTGTGAACACCTTCTCCTGTGATGCTTTTGTCAACCGCGGCGGACGCATCCCTGCCCCCATCCATAGCTTTAAGAACTAAATTGAGAGTTACGAGCCATGCAAAAATAGAACGGAATACCTCGGTGGGAGCTTGCTCACAC
>OOBT01001234.1_pt1 | contig 13877 bp, 5 predicted proteins | sample 1671551 | NCBI WGS metagenome assembly OOBT01 (sample SAMN06348168, study PRJEB24527) | human gut metagenome | reverse complement strand
TCGGCACGCGCTGCACGGTGTTTATGAACTCCAACGTCAAGCAGGCGCAGAAGGAAGGCGCCTCGATGGAGGACATCGCGGCCGGCCTGTGCTATTCCGTGGTGCGCAACGCGCTGTATAAGGTGATCAAGCTGCGCGATTCCGGCGAGCTGGGCGACACCGTGGTGGTGCAGGGCGGTACGTTCCTCAACGACGCCGTGCTGCGCGCCTTCGAGCTGCTCACCGAGCGCGAGGTGACCCGCCCGAACATCGCCGGCTTGATGGGCGCGTTCGGCGCCGCCCTGACCGCGCGCATGCATTACGAGGACGTGGCCGACGACGACGCCGAAGTCTCCGCGGGCCAGTCCGCCGATATGGCCGGCAGCGACGATGTCAGCGCGGAGCAAGACCACGAGGTCGTCATCGACGGCGTGCACCACACGGCGTCCAACATCCTGTCCGGCGACGACCTCGACAACATGTCGATGACCTCCGAGCGCGACGTGTGCAAGCTGTGCCAGAACCACTGCAAGCTCACCATCACCACGTTCGCCGACGGCTCGCGCTACGTTACCGGCAACCGATGCGAGCGCGGCGGCGACACGAAGAAGAAGCGCTCCGACAGGCCGAACCTGTACGACTACAAGTACAAGCGCTGCTTCGCCTACCGCAGGCTCACCGACAAGAAGGCCACCCGCGGCGAGATCGGCATCCCGCGCGTACTCAACATGTACGAGAACTACCCGTTCTGGTTCACGCTGCTCACCTCGCTCGGCTTCAAGGTGATGATCTCCGGCCGCAGCTCGCACGAGCTGTTCGAGACCGGCATCGAATCGATCGCCTCCGAGAACATCTGCTACCCGGCCAAGCTGGTGCACGGCCACATCAAGTGGCTGCTGGGCAAGGGCGTCAAGAACATCTTCTACCCGTGCGTGAGCTACGAGGACAACCTCGTGCCCAACACGGACAACCACTACAACTGCCCGGTCGTGGCCAACTACCCGGTGGTGATCGGCGCGAACATGCCCGAACTGCGCGAGGACGGCATCCGCTACATGCACCCGTACTTCAACCTCGCCAACCACGAGCTCATGGTCGACCGCATCGTCGAGGAGTTCGCCTGGGCGAACGTGAGCCGCGAGGAGGCCGAGACCGCGGTCAAGGCCGCGTACGCCGAGGACAAGATCTTCAAGAACGACGTGCAGGAGGAAGGTTTCAAGGCGCTCGCCTACATGAAGGAGCACAACTGCCGGGGCATCGTGCTCGCCGGCCGCCCGTACCACATCGACCCCGAGGTCAACCACGGCATCCCCGAGACGATCTGCGCGCTCGGCATGGTCGTGCTCTCGGAGGATTCGATCTGCGAACTGCAGCCGGGGGAGAACCTGCATCTGAGCGACTACCTGTCGGAAGGCGAGGAGGACCCGCGCAAGAAGAACGCGAACGGCTTCCGCCACGTCGGCGACCGCAAGGTGACCGTCTCCCGCATGCCGCTGCGCGTCACCAACCAGTGGGCCTACCATTCGCGGCTCTACGCGGCGGCGCATTTCGTGGCGTCCTACCCGGGTCTCGAACTCGTGCAGCTCAACTCCTTCGGCTGCGGCCTGGACGCCATCACCACCGATCAGGTGGCCGAGATCCTCGCCGACAAGGCCGACGTGTACACGCTGCTCAAGATCGATGAGGTGAGCAACCTCGGAGCGGCGAAGATCCGCCTGCGTTCGCTCAAGGCCGCCGTCGAGGAGCGCGAGGCCAACAAGCGGCGTCTGGCCGCACAGGCCCAGTCCCAATCCCGCCAGCAGGTGCTGCCGAACAAGCAGGACCAGCCGGTCGGCCCCAGTGCGGCCGAGCTTGCGGCGCAGCGTCAGGCCAAGGAGGAGCTCGCGGCCGCCGAGGTGCAGCTCAAGGCCGCCCAGGACCAGCTCGCCGCCGCGCAGGCCGCCGTCGAGGCCTCGGAGAAGCAGAAGAACGCCGCCGAGCAGCCGGCCCCGCATTCCACGGGCTTCCGCAAGACCGGATCCGAGGCGCCCACGCCCGGCCGTCAGGTCATGCTCGACACGGTGATGAAGAGCAACCCGCAGCTCACCAAGGCCGTCAAGGACGCCTCCCGCCGCGCGGCGCAGGCCGAGTCGCGACTCGCCGCCACCTCGCCGAACGGCAAGTCCGCGAGGAAGACCGCCAAGAAATCCGGCCACAACACCGCGACCATGTCGAAGTACGCCAACAAGGTGCCGTTCGGCAAGTCGATGAAGAAGGACTACACGATCGTCGGCCCCCAGATGAGCCCGATCCACATGTCGCTGGTCGAGTCGGTCATCCGCTCCGGCGGATACAAGTTCGACATCCTCAAGACCGCGAGCCGCGAGGACGTCGAACTCGGCCTCAAGTACGTCAACAACGACGCCTGCTACCCGGCGATCATGGTCATCGGCCAGCTCGTCGACGCCATCGTCAAGGGCAAGTACGATCCCGACCATGTGGCGCTCGCCATCACGCAGACCGGCGGCATGTGCCGCGCGACGAACTACTTCGGCCTGATCCGCAAGGCGCTGATCGACGCCGGCTACCCGCAGGTGCCGGTCATCGCGCTGTCCACGCAGGGCTTCGAGGACAACCCTGGCTTCAAGGCCACGCCCACGCTGCTGCACCGCGCCATCAAGGCGCTGGTCGTCGGCGACCTGCTGCTCAAATGCCTGATGCGCGTGCGCCCGTACGAGGTCGAGAAGGGCAGCGCCGACAAGCTGTACCAGATGTGGGACACCATCGTGCGCGAGACCATCGAGCACCACGGCTTCTCCGATACCGCGAAGAAGAAGATCGGCAAGCATTACCTGCCGTACCAGACGCTGCTCAAGGAGATCGTCAAATCGTTCGACGCACTGCCGCTGCGCGACATCCCGCGCAAGGTGCGCGTCGGCGTCGTCGGCGAGATCCTCGTCAAGTACCATCCCGACGCGAACAACCACGTGGTCGACGTCATCGAATCGCAGGATTGCGAGGCCGTGGTCCCCGGCATCATGGAGTTCATGACCACGCGTCCGTACATCACCGACTGGAACGAGAAGAACCTCGGCATGGGCGGCAACAAGAAGCTGTACTCGCTCATGCGCTGGGGTCTCGACCGTTACCTCAACCCGGTGCGCTCGGCCATCGATCTGGCGCATGGCAAGTTCAGCCAGGACCTGCCGATGCCCGAGCTGGTCAAGAAGGCCTCCGAGGTGACCTCGGTGGGCGTGCAGGCCGGCGAGGGGTGGCTGCTGACCGCCGAGATCCTGGAGCTCATCGAGTCTGGCTGCCCGAATGTGATCTGCGCCCAGCCGTTCGCCTGCCTGCCCAACCATGTGACCGGCCGCGGCATGTTCGGCAAGATTCGCCGTCTGCACCCGGACGCGAACATCGTCTCCATCGACTATGATCCCGGCGCCTCACAGGCCAATCAGCTCAACCGCATCAAGCTGATGATCGCCGCGGCGAAGAAGAACCACCAGAAGCTGAACGCGGCCGACTGACGGATCAGCCTCGGCCCGGCGATCAGCCGACCAGGGTCGCCGCGTAGGCGTACAGCCCCTTCCATGGCAGGGTCGACACGTCTATCTTGTCGGCCTTGCTCTGAACCCTCTCGCGGTAGCGTTCCGTGCGCAGCGCCGTCTTCACATTGGCTTTCACATCGGCGAGCGGCGCCTTGCCCTCGACCCCGTCCACGGTCCAGTCGTGCGTGTCGTAATACTCCTGCACCTCGGTCTCGCTCGGGTTCATGCCCGGTTTCGTGGCGTCGTCGACGTAGTCGTTCTTCAGCGCGGTCATCTCGTAGTCGATGTATGAGGTGATGTCGTATTCGCTGCGTCCGTAGATGACCTGCCCCGCTTCACGTTTCTGCCGGTTGTTCGCGTTGAGGGTTTCCATGCGCTTGACGATGCCGGTGTACGAGTCGTCGTCGACCAGCCCGTACGAGACTGCGATCAGGTACGCCGCGTGACGGAAGCGCAGCGTGTCGATAGTCTGTTTCGTCAGCCATTCGACCGGCTTCTCGCCGCCGTATGAGGCGGTCCAGTCGGCGTCCCGGGCGTTGAGGTTGACGTCGTGCTTCTGCTTGAAATAGCTGACGGCGGCGGTGCGCTGCGACGACCACGCCTGGGTGAATTCGGCCTGCGTGATGGTGGTGTCGCCGAAGGAGAATTTCGGGAAGGCATGCGTCGCGTTGGCTTGCGCGTCGCATGCCTTTGACGAGTCGGGGCTCGCCGTGAGCGAACGGACGAGAAAGACGGCGCCGACGATGGCCGCAATCAGCAGGACGGCCGCGACGACGATGATCGCGCGGGTTCTCGTATTGGTTTTCGTCCCCATCTTCGCGGCGTCACGGCCGCTCCCGTCCGTTGCCTTGCTGGGAGAGCCTGATCCGCATTTTCGTGACTGCTTCATGCCGTCATGATACGCGGCGGACATGATTGCGGGGTGTCGCCCGCATTGCGCAGGAACGCCCCCCCCACAATCATGTCCGCCGGTCGTCGCCTTGGATTCCGGTTATTCCTGGAATACGTCCGGATGCTTCGGATCGCCGGGCTCGTCGGCCAACAGGCCCTCCAATCCCAGGAACTCCTTCCAGAATTCGAGCGGCTGGCCATACGGCGCCGATTGCGCGCCGCGCGCCTGCAGGTTCGCCTTCGCCTCGAACACGTCCTCTTCGCGGATATCCTCGAAGTAGCTTTCCAGCCGCTCCCTGTTCTCCGGCACGTAGAACAGGGACGCGATGATCTCCGTCAGCCGCTCGGCGCGCTCGATCGGCAGCGAATCCCAATGCCGCAGCTCGATGAAGTTCTTCATACGCACGTCGTTGAAATGCGTGGAGATGATGTGGTTGATCTCGTACGGGTTGAGCTCGCGGTCGGGATACACCTCTCCGGCGTTCTCATAGAACGCCGGGTGATGCAGCTCCTTGCCGCTCAGGCCCCTGGCCTCCGGCGTATGCGTCAGATCGGCGAACATCAGCGGCGTGGACAGCACGTCGATGGCGTACTCCTCCCAGCCGAACCGCTTGTCGAACAGTCCGGGAATCACGTTCGTGCGCTGGGGGTCGAGATAGTCCCACATGCGCTGGCGTAGCAGGGGCCACGGGTTCGGCGCGCCCTCGAAATACGGCGTATTGCGGAAGTACCAGGCGAGGATCGGCCCGATGATGGTGCCCAGACGCAGCTTGTCGATGGAATCCTGCTCGTCGACGTAGTCGATGCTCACCTGCGTGGAGGCCGAGCACCGCATCATGCACGGGCCGAACTGGCCTACCCGCCCCAGGTAGCGGGTCATGGCGTCGTAACGGTCCTTCGGGTTGACCTTGACGTCGGCGAAGCCCGACTTGGGCTGGTAGCCGTAATTGACCAGACGGAAGCCCAGCTCGTCCAGCACGGGATCGATGTCACGCCGGAAGGAACGATACAGCGTCAGCAGTTCCTGCGGCGTCTTGAGGATGCCCAGCGAGCACTCCACCTGACCGCCGGGCTCCAGCGACACGGCGATGCCTTCGCGCCCGAGTCCGACCAGATGGCCGTTCTCCCAGTACTCCTTCTCCTTGTCGTAGTACGGCGCGATGCGCTTGAGCAGCGTTTCGACGCCGTTCTCCTCGTAGTAGCTGACGGCGGTGTCGTCGCCGTTGTGCACCGGAAGATGTTCGATCTCCACGCCGAAACCGCCCGTGCCGCGTTTGGAACGGCCTTCCTCGAAGAATCGCAGCAGACTGTCGATGTGCTTGGGATTCGGCTTGGCGAGCAGATGCGCGTAACTGATTCTCGGTGTCGTCATGGGGCATATCGTACCTGTAGATTCCAACGGCCACGGCGGTGCCGTTATACAAAGAATCGATAGCTGGTTTGCGTCCGAATGCTGGACATTGCGACTGATTTCCCGGGTTCCGTTCAGGGGGTACAAGGGTGACGTTATGACAGTTAACGAAATGCCGAATACGCCATAGCCCCATTGCCGTAGCCTATGGGTACCGCTATACTTGTGAACTTGTAAAGTCTCTTTACATATTGGTGGTGTGGCGAGTCTGTGAATGACCCCGGAAGGGGGCATCGTCATGGATGACCGGATCGCCGACATGTCCCCCCGCAACGAGGAGGGGAACGGAGACTCTCCAATAACAGTAAGGACAACGATGAAACCTCATGTAGGATCACGGATGATCGCAGCATCGGTCGCTTTGGGGACGGCGTTCGCGTTGATCGCGCCGTCTTCGGCGCTCGCGGGCGATGCGACGCCAGCGGCGGCGTCGACCGGAACGACATATTACGTGTCATCGACGCATGGCGATGACGGCAACGCCGGCACCGATAAGGGCTATCCCTGGAAGACGCTGGACAAGGTCAACGCCATCGCGACCGACCTTAAGCCGGGCGACTCCGTGCTGCTGGAGCGTGGCTCCACGTTCCAGGACCAGTATCTGCACATCAAGGACACGTCGGGAACCGCCGACGCGCCCATCACCATCGCCGATTACGGCGAAGCCTCCGCCGCCAAGCCGGTCATCGCGGCGAACGGCGTCAAGGGCAGCCAGTGGTACCAGAACTACCGTGCGCATGTCGGCAACCACCAGAACAAGGGCACCGTCTCCTCGACCATCCTGCTCAAGGACGTGTCGTACATCACGGTGAAGAACCTGGAGATCACCAATGACGACCCCGACGTCTACGACCCGATCGACACGTGGAAGTGGACCGACACGGCCGATTCGGATGGCACCAAGCTCGACCGCTCGGCCGACCGCATGGACCGCACCGGCGTGGCCGGCATCGCGGAGAACGGCACCACGATGAGCCATGTCACGCTTGAGGGCCTGAACATCCACGACGTGGACGGCAACATCTACAACAAGCACATGGCCAACGGCGGCATCTACTTCATGGCGCACTACGCCCGCGAGAACAAGAGCGCCGCGGACAAGACGTGGCTGCAGAACCACATCTCGCGCTTCGACCACATCACCATCAAGAACAACATCGTCAAGGACGTGGACCGCTGGGGCATCGCCGTGGGCTACACCGCGTACCTCAACTTCATCGACGCGACGTGGGGCGACGGCAGCATCGACGACGATCTGATCGCCAAGTACGGCCAGACCAACGTGACCATCGAGAACAACTACGTCAAGGGTGCGGGCGGCGACGCCATCACCCTCATGTACTGCGACCGTCCGGTCATCCAGTACAACGTGGGCGACAGCGTCTCGAAGCACATGAACAACATCGACTACCCGCATGACCGCGAGCACGGCGGCAGGTACGGCGGCTGGGTCGCGGCGGGCATCTGGCCCTGGCGCTGCAAGGACCCGATCTTCCAGTACAACGAGATGTACAACAACCTCAACTCCGAACACGGCAACGGCGACGGCCAGGCGTGGGACGCCGATTACGGCGACGGCACGCTGTACCAGTACAACTACTCGTACGGCAACTCGTTCGCCTCGCTGATGATCTGCAACCAGTACGCCATCAACACGACGTTCCGCTACAACATCTCGCAGAACGACCGCCGCGGCGTGTTCGACCTGCCGAGCAACGGTCCGGGCAACCACATCTACAACAACACCGTCTACATCGGTAAGGACAGCGCGGTGCTGACCGACCGATCCAACAGCCAGGCGAAGTTCGAGAACAACATCTTCATCAACGCGGCCGACACCAAGAAGACCGAGACGTGGAACCGCGGCAGCCAGCACGGCGGCCAGACGTACGACAACAACATGTACGTCAATTACGCGAACAGGCCCGCCTCCGATTCCCACGCCGTCGAGGTCGCCGATGTGGCGACCGTGCTGGCCAACGCCGGACACGCGCCGAGCGCGCCGAAGGCCAACGGTTCGGTCTATGGCCGTTCCGGCAGCGAGTTCGACGGATACAAGCCCGTTGACGGCTCCCCGGCCATCAATGCCGGCAAGGTCATCTCCGACATGAACGACTACGCGGTCACGAACGACTTCTTCGGCAACACCATCAAGGGAACCCCGGACCTGGGTGCCGTCGAAAGCAACGTGCTCTCCGTCTCCGGCAAGGTCAACGCGTACGAGACCGCCACGGTCGGCGGCTCCAAGGTCGTCTACGTGCCGTTCACCGCGAAGAACCCGACCACAGTCAAGCAGCTTCGCGCGGGCCTGACGGTCGGTGACGGATCAGTCGCCAACGTGTACCGCGGCGGCAACAAGCTGGCGGCCGACGCGGCAGTAAAGGCCGGCGACGTGCTGCGCTTCTACGCCGACGGCTCCACCTTCACCGCCGACTACACGGTCGTGCAGAAGAACGCCTGGAACTGGGTCGACGAGTTCAAGACCGACTCTCAGGGCCCGATCTGGACGTCGCAGCGTCAGGTGTCCGGCAAATGGCAGACGATTACCGATTTCGGTGCCGATGTGTACCCGCAGACGTACTACGACAAGTACTACGGCGTCGGTGTGGACTATCAGAACAAGAACCTTCCGACCGACCGCAGCGCCATCCACGGCCTGATCGCCGACAATCCGGGTGATTCCGCGGCGACGGCGATGGCCTGGACCGCGCCGAAGGCCGGTTCCGTGAAGGTCACGCTGGACGAGGTGACCGGAGCGAACGTCGAGCCGTACATCCGTCAGTCGAACAGCAACGGCAAGGATGTGGTCCTGAAGCTGCTGAAGAACGACGAGGTGATCTGCTCCGCGACGATGACCAATTCCTTCGCGACGGCGACCGGGTTCAACGAATGCCTGGCGTCCGCCAAGGGCACGGTCAAGGTCGCGGTCGGTGATGTGCTGCGCTTCTCGGTGGATGCCGCGGCCGGCACCTCCAAGTCGTCGATCCACATCAGCCCGGTCATCACCTACACGGATGCCGATGAGCCTGCGCCGACGCCTGGCCTGTCGGAGCAGTATGCTGCGGCGTATCCGGCTTCGGTTGCGGCGAAGGTGGGCGAGAAGGCCACCGCCGCGGTGTCGTTCACGAAGGACGGCGCCGCCGCGGGTGCCCCGGCGGGCACGACGTTCGCGGTCGCGGGTGACGGGTTCACGGTCGCCGCGGACGGTACGGTGTCGTTCACGCCGACGGACGCGCAGGCGGGCAAGACGGTGACGGCCACGGTGACGGTGACGTATTCGGACAAGTCGACGGATACGGCGACGGTGACGTTCAAGGTCGCCGCCAAGACCGAGCCCGAACCGACCGATCCGAAGGCCGACCTGCGCAAGGAGGTCGAATCCGCGTCGAAGCTTGACGAGAAGGACTACACCGCCGACTCGTGGAAGGTGTTCGCCGCGGCGCTCGATAACGCCAAGGCCGTGCTGGAGGACAAGGACGCCACCGAGGCGCAGATCTCCGGCGCGCTCACGACGCTGAAGTCCGCCACTGCCGCGCTGGTCAAGGCCGGCGACACCGGCAAGCCCGACGATGGCGACAAGCCTTCCGCGGGCAAGCCCAACGACAAGGGCAACGGTCTGTCCAAGACCGGCGCCAGCGTCGCCGTCATCGGCGTTGCCATGCTGCTGCTCGCAGCCGCCGGCTTCGTCACGGTGAACGTCGTTCGCCGCCGCCGGTAACGGCATGACGGGCACCCGCCCGTAACAAGCAATCAGGGGTCTCATGGTCAGCCATGAGACCCCTTTGCTATGCCTGTTAGCCGCTCTCTCGCTGTCGATTACCCTATATTCCCGCGAAAGTCCCATTTGCGGACGCCGGAATGGGACTTTCGACGGGTGGGAGAAATTGTTCAACACGCCGATTGTTGTATATGCAACTGTTGTATATGGTATGCATTATTATGTTATGTTGCCTGAATGTTCGGAATGCGATTTTCGCATCGACAGACATGGTATGGAGGGGTATGGAGCAACGTATTCTCAGCATTGAAATACGGGCGGTGAGTAAGGCCGTCGACCGTTATTTGGGCGAAAGCATGCCGCTCTCCGCCAAGGAGACCACCGGCGGCAACGCGCATATCATCATGTTCCTGGCGCGCAATCGGGATCGGGAGATCTATCAGCACACCATCGAGCAGAAATTCTGCATCACCCGTTCCACGGCATCACGCGTGCTGGCGCTGATGGAGAAGAAAGGGCTGATTGCCCGTGAATCCGTGGCGCACGACGCACGATGTAAGCGCATTGTGCTGACGGATAAAGCCGACGCCATCGTCGCCGATCTCAAAGCGAACGGGGAGCGTGTGGAGCGTCTTCTGGTCGACGGTTTCACGCAAGCGGAGCAAGATGCGCTGCATGACTACGTGGAGCGCATGCGTGCCAACATCGAGCGCGCACAACATGAATTTGAACATCAGACATCCTCCCAGACGCCGTCAACGGCGGCTCCCGAATACTCGGAAGCGGAGGTCATCAACACGAAGGAGGAGAACAAGTGAGCAGCACCGAAGAAGCGATTGCGCAAGCGCGCAAAGCCGTGGAACCGGACAAGCCGAAACATGTCCTGCGCACGCTGGGCAAGTCGATCCGCGAGTACAAGAAGGCCAGTCTGCTGGCCCCGGTGCTCGTGGCGGTCGAAGGCATCCTGGAAATCCTGATCCCGACGATCATGGCCTCGCTGATCGACGAGGGCATCACCGGCGGCAGCATGCCGTCCACCATCAAGTTCGGAGTGATCCTGCTGATCTGTGCGATGGTCTCACTGGGTGCCGGCTTCCTGTCCGGCAAGTTCGCGGCCATCGCGGGCGCGGGCTTCGCCAAGAACCTGCGCCAGGACCAGTTCAAGAAGGTTCAGGGCTTCAGCTTCACCAATATCGACCGGTTCTCCACCGGCTCGATCGTGACCCGACTGACCACCGACGTGACGAACCTGCAGAACGCCTACATGATGATTATCCGTCTGGGCGTGCGTGCCCCGATCATGGTGATTGTGGCCTGGATCTTCTCGTTCCGCATCTCCCCGTCTATCTCGCTGGTGTTCCTGGCCTGCATCCCGATCCTGGCGATCGGCCTGTGCGGTCTGGCCGTGCTCGTGCACCCCGTGTTCGAGCGCGTGTTCCACACTTACGACGCGCTCAACAACGTGGTCGACGAGAACCTGCAGGGCATCCGCGTGGTGAAATCCTACAACCGCGAATCCTTCGAGGTGGGCAAGTTCGGCCGCATCTCCCAGCGCATCTTCAAGGACTTCACCAAGGCCGAGCGCATCATGAGCTTCAACAGCCCGCTGATGATGGTGTGCGTCTACGCCTCGATGATCCTCATCGCATGGATGGGCGCGCAGCAGATCGTCGCCTCCGGCAACAACGCCGCCGTGGGCCTGACCACCGGCGACCTGACCGCACTGGTCACCTATGCCATGCAGATCCTCATGGCCATGATGATGCTGTCGATGATCTTCATCATGGTCATTATCTCCCAGGCCTCCGCCGAGCGTATCTGTCAGGTGCTGCAGGAGGAAAGCACCGTGACTGATCCGGCCAATCCGGTGACCGACATGGCCGACGGCTCCATCGAATTCGACCACGTCACCTTCCGCTACTCCGACAGCTCCGAAAAGCCCGTACTCGACGACATCAACCTGAAGATTCGCTCCGGCATGACCATCGGCATCGTCGGCGGCACCGGTTCCGCCAAGTCGAGCCTCGTGCAGCTCGTGCCGCGACTGTACGACGTGAGCTCCGGCTCGCTCAAGGTCGGCGGCGTGGACGTGCGCGATTACGATCTGGAAGCCCTGCGCGACCAGGTGGCCATGGTACTGCAGAAGAACGTGCTGTTCTCCGGCACCATCGCCGAGAATCTCAGGTGGGGCAACCCGAACGCCACCGACGAGGAGGTCCGCCACGCCGCGCAGCTTGCGCAGGCTGACGGATTCGTGCAGGAATTCCCCGACAAATACGACACCTACATCGAGCAGGGAGGCACCAACGTCTCCGGCGGCCAGCGCCAGCGCCTGTGCATCGCCCGCGCGCTGCTGAAGAAGCCGAAGATCCTCATCCTCGACGATTCGACCAGCGCCGTCGACACCAAGACCGACAAGCTGATCCGCAACGCGTTCCACAACGAGATCCCCGACACCACGAAGATCATCATCGCCCAGCGTGTCGCCTCCGTCGAGGAATCCGACATGATCCTCGTCATGGACAACGGCCGCATCATGGCGTCCGGCACGCACGACGAGCTGCTCGCCACCTGCGACGAATACCGGTCCATCTACGAATCCCAGACCAAGAACCAGGCCCGACCCGAGGAGCTGGTCGCCGCGGAGCCGGCCGGGGCGCAATCTGAGACCGAGACCAAGGAAGGAGAGACGCGATGAGCAACGACCAGAGCTTCGAGAACCGCAAACCCGGCATGGGCAAAGCCGAACCTGGCACCATCAAGCGCATCTTCAGCTACATCTTCCAATACAAGTGGCGCGTCGTCGCCATCGTGATCTGCATCCTGATCGGCGCCGCCGCGCAGGCCGGATCCGCGCTGTTCCTCCAGTCCCTCATCGACACGTACATCCTGCCGATGGTGGGGGAGACAAATCCCGACTGGGCGCCGCTGCTGCGCGCCATCTCGCTTATGGGCTGCCTGTACCTGGCCGGTATCGTGGCGTCCTGGGCCTGGCAGTGGCTGATCGTCACCGTCGAACAGGGCACGCTCAAGAAGATCCGCGACGACATGTTCGCCCACCAGCAGAAGTTGCCGATCCGCTACTTCGACAGCCATGAACACGGCGACATCATGAGCCACTACACCAACGACACCGATACGCTGCGTCAGGCGATCTCGCAGTCGTTCCCGCAGATGTTCTCCTCGATCATCTCCGCGCTGGCGGCGCTGCTGTCCATGCTGTGGCTCTCGATCCCGTTCACCGCGTTCGTGATCGTGTTCACCGTGCTGCTCTACTTCATCGTGCGCAAGATCGTGAGCCGTTCCGGCCGCTACTTCGTCAAGCAGCAGATGTGGATCGGCGACGTGAACGCCTTCGTGGAGGAGTCCGTCAACGGCCAGAAGGTCATCAAGGTCTTCAACCACGAGGACGCCACGCAGAAGACCTTCGACGAGAAGAACGAGGAGCTGTTCGAGGCATCCGCCGAAGCGAACACCTGGGGCAACGTCACCATGCCGGTGGTCGGCAACATGGGATACCTGCTCTACATCCTGCTCGCCATCATCGGCGCAGCCGTTTCGTTGTCCGGCGTCAATGATCTCGGCCTGACCGGCGTCAAGCCGCTCACCCTCGGCACCCTCGTCTCGCTGCTCACCCTCTCCCGTTCGTTCATCAACCCGATCGGCCAGGTCTCCCAGCAGCTGACCATGGTGATGATGGCGCTCGCCGGCGCCTCCCGAATCTTCAAGCTGATGGACGAGCCCGTGGAGTCCGACAACGGCACCGTCACGCTCGTCAACGTCGAGCTCGGCGAGGGCGGCCGTACCATGCGGGAGGTCGACCACGAGACCGGCCACTGGGCGTGGAAGCGCGAGGAAGGCGACGACGGCACGAGGTCGCTCAAGGCCGCCGAGAAACTGCACGGATCCGCGCGCGAAGTGGCCGTCAAGGCCAAGGAGCAGGCGATTACCTCGCCGGACGGCCGCTACACGTTGCTGCGCGGCGATGTGCGCTTCACCGACGTGACCTTCGGCTACAATCCCGACAAGCCGGTGTTGCACGACATCACCTGGTTCGCCAAGCCCGGTCAGAAGATCGCGCTCGTCGGTGCCACCGGTGCCGGCAAGACCACGATCTTTAACCTCCTGACAGGCGTTTACAAGCCGGATACAGGAACGATCCTCTTAGACGGCCAGAACCTTACAGGAAAGTCCACTACCGACATCAACAAAGCCGGTATCGCCCGTACGTTCCAGAACATCCGTCTTTTTAAGGACCTCTCCGTTCTCGACAACGTAAAGGCCGGACTCCACAACCACCACACCTACTCCACTCTTGAGGGAATTCTCCGCCTTCCGCGGTATTACA
>OOBT01001217.1_pt1 | contig 13987 bp, 7 predicted proteins | sample 1671551 | NCBI WGS metagenome assembly OOBT01 (sample SAMN06348168, study PRJEB24527) | human gut metagenome | reverse complement strand
AAAATAAAGGCAGGCGAAGTGACGGAAATCGATGCACTGACTTCCCCGTTCCTCAACAAACTGGCAAAAGAGGAACTGGAGAAGAGCGATTTGAAGGGTAAACCGGGCATTGAAGTGCGCGCACTCCCCTTCTATGCAGGAAACAAATTCTATATGTTCTATTATAAGGTATACAGCGACGTGCGTATGGTTGCCGCTCCTCCCTCCTCGGTAGGTAAGTTTGGCGGTGAGACCGACAACTGGATGTGGCCGCGCCACACGGGCGACTTCTCCATGTTCCGTATCTATGCCGATGCCAACGGAGAGCCGGCTGAATACAGTGAAAGCAATGTACCCCTGAAAACCCCGAAGTTCCTGCCCATCTCCATCAAAGGTCTGAACGAAGGTGACTACGCCATGATTATGGGCTTCCCCGGCAGCACAGAACGTTACCTCACCCAGAGCGAAGTGAAGCAACGCATGAACGCCGTGAATCAGGCAATGATTGATATGCGCGGCGTACGCCTCGAAGTGCTGCGCAAGTATATGGATGCCAGTGACAAGACCCGCATCCAGTATGCCAGCAAGTTTGCCGGAAGCAGTAACTACTGGAAGAACTCCATTGGTATGAACAAGGCAATCATCGACAATGACGTGTTGGGCGCCAAAGCCGAAATCGAAAAAAAGTATGCCGCCTTTGCCCAAGGAAAACCCGAATACGAGGGTGTGGTAGAGAAAATTGATGCCATCATCGAGAAAAGCACCCCCACGCTGCGCCAGCTCTACTATACCAACGAAGCATTGCGCGGTGCTATCGAATTCGGCAGTACCTACCTTATTATGGATAACATAAAGAAAGCGCTCGAAGAGAAGAACGACTCATTGCTGCAAGCTTCGAAGAAGCAGTTGGAAAATGCATACGATGGTATCCACAATAAAGACTACGACCACGAAGTGGACCGCGCCGTAGCCAAAGCCATCCTGCCCGCCCTTGCCAAGGCACTGAACGCCGACGAGCTGCCCTCCTTCTACCAAACCATCAACGGAGAGTTCAAGGGCGACTACAACGCATACGTAGACAACATTTACGACAACTCCATCCTCTCCAACCGCAAGAACCTGGATAAATTCCTGGCAAAGCCCACCGTGAAAGCCATCGAGAAAGACCCTGCTACGGCTTACTCGCGCTCCAAGAACGAAAAGCTGCAGGAACTCGGAAAGCAATACATGGAACTGGAAAGCGGAATGGAACTGCTCCACAAGGCCTACATCCGTGGCTTGGGTGAAATGAAACAGCCCGTCCCCTCCTATCCGGATGCCAACTTCACCATGCGTCTGACCTATGGTAATGTAAAATCATACAGCCCACGCGATGCCGTACACTACGACTACTATACCACTACCGACGGTATCCTTGAAAAAGAGAATCCCGAAGACCGTGAATTCGTGGTACCCGCCAAGCTGAAAGAACTGATTCAAAAGAAAGACTTCGGACGCTACGCCATGGCAGACGGCACCATGCCGGTTTGCTTCCTCACGACGAACGACATCACCGGCGGCAACTCGGGCAGCCCCGTCATCAATGGCGAAGGACAGCTCATCGGTACTGCTTTCGACGGCAACTGGGAATCTCTGAGCGGTGACATCAACTTCAACAATGACCTGCAGCGTTGCATTGCACTGGATATACGCTACGTGCTCTTCATCCTCGACAAACTGGGCAATTGCAGTCATCTGATAAAAGAAATGAACATTATAGAATAAATTAAAGCCTCTGAGAGATTACCTCCCATACTGAATGGCATTCAGTCGTATAGTGAATGCCATTCAGTCGTATACTTAACCCTATTCAGTCGTATACTGAATAGCCCCCCTCTCAGATGCTCTTCTAACGCACATCACCATGAAAAGGATCCTATTATCATTATTCATTACATCTTCTGTCCTTGCCGCACACGCCGACGAAGGTATGTGGATGCTCACCGACCTGCAAAAGCAGAACGAAGTAGCCATGACGGAACTCGGACTGCTCATCCCCGCCAACCAAATCTACAATCCCGACGGCATTGCTCTGAAGGATGCCGTGGTGCATTTCGGCGGTGGCTGTACCGGCGAAGTCATCTCTGCCGAAGGCCTGGTACTGACCAACCACCACTGCGGCTATGGCGCCATACAGCAACACAGCTCGGTGGAACACGACTACCTGACCGACGGTTTCTGGGCTATGTCCCGCGAAGAGGAGCTTCCCTGCAAGGGACTCACCGTCACCTACATCGACCGGATACTGGACGTGACAGACTACGTAAACGAACAACTGAAAACCGACGACGACCCGAACGGCACCAATTATCTGTCTCCCAAATACCTGAAGACAGTAGCCGACCGCTTCGCCAAGTCCGAAGGCATCGCCCTGACACCCGGCCGCAAGCTGGAACTGAAAGCCTTCTACGGTGGAAACAGATACTATCTGTTCGTAAAGACCACCTATAGCGACATCCGCATGGTAGGCGCTCCCCCCTCCTCCATCGGCAAGTTCGGCGCAGACACCGACAACTGGATGTGGCCCCGCCACACGGGAGATTTCTCCATCTTCCGCATCTATGCCGACAAAGACGGGAAACCCGCCGCTTACAGCAAAGACAACGTTCCCCTAAAAGTGAAGAAACATCTCACCATCAGCCTTGACGGCTATCGCAAGGGCGACTTTACCTTCGTCATGGGATTCCCCGGACGCAACTGGCGCTACATGATTTCCGACGAGGTGGAAGAGCGTATGCAAACCACCAACTTCATGCGCCACCACGTGCGCGATGTCCGCCAGAAAGCTCTGATGAAACAAATGTTGCAAGACGATGCCGTACGCATCCACTATGCCAGCAAGTATGCATCTTCTGCCAACTACTGGAAAAATGCCATCGGTATGAACGAAGGTCTCGTCCGTCTGAAAGTATTGGACACTAAACGTGCACAGCAAGAGGCACTCCTGGCACGCGGACGCTCGCTGAACGACAATAGCTATCAGCAAGCATTCGACCAGATACGCGCCATCGTAAAGCAACGCCGTCCAACCCTCTACCACCAGCAAGCCATTCAGGAAGCGCTGGTGACGGGACTCGATTTCATGCGTATCCCCAGCACCGCAGGACTGGTATCTGCCTTGAAGAACAAGGACAAGGAACAGATTGCAACAGCTAAAGACAGTCTTCAGAAGGCAGCCGACCGCTACTTCGCCTCTGTCCCCTTCCCCGAAGTGGAACGTATTGTTGGCAAGGAAATGCTGAAAACCTACATGAAGTATATCCCTGCCGAACAACGCATCGGTATTTTCCAAATCATAGACAAGCGTTTCAAGGGCAACAGCGACGCTTTCATCGACGCCTGCTTTGAACATTCCATCTTCGGCAACAAGGAGAACTTTGCCAAGTTCATCCGCAAGCCCAGCCTCTACAAGATTAATACAGACTGGATGGTCTTGCTGAAATATTCCATCACGGACGGCCTGCTTCAGACCTCCATTGCCATGATGGATGCCAATAAAAACTACAATGCCGCCCACAAGGTATGGGTAAAGGGCATGATGGACATGAAACTTGCCAATGGTCAGCCCATCTATCCGGATGCCAACTCCACCTTGCGCCTGACCTACGGTCAAGTGCTCCCCTACGCTCCGGCAGACGGTGTGAAATATGATTACTACACCACTCTGAAAGGAGCCATGGAGAAGGAAGACCCCGACAATTGGGAGTTTGTAGTCCCCGCCAAACTGAAACAGCTGTACCAGGCAAAGGATTTCGGACGTTATGCCATGCCGAACGGCGAAATGCCCATCTGCTTCATTGTCAACACAGACAATACCGGCGGAAACTCCGGCAGCCCAGTGTTCAATGCCAAAGGAGAACTGATAGGTACCGGCTTTGACCGCAATTACGAAGGTCTGACTGGCGACATTGCCTTCCGTCCGTCCTCCCAACGAGCAGCATGTGTAGACATCCGCTACACCTTGTTCATCATCGACAAATACGCGGGAGCTTCGCATCTCATTGAAGAGATGACGATTAAATAATGATTTAGCGAACAAATCCTCCTCCTATTTTGTTATCATTACAAATAAATAAAAACAGAAAGGAAAAAATTATGGAAAAGTTTGAAGAATTGATACAATCAGAAAAGCCCGTTTTAGTTGATTTCTTTGCAACCTGGTGTGGCCCGTGCAAGGCCATGCATCCGGTACTGGAGGAACTCAAAAACGAAATAGGAGATGCTGCCCGTATCGCCAAAATAGATGTAGACCAGCACGAAGAGCTTGCTGCCCGCTACCGCATACAAGCAGTACCGACATTTATCGTATTTAAGAAAGGTGAAGCCGTATGGCGCCATTCGGGTGTCATCAGCGGTAAGGATTTGAAAGCCGTTATAGAACAAAACTCTTAACAAGAAGAAATGAAGAAGATTATAGCAATGGTTGCCCTCGTGTTTTCTTGCATGCTGGCCTATGCTCAAACAAACGGAGAAGTTATCGTCATGAACAAAGCCATGTTCATCAAGGATGTGTTCGACTATGAGAAATCCCAGGACTGGAAATACAAGGGAAACAAGCCTGCCATCATAGACTTATATGCCGACTGGTGCGGACCTTGCCGCATGGTGGCTCCCATTATGAAGGAACTGGCCAAAGAGTATGCCGATAAAATCGTTGTCTACAAAGTCAATGTGGATAAGGAAAAGGAACTGGCAGCGTTGTTCAATGCAACAAGCATCCCTCTTTTTGTATTCATCCCTATGAATGGAGAGCCTCAGCTCTTCCGCGGAGCAGCCGATAAGGCTACCTACAAAAAGGCGATTGACGACTTTTTACTGAAAACAGAATAGTTCATAATAGAAAGAAAAAACTCCTGACTACCTTTACAAAAAGGCAAGTCAGGAGTTTTTGTATCCTATTCACTCAAAACACGATAGGCATCTCTTTCCATTCTCCTCCGTGTAGTTCCATCACCGATTCATATCCAGCTTTCCTCAAGGCACGCAAAGCTTCGGGACGTCCGTTGTTTATCCGTTCCGGATAGTGTGAATCACTGTTCACCTGCACACGTACACCCAAATCATGCAGGTAGGAGAAATACCGCTCATTGGGATAGAAAGTGCCCAAGTCATGATAGGCTTTGGTATTGACCTCTACCTGATAGCCGCGACGGGCAATATCTGCGAAATACGCCCTAACCAGCTCATCATACCAAGGCTCGTCCAGCAATCCCGGGCGATAGCATGCTGCATTGTAGTGCATCTTATCGGCATGGCCCACAATATCAAAACCACCCAGCTCAAGCATCCTCGTCAACCTACCATAATAGAGACGGACCACATGCTCCAAGTCACCGCAGAAATGTCCGTCTACAATGGTCTTAAAGGTATCCGCAGGTACATCTACATCCACCACTTCCCCTTTGTCATTGTAGAGAAGATGTACAGAACCAATACGGTAGTCCAACGGCAACTCCCTGAAACGGGCGATGGACGGATTACTCGCTTCATTCAGATAATCAATCTCCAGACCGATATACAGTTCGATACGTCCGGCATACTTCTCCTTCAGACGATGGAATTCAGATAGATAGCCGTCCATGATATCCCACTCCATAGTCCATGCCGTAGAAAAAGGCAATGGAGCATGCGATGAAAAGCCATAAGATGTAAAACCTTCACTCAATGCAAAACGCACAAAGTCCTCCATGCCGGCACGTCCGTCACAAAAAAGGCTATGGCTATGATAGTTCGTCAGATTTCCCACTTTCCTAATTCTATAATTTCAATTCTTAATTTTTAATTCCGGACTTCAGTTCGATTCTATCTCGCTCAACTCCAGCCAGCGCAATGTCTTTTCGTCAATCAAGTCCGACAGTTCCGGCAAACGCTTCGACTTCTCCGTCAGTTCGTCCACAGACAAGGTGCCGCTGCACAGAGCTTCTTCAATCACTTTCTTTTCAGTTTCCAGATCGGCTATCTCCTGTTCCAATTGCTCAAACTCGCGCTTTTCCTTGAAAGACATACGACGCTTATCGTTCAGACGCACCTTCGCCGTCTTATCCTCCTGAGCCTTGGTAACTTCCTTCTCTTTCTCCTTCTCCTGATGAGCTTTCGCATCTTTCCAGTCGCGGTATTGTGTATAGTTGCCAGGGAAGTCCCGGATGTCTCCTTGTCCGTTGAACACCAACAGATGGTCTACCACTTTGTCCATGAAATAGCGGTCGTGGCTCACCACCATCACACACCCTTTGAAGTTCTGCAAATACTCCTCCAGCACATTCAGTGTCACAATATCAAGGTCATTGGTCGGCTCATCCAGCACCAGAAAGTTGGGATTGCGCATCAGGACCGTACACAGATAGAGGCGGCGGCGTTCTCCCCCACTCAGCTTGTAGACATAGCTGTGCTGTGTCTCGGGAGTAAACAGGAAATGTTGCAGGAATTGCGATGCCGTCAGCTTCTTGCCGTTGCCCAGTTCTATGACTTCGGCAATGTCCTGCACTACATCAATCACTTTCATCTGCTCGTCAAACTGCAAGCCGTCCTGCGAGTAGTAACCGAAGCGGACCGTCTCGCCAATGTCCAGCGTACCGCTGTCTGCCTGCTCCAACCCCATCAGTATCTTGATGAAGGTCGACTTGCCCGTACCGTTATTCCCTACGATACCCATCTTTTCGTAACGGGAGAAGATGTAGGAGAAATCATCCAGAATCTTCAAGTCACCAAAGGATTTGTACAGATGGTCTGCCTCGAATATCTTACTGCCTATATAAGAAGCCTTAACGTCCAGCTTTACATTGTCGTTGTTGAAACGCTGCTTAGCCACCTTCTCCAACTCGTAAAAGGCATCCTCCCGATAGCGTGCCTTGTGCCCGCGGGCTTGCGGCATGCGGCGCATCCATTCCAGCTCTGTGCGGTAGAGGTTATTGGCACGTTCTATCTCCACAGTCTTGGCCTCGATACGCTCTTGGCGCTTCTCCAGATAATAACTGTAATTGCCTTTATACTGATAAATCTGCCGGTTGTCTATCTCTACGATTTCGGAGCATACCCGGTCGAGGAAATAACGGTCGTGCGTCACCATCAGCAAGCTGAGGTTATTCCGGCGGAGATATTCCTCCAGCCACTCCGTCATATCGAGGTCGAGGTGGTTGGTAGGCTCGTCCAGTATCAGCAAATCGGGTTCAGTGATAAGGGTATTGGCAAGTGCCACACGCTTCAACTGCCCGCCGGACAGATGTTTTACGTGCTGACTGAAATCACGTATTTTAAGTTGAGACAGAATCTGTTTCGCCTTCTGCTCGTACTCCCAAGCTTTTTCATGGTCCATACGCACCAGAATTTCGTCCAAGCCGGGATGCCCCTCCGTTTCCATGCAACGTTCATACTCCTTGATTAGCTCGACGGTACTGTTGCCATGATGGAAGCACGCTTCGAGCACGGTCAGCTCTTCGGGATATTGCGGGTCTTGTTCCAGATAACCCACACGCAAATCACGACGGAAGGAAATGGTGCCATTGTCATACCCTTCCTTGCCGGAAAGGATATTGAGCAATGTCGTCTTGCCACTGCCGTTCTTGGCTATCAACCCGACACGCTGTCCCTCGGACAAGCCCAAAGAAATATTTTCGAATAGTACCAAGTCACCGAACGACTTGGTCAAGTTTTCCACCTGAAGAATTGAATTTACTGCTGCCAATGCTTTAATAGTTGAAAAATGAAAATTGAAAGTTGAAAATCACAGTACCGAGATGACCGGACCTTAGAACAAGGAGCTGTATATCTCCGGCAGATTCACTTTACCTCCTGCCTTTACTTTGCTCCAAACCAGCTTCATGGGGTCTATCCATTCACCGGTAGACGTGTTCAGCAATATGGGCGCTTCCCGGTTTCCGTCCACCAAGGTACGCCATTCCATACCGTCCACTTCATTGGCGAAAATAACACAAAGCGCGATGCCAAAAGCCAGCCATGCATCCTTCTTCTTAGGACCGATGTTGCTTTCTTCCATCATCTGCTGCATCTTGGCAATGTCTTCCTCGGCTCCCTGGAAATCCTTCTTCAACGATTCCTTTATAGTAGTATCCACCCACTCGTATGCTTCATTAATCTGGTAGATTTCCGAAAGGCGCACCGGAATTATCTCCGCTGGATACTTCACTCCATCCTTCCGCGTTTCCAGCGAAGCGATAATCTTCTCCGCTTCTGCAACCGGCTCTCCTTTCTTCACCGTAAACGAGCATTCAAAGGCAATTTCATCCACGCCCGTTATCCATAAATGGGAAGTATAGTACGCACCTTCTTCCTCGAACATCTCCTTACTATATGCACATTCCATCCGGCCTATCCTAACCGGAATGGCAGAGGAGTTTTCCCGTAACTCTTGCTTCACGGAGTCCTTGCCATATGTAGCATTCCCTTTGAAAGCCGAAATGCGAAAATTACCGGTCCACTCATTGGGGTTATAAAAAAGGAAAGAGCCTTCCCCGTCCTCGAATTCATTCCAGTCTACCGGATAAGTCATGGAGAACCATGCCCCCGGAGAGATAAATTTCTTGCTTTGTTCCATATATAGACTAATCTTTGCAAAGACAGTTCCTACCATCTCAGCTATTTCTCGCAAAGATAGTACAAACCGAATGCAAAATAAAATGAACTTGTCCATTTTTTATGCTGAGGTGCAGCCTATCTTCGGTTTTAGGGCAAAAGTAACATATTACCGCCGTTGATATGCAAACAAACGAAACAAAAAAAACAGCCGATTCTCACGAACCGGCTGTTCCAATCATCATCTATGAATGAAGACCATTAGAGCCTTCAATATCTTAACTATATCTTAAAATCCACATTTTGGGCGTAAAGATAATGAATTTGTATCACAAAATAAAATGCAATGAAAAATTAGTTTTGGGCACTGTCCCACCATACGGGTAAAGTCCATACGTCCTCGGCAGCATTCCAAAGTGCAATTGAAGTATCAGCTCCCGGAACAGTGGCACCGATAGCTTGCAGATTGGCCGTATTATAATTGAGTTCATGACTGCATTGCTGCCAACGACGGAACTGTTTACCTTGCGGAATATTCTTTTGGGCAGTAGCATCAACGCCATAGCGTGCAGGAATACCCCAGCCTAAGAAAAGCTCCGGATTAAAATCGTAGCGACGCATATCGTTCCAAATTTCCATGGAAAAATGCAATGCCAAACGCTTTTGAGTAAGAATCTTGCCCAAAGTAATATTCTCTTCAGTGCCGATACCATTGTTCAAATAGTTGTCAATATCGGTTTGCGTCATAGGAGAGAACGAGGGGCATGCTTCCAAATTGGCATCTTCACGGCACCACACTTTCAACTTATCGTTCATACCGTCGATACTGGCTGCAATACCTTTCTTATAAGCATTAAAAGCCGCTCCTTTATTACCTTGGTTAAAGAGTACTTCAGCACGTATGAAACAAGCTTCGGCATAGGTTCCAATATAGGTGGGAGAAGACACGCGAGTATAGAAAGTTCCCGATTCGCGAGAGGCATCAGTGCCATCGCGACGATAAAGTAAATCAGGACGTCCTTGATAAGCTTTGCACTGACTGGTACACTCTACATAAATAGTGTCCCCCTTACGGGTAGAAGATTCACTGTCAATCCACCAACCTTTGGCTGCCGAGAAGTTCGAGCGCAACGGTCCGCCGGTAAGGCTGGGACTATCATTGCCAATCATGTCTACACCCATAGAACGACGCCAACCGTTTTTGAACTTCACCTCTGCGGGTGAATTACTTGATTGCTTCGAATATGCCCAAGGTAAAATCTTATCGGCACGCGGATCTTCTATTCCACTTCCGGCAAAATTTGTCAGATTATCGTAAAGCATCTTGGTAGGCATATAGCCGGCATTCATGCCACATACAGAAAAGAGCGGTGAATAATCAACCGGTTCGTCCCATCCCAATACATCATGCGAATTATTGGCATCAATATGATTGAATACGGTATTGTCGGCATTGCTTTGCTGAGCCTTGTCAAGACAAGCCAAGATTTCTGCGGCATCGTATTTCCCTTCAAGATAACTGCCTTCACCCTTTTTAATAAGCTTGTTAATGTAACGTGCTTTAAGTAAATATGCCAATTTAAGCCACTTGTCTACACTACCACCATTCCAAATATCGCCTACAGCCAACGAAGCTGTCGCAGACCCTTGCTCTTTTTGGAACATCTCGATAGCGGTGTCAAGATCGGCCAAACAGCCCAAATAGATTGTTTTTCCGTCATTATAGGTAGGAGTAACACCGGCTTCAGCCTCACTCGACTTGTAAGGCATTTCTCCATAAAGGTCTGTCATAAGCATAAAACCATAGGCACGAATTACGCGAGCTGCACCCACATAATGCCAAGCCTCGGCTGCCGTAGCCTTGTCAATCAAAAATGGAATATTTACAGCAGCTCCACAGAACCACCATTGGTAGGGAGTGGTAACGGCACCGGTCTGAGGACTCCAATAAGACATATTCCAATAAGTGCCGCCGTCATAATAGCGTGTCCAATCGCCCATAGACATACTGGAACGCCAAGCAGCAAACTGAGTGGCACTGTTGGTATAAAATTCAATATGTGCCAATCGTGAATCATAGGTCGCATTTCCGGCTGTGGGATTTTCGGGATCGACATTTACATCGAGCCAGTCACTACACCCCGAGAACAAAGTCATAAGGGCACCCACACTACATAATATCATAGATTTGAATAATTTCATATTGCTTCTGTTTTTTAAGAGTTAGAAAGTAAGATTCAAGCCAAACGACATGGTAGAAGTGGCAGGTACACCGCAGTAGTCAAATCCTACTGATGATGAGCCACCTACACCCGCACCGGCGGCAGCCACTTCAGGATCACCGTCGTAATTGGTGATGAGCAATAGATTGGTAGCAGCTACCGATACCGAAGCACGCTTTACAAATCCAATCTTGGAAAGCCACGTTTTAGGAAACTCATAGCTCAATGAAACAGAACGCAAACGCAAAGAGTTGACATCGGTAATATAGTTGGCTGACTCCTTAGAATAATAGTTCTGATAGTAATCCTTAATGATGTTGTAGCCACTCATTTGTACTCCATTAAAAGTATAGGTTTTATCGGCTTCCCAAGTATTGGTCACTGGGTCACCATTGGCATTGACACCCGTTACAGTGAGAGAACGATTGCGTACATCGGCAGAGAACTGGCTCACACCGCTGTTATCCATAGCATATTGAGTACCGTTGACCACATCGCCACCTACACGGAATTCCCATAGCATATTGAAAGTAAAATTCTTCCAAGTAAGGGTGTTGTTCAATCCACCGGTAAACGATGACTCACGATTACCTACTGCTACAAGGGTTTTGTCATAAGTAGGCATACCGTTTTTGTCGAGTATCACCTCACCGGCGTCATTACGTTTCCATTTGGTACCGGCAATACCCATAAAATCTCCACCGCTGAACGAGGCTGCCTGCATACCGGCATATTGCACATCGGTAACATACATCACGCCCATACCTTCGGGAAGCCCGTCCAAAGTACCACGATTACCTGCCATGTTCAAGCCAATGTCCCATGTCCAGTCCTTAGTCTGTATGGGAGTTCCCGAAATAGAGAGTTCCATACCTTTGTTATACACATTGCCCGCATTGATACTCCAAAAGATGTAACCGGTAGATTGCGGACCGCGAGGAGCAAGAATCTGATTATATGAATCGTTGGTATAGTAAGCATAGTCTATGTGCAGGCGGTTTTTGAAGAAACTCAATTCCACGCCTATTTCGGTAGACTTGGTCATTTCCGGTTTCAGTTTGTCATTACCGCGTGTCCAAGTATTTCCCACACCTACCGTACCGTCAAGATAGGTACCCGTAGGCCATAAGGCAGTTTCCAATTCGTACACACCGGTATCTTTACCTACCTTGGCCCACGATGCACGCAATTTACCAAAGTTGAGCACACTGTCATCCAGCCAACCGAGTCGCTGCAAGGCTTCAGTAAATACGAATGAACCGCTTACCGAAGGATAGAAATACGAACGGTTTTCAAGAGGAAGAGTAGAAGTCCAGTCATTACGACCGCTCACAGTGAGATAGAGCATATTTTTCCATGATGCACGGAATTCTCCAAAAGCTCCTACCAAACGTTTCTTAGTAGCTGCATGTGTGAATTGCTTATTGTCTTTACTGGCATTGGCGTATGAGAAGAAATCAGGAACGGAAAAGTTCCAAGCCATCATCGAGCTACGGTCTGTCTTGGTTTCGTCCATTGTGGCACCCAACAAAAGATTCAAATCGAAATCACCGAACTTATGGCTCATGTTCGACATAAAGTCATGGCTCATATAGCGGAACTGCTGGGTGTTGTCACTCATCATACCTTTTTGCCACACTTGTTTAAGCACGCCATTGGCAGCCAAACGGTTGGAAGCGGTTTGGGTATAACGGTCAATACCTATTTTATAAGAAACAAACCACCATTTGGCAATATCGGCTTTTATACTGAGCATCCCATTGAAACGGTCGATGTCGTCATACATGTGGTTACGATTGACAATCCAATAGGGGTTGTCGCGTTCGTCCCATGGATCAAGACGATCGCCAAACAAACGATAACGGGTACCATCCTCGTTCTGATAGTGGGTCATTCGGTCGAAAGGAGACCAGTTGTACACACCATAAAGAGCACCATTACCACTCGAATTATAAAGTCCGGCACCCGTCAAAGTACGGTCCGTATGAGCATCGCTATATGCGGCACTGGCGTTAAAGGTAAAAATCCCCACCTTCTGCTCACCATTGAAACGGAAAGCATATTTCTTGTATCCGGTCTCGGGCACAACACCTACCTGATCATAGTAAGACCCTGAAAGATAGAATTTACTATTCTTGGTACCCCCGGCTACGCTGGCACTTTCATCGAAAATGTTTCCGCCTTGAAAGAAATCACCTATGTTATCATAAGTAGCTGCGTTCGACTTCTCTCCCCACGAAGTATAAGCAAAGTCATTAAACACAGTACCAGTATAGTTCTTCTTTGAATCATATTGGTCTTCCATATATCCACGGGCATATTGGCGTTGCGTTTGCGGCAGGCTCTTTACCCATGAAGCAGTAAACTTAGAATTGATATTCACTTCAACCACGCCCTCTTTACCTTTCTTGGTAGTGATAAGAATAACTCCGTTGGCTGCACGTGAACCGTATAAAGCGGCAGCTGCAGGGCCTTTGAGCACCGACATACTTTCTATATCTTCGGGGTTTATATCCATCAAACGATTGGAAGTAGTAGAGGCAGAACGCATAGAACCATCGAAAGCCGAATTGCCCACCACTGATGAAGAGTTATCAAAAATAACACCATCCACCACAAAGAGCGGCTGATTGTCTTTGCCTTCAGCACCCGACGTTCCTCCACGCAATATAATCTGAGCGCCCGCACCAGCGGCACCGGATGACTGAGTAACATTCACACCGGCCACTTTCCCCGAAAGGGATGAAATAGGATTGGCAGTTTTCATCTTCATCAATTCATCCGACTTCACATCCTCCATTGAATATCCCAAAGCCTTGCGCTCTTTCTTGATACCCATTGCCGTCACAACCACTTCGTCCAGCGCTTGCGAGTCATCTTGCAAACTCACAGTATAAGTAGTGGCGTTCGTCACCTTCAATGTCACTGTTTTGTAGCCAATGAAAGATACCTCCAATGTGCTACCCACCGGCGCCTCTACAGAAAAATTTCCATCAATATCCGTCACAGCGCCGGTACCAGAACCTTTTACTAACACGCTGGCGCCGATGATGGGTTCGCCTGCCGCATCTAAAACTTTACCTGTGATTTTCTTGGCTTGCTGAGTACTTTGGGAACTTAGCACACTTTCAACAGCTGCATTAGCAGCAAAAGGTGCAGACACCCCAAACAATGCAAGCAACACTAATGATAAGCAATAATTTCTTTTCATAAGCTCT
>OOBT01001200.1_pt1 | contig 14095 bp, 6 predicted proteins | sample 1671551 | NCBI WGS metagenome assembly OOBT01 (sample SAMN06348168, study PRJEB24527) | human gut metagenome | reverse complement strand
GACTGGCCATCGTGAAGAACGCCGTGTTGTTCCATGGCGGAACCATCTTCGCCAAGAACATGCCGAAGGGAGGACTGGAATTTGTCTTTACGCTGAAGAAAGATATATAAGGATAAAGCACTCCAAGCAAGACATTCTTGTATTTATTAAAGACTAAAGCTACTACAATTTTCCCTAATGCCAGTACTGACAAGGAAGTACTGGAGTACTCCCCTGAAAGTACTGCAGTACTCCTTTGACAGTACTGGAGTACTTCCTTGGCAGTACTGAAAATTTGACTTTCTTGATCTAACCATGCTATTTTTTAATTAATAAACTGAGTTTGCTAAGACTTTAAAGAGACTCTATTATTTTATCTGCCATTAAAAAGAATATAAATGAGGGGCTCAAATTACAGCCAGATTTCAATTTACACTATTTTCGATTACCTTTGTAACATTGAAAACAATCAAAATAGTATAATTATCAAAAGGTATGGAAGTGTGAATCGCTTCTTTTTTAGTATCTTCGAAGTATTGGGAACAACGCTCAGACCATATTCCATCCATTTCGCCGGTTGTGAATTGCTTCCTTTTTAGTATCTTTGAAGTATTGGGAACAACCAGGTCGTAGAATCGTTGTGCTATCTCGCGTTGTGAATTGCTTCCTTTTTAGTATCTTTGAAGTATTGGGAACAACTTGTTACCGGAACAACGGATGAACCTCGCTGTTGTGAATTGCTTCCTTTTTAGTATCTTTGAAGTATTGGGAACAACACGAAAGCCGGGAGAAATTCATCGCCATGGTTGTGAATTGCTTCCTTTTTAGTATCTTTGAAGTATTGGGAACAACAGAATCCGTACTATCAATTGTAAATCAATAGTTTATAAAGAGATTCAGAAATCCTAAATGAGGTTGTTTTCAATAGAAAATCCCGCCATACAAGCGGGATTTTTCTTTCATAATAAAATCACAACTGAATATTAATTCTTATTCCTAAAAACAATTTTCCCTTCAAGATTAATTTTAAAATCTACGCTTTCAAGAAGATAGTTCAATTGTCTAATACTCTGTCGTATCTTTTCAGGAAGACCATTATCAAATGATTTTAAATTAATGGCTTTACCTCTACCCGTTTCTTTAAAGGAGCTAGAACAGAGATGTTTCTTTAAATTAATAATATTATCACCTTCAAATCTTTCAATAATATATAGTCTTTCAGATAACAATTTAATGTTTAATGGTTTTCTCAAAAGATTATCATAGTCACTTTGATCTTTGTAAAGAATTACTTGCATTCCAGGACGCAAAATAGCATCCAAGTAATATTCATCATCTAGAATTTCCGGTATTTCATAACCTTTTTTCCTGCTTTTACTAATATCGAATAACTTTACAATCCCATATCTCATCTTCTTATTGACATTGTGATATCTACACATTGCATATAAATCACCTACTTTCACATGAAAAGTCTGTTTATAACCTTTTTTAGACAAATAGGTTTGTTTCCTAATATGCAAAGGATTCTTTACATCATAGGTATAGCATCTTATATGCCTGATTTGATTATTACAATTTGGCATATAAAATCCTTCATTGCAAACATCTTTAAAATCTTTTCCTTCACATTGTTTCTTTATTATATTGAACAAGTGTTCATCTACTATAACTTTATGCAACTCGTTTAAGTCTTTGAAATCAGAAAGTTTTCTACGAATGACATACGAAATATCGTTGTATGATGTTTCGTAACTTGCATCTTCTTCCTGTTCCTTTTTCTTTTCAGTTTCCCTTTTTGATTGCCTGATAGCTCCATAAAACGAAGCTTTATGTAATTCACCCCTAATGCAATCACCTGTCAGCTTATATTTAGGGATTTTCTTTCCGTTAATGTCTATAAGTATTTCTCCTTTCTCATTCCTTTCCCAAACGACCTTTCCACCTACCCTTTTGTTTCGTATGGCAGGAGTAAGGGCTCTATCCTTTGAAACGTATTTAACCAATATATTATTTTCTATATGTTTGGTGATACCGACAGTTTTCCCTATCCTGCAAGATTTTATCAGCCCTTCCAGTTGCTTTTCTTTTTCTTTGGTATCTATATTCAATTTCTTATTCTCCTGTATTTCATAAAATAGCCTTAACATTTCATCCCGTCTGGATGCTACAGGTATCAATGTAAGAATAGTGGCATCTATCGTATGATGCGAATGGTTGTCGCGTGTTTTTACTGGGAAACCAAATATCTTGCGGAATTCAGACGTTATTATTCCTTTCTGCACATCTACTTTATCGAACACAGACTTCAAATAATGATATGCGTATTTGGTAATCAGCCTTGTATCATTCAGCTGCCTATGCTTAAATCCCTCAGACACTTCTGTCATAGTGAAACGGGACAGTTTGTCTTTCCAATAGTCCAGTTCCATTTGCCATAAATGTTTCTGCCGGATAGCCTTGTCTTTATTTTCTTTCGTCAAGGCTTGCCTTGCCTTCTTTTTCCAAAACTCAACTCTATTTTTCAGTTGCTCCACTCTCTTTTCCCATGGCAACAGACGTTTTTTGATTTCCTCATAGTCTTCCAGTTCTGCCGGCATCCTGTTTTTCTTTATTTCACGATTATAGTAAGCAAAACAAACTGTCTTATTTGCCATTGAGTTATCAAATGAACGGCTTTGTGGAATAGTATGCTCTATATCCGTTATATTTTCATCAAACAGGTCGGATAAATTTATAATTTTACCTGTATAAAGACATTGCATTCCCTGCTCCAACCACAAACGATATTTCGTTACGCCTTTCTCATATATTAAACCTGAATTTTTCTTCTTTACTGTACCCTTTTTGTCTATCATATTTTCATCGTCCATATAATCAAACAGATAGTCAGGACTTTGTTCTATAAGTAGACGTGCTTTTTCAAGAATGGAATCACCGACTTCACTATCATCTTTTCTTATTTCCTTAATAGCCTTAATAATAGCCTTATTCTCTTTTTCCCTTATATTGTCATATTCCTCAATAGCCCACCTCATATTTGCATCATTTAGTTCACGGGCTGTTTCTACAACAATTCGAGTATCTTCATCAATCAGTCCTTTTTGTATAAGCCCATTGACCAAACGGCGCAACTGATGCAGCACTTTCATTGCCATTGGATTTTTGAAAGAACCGGTTACAGGGCTTCCAAGAAGCTTCTTGCCGTTGCAGACAACAGGTCTGTAAAACTCCACCATTGACGGATGATACAACTGGTTCAGCTTTTTACAGGCATGACAATTGCACTGAGACTGAGAATCCGCATCTTCGTTACAGCAGCGCAGTTCGGGGAATTTATTTGATAAATACAGTTTTATCCTGTCACCAAGTTTTGGCAAGTTGTAATAATCCCGTTTGGAGGAAGAGAAAAAATTCTGATATAATTCTTCAACCTTTCCAAGTATTTCTTCTCTTTCATCTTCCGGTTTCTTTTCCCACACACTTTTGCCGAAGAAACTCACTGTATGCATTTCAACATCTTTCCTGTCGGAATCATCCAACTTATAACTTCTGTCATTAACGGCGAAATGTTCTCTGTAGTCCAAATCTCTATAGTCCAAAGCCTTGTAATCTGAAATAAGATTGTTTACAATCTTCAAGATACAGTTTTCATCCCTGACGTCATTCATCAATCCGTTTAAGGAACGCAGTATATCGCTTTCAGACTCCTGCCACTGCTTTTCGCCCAATATATCAGGAATTTTGGCAAACAAGGTTGCTTCAGTGTAGATATACCCTTTATATGACGGATTATTTTCTTTTGGCACTAAAAACCTGTTTATGTTGCGTATTGCTTTCAGACTCAACATGGCATATCCTTGCGGAATGTTCATCCATAGGTTCAGAAACTTCTTCTCCTGTGCGGCATCAAGCCCGATTGACTTGGCAAATCCCACCACTGCATCTTCGTCATCATACGAAAAACAAACATGCCATATATCCTCTATGGTGTAAGTAACAGTATGCTCTTTACCTTCTTTATCTTTTCTTGTTTTAGCAGTCTGATAAACATAATCCTCCCAATTATCGCCAAAAACAGACTTTAACCTTCCTGAAACAGAACATACAGAAACATTTGTCCTGTCATCATAATTAATGGTTCCATGCTCTTTTGAAAGACTTATGTCTTTTGGCAAACCTATCTCTTTCTCAATCCACTTGCGGATAACATCAAACTCAAAGTCATTTACCAAAAGAAATTTCTCTTTGTAAAGCTTTATCTTCTGGCTGGCTGTGAGTGTCTGCCAATCCTCATTAATGCTTTTACGGTATTTGATGTTGTTGATAAAAGAAAATGCACGATACTTCTCGTATTCCGGATGACTGATAGGGCAACGTGGTTTTGCTGGTTCCAACGTGCATTTACCTACCTGTCCTTTCTGTGAGCGTATAGGATTCTGGTAAAAGATTGTACCGTCATTACCTGTGCTGTATATCCGTCTGAAAAATTCTCCGTTGGCATCCAAACCTTTCTGAAAATTGAAGATATATTCTATTTCATCTCTATACTGAGAACGTACTGCCTGATATTCACTAGCACGCACTCTTACTTTATTCTTAATAAGTTTGGCAAATGCATTCCCCACCGTAGGTAGTGAATGCTCTTCCATGTATGCGACCAATTTCTTTGACTTTTTTTCTTCGGATTTCTTCAATAAATCAGAGTCTATTCTTATTTCTTCTGCTGGATTCTCATTTATATCTTTCTCCTGCTCTTTTAAGGTTTCCCCCTTACTGCTCCTAAATCCGCGACGCTGTGCGATATGATATAATGCTCGTCCCAACTTGAAACGATTTTCTTCTTTTGTAAAATCTAATTGTTGGGTGGCTAGTTCTTCTCGCAGTTCGTATGGATTCATTCTTATCCATTTTTCAAACTCCACAGCATCAACCGGATATTGGCGTGTCAGGCTTTTTTTCTTGTCATAAGTCTTCCATTTATCCAAATCTTCTTTTGACAACGGACAACAACCGAACTCTATAAGTGTGGCAAGAGTTTCCCAGATGCGGTATCTTCGTACCCTATACAAGTGTCTTGAAGAACGGTGCTTTGTTCGTTCTGCCGCATTAGAAACACCGTTATCTGCCATTCCCGGACTAAATATTATACTTCCATATAAAACTAACTGGTCTATAATGTTTTCTCCATTCTTGTCTGTATCCCGAAGACTGTATCCTATAGAAGACGAACCCAAATCAAAAGCCAAAATCTTAGTCATATCATTTTCTATTTTTATTTTGTCGTTGTTATATTCTTATTTATCTTTGCTACCAAGATACTAAAAAGTGAAGACTTTTCACAACAAGGCTATAAGCCGAAGTATTTCACTTCAGTTATCTGAAGTCGAAAATTATCTCAGCTCTGCGTACTCCGTGGAGCTAAGATAATTTTCAATAATACAAAAATAAACAATGTATATTGGTTGATTCAGCATTTCTCCCATTTTTATTTACACTTAATTAAGCAATGTCACTTGTTTATTAGGCTATAATGAATTCTCATAAGTATCCCCCAAAGTTTACCTAAAATATTTCCATAAAAAAATCCCCCATGCAACCGCATGAGGGATTCCACAAGTAAATTCTATTTCGAGAAATTTATTTTGCTACACGTTCCAACCATTTTACCATGAACAGCATGACTCCCATTGAAATGAGGCATACAATCATGAAAATAGCCCAGCAATATCCAATAGGAATGGCGTTATACATAAGAGGACCAATCCACAACAGAAGATTACCTACAGCTGTTGCACCAAGCCACAATCCCTGGCAAAGTCCCAGAAGATGCTTTGGAGCTACCTTCGAAACGAATGACAATCCAAGTGGAGAGATAAACAACTCGGCCACAGTAAGCAAGAAGTAAAGAACAATCAACACCCATGCACCTGCCTTTACCTGCTGGTCAATAGGAAGTTCTCGATATTCTGCAGCAGAAGGATAACCCATAATGAGTGAATATGCAGACAAGAAGAGATAAGCCAAACCTGCAATAAGCATACCGATGGCAATCTTACGCGGAGTAGAAATTTCCTTGCCTCTTCTTGAAAGAGAACCGAAAATCATCATGATGACCGGAGTCAATGTGATCACAAAGAAAGGATTCACTGCCTGCCATATTTCCGGAGCAATTGTAGATGTATCAACGAAGTCTCTCGCAAAAAGTGAAAGCGAAGTACCGTTCTGATGGAATGAGAACCAGAAGAAAATAACCACGCCAAGCACTGCAAACAAGGCATACAGACGCTGTTTGATTTCCTTAGCCATGGCTGCCTTTTCTTCAGCTGTATAAGTAACAGCAGCTGCAGCTTCCTTTTTCCCCGGATTTGGGAACTGACTCTTGGTCACAAAGAAGATAATCAAAGAAATAAGCATTGCGGCAACAGATGCAACAAATGAATAATGAATACCTTCATTAAATACCTGCAAATACTGTGCGCAAGAAGCAGCCATATCGGAAGTTTCACCCACACACTGTGACATCAGCTGGTTCAAGTTACCCATAGCCTCAGCCGACATACCGTCTGCACCTTTTGCTATATATTCATGACACAGAGCAGGAAGACCCGCATTGTAGACCATATTGTGTGCACTCAGCCACCAGCTTCTCAACAAAGGAGCGATAAACGGAGCGATAAGTCCACCAATATTGATAAATACATAAAATATCTGGAATCCAGAATCTCTCTTGCTCTTAGCTTCAATCAGTTCCTTTTCCCCCTTCTTTGCAGCCTCTGCTTCAAGGTCATCGTACATCTGACCTACAATGGCCTGAAGATTTCCCTTGAACAGACCATTACCAAATGCGATGAAGAACAAGGCAATACAAGTAAGCGTAAGCAACCATGATGTATTACCTGCATTGGCAGTAATAGGAATAGATAATGCAATATATCCAATAGCCATGACCACGAGACCGGCCATGATTGTACCTTTATAATTCTGCTTTCTGTCGGCAATCAGCCCCCCCACAAGACTTAACAGATAAATACCTGCATAAAAGAATGAATAGATAAGTGTACTTTTTTCCTCACTTATACCAAATTTAGAACAAAGAAACAATACCAGTACGGCATTCATGATGTAGTAGCCAAAACGCTCCCCCATGTTAGAAAGTGCAGCTGGTATCAGACCTTTAGGATGCTTGTTAAACATAAATAATGAAGATTTTAATAATTAATAGTGTTAATACTCGTATAAATTCTGTCTCTCGTTCGCAAATATACAATTATTCAGATAAATATGCAAACTTACCTCACTCAGCACCTTGCGGAAGTTTTCCTCTGTACGTACGGCTTATTACGCGTTCAAAGCTATGAATAATCTCCTGCCCCATGTTCACACGCGTGCTGTCCACTTTCCGGATTTCCACAGGCGTAACTGCATCTTTATACTTCGCCTTGCCGATACGGATTTTCATCTTGTCCAGGTTTCCGGTAATGTTCACTCCCGCCTTGAACGGCAACGGCGATTTCAGCACAGAGATGTGATAGTTAAAGTTCATATCCAGTCCCTGGGTTCCTCCCACAGCCGCCTTGTAACGGTCTATCTGAAGTAAGAACGGGTATACCGTCACATTGCCGTCCTGCACGGTCAGGTTGACCGAAATACTGTCGAACACGTTCCGTTTCTTATTCTTGAACATCAGCGTCTTGGATATTTCCGCAAAGGTTTCTCCATCCATCAGCACCAGACTGTCGCCTTTAATGTGCATGGCCGCTTTCAGACTTGGAATCTTCACGTTCAGGTTGGAATCGAGCACTGCTTCAGCCGTAGCATCAAAATCGACCATTCCCTTGAAGGAACGGAGCATCGGCACAATCGTATCAAGCGAAGGAATAAAATCGACCAGCTTACCGATATTTACCTTGCGCAAACGGAAATCAAAACCGGCATAGCCTCTTGTTTTTCTGCGGGCACGGTACACCAACGTGGTTTCCAGGTCTGCTTCCAGTCCTCGCATGGTCAGCTTTTTCAGATAAACCGCCTGATTGCGAATGTCTACCGCTCCTTGCACATTTTCAAACACCATATTTCCGTAAGTCACCTTTTTCAGGTTGGTCTTCAACTCGAAATCAATGTTCTTCGGAATGACAAACAACTGCATCGGTTCTGACGACGATACTGTATCGGTCTCTGCCTGAAGTGTATCCTGCGGGAAATTCAGTGCATTAATCAACTGGTTGCAATCGAGATTGCGGGAAGCGATTTCCAGGTTGGCCTTCAGCATTTTTCCTTTCTTCATTGCCGCATACAGGCCGTAAACCGATCCGCTTGCCGTCAAGTTGGAACGTCCGATGCGCATGCTGGCATTTTTCAAAGTGATAACTCTATCGCCTACCGTTACGGCTGTTTTTCGCATTCTCACCGGCAAAGCCAATTCAGGGGTTCTTAAAGTCAGTCGGTTAAATCCGACAATTCCTTTGGGAAGCCATACTGAATCGCGTACCTTTTCAGCCGTCAAGTTAAAGCCTCCCTTGTCCATACCCATTTTCATACCGCCCATACGGCAGAAAAGTGTATCAGTCTCCAAAGCCACCTTTATATTCGGCATGGCCGGATTCAGTTTACCCGGCTGCAGGTGCAGTGAAGCCTTTGCCTTTTTGCTGAACACCTTCAACGAATCGCCCATTTCTCCTTTCAGACGACTCATCTGCAATTTACATTCCACGTCAATCAGACGGGTCGTATCCTGCGGATTCGTAGACCGGACGGTGGCATTCAATTCATCCAGATTGGCAGAAATAGCTGCAGTACGCAAGGAAACCTTGCGAATGTTCATTTGTGCGGCAAGATTATCTTCTCCAATAAAACGGAGAGCGGCCTGGCTGGTAAATTCAAAATTCTTCTTGGTATCGCGCAAGAACATGTCCTGCATATCCAGCTTTCCTTTCAAACGAACACGCCCCCAGTCCTGCTTCTGAATAGTCGACAAGCGACAATGCAAGCGGAAGTCGGCTCCCACCCGACCACCTATCGACACTCCTTCCTGCAAGGGGAAAGTCTTGGCCAGTGCCGTAAGGTCTATTTCCGAACGGGTATGAAAAGTGATGTCAGGGTCACCCAACAAATCTTCCACTTTTCCATCGGCCAATATATCGGTGTGAGCTCCCTTGAAACGGAATATCTTCAAATCGGCATACGAGGGCTTTCGGCGCATGAAATCAACGTACCCGCTGAATTCCGCTGTCAGGTCGTCAATACCGTAAGGCAAGTCGGCATACTTCGCCGAGGCCTGGTTAATGCTCATGTGAAGTGTGGCTTCCGGCATCTGCTGTTTACCATAATGTCCTTTCAAGGTTCCCTCTAATGTAACTTCTCCCTTGGCAGTAAGTTCCTGACGCTTCAGCACACTCTCCGGAATCATATTAAACACGGTTTCCAGCGACGGGGCATGCAACTTATAGGTCAAATCTACCGAAGCCGGTCCGCCAATCGTATCCCGCCCGAGAGTTCCCGACAAGTCAAGGGCTATTCCATTTAATGTCAATCCCGTATCCTTCAGCGTAAGCCGTCGGGAAACACGGTCCAGTTGCATATCCGCATTCAGTCCTACAGCCAGGTGATTCACCAATAGCTGTCCGTCCTGCCAGAAGAGCAGATTCTCGTTGTCATACTCCAGTGCCAGCATGGAATAATCTTTCTTCAAGGAAGCTTTCAGATTCATGTTCAGGTTCTGCACGCGGGCGTATACCCTTGTATCCCTGTCATCGAACGTCACGTTCGTACGCTTCAAGGCCACACGGTTAATGTCTATTTCCTGAATCTGAGGCTTCTGCGATGTGGTATCCTCTTCTACTGTCTCTTCCGTGCTCTTCACGATGTCCCAGTTGCTTTTTCCTTCCTTGTTCTTGAAGGCATATACCGACGCATCCTCCAGTCCCAGATAACGCAGGCTGATTTTATCATGCATCAGATAATCTACCGGATTCACCACTACCACACATTTCTTGAAAGAAACCAGTGAATCGGTCTTCTGCCACAACGTGTCATTAATGGCTTTGGACACCAATACTCCATCCGTCACCTTCAGTCCGAATCGCGGAAAGGTGGAAAAGAAGGTTAGTTCCACGCTTTTCATCTGCAAACGGGCATTCAATGACTGATTGGCTACATTCAACACCACCGGCGTCAGTTTCTCCGGTGTAAAAATAAAATTCACCACGATGGTTACGGCCAACAAGAATACAGTCAGTAACGCCCCTAACGAAATGGCCGTCAGCCGAATTGTTTTACGTAATTTCTTGTTCATCTTTTTTCTTTCATAAACAAACTCATCCGTTGTTTGTTCTACGAGCCTCGGTATTGAGACAATAGGTACAGACAAACTCAGGATGTATCAGGTAATGAATCAGGAAACGGGCCTTGTCTGCTTTCCGGTACGATTCACCCGTAAACGTTCCAGAGGAAGATAGTTTAAAAGGACACACTTTCAGGTGTTGCAGGAAATCCACTTCTGCCATATCGAGCACTTTGTACATGGTTTCCTTGGCCGACCAGTGCAAAAGCAACTGATACAGTTCTTCACGCGACTCCATCCGTGCTCTTTCCGGCATCTCGTCTTCTCTGATAAAGCGAGATTCTACCTTTCGTACCCGCCCGCCATAAGCCTCAATATCAATGCCGGGCTGAGCAGACTCATGCAAACCGACAGCCACATATCCCTTCGTATGAGAAATGGATACATGATACTCCCCTCCTGTCAGAAACGGCTTTCCGGAAGGTTCATGTCCTATCCGCACTTCTTTCCCCAACATCGTTTTCAGCAGCACACGTACTGCCAGGTATTCCATTTTCCGAGAAGGAGCTTTCAGACGTTCAAGTTCCTGCCGCACCACGTCGTCCGACAGACAGGCATAAAGTTCCTCCAACGTTTCCGTCACCTGCCAGATTCCCCATCTGCCATTCTCCTCCGTCCAAGTCTTCAGCAGCGGCATACTTACTTCTCCTTCGACTCGTCTTCTTCCTGAGCCACAGGCAAGATGGTCACTTTCACCTTCTGGATACGACGCGAAGTCATCTCCAGAATTTCAAAGCGGTAATTCTGGTAATTGATAATCTCATGCAATGCGGGGAACTCTCCCTTCAGTTCCAGCAAAAGGCCGGCCAGTGAATCCGCATCCCCAGAAACATCCTCAAATACCTCCTCACTATCTTTGATAATCTTATAAAAATCCGACAACAGAGTTTTTCCTTCGAATACATACACGTTTTCCGTCAGTTTCACGTACGTGCGCTCTTCCTCATCGTATTCATCATTGATTTCTCCGACAATTTCCTCGATGATGTCCTCCATCGTCACGATACCCGACGTACCTCCAAATTCATCCACCACTACAGCAATATGAATCTTATTCGCCTGAAAATCACGCAGCAAATCGCCAATCATCTTATTTTCAGGCACAAACAAGGCAGGACGAATCAGGTTCTGCCACTTGAAGTCCTCACCTTTGTCCAAATAAGGAAGCAAATCCTTGATATACAATATACCTTTAATCTGGTCACGCGTTTCTTCATACACCGGAATACGCGAATATCCGTTCTCATTGATACACTTCAGAACTTCAGAAAAAGTAGAATGTATTTCCAAATCCACAATATCCAGACGGGAAGTCATTACTTCCTTCGCGGTTTCTTCTCCAAAACGGATGATTCCCTCCAGCATATTGTTTTCTTCCGGTGTTTCCTGAATATCTGTCAATTCCAATGCCTGAGAAAGTTCATTAACCGACAAATTCCGGACTTTCCGCTTCTGTGAAAAACGGTTGATAAAGAAAGAAGACCGGACCAGCAATGAAGAAATAGGCCAAAATACGGTGCGCAAAACCGTCACTACGGGAGCAGCCTTACGGGCAAAAGGTAAAGTGTGCTGTGCCGAATAAATTTTCGGCATAATTTCGCCGAACAGCAACAGCAGGAAGGTCAATACGACCGTCACAATCAAGAATTCCAGAATCTTTGCCTCTCCAAAATCAATCACACTGGCAAACACATAGTTCAACAGCATAATGATGGTCACATTGACAAAGTTATTCGAAATCAGAATAGTGGCCAGCAGGCGCTCTGAATCCTCCAGTAAAGCCTTGATTTTGGAGTCAGAAGGGTGATTCTCCTCCTCTATATCGTTCAAATCAGAAGGAGACAACGAAAAGAAAGCTATTTCAGAAGCAGAAACGAAGCCCGAAGTATATAACAACATAAGGGCCAGCAGCAAAGCAAAAGCAGCCCCTAACGAAAGGGGCATTACGGTAATTCCGTTACAAAGCTCCGTCCAGCGGAGCAAACACGAGTCAGGGTCCATTCTATCTACCTGTAGTTAAACATCAATTTAAGACCGCCTGAGATTAAAACGGCAAATCATCCGAAGGATTATTCTCAGGCTGAGCAGCAGCGGCAGCCGGTGAAGCGGCCTGTGGTTGTGCAGGAGCAGCAGGCTGGGCAGCGCGCGGAGTCAGCATTTCCATATTGTCACCGAAAATTTCCACCACATAACGTTTCACCCCATTCTGGTCGTCGTATGAGCGTGAGCGGATTTTTCCTTCGATGTACAGCTTATCACCTTTGTGTACATATTTTTCGGCTGTTTCAGCCAGTCCGCGCCACAACACGATGTTATGCCATTCCGTACGTTCAGGCACCTGCGTACCATTGGCCAGCGTATAGGCACGGTCTGTGGTAGCCAGCGGGAAAGTAGCCACAGCCACTCCACTGTCCAAATATCTTACTTCAGGGTCTTTCCCTACATTTCCAATCAATTGTACTTTATTCAATGACATAATTTTATTTTTTATAATTTGGATTCAAAAGTAACGAAAAAAAACGAGATATCAAGCGCGACACGGGGAATTTATGCAAATCGTCAATCAGAACACGCTGAAATCCAGAAAGGACAGCATCCTCCTCTGCCAGTTCCACTTCATAGCATCGGGCATGGATTACCCGGTGCGACAACACGTGTTTCACCTCAGGCGATACCACGCGGAACATACGTATGGAGCGGTCACCTACCAGTTCCCGGAATGCCGGAAGAGAGAAAATTTCTTCTTCTCCTACTTCCTGTTCCGTTTCAATCAGCGGGAATTCGTACAGATTCTGCCAAATGTCTCCGGCTTCACGCCTTTTTATAAATGTATGCACGCCTGCACGCACGTAAATATAAGAAAAATAACGGTCTAACACCTTCGTTTTACGAGCTTTCCAGGGAAGTTTGTCCACTAAATTCTTTTGCAATGCCACACAACTGTCTGAAAGCGGACAGAACAGGCAGGAAGGCGATGACGGTACACATTGCAAGGCCCCGAAATCCATGATGGCCTGGTTATACAATGCCGGACGCGACTTGTCCATCATTTCATCTGCCAGCGAAGCATACAGTTTTTTTCCGGCTCCTGTATCAATCGGTTCTTCCACGCCCAGCCATCTGGACAATACGCGATACACATTTCCGTCGACCACCGCATACGGCATGTCATAGGCAAAAGAGCAAATGGCTGCAGCCGTATAGTCTCCCACCCCTTTCAGTGCCCGGACTTCCTCATAACGCACGGGGAAAGCCCCTTTTTCGGCAATCGTACGTGCAGCTTCGTGCAAGTTACGGGCTCGCGAATAATAGCCCAGCCCCTGCCAGCACTTCATCACTTCGTCTTCCGAAGCCTTTGCCAGTGTTTCCACATCCGGGAAATGCTCCATAAAACGGCAGTAATAATCATACCCCTGCACCACACGGGTCTGCTGAAGAATGATTTCCGAAATCCATATCTTATAAGGGTCTTTGGTATCACGCCAAGGCAGGTCACGCTTGTTCTCCTTGTACCAGTCAATTATTGTAGTTGCAAACAAATTCATCCAATCTATAATTTGGCTGCAAAAATAATACATTTGCCCGACATATCAGAAAAACCACGTCATACAGCTGTATAAAAGACTCGTAACCCTCAAAAAAGCACGAGTTTTCTAAAAAAATATTCTCAAGAAATTTTCGAAAGATACAGAAAAGCTATATATTTGCAGTCCAAAAATTTAAGATAACGTATAACAATAATTATTAGCGAAATGACTAAAGCAGATATTGTAA
>OOBT01001193.1_pt1 | contig 14138 bp, 16 predicted proteins | sample 1671551 | NCBI WGS metagenome assembly OOBT01 (sample SAMN06348168, study PRJEB24527) | human gut metagenome | reverse complement strand
AAAATCAGCATTATTTACTAAATATCAATCAGTTAATTTTTAGAACTGCCCTTTATTGAATTTTTAAAAGCCTTGAATATGCGCTACGGGCATCAGCTATCATCTGTAGCGTGTCGCTGTCTGGTGGAAGATTCTCAAGCATATCTGCAATCTTACCCAGTTTTTCAGACAACCCTCGCATGTGCGCCCGCTGCTCCTTACGCTCTTTTTCTATAACAGAGATGATGCCGTCGCACGACAGAAAATCCTCCTGCTTACCCTTATAGGCAAGTATCATAGTGGCAATGGAGGTAAGGCGCGACACCAACCACTCCTGGATGAACAGTGCCGGAAGCGTGAAGCGTATCTTCTTCAGCACATCGATATCCACCTTGTACTGAAAGCCGAGTACCACATCGTCTGCAGTATCGGGTATGGCATCGAGTAGCAGGCGTGATATAACAGCCATAAGATACTGGCGCGACACACCTTGCTTAGGACGCAATGCGCAAACGTGCTTAGACAACACCGCTGGACCATCGGCATTAACCCCCATCTTGCCAAGCGTGCCAATCACCGAAATCAGTATATCGCCCTCTTCAGAAAAGACGGGGGCGTTAATTTTCTCTTTGCACCATCGCTTAGGTACAAATCTGCCTTGTACAAGGTCAGAAGCACCAACAACAATAGGCAAACCTTCGCCTCGCTCGTTGGTCTTCTTCTTGTCAACGTTCTTGCCCTGCAGGACCTCGCAGATGTCGGCAAGTGTTACAATGTTGTCAATATTGTTGCTCATATAAATAGATTTTTACATAAGCAAAGGTAGATAAGGATCTACATTAATAGAAATACGTTTGGCAATTGCCAACAAAAAACCGCCGACGCATCTCGCGCCAGCGGTGTAAAGTATAAACAAAAAATAAATGAGAAATGAGATTTTAGCCGTATGTGTTGGTTGTGCCGCCGGTGCCCTGGAACACCGGCTTGGTCTCCGCGCCTATGCAGAGCACGTCGAAGGCATCGGAGCCGTCAGTACGAGCCTCCAGCTTATCCTCCTCGGTCTCTGCGAGCTTCTCTCCACGCTTATCCTTCTTGCCGTTGTACACGCCGGCAGAGGTTATGGAGATGAGCAGGTCGGGGTTGTTGTCGCGGTTGACGAGCACTTGCAGACGGGCACGCCCGCGAAACATATTATTGATGAGAGCGTTCTTCTGTACGTGGTTCATCGGGTTGCCGAGGTAAGCCTCGCGCACCGCCCAGCCCATCGAGCGCAGCGTGCGCACCACCTCTTTATGAGGGTCGTTGTAGTGCAAGCCCCAGTTGGTGCCAACCATGGTAGAGTCGTAGTAGAAGATTATCTGACGACGGCGATGATAGTGGTAGTACGTATTGAAGTCGTCGAGCAGCTCAGGGATTTTGCGCTCGTATTTGACGAAGAACGATTTGAGCACGCGCAGCTTCGAGCCTTGCACCTGACCGACGACGAGCCAGTTTATGAGGTTGTTGGTGTCGAAGGCTATCAGCAACGGCAGCTTGTCGTTGCGGTCGGCATCCATGCGGCAGTCGTTAGGCAGCGCACCACCCTCGGCGTTGGCGAGGTTGTGCAGGTTGAGCACGCTCTCGTTGGGTGCCGTGTAGAGGTTGGCGGTCTCGCTCATGCCACCGTAGAAGCCGTCAGCCGATATGCTCACACGTTGGCACATGATAGACGTGGCGAAGGTGAGCGGTGGGAGGTCGCGCTTGGCACGGCGTATAAACTCCTCGCCCAGGAGTGCGAGGTTCTCGATTGATGAATATTCGCGGTAGAGCAAACACTGCGAGCGAAAGAAGTTGAGCTGCTTGTTGTACTCGTCTATGCGTCGCTGGATCTGCTCGTGCTTGTCTGGAGTCTTCAGCAGCTTCTGCTTCAGTCTCCATATCTGGTAGACCAGCCCCTCGATGACCTCCACCAGTTCTGGGTCTTGCTTATCCTTGTAGTTGAGGAACCAGGAGCCCTTCTTGGTGATAGGCATGTCGGAAGTGATGGTCATGCCATGATGCAGAGGGAAATGGCGGAAGTACATCTCGTTGCCTCGGTTGGCTTGAAAGGTCTCGTCCTTGAGCTGCTCGAAGTCGATGAACTTCGCCTCGTCGATGATGAGATAGTCGAGCGACATCGAGTTGGACGTGCCAGAGCGGTCCTGCGAGATGACATTGCAGACGGAGCCGTTGTAGAAACTGATGGTGTTCTCCCAGTTCGCCGGCGTGAAGATAGGCGACTTCCAGTGGAGCTTCTTCCACGGTCGCCGACCCACGACATAGTGTAGGTCGCGCTTGAAGCCCCATCGCTCGAGGTGGATGAGCATTGAGGGCAGGATATTGGTCAGGCAGCGCTTGACGGACGGAGCCACGAAGCCGCCCATGGAGCCGGGCATACCCTGAAAGCACGACTGCAGACGGCGCGCCTGAATAGCACCCTTGCCAACACCACGCCCGGCAACGATTACCTCGTCGCGTGTGTTCATGGCGAGTGCGTAATACTGCGCGTCGTTGAAATACTGAAGGTTTGGTTGTTCAATGCAATCACTCATCTTCGTCGGGTTTTATCTCTTCTTTTATCTCCTCGAAATCAGCATCTTGTATCATAGTGTTGGAGTAGCGCTTGTAGAGAGCACGTATCTTGCCACGCAGGTCAGGGATGCGCTCGATGCCGAGAACCGTAGGGTCGTCTGTCGGCTCGAAGTTCTGAGGCACGATCTTGTCGAATTCGAGGTCGGGTTCGTCGTCCTTATCGGTGCGGTTGTTAGCCACGAGCACCTTAGAGAGCGCAGCCACCGACCGTAAGTCGCCGGCGCGGCGTGCTGCAGCGATGTCCTGCTCGAGAGACTTGTTAATCTTCCAGCGCATGAACTCCTTCGTAGTCTGCTGAAGATTGCCGAGTAGCACCTTGACCAGATGCAGATCCTCGTAAGCAAGAGAGCGCGACACCTTGAACATAGCCATATCGTACTGCACCAGGTCGTTGTCAACCTTTGACGGGAACTGCAACCAATAGGCATACATGCCGCGTATGCGATGGAGACGCAGCAATACACCCTCGGCGACACGGAGCTGACGCAGTTCAGCATCGTCGAGGGTGACATAGCGCGAATATTCATCGAGGTTAACTGGAAGCATATATATAGTAATGTAGAGTGTTGAATGTTGAGAATGCTAAGTGACAGCAGACAGAGCGACAGCAAGCAAACGCTGACACTCCTGAATAGAATAAGGAGAGCCGGCAAGCGCCGTATCGTGAAGAGTGCGGCGAAGCTCAAGTGCCGTGGCTGATGCGCCACGAACATAAGCCGCGCGTGCAGGACAGCCAACAGTGGCTATGTCGTCGCACAGCTCACGCTCGTCAATACCCAAAAGGGCGGATATCTCCGTCGGGGTCATCATCTCCCGCGCATAGTTTTCTATCTTTGTCAGTAAGTCGTTTGAATAATCCATTTAGCTCAAGTGATTTGTCGACGATGCCTCTCAGACCGGCAAGCAACGAGTAGTAAGCCTTGAGGTCTGTAGTGATCATTGTGCATTCGGCGCGGTCGCCATAGGTCTGGTTCTGAGAACTAATAACAGCAACCTGATAGTTCTCGTTCTTGACAAGCATTATCTTTGAGTGGTTCTGCGCCAGATGCACATGATCGAAACAGCTCTGCATAAGCCGATAGAGCTGCACCGTCTTGCGTGCAGCCTTAAGGTCGGCTACGAGCGTGGCGTTGGCTATCAGCTTGCGCCGGCGCAGACGTAGGAAACCGCAGAGGAAAGCGTCGGAGGTTGAGAAAGTCGATACGTAAACGTCGGCACGCCCGGTCTGCTTCAGAATCCATCTGAGCAAGCCGAGCGTGTGTAGCCCAGTACCGAGATGGTACTGAGTGGGAACGTCACTCAGCGGACGGAAGGGATAAGCCTGCTTCATTGAGCTTCGTTTTCAGATCGTCACCGATAGGGGCGTTGTTGTCGTTGAGCACGGTAACACGGGCTTGAACTTTGGCGAGCAGTTTGTTGTACTCGTCGAGCTCCTTAGTCGCATCGTCGGACTCGCGCGACAGACGGCGGAGTTCTGCGAGGCGGTCTACGTTCTTGGTGATATACGAGCGCGCATTGGCGATGTTCTTAGCGATATCGGCAGGCGTAGGCTCTTCGCCTTCAGCCTGAGCATCGTCAGAAGGAGCGACGTAGCCGTCATAACGTCCGAGTTCGCTCTTGTAGGTGTACCACAAGTCCTTCAGTTGCTTGAGATATTCGTAGCGGTCGCATGGCTGCTCGAAGGTTAGCAGAGTGTTGTAGAGCTTCTTTATCTTCAGCCAACGCTCCTTATTCTCCGCCCAGATATTGCGCACATCCTCTGGAAGGTTGTCGTGATCGGGGCGGATGCCGGAAGCTGCCGGAAGGTAGCCACCCTTAGGAACCTCAGTGTCGTTGTCCTCCTCAGCCTTGTGCTCGGCTTCGAACTTAGCCTGCTCCTCGATGGCAGCAGCTATCTGTGGAGTAAGTTCGGCATCGAGTAACTTGACATCTTGAGTAGTCATGTTCTCGAGACGCATAGGCAAGAACTTCTGAAGCTCGTAGCGCACCTTCGACTCAAAACGCTCTGGACGGCGCATGATGGTCTGATACATCGACATGTTGCGCGTGAGCTTCAGAACCATCTCCGCACCACGGGCAACAGACTCGCGGTCGTGCTTCTCGGCGTTGAGCCACGCCTGCATATCTTCGGTAAGTTTTTTATCTATCATATTATAATGCAAATTTAAAGAGGGCGGTACACACGATCGCTATCGTGAGGACCGCCCCAGAAATAACCAATCAATAATTTAAACTACTTATTGTGCGAAAAAGAAAATGCTATGCTGCTACGATAGGCAGGCCGGTAGCGCCGGAGATGTCGCCGTCCTCGGTCTCTATCTTGCCCGGGTAGAACGGAGCTGGATACTCGTCAGACGCAACAGCCTGCACTGTTGTAGAGTTGGTATCGGTAGCAGCCTTGCCGAGGTCCTGCGAGAGCGTGAGCTCAGGAGAGAACGCCTCGCTGCCCACCATGCGTGCCTTGCCGTTGCGCTGAATGAAGAGGTAGACCATCTCGTCGTTGTTAGCGAGAGAGATGTAGCCGGTGGCAGCTTCCTCGGTGCCGGGAATGACAGCGGTGCCAGTGACCTTGAATGTCTTAGAGCCGTAAGTGCCCTGAGACTCGACCTGCAGCTGCGATTCGTTAGGTATAAGACCAATCTTGTGCCACTTCTTATCAGAAGCCAGTTTGAAGTCGCCGGTATACTTAGCGACAGCGTCCATCGTTTTTGGTGTCTCCGAGCCGATGGTTGGCCATCCTAAGATGTCGCGTTTAGCAATACCGAAGACCCAGCCACGTACACCAGGGAGCGACTTTGCTCCCGGTGTGAAACAGATATCGCCGTAAATAGATGCGGCGCCAGTACATTTTGCCATAAATGATAAGTTTTAATGTTAAACAAATATGTTAGCGACCTCGTTCAGGCCTTCTTGCGCCAGTAGCGCAGAACCTCGGGCGATACGCTCTGGAACTGCGTGCCGAAGAAGTAGTTGGCGATGAAGTCTACATCATAGTGATTCTTCAGCGACTTCTCAACGAGGAACTTCTCGTCTTCGGTCTGCTGGTTGAACACGAGGAAGATGTTAGACTTCGGAGTGAGCAGCATGAAGTCGGCAGGAACGTTAGCCAGTGGTACGAGTTCTACGTTGCTCGCACCCTCAAGAGTGCGCTTGTCGTAGTTCTGGTTGTACGGCAGCGAGCCATGGTTGACCTGATAGCACTCGGTGTAGCAGTGGTAAGCCTGGTCGCTGAGGAAGAGCTTGAGTGGCTGCGAGCGCAGCTTGGCAGCGGCAGCATCGGTACCACTCCAGTAGAACTCCTTGATGATGTCTTCGGCGTTGTCCTTGGTGATAGAATCAGTACCTTCTACGAGGTTGCCGAGAGTTGTCGAGATGAGCACCTTCTGAAGCTCGTTGGTACCGGCAGCATCATTGTCGAGGACGGTCTTGAAACCGTCGAACCACTTCGCAGTCTTGGAGAAGTCTGCGGGATCGTGCTTAGCAGTAAAGGCGTTCATGAACATATTCTCGCCAAGTTTCTTGGCAAGGTATGCGCAGATCTGAACGACGATAGGCACGTTCTTCAAGCCGTCGCCCTTAGTAACGTTAGAGCCCCAAATGCTCTGGTAGATGGCGTTGGGGTCGATACCTGCCACCACGTTGCCGAAGAAAGTCTGGAAGACACGCGGTGTAATATCTACAGCTGCGTCCTCATACTTTGTCTTCTGGTAGTTAGAGAGTTCGAGATTGCCTGACATCTCGCCAACAGTCTCGCGGTAGCGGATGCCGGTGCGTACAGAGCAATGTTCTGCAAGTGCGCCGAGAGCGAGAAGTGGCATCATGAGGAAGTCTGAACGGTAGGTCTGAAAAGTCGTTGAGAGATCTTCAGCACCGAATGTAATATTGCCTACTTTAACAGAAGCCATAGTTATACATCTTTAATAAGGTTAAACACGTCCTGCGCAGTGAAGCTCTCCTCGCTGTTGGCAGGATTATCAACAGTAGTGGTGCCAGCAGAGGCCTTGAGAGCTGCGATCTGAGCATCCTTATCTTTGGACTCGTCCTGAGCCTTTGTGAGTTGGTCCTTGAGTTCCTTGACTGCCTTGCCGGCTTCAGACACCGCCTTTGCGTTAGTCTTGTCTTTCTTTTCAAGTTCCTGAAGACGATCGTCGATGCTCTTCATCTGCTCCTGGGTGAGGGTGATGTTGCCATCCTCGTTAGTTGCGAAACCGTCAGTGGCATTGAGCAATGCCATGACGCAAGCAAAGATTTTAATCATTTTGTTTGAAGTTTTTGATGCGTGTTGGTTACGGAAGAGGTTCTTGAGCCCTTCGCACGTCTTCTCGATGAAGCTCGGAGTTGGATTGCCGCTACCGTCAACCACTGACGCGACACGAGCTGCTGCGTCTTCCGAGGCAAGTGATTGAGGTAGTGGCGGTATGCCTGCATCCTTAAATTGAGATATGTTGTAAGAGTTTGTAAATTGTCCGGTAAACTCGTTGGCTGCCTTCTCAGCCTCCTTGTCTTCGCGTATGGAATCGACAAGTCCGAAGTCGAGAGCCTGCTGCGCGGTGATCCAGTTGCCCTTCTTCATCTGGGCGAGACACTCATCGACAGACTTGCCGGTCTTGTCGGCGTACATAGAGGCAAGCACGTCGTCGAAGTTCTTGAGCGAGTCGCGCTGCGCCTGAAGCTTGCGCACGAAAGCATCAATCTGCTCCTTGTTGCTCTGCTCGTACTTGTAGATGAGAGTGGACACGTTGTGGATAAGGAAGAAGCTGCCCTTGACGATGTCGATAGTCTTGCAGCCAAGCATGGCGATAGTGCTGATAGATGCGTTCATGCCGAAGGCGTGAGCGTGTACGTTGCCGTGGTCACGGAAAGCCTGGTTAATCTCCAAGCCATCTTTGACGTAACCGCCAAGCGAACAGAAGCCAACATGCACCTCTTTGCCCTTGTTCTGATTGAGCACATAACGGACGTAGTCGGCAGAACAACCGTTCCACCAACTGCCAATAGTGCCTGAAATGACGAGATTATATTCCATGTGATAAATATTTACGACAAAGGTAGCTTGAGAAGTATGTGGTACAAAATACTGCTATACCTTAATATATGGAGGTATCTCGTGAGATTTGTGTGTAACAACGACCTCGTTGAGCTGGTTTTCTTTGACAGCATCGGGGCAGTTCTCGGTGATTTCTACAGACGGGTAAGGCCGCTCAGAGGAGCCTACGAGATATTGACGACCATCGATGAGTGTCACCTTGAACACCAAATGACGGCGCTTTATATTCAAATCGTCAGGCGTCAGGAACTTCAAAGTGGTGGTGACAACCTTATTCTTATCCTCAGTCTTGGTTGACGAGACCATCGACGGGTGGTCTTTGACACAAATTGAGCGCCACAAGATGTTGGATGGGATGCGGACGGTGCGGTTGGCGATGAGGACCGAGCCTTCGAGTTGGGTGCTGTAAGCATAAGCAACAGACTTAACGAGCTTTATCGACTTCATATAGAGCTATATTTATATGTTGAACATAAGTGACGAACGGGCGCGAACAAAAACGGGCATCTTATCCGTGCGATTTATAGAATATTTAACAGTTTTTATTATCGCGCACTCGAGATCTGCGTCTGAGGTCGACACCATGCTTGAGGTAGGAGTTGCGCATACGTTGGAAACGCATCTTTAGCGTGTAGTCGTACTCGACATCTATGCCGTTAGCCTCGCACCACGCTCTAACAGCAGAGAGTAGTGTGCACTGGCACAGCTCGATGTCGGCGAGATCGCGCCAAAGCTGGAGCCTGAATGTGTCTTCGATGCACTCGGCAACAGCCTTGCGGGCATTGCCAGAAAGGTAGTTGTAGGTGACGACCGGCTTCTGCTTTGAGTCGGGGATGCAGATAGCAACATCATCATCGCCACGTGTCAGCGGTAACGAACCAGGCTGGCGCGTGAGAAAATGACGGATGCAGGCATTCTCTGCACTTTGAGCCGGGAATACTACAGGGTCGCCGAAGTGATGGCGCAGCCATTGAGCTATGAACGGCTTGAAGGAGATGTAGACGAGATATTTTGACACAGATACTTGGTTTAAGATGAAATTTTGTTTACCTTACAAAAGTAGGAAAAATTTACCAATAAACCTACTTTGTAGAGATAAAAGTCTTAATAATTCTGTCTTCTGTGCGCTCCTTCTTCTACCTTACGTATGGCTGAGTATAAAGTTGCAAGAAAATTTTGTGAAGTTGTGATTTGTATGATAATGATGGCTAAGTGAATGGCTATCAGTGTTTTGACTTTAAACAAAGTTTGTGTTGCGTTTTGTGATTGCACATTGAAGAATGTGACACCAATATAAGGCTCGAATGGTGTTGCAAACTTATTTTTTTTGTGATGAAGTTGTGAAGGCTTTTGTGATAGTTTGTGAACAAGCCGTAACCCCTTAATTTACTTATCTTTTTGATTTTTTGGAACATCACATTACAAAATCACAAAGTTTTTGTACAGAATAATAAAGGGGTGTCGGGGAGCAAAAGGCCGCCATGAGAGTCGAGCCTACAAAAACCTGTGGAAGAATGGAACAGTCTGTTAATGATGCAAGCGAGTTTGCGATAAAAATAAAGGCGGGCTGCATAGGTCTTTAAAACCTGCAGCCCGCCTACCCATTGAAGATTAAAGCGAAATGATAAAGTAATATTAGAAAGGTTTCTCGTCTTCTGTTGAGAAACAAAGGTCTTGTTCGGTTGCGTCCGTTTTGGTGTCTAATGGGATAGAGCGTATATAAATCATGTCCTTAGTTTTGCGCTTGTCTGGTGCCACCATCACTGATCGCTGTATTCGACCGCCCGTATTGCAGAGGTCAGGCGGATTCATGCAGTCAATCCACGGACAGAGTATGCAAAACGACTTGAGTTTCTTGGTGAATGCCTGCATTGTTATTCGGTTTACGTTAGCAAAGCGCTGATACTCGTTGAAGACATCGTCACGTGGCAGGAATTCGTCAAGATGTTCGCCGTCGGGTGAGAAGTAGCCTTCAGCCCAGTCCTCGAAATTGGCGCCCATGGAAGCCTTAAGATGACGCTTCACCATGTTGGCCATAGGTGGCTGCAGCTTTAAGCCAGAGTCTTTAAGTGAGAGGTAAAACCTACAACACTGAAGCCAAAAGTTAATGTCGGCGTTCCACTCGTCCTCGCTATACTCGTAATCATACAGGGTTTTGCCGAAGTCGGCACGAATATCTCTTGTCTCTCGATAATCATTATCCTCGGTTTTCTGATGGTACCAGTCGGAGAATACCATATACAGAGAGCGAGCTTCAGTAGACGGATCGAAGTTCTGCGGTACATAGTTCGTGGTAAAAGCAAGCTTAGGCGCATCCTCGAACTTTACAGTGAATATTTTGTTATTCTTCGGATTGACCGTCATATCACTCGTAATGTTATCGTAGAACGGACCAAGATTGAGATATTTGTCGCAATCGTCAATCAGTAGGATACCTGTGAACTGGCTGACCATCTCAAAAACGTGAGGATTGTCCATAAGCTTCGGATTTCGTCCGGACAACTTAACCGTATTAACCAAGAACGAGAGCGTTTTGAAGAAGAAAGATTTGCCGGAGCGTCCGTTACATTCATCTTCTTCGCCTATCTTGTTGTCCATGGCCATCGGTGCCCAACAGCGCGCATAATCTTTGTACCGATGTAGCATGTAGCCAAATGTGAATATCTTATTGATGAGATTCTGTTTTTGTTCTGCTATCTCGTAAGGTTGCAGCCCCTCACCATCAATGCAGAACGGATGAGCCTTGATGTATGCCGCTGAAGCCTCGCGGTCATCGCCGAAGGGTAGCTCCGTTTCCTCGCGCCAGTATAGTCGTGAGGTATTGATAAGATAGCCAAAGAAGTTGCTCTTCACGTTAAGGATATCTATATCCAACAACGTTTGACCATTGTCACCCTCTTTACGCGTAATGCGGAACATATCGGGCAAAGCCTTGTATTTATGAGGAATGACGCTCTCTTCCCAAACGAAGTTGTGTAAGCTATCTGCACCTGGATCATACTCCTTCAACCCATTCGGACAAGATACAGTAGGCACGCACACCTCGACAGTCTTGTTAGCAAAGAAGAAGAACTGCGAGTCTGGAGTGTAATTGGTGAAGTCCAGGTCAATCTCTTGCAACGACTCAAGAGCTGCAGGAGATAGCTTAGTAGTATTGAGCACCAGGTTGAGGATGTTACGGTCCTCGAATCTATCAACAACCCATCGCCGGATGAACTCACGTATCTCTTTGACATTGACGCGCATCACAGTGTTACCCTCTACGCGTATAAACTGCGTCACCGCAGAGTTGTCATCATGGAGTGCATAGAAGCCGTTAAGTTGTAGAAAATTATAAAGGCAGGCTGTATCCACCTCCGTTTTCATCTTGCCTTCTTTGGTGTAGTATTGCACCCAGAACTTTGCCGGCATGGCCACTCTTAGCAGATTACGGAAATCCTTACGCTCACTGTGTATCTCGAGCCAGTCGCGCAGATCCTTGCGAGGTTTGCCTCGGTTGTCCTTGTATGTTTGTAGTTTCTCTGGGAGCCATACGGTATGTATGTCGATAAAGCGCAGTGCAAGCTCCCTGCCTTTGCGACGACCCGTCTCGTCGATATCGGGTATATTGTAGAGCACCTCGACGTACTTCATTATCTCCTTATACTCGTCGACAGAGAGCTGGTAGGTCTCAGAATTGAACCATAGAGGAAAGTAGCCCATGGACTTGCAGCAAAGCGAGTCGCGTTCACCTGAGCAGATGACTGCTTCAGGTAGTTTCTGTTCTTTGTATGGCTTGCCATCCTCGTGAGCTGCGGCCCAATCTTTTTCTTCTTGTGCGTTGAAATCGCGGTAGGCTTTCTTAAGCTCGGCAAGTCCATTTATATAGAAACGAGGTTTGGCACCTGCAGGCGTGTACGAGAAGCGGAAGCCCTTGTCGCAGTTGTAAGGCTCATAAACCTTATAAAACTTCTCCTCTGGCTGGCTACCGACAGCTTCCTTGATGACGCACTCGCGCATGAATATAGGGTAGTGCTCGGTAGAATACTTGACAGTAACCTTGCGGTCCTTAACGTTGGTAATCCATTTGACGGAGTGCCAGTGCAATGCATCAATGTCAGCTTGGGTAACCTTCGGGCCAAGAACCTTAAGTTCTGCGTCTGTAAATTTCTCGTTGAGTTCGAAGGAGCGTGTACCGTCTTTTTCGTCGGCACGAGCTTCACGCTGACGAATCTCTGGACGGTTCACGGAACGGTCAAGTTCATCGCGTATGTCGAACTGTGCCGCCAGCTTCAGTATCGCCTCATTGAAGCGTGAGCGGTCGTAGCCATTCTCGCGCATAAAGATGTCTATGGCATTTTCGCCACGACCTTCACCGCCGAAGTCCGTGACCTGCCAAATCGTGCCATACCTTTTCGAGTTGAATTGTCGTAAAGAGGCCGACGGCGTACGCTCGTTGCGTATAGAGAAGTGCTTGTTCTTCTGGTGTACGCAGTCACGCGCCTGCGGATATATGGACAATATAATGTCCAAACCTCCGTTTGTTGCGTTTAATATGTGTTCTACTGTAATCATTTCGCTTGGGTTTATTCTCTGTGCAAAGATAGTGGCAACGCTTGATTGCCACAAAACACGATATCACACTTTATTATTGTTTTCTGAGGCTCTTCTCATCGATGCTCAGCGAAGTGATAAACGTACTGAAAAATGGGGCATCTCTGAGTTCGAGTGCTCCTTCATCGTCAAGAACCACAGTGGGCTGTATTCGTGCTCGATGGTCATGGCGAAAAGCAAAACCATCTATCCACCAAACGTAGTCTTTAAAGTCAAGAGGTTTGTCCTCGAAAGCCTCGCACTTACCGTCAACGCCAAGGAGACAACCATCCTTGTATTGAATGACGCGAAAGTCCTCAGACAGCAGCCCCATCTCCTTCAAATTATCAATATGCTTTATATATTGTTCAATCGTTACCATATTCACATTCCTCTATATTAATGTATTCAACATATATGTTTTTAATTAGGCAAAAGCGCCCGTTAACGCAGTTACGCTTATGCTTGCATGTATCGCATATCAAAACCACTTAATAGTTATTAAGACGCAATACTCTAATAATATCACGGCAATGGCTAACACCGCACTTAACCTTGATACGCATAAGCTGTACCTTGACAGTGTGCGCATTTTTGCCGAGCCGTTCGGCGATTTGTGTAAATGTAAGTCCCTCGAGGTAGAGGTCGGCAATCTCTCGTTCGCATTTTGAGAGGTTGACCATTGTCTTAGGCCGACATATCACTCGCTCGAACTCACACATGCCGCGTAGTGGGCATCGAACCTCTTCAAAGTGCAAGATATCGTGCTCGATGTCTTGAGTCAGCAAATCATGTTCGCCGAAGTTACAACGCACGAAACGCTCAACCATCTTGAAGGTATTACGGCGATATAGCTTAGCAAGTGCTGCGTATCCCTCTGGGAACCTCGTCTTGATGACATTGTGCAGCTCGTCAACAATATCGGTGTTGAACTTTGTGAGTCGTCTTGACTCTTCGCCAGGCTTCTTGTAGTAAACAAAGCCGTCCGGCGTAACGAAAAACTCTAAAGATTTTAGTATCGCCATAAATCCTCTTTTTTTATAGCCTCCGTGCAAGCCATGCGCTCGAGAGTGTTAAGTTGGTAAGCTGCGACTCCAGATAGCTTACGTCGGATGGTGTTATAGTTCAAATCGTATGTAACCATCAGGTGTCTAAGGTATCTGCCTTTTTCTTTTTTTTGAAAGGTTAGCAAAATAACCCTCCAGGTACAATGAATCGAAAATCTGTTCCATTTGCTTGTTTATATCGTTTTAAGTGTCTAACTTTGCTGCAAAGATATAAACAAAAATGGACTAATACCTACTTTGTTGAGATTTTGACCCTTAATAAAGTAGGATTTAACCTTTATTAAGTATGAGGTACGAAAATAATACGGTAAAAAGCGAAAGAGTGAGAGAACTGCTTGAGCGAGCAGGTATTAGTATTGGTGAGTTTAGCAAGAGTCTTTGGGGAGCCAAGACGCACAATACTATAACATACTTTGATGCTCGACCAGATGTCAAAGTCTCAACATTGGTGAGAATGGCTGAAGTCTTGGGATGTTCAATAGAGGACATCTTGATAAAGTCGGACGGTACGTCGGACGTACCTACTATAAACGGACACTATAATGTGGTTAATAGTAGCTATGTAAATACCGATGTGACGTCGTTAAAGGCTGAGGTAAAAGCTCTGAAAATGCTCATAGAGGAGAAGAACCAGCGCATAGAAGATTTAAAAAATGTCAATGCTGAACTTGGTGCGAGGCTTGACATGGTCTTGCAATATGGACAGAATAGAGACCATTAATAATGCAATAATGTATAACCAAAGCTATTGCCTCAAGAGGGTAGAATATATCAGCAATAGCAGCTCAATCCTGCTTCCGCAACTACGAATGGTCGAAATTCCTTTATACAAAGGGACTTCGACCATAATTCGTTTATGGGCG
>OOBT01001140.1_pt1 | contig 14650 bp, 15 predicted proteins | sample 1671551 | NCBI WGS metagenome assembly OOBT01 (sample SAMN06348168, study PRJEB24527) | human gut metagenome | reverse complement strand
TCATCGATGGACAGATTTTTATAGTACTTCATCCGGAACACCTATCGTTAATAGAATAACTTGGTGGCCAAGAAATTTCGGGAGCAACAAGGATAAATAGTTTGGCCTCTGCAGACGATGGGAAAGCGATTGTAACTGATTCTGGCCATGTGGGAGTGCCTAAATAGCAAGGTATGCCATTGATCGTGAATGATTCGACAGCCTCGCCAAAGATTTCTCCATAATACAAATATAGTGGTTGGGTTGTTCGATAATCATCAGCAGATGGAAAGAGCGTCATTGTAAGGTATACCGGTAACTGTTCATCGCGCCCAGCATCTGGATTAGGCCACGGTTTGTGTGGACCTTCCGATTTTACAATTGTGTACCAAACCAAATTAGATATGGAGGTCCTCTTTAGGATATGGCAAAATATATTACCAACCTTATCACAGGTGAATGCAATTACATATTGGTGATAGTTATACTGGTAGATAATGTCACCTTGCGATATGTTCGACAATGCGCGATCAGGTGTGCAATGCATCTCATATGCCACAAACATGCGATAGGCGATACAGATAGCTACCAGTATGAATAAGAATATAATTGCATTCTTCACAATCTTTTTTGTTATGCGCATGAAAATTGATAACGTCTTTTAGTTAGTAGGGAATGCCATACAGCCGAACGGAAAGCGGCCATTGATTGGCAACATTACTAATCGAAATTCCTGCACCACTAGCGGATATACTGCCGGTAACATTATAACTTTGATATGTATGGATATAGGTGAAATACAACTCAGTAGTGTTTCCGTTTCCAGTTAAACTGCTTTTTGACATATTGAGATTAAAAAAGACATTTTTGATATATTTAAAAGCCTCTTTCTCAGTGAAATACCAAGCAATCGCTTCGTTAGAGGTCCCACCAGCAAGAGTTACCGTTGCAGAAGAATTGTCACCATATTCACCTCGAGCGGTAGTCTCACCGGTGCTAATATTTCCACCCCAATGAAAACCAGCTACATCTGCACCACTGGAAGGACAGGCTGACGGATCTGATCCAGTGCCACTCCAATTGCCCATTGCGGAAAAAAATGCCGTTAGGGAATGCTTTCCAGTTCACTGGCGCGGTCATAACTCTCCACATCCTGGCTGTGACGGGTCACGGCGTTGGATAAACCGTACAGCGTCAGATCGTTGGACTCGATCAGTCGCTGCAACACGCCGGTACTCTCGCTGTCGGTAATGTGAAACTCTTTGCTCGCAAGTTTGACGACAGCCGGCACATCATGGGTGTCCATCTGTGCGGCTTTTGCCTCCTGCATTTTGCCGACGATTTGCGAAAACCGCGCTTCTTCCACGGCGGCGCGCACGGTGTCCTGAATTTTCATGACAAAGGCTTTATCCTCGGCGTCCAAGGTTGCTTGAGAGTAGACGCTGAAATTTTCCTCGCTGTCGGTAACACGGCCTACGTGGTTGCGACGGGCTGCGGCTTCATTCACGACCATGCCGTTGCTGCATACCAGCCGATAAATCAGCGGCTGGATGCTGACGGAGCCGAGTCCGACCTCGCTGTTGCTGATGATAACCCCGGCCTGCACAATGTCGCCGGGGGATACTTCTGCTTGCAAGCGGGGGTTCACGGCCTTGATGTACATACGACTTTCGGTGATTTGGCAGCTTTCAAAGCGGATGTCGGGCAGCCCGCCGAGAATCGGCAGCGTCACTCCGGCAATGTCGATATTGTCGATGCGGCGATAGCGATTGCTCAGGTACGCGCGAGCGGAGCCGTCCAAGGTACGCAGCATGCGCTGGCTGCTTTCCTGCTTGAACCATGTGTTGGCGTTGTAGGCCAGCAAGTCGGGACGTTCCTCCCGCATGCGGTCATAGTAGGCGGCGGGAATACGCAGGTGGGTGCCGATCTGCCGATGAGCGATGCCGGTGATGGTCATGGGCTCAATCAGCTCGGTGCCGCTGTCGTCTGACAGGTGCAGAAACATTTCTTTGCCGTAGGATTCCATCCGCAGGCGGTTGGGGGCAATGAGGTAGTCTTCTTTGGATTCGCTCTGCCGCTTCACTTCGGTAAGCATCTGCTGTAAAGGTACACCGGATTTCATACGTGAAACCTCCTCACCACGAGAGAACCAGCTTGCCGGAAGTTTCCTCGGCGGCCAGCCCATCTCCTGCAAAGACCTGTTTCAGCTTTTCCCAGCACCCAATGGGTGGGAAGCCGTGCAGCGCCGGGAGTACCGATGTGCTGCCGTCCACAAGCTGGATGTGACCGTCCTCCTGCACGGTCATCGAGTGATGCCCGCGGGAACTGAGGTCGGCCACGATGTTTTCCAGTGTTGCGCGTCCCTCGGTCTCATACCAGACACGAGGATCGGGCAGCGGAGGTGTCTCGGCAGGGATGCGCGGTGTTTCGGGTGCGTCTGCCGTGGGATTCGGGCGCAATGGTACGGTGTTGATGAGTTCACACCGCAGATGCGCCTGCTTGTCCAGCACGACCTCGGCGCTCTCGAAACCGTCCAATCCGTGAACACGGATTAAGCAGCGCCCACCCTCTTTGACGATGGTAAGCGGGTCTTTCGTAGCCCATTCCCATGTGATGTTGCTGCCTGCTGTGCGAAGTGCAGCGGTGACGCGTTGGTTCACATGAAGCAGCAGAATGTCGCTGAGAGGTTCATCCTCGATGTCCGGCACCACAAACTTGGCGCGGCGGGGAGCCTTTGCTTTCTTCTTGGGGACTGCCGTGAGGCTGCCGCGCAGATGGTGCAGCACATACAGCCCCCAGACGGAGCAGGCAACAAGCAGAAGCGGCAGCAGTAGCGCGCCGCGCGCGAACGCGGCGATGGCTACGATGATGCCCACAAAAATGCTTGTGCCATTCCGGATGGCATTGTCAGATTTCATTGTCGATTACCGTCCTTTCACAAAAACAAAAAGGGGCTGCATCAGGTGTCCGTTCTGAACACTTGATGCAGCCCAAGGTACGGCCACTGTTCGGCGGCCATGCGGGATGCGGATTGATTCTTGGTTCACTCCTTTCTGCCAATGGCAGGAAATATCTATATAAAAAAGTGCCGGCAGGGGAGACACCGCGCCCAATTCAGCGCAATGCCATCTACTACCGGCACCGATTACAAAAACAACAGCGTATGCTTATATAGCATAAAAATCATCTATAAGATTATTATAATACTATATCTTGTGGTTGTCAACGGTGGATTTTGTATGGGCTCCTGCACGATGATAACAATGCACTTGCAATTATACTCCCGCAGGAGTATAATTGCAATGAGGAGGTGGTCTGATGAAAAAGACGATTTATCACGGCTCGGATCACATTATTGAAAAGCCCCAATATGGCTATGGAAAGCCCTATAATGACTATGGCGTTGGCTTCTACTGCACCGAAAACCCGAACATGGCGAAAGAGTGGGGCGTAAGTATTGACCACAACGGTTATGCAAATGAATATCAAATCGAATGTGACGGTTTGACGATTCTCGATTTGAATTCCCCGGAATATACAATGCTGCACTGGCTGACGATTCTGCTTGAAAACCGTGAGTTTGATGCGTCCACACCGCTGGCGGCGGAAGCTAAGGATTATCTCTTACAGAATTTTTATCTGGACTACAAAACGGCAGATGTCATTATCGGCTATCGTGCCGACGACAGCTACTTTTCCTTTGCTTCTGACTTTATCAACGGCGCAATTTCGTACCGCCAGTTATGCAATGCTATGCGCCTTGGCAAGCTGGGCCAGCAATTTGTGCTGAAAAGCCGAAAAGCCTTTGAGCAGCTGAAATTTATGGGCTATGATACAGCAGACGCCAAAGAATGGTATAAGAAGAAAGCGTTCCGTGACCAGACCGCCCGCCGCCAATACTTTGATGTAGAGCGGAACCGCCGCCAAAGGGGCGATCTTTACATTACAACCATCCTTGACGAGGAGATGAAGCCCAGTGATCCACGCTTACGATAAAAATTATCTTACCGCTGCACAAAAATGTCTTGCGCGTATGCTGGACTACATGGTCAATGATTTACAGTATCCGCTGGAAACAGTATGGAACTGGTTTTTAATGAGCGAGATTTCCCATCGCTTTGAACTCGGTGATAGCACTATTTTGGCAGGCACTTCCGGTGTGGAACTTGCCCGCAGGGTACTGGAACAGGCGGGGGAGCCAGAACCCGTCCGCAAGGCATCCTATGCGTATGACCGCAGTCCCGAATACTGGACGGGCTGGGCTATCGCATATTACCAGTGGGATACCGGGCTGCGCTTCTCTGAAATTGAGCAGGCTGTGCCGATTTCCGAGGTGCGGATGTTGTATACGCCCTACCACGAAATGGATGTTCGCCAGTTTGCAGATAAGATGAACGAACTGTACCGTGCAGCAAAGCCGGAAACAAACCTAAAGAGCCTGCGCACACTGGCAGAAATGAGCCAGTCGGAACTGGCACGACAGGCAGAAATCCCTGTGCGCACCATCCAGCAATATGAGCAACGCCAGAAAGACATTAACAAGGCGCAAGGGGAAACCTTGCTGCGCTTGGCACGTGTCCTGCATTGCAGTATAGATGATCTGATGGAAAAAGTCCCACAGCAATAATATGAATAGAAGCGGAAGATTCTCATTTAAAACAGCGGGAATCTTCCGCTTTCATTTTGGTAGTTATCGTATCAGTAAGTATCAAGCATAATCTGCTGTCGCAGATAAAGGTTTGCTACCGCCGTGATGACCTCACGGCTGCAACGGTATTCCCGCACGGCTTGGGCGAAGTTGTCGCAGTTCAAGTCGTTGTCATCGTACAGCTTGTCCAGCACATCGTAGCCGTCTTTCAGGCGGCGGATATCCATCTCGATGCACTTGATGATCTCCGCGCACGAGAGAGGTGTCTGCCGGGCAAGGCGGATGACTTTTTTCTCGCAGGCGCTGCGGGTATCCACATGGAACAGGCGGCGGGTGATTTTCCAAGAAATGCCTTCCAAGAACGTCAGTTTGAGGAACGACAGCACCCGCAGCGGCCACGCCGCGCCGATGGGGATGATAAAGCGGCAGGAGAGCAAATCATATAGCGCATCATACTCGGTATCCCCGGTGCCAACCACAAGGAGCCCGCGAACTAGCAGGCGCTGCACACAGTCCTGCCAGCTGCGGTGGATGGTGACATTGGAACTGCTCGCCATCTTCTCGTAGAAGCTACTGATTTCCTCTTCCCGCAGGATGCGCCAATTGAGGATGGACCAGAGCATAAACTCTTGCACATCGACCTCGTACTCTTTTTCGCAGACGATGATGACCGGGCGGGTGCCTTCTTCGGTGCAGCAGCGGATATAACGGCCATTGGCAGTGTAAAGCATTTTCATAAAGGTTCCTCCAAATTTCAATTTTCGTGTAGAGATGAGAGAAAAGATTCGTTGTTTCGCAGTTTGCGGACGGCACGGCTGATCCACGCCGAAACGTGGTTGGGCGGGACACTCATGCGGACGGCAACTGCGGTAAGCGGTATGCCGGAGACTTGCAACGCCAGCGCATGGATGCCCTTGCGGGTCACGCCGCTGTATTGAGATTCTGCAGCGACAAGCAGCAGGGGCGTTTCGCACTTTGTATGACTTGGGACTGCGTTTTGAGTTTTTAAGGCAGCAAGCACAGCCGGCTCCAAATCACCAAGCGAAACAGTGCGCCGATACTGCCCCAAAACATTGCGGCAATAGCCGATAAGGCCATTCTGTACGACCCGCCGGGCATAGGATGCAAAGCTGCCACGCGCTGGGTCGAAGGTCAGTGCTGCATTGCAGAGCCAGACACAGCCCTCTTGATACAAGTCCTCATAGCCAAGACCAGCAACGCAGGGATTGGCATTGATGTCGAACCGCAGGACGCGCTCTACGATGGTCAGATTTTCTTCTGCCAAACGCTGTTGGTCAGCTGTGAGCCTTTTCACGCATTTCATAACCGTCACCTCGCAGTCGCATTCTCGCAGATGCGGATGATTTGCTCACAGCGGTAGTCGCCGCACTTGGCAATATGTACCTGATCTCCGGGCAAGCCCATCTGCGTTTGCAGCCAGCGGTAACTCTGGTCGCGGCTCATGCCAAGCTGCGTCTGTACGCTGTGCAAGGCATGGTGAGCAAGGATGCGTTTATGCCGCAAATCTCCGTTGGCAAGGGTGCCGAGCGGCTGCTTCGTGCGGCGGTCTGCTGTGACATAGGCATCACAGGCAGGCCAGCGGCGGCAGACGTACAGGTACGTTCCTGCGGAAATGTCGGACAGACCATGAATCGCGCTTGCCGGGCGCAGCATGGCAAGAGAGCCGCAGTAGGGACAATGGATACGAGCTTGTTTCATAGAATTTCACCTCCAGGTTTGACAAAATAGGCCGAAAAACCTATTTGCCCTTATTACTGTCATCTCAAACGAAAAAATTAAAAAATTTCGGCCACTTTTTCAAATTTTACAATTTGTTCATATCTTCGCGGCGTTACGCCAGCATCGGACGGAATCCGCTGTTGACCGACTTTCGCACATCCAGCATGGTTCTGCCGTTTAGCGTGACAGGCGCATTGAACAGCATCGTCAGAAGGTACTTTTTGAGATTTTTAACGTCTGTGTGCAGATTGCGTAGGCCATCAAGGACAAAACGGATATGCTCGCTTGTCAGCTGCAACAGTCGTTCCCGCACTAATGGCATAGGAAACAGGTTGTTGCCCAGCCGCAGTACAGGGCTGCGGAGCTGGATTGTCTCCACGACCAGCTCGTAGATCTCCTGCATCACGGGGGCGCTTTCCGGCTGATTGCGGCAAAGCAAGTCCAACTCAATGTTGTCGCGGACTTTTGTCCGCACGGCCTCTCCCTCGGATAAGATTAGATCAGTATTTTGTTTCTCTTTATTTTGTATTTCTTTATTTAATTGCATGGGATTTCCCAGTACAGCAGAATCCGATGCAAGGGGTTCCAGCATAGGCGGCACGGATTCAGCGCTGCCGCCGGAGCCGGATGAGGGAGTTTGCGGGTACTCATAGACATAGTAATCGCAGCCACGCAGACAGCCGCGCTCATCACGGACGCGGGTACGCACCACATACCCGGCATTTCCATGAGAAATCTCCTTTTCGTTTTCAGGTTTTGTTATGATGGATTCTTTGTCGATGGCAACCACTGCTTTTGATTTGGCAGGACGGCCACGGCGTTTAGGCGGTGCCTTGGGGGATGACTTAGATGTTTCCGCCGGAGGAACTTCGGATGTTTCCGGTAAGGCTTTCCGCCACTCCGGGATATGGGCGGATGCCTTACACTCCCGCAGCTGCTTGTAAGCGGGGTGCAGAGAGTAGTCCATCTTGTGGACTTTCAGAACTTTGTGGCCACGCAGAATTACCAGCGCTTCATCAACCGGCAGACGCAGCACTTCGTCCGGGGTCAGCACCGGCCGTTTGCCGACACCACTGCTTTCGCGGTACTGCGGCGTATAGTCGGAAACGCGCAGGGTGTTTAGTGCCTTGGAAGTACTGGACACCGCTACACTGGCAATGCCGGTGCGCTGAGAGACGTACTCGGCGGTCAGCTGATCCGTACAGCCGAGAAAAAGCTGCACATCGCAGTTGCCGAGAATTTCCTGCCACTGGTTCTGTGGGTAGCGGTTTTGCAGTCCGGCAAGATTCTGGAACACGCAGGACATAGAGATATTGCGGGAGCGAATGACGCTGATGCGCCGGGATAACTCGGAGATCGTACCGCAGGCGGTCAGCTCCTCGCCCAGCACATGGACCGGCACGGGGAGCCGCCCGCCGGGGCAGTTGGCATCGGCATAGCGGACAAGTTTGATAAAGGCAAAAGACAGGAACAACGATGCAAGAAAATCAAAGGTACTGTCCTGATCGCTGGTGACGAGATAGTACGCGCAGGGCTGCTGCCCCGGCAGTTCAAGGCTGATTTCGTCATACGCAGTGATTCTCTTGATAAGCTCCGACTGGAATACCTGCAAACGGCTGCCCAGTCCGCTGATGACACCGCTGCGCACAGAGTCCGATGCCCGTTGGTACAGGCTGTACGGCGCTTTGGCTGGGTGGGTCAGCGGCAGAACATCAAACAGGCTGTCCAACTGACTTTCGCTGCATTGCGTGATAAGGTTGTACACCTCACCGATGGTCCGCTGCTCCGGCGGGTAGGTGAGGTCAACGTACAAGACCAGCGCTTTCAGCAAGTTCATCTCTCCCGAATCCCAGAAGCGGTCACTTTTGCCGGTGCCGTTGGTGTTCTTGATGATGACATCCACGAAAAGCTGCGCCATCAGTTCCTGACCCTCAATTTCTTTCAGACAGTTCCACGAGTCGGAGTTTTCGGGGCTGACGAGGTTGAATACGCGCACGGTATACCCTAAATCTCGCATATATTCGCTGGATTTTTCGTAAAGTTCTGATTTGGGGTCACAGATAATCAGCGACTCTCCGCGGACGGCGCTTTGCAGGATACGATTCATGCAGAACGAGCGGGTTTTCATCGAGCCACTGGCACCGTAGACGGCGAGGTTGCCGTTCATACGGGTTTTCTCCGGGATGCAGAGAAACTTTCCGTCGAGCATCCCCAACACGGTGCCTGTATGCTGGGATAGGTCGGAAACCATATCCAGCACAGCAGGAATTTCTCGCGGCTGCATCCAGCCGGATGTGCCGTAAGTGCCTTTTGCGGAAAAATCGAAGTTACGCTCGGAATCCGTTAAGGCATCTTGACTGAACAGCTTTCGATACAGGAAAATCGCGGCGACTGTGGCTGCGCAGCCTGCTATGCAGTAAAGGTTGTAGGGGAACCATAAAATGCCTTTAAGACAGTCCGGCGGCGACAAAGAGGGGAACGGCGGAGAAGTACCGCCCGGCATACCGCCGTTTTTCTGCCAGACGGCATAGTTGCCGATGAACTGCGTTAAGTAGCCGCAGGCGTAGAGCAGCAGTGCGACTGCCAACAGAATCTGTAATCTTTTTGAGGGACGTTTCATGGCGAAGTCAGAAACCTCCTCTCGAACTCAGCAAAGTCGATGGTCTGCACCTCGACCCTGTCACCGCAGAGAGACCGCAGCGCGTCTGCCTGGAAATCAAAGCAGAGGATGGCACCCTTCATTTGCAGCAGTTCCAAGGCAGACAGGAATCGGAACAGACGCGGCAGATCTGGCAGATAGCAGAATAGAATTGGCGCGCCTGCATCTGTGCGAGCATCGTTCTCGATGAAAGCATTACGACAAGACGGCTGTAGCTCTTGCAGCAGCATGGCGTTTAACTGCCCGATAATCTCCGGGTGACAAAGCAGCCACAGCAACGTCTCGCCGTGGTAGTCATTGGTGAGAAAGTAGAAATGTTCGTAGCCCTCGCCAAAAAGGAAGTGTTCTTTCTTGTAGGTCTTTGCATCTTCCAGCAGAGTAGCCATCACCGCCCATTGGTCGGACAGCAGGATGCCGTCTGGTGTGTGGCTTACACCGGTTCGTGTATAGCGGATATTTTGCAGCATGATTTTTCCCCGCTGTTCGATTTGCGTGTCAAAGACCGGAACAGCATCCATGCCGTTGAACACAGCAAAGGTGCGGGATGGGGTCAGCAGCGAGCCTACCATACGGGAGCCGTGAACCTTTACCATTTCAAGGCCCAGTTCTTTCATCTCGCGGGAATCATAAAAAACAGGGGCTTCAATGCGGCAAGGACTGCTGCCACCCGGCACAAATACAGGCGGCTTTTCATCTCGATAAATCATCGTGCCTGCATTCAGCATCGTGACATAGGTTTGCGCGATACGATGCAGCCGCAGACGGCGGGCAGGGGATGATTTGATGGAGTTGGTGTCGGTGCGGCCTGACAGATAGAACTGAAATCGCTCCGGCGCTCGTTCCCGCAAAAGACGTTTGCCACGGATGCCGAGCCGGTAGCCGCGAAGATGATCTTTGGAGAAGATGCGCAGGAGCTTGTCGTGTGTCAGGCTCGTCACGACTTTTTTGCGATAACTTTTGCTGGAGGTAAGGCGGTCAGCACACGCACAAGGAACCTCGCCGCAGATGGCTGTGAGCGCCAAAAGTTCATAATAGAGGCTGTCTTGCGCGGGCAGGACAGGAAAGGCAGAAGAAATAGAAATCACCTCGGAATTTAACCGTGCCTTCTTTGACTCCGGCGAAAGTTGCCGCCGTCTTGTGTGTGAAACAGCTTACAACAACGCGGAAAAGTCATTTTCAGGCACAGGTATCTGATTTTTATGAATTTTTCGGAAAAAGTGGAGGTCGGGTCTCAGCCGATTTTGGGGTGCTCAGCCATGCCGAAAAGCAGTTTTTCGGCATTACGGTAATCACGGTAGAGGACGAATATCCAAACCGGGTCGTCTGGAAAGAATCGCACAGCGCCCCGGTATCGTCCGCCAGGCAGAATGTAGCAATGACATCTATAACTGCCTTGAGTTCAAGATTGTCATAATCCCGCACGGATGTGATTGGAAGATTGTGGTCGTAGATATGCTCCACGCAAATCACACAGTCAGAGAAGCGGGGAAGCGGTCCGCTTTGCACCAGTGCAGCCTGAAGCGGCAGCAAAAGAAACTTGCAGCCGTCCCGCTTCTTTTTGTCCGGCAGCAGCGCGGGGAGCAGCACACGCAAATAGTTGTCAGCCGCCCATACACGGATGCCCTGTACTTCGGCCGCCTTGGGATAGTAGTAAATGGGCGGTTCGTTGGACACGGAAAAGAACATATTGCGCAGATGCGCCGTGCTTTTCTCGCTGAGGAGTGCCGCACTCTCGGCAGTTTTGGCAAACTGCATCGGGTCGGGCACAGGCAGCAGATGCTCCATTTCGTACAGCTTTTTGTGAATGTCGATGAGTCCGCGCTGCTCCAAGCGGATACGATTCAAAAGTACGTCAGGATTCAAGCGCGGCCTCCTTTTTGTAGTAGCTGACGGTGCCGTCTTCGGCTACCGTGCAGAATCCGGCCGCCTGCGGAATGTCCAGCAACTCAATCTGGGAGGTGTCCTCTACGACCACGATGCGCTTGCCGGCATCTTTCTGTGGCTTGTGCAGCAGCTGGCAAATCATAGTCTCTTTGCCCTGCGGGATAGGCACGATTTCATACAGCTCTCCATTTGCAAAACAGAGAATAGCTGCCGGAAATTCTGCAACTGTGTGGTATTCCACCTGATCGATGAAGTCGAGCAGAACCCAGACGCAGCGGGATAAGTCCTTGTCTGCATTGTTTCGTGCTTCTTGATTTGCGTAGTAGCGGCAATTTTCGGCACGGTAAACGCGCCCCTCTTTCAGCATGTGGGCGAGTAAGGTCTTTGCCGTTGCCTCTTTTTCGGGAAAGAACCGGCAAAGCTGTTCTTCGGTCAGACCGGGATACAGCGAAATGTTATGCAGCATTTCAGCGGCTTCCCGCTGATAGATCGCTGCGCGGTTTTTCAATACAATCACCATCCTTATTGCGCATAAGGAACGCATAAAGACGTATTAAGCACTGCCAACAGCATAGCCACAGGCAACTAATACGCAATCATTACGTCCTTTTGCGTATTCGACTTTTTATTGCGTAATCATTGCGTCAAGGCGGACGTATTACGGTCATCTGCAAAACCTCCCAAAATCAGAAAATGCCCAAAACAAAAAGAGCCGTGCCTGAAAAAGTCAGGTACGACTCTGGGTGAAAATGTCCAACCTTTTTGGCTGAACCCTATTTTGAACATACTAATTGTAACATACGAGATTATACACGTATATACAATCACTGTGCGGATGTTGTGCAGATGTAATGCGAGTGCGGCAAAAAACTTTCAAGGCAGTGCATCTGGCGCAATCTTGATTCTTTGGTGTGCAGGCATTATAATGCAAAAGAAAGCAAAGAAAAGGAATCATGAATTTTATGGATAACCAATTATTGCAGATACAAAACAGAACCTGCCGCATCTACGGCACTGCCAGCGCCGAATACCTGCTGCTGCAAATGGTGGATGAACATGACCTTGCAGGGATGGAACGAGAAGTTGAAGTCATACATCGGCAAACCACACAACCATTTTTGCTGGCCGCTGTCCAAGTCGAGAATTGGAACGACGATTTGTCGCCTTGGCCTGCACCGCCCGTATGGGGTAAGCAGGGCTTTGGCGGCAGGGCAGGGGATACGCTTGCATGGCTGGCGCAGGCTGTGCCGAGCATCCGTCGGCAGTATTCTATAAAGGAAGACTGCAAGGTTGTTTTGGGCGGCTACTCGCTGGCAGGGCTGTTTGCATTGTGGGCAGCAACGCAGAACGATGCGCCGTATGGCGTAGCCGCCGCTTCGCCGTCCGTGTGGTTTCCCGGTTGGCAGGAGCATGAGGCGGCACGCCCTATTCAGACGCAGCGCGTTTACCTCAGCCTTGGTGACCGCGAGGAGCACACCAAAAACCAGACTATGGCATCAGTAGGTGACAACATCCGCGCCCTGCACACCGCCCTGACCCGGCGCGGCACAGCCTGCACGCTGGAGTGGAATGCAGGCGGCCACTTCAAAGATGTCGACCTACGGACGGCAAGGGCATTTGTTTGGGTTATGGAAGGAAAACAATAAAGTGACGATTTTAATAGATGCTGATGGCTGCCCGGTGGTGGATCTGACTATACAGACAGCCGCAAAATACAAAGTACCTGTGCTGATTCTATGTGATACAGCCCACCAAATCCAACGCGACGGAGCGCAAACCTTGACCTTTGACAAGGGTGCCGACAGCGTAGATTTTGCACTGGTGAACCGCGTACACCCCGGCGACCTTGTAATTACGCAGGATTACGGGCTGGCAAGTATGTGTCTGGCGCGCTGCGCCCGTGTGCTGAACCAGAACGGCTTAGAGTACACATCCGAAAATATTGATAGTCTGTTGTTCCGCCGCCACGAAAACAAAAAGCTCCTTCGTGCCGGAAAGCACCCTAAAGGGGCTTCCAAACGAACGAAGGAGCAGAACATGGCCTATAAAAATGCCTTAGAGAAAATCTTGCAGACTGTGTGAGCGCCATAACAAAAACAGCCTTTCCCGCGTGCTTCCAAGAAAGCATAGGGAAAGGCTGTTTTTATTTCAAAGTTATTGCTTCGCTTGCAAGATTTTACAGCGCACTGCCAGAGCATCAACCAAGATGTTGGCACGGTTTGGCTCACCGAAATGCGCTTGTTCAAAAATTGCAAGAACCTCATCTTTACAATCATCCAGCGCAGCAAGATTCAGCGCTGGCAATCCATCTCTTGCAAGGGCAAGCTGTGCCTGCTGTGTGGCAGCGAACGGTTTGGCGGGGGCATCGGCCAGTGCGTCGATTTTGGAGGCGTACTGGTCGAACCAAAGGCTCGTGCCGCTGTCAAAAATCGGTGCGAAACCGACCCATTCCAGCGTTACTGCGTCACGGATAGCGCCAAAATTGCCGAAGTGACGATCCTGATTACAAATCAGATAATCCAGAATCATCATCTGTTGCAACCGCTCGGGCACATCCGGGATACCCAGCTTTTCACAGCAAGCGAGGAAATGGTCGTAGGCGCTCACACCGTCCGCGCGGGGGAAAGCCGAAAAGATATAGTAGGCGCTGACAAAGTCCTGCCGGTCGGTTGTCATATTCGGGCAAACGGAATAGGGCTTGTCCCCCTCAAACAGCAGGCTGTATTCCACATGCGGGATGCCCAGCTTGCGGCAGAGCAGGGAAGCGACAACCTCGTTGAACGGCTCCTGCTGGGCCATGCCGCTACCGCCCTTTACCAACACACGCTGGCAGTTCAGAATCTTCCATTTCTTTTTCAGCCAGCCGTCCGAGGTGTTGCAGGGGGAGGCAAGGTCAATGCTGTCCTGCTGCGGAATCTGCCCAAACAGAATGTTGCCGACATCTTCCGAAAAATCATTATTATAGAAATTGACCTTGCTCCATTCCAGTGGCTGTTCTGCAGGATTGAGCCAGTATTGATCGGACAGGCTTAGTGCAAAGCACTTCATCATCAAAGTGCTGGCGGACAGCTGTAACTTCTTCTGAACCTGCAAATCCTCCAGCGCACGGTGAAATCCCGAACGGCTGGCAGGGATGGTACGTCCGGCCAACCAAAGATTCAGATTCTTGGCAAGCTCCTTGTGGTCGGGGGCGTATAGTCCAATCGGCAGGTGAGCAGGTTGCAGCACATCGTCTACACGGTATACCGTGCCGCTGATGTCATTGACGCTCAGCACGGCAACGACAGTTTCACGGTGCATCAAAATATACTTCATATGTCCAGCCCACCTTTCAAATAAGTTATATCCATATTATACAAGGCAATGCGCATTTTAGCAACATTTTGTTGCGTGATGATTCTACTTTCTATGCCGCATAGCAACCCGTGATGTATGAAATCTGTATTGAAGAATTGAAACTGATTCCTATATCAAAAAATCCGTATGCGTGTTCAGCTATCATTCCTGTCTGCCAGCATAGTGTTCAAAGTTGTCACGCAGCAATAAAAAATATATATAATCCTTACTTTGAAAGTGACTGCATTAACAATGAAAAACTTATCCCATGGAACGCCGTGTGCAGTGAAAGCTGCTTGCACGGTGTGGACCGGGGCGAAAGGCTCGAAAGAGTCTGACCTATCGGTATTTTTGTTCCGCTACGAGTACAGCGCGAATTTCTTCTACAAGCTGTGGAAACGCAT
>OOBT01001118.1_pt1 | contig 14834 bp, 15 predicted proteins | sample 1671551 | NCBI WGS metagenome assembly OOBT01 (sample SAMN06348168, study PRJEB24527) | human gut metagenome | reverse complement strand
AGACCCCATAGTCCAATGATAATAGCCACGCTTGACTTTTTCTATCAAGCCAGCTTTCAACATTCTTTGAATATCCCTGTAATATAGCTTTTCTTTGCTCAACTGAGCCGTGGTCATTACATAATCATAATGCGAGAACATCTGCCTAAGAATTTTCCTGTCTTTTATTGAAACCATACTCTTACCTCTGCACCAAATTGTGCCGTAAAAACATCTCGTTAGGTTGTTTTAGCTCATTATATTTAGCTCGTATTGCCAAGTCAAATGTGTAGCAAACCACACCATTCAAATTATAAAATGGTGTGGTTACAGGCACTTGCTTGTCCACAAAGGGCGCACACGGTTTAGCATTGATTTAGACCGCAATTTGAAATTTCGTAGTAGCGATGGCGTACAGATTTATCGTCCTCTTTGTTTCGCCAACCTTGATAGAATAAGGCTTTTCGGCATTTTTCTCGTTGTCAGAGTCGTCGTATTTTTTAATTCTGTCGAGTGTCGAAAAGCTATGTATCTTTAAGCCGAAGACCTCACGCTTGTCCTCGTATTTGATACATTGGAACATTTCCGATGCTTCTCTGGGCACCGAGGAGCTGGGACACCTGGAGATCATCGGCGCCATCGTCCACCAGCTGACCCGGAACATGACGCCGGAGGAGGTCAAAAAGGCGGGATACGAGACGTATTTTGTGGATCACACCGCCGGGGTGTATCCCACCGCCGCCTCCGGCTCCCCGTGGAACGCGGCGTCCATGGCCGTCAAGGGCGACCTGATCGCCGACCTGACGGAGGACCTGGCCGCCGAGCAGAAGGCCCGGGTCACCTATGACAACATCCTGCGCCTGTCCGACGACCCGGACGTCAACGACGTCATCAAGTTCCTGCGGGCCCGGGAGATCGTGCATTTCCAGCGCTTCGGCGAGGGCCTGCGCCTGGCCAAGGAGAAGATGGACCAGAAGAATCTCTACTTCGTCAACCCGTCCTTCGATCAATAAGCGCAAAAATGCCCCTGCCTTCGTTTCAGAAGGCAGGGGCATTTTCAGATAGCTGTCAGATGCGGATGGCCAGGTTATAAGCGGCCTTGGTGGCCTGCCACATATTGCCGGGCTTCTCGGTGTTGTAGCTGTCTCCGATGTTGTGGACCTCGGCGGCAACCATCTCCTGCTGAGCGGACAGGAAGGGCTGGTCGTCGCCCTTGTTGCCGATGGCCATGACCACCATGTCGGCCTCCAGCTGCTCGATATACTCCTCGTTGGTCATCTTGGGGGCCAGAGGATTCTCCACGTTCTTGGGGATGATGGGAGCCCAGGTGCAGTAGGGATCCGGCACGGCCTTGGCGCGGTTGCGGGCGATGACCACATGGCCATTCTCGAACCGGGTGACCCGGGCGCAGTTGATGAGCTGGCCGCCCTCGGCCTCGAAGTAGTGGATCAGATGGCCGCGGTTGGCGGTGCAGGCGCCCTCCTCGAAGTGCTCCAGCATCTCCACGCAGGTGACCTTGCGCTGGTGCTCGGTGGCCAGCCAATAGGCGGTCTCCAGGCCCACGGCGCCGCCGCCCACCACCACGATCTTGCGATCGGTGTCGGCCAGCTCCTGGGGATGGGTCAGCAGCCAGGTGGCCTCGATGTGGCGGGTCTCCTTCAGGCCGGGAATGGGAGGCAGACCCTCCTTGCTGCCGTTGGCGAACACCACGGCGTCGTATCCGGCTTCCTTCAGCTGCTGGTTGGTCATGGTGGTGTCCAGGTGCACGGTGACGCCGTCCTGCTTCTCCACCTGGCGGAACAGCCATTCCATATAGTTGTGCAGCTCATACTTGCTCAGAGGAGCACCGGCGGCGTGCATCTTGCCGCCCATACGGTCGGACTTTTCAAATACGTCCACGGTATGGCCCCGCTGTGCGGCGGTGATGGCGAAGTTCAGGCCCGCGCAGCCTGCGCCGATAACGGCGATGCGCTTGCGCACCTTGGCCGGGGTGGGAACGGCAGGCAGCAGCTCCTCGAAGCCGGTGCGGGGATTCACGGCGCACTGGGGATGGCCGCCCTCGATGAACTCGTTGACGCAGCCCTCCTGGCAGCCGATGCAGGGACGGATGTCCTCCACCTTACCGGCGTAGGCCTTGTTGCACCAGTCGGCATCGGCCAGCACCGGGCGGCCCAGCATGATCATGTCGCACTTGCCGTCCCGCAGGGCCTGCTCGGCCAGGTCGGGATAGCCCAGCTTGCCCACGGCCACAATGGGGACCTCCATGCCCACGTTGGACTTGACGCCCCGGGCGGCGAAGTATTCCTTGGCCACCTTGGACACGTCCAGGAAGCAACCGGCGGGCATACCGGCCGGGGGATGGGGCAGCCACCAGTTGTCATAGCAGCCCAGGTCCACATCGAACATATCGACGCCGGCCTTCACCAGGTTCTCCATATAGTTCAGGGTATCGGCGATGGAGCGGCCGTTCTTGAAGCCCTTCAGGCTCTTGACGGTGTCCATGCGGTCGCCATAGGTCTCGTTCAGGGCCAGGGACAGGTCGATGCGGTACATAATGGGATAATTGGGGCCCACCTTCCTGCGGATGGCCTTGATCATGTCCACGCCGAAGCGCTGCCAGTCGGCATACTTGCCGATCTTGCGGTGGTTGAAGGCGGGGGAGGTCAGCTGATCCAGCAGATAGCCCTCGTGGCCGTGCAGATACACGCCGTCCATGCCCATGACCTTGGCGTCCATGGACGCCTGGGCGGCATTGCGGATGATCTTGTCGCACTCCAGGTCCGTCAGGGGACGGCAGGGCACGTCAGGCAGATAGAAGTTGGGGTTCCAGGAGGCGGAAACCGGCAGCTGGAGCTTGGTCAGCAGGCACTGGGGATTGCCCACACGGCCCAGGCCCGGCGTCAGCTGGATGAAGATGCGGCTGCCCCGGGCGTGAACGCCCTGGGCCAGGTCGCGCCAGCCCATGAAGTTGGTGCGGGTGCCGTCGATACGGGGGAAGTAAGAGTAGTTGCCCTTCTCCGTGACGGAGGAGTCAATGTGATGGCTGATGGGGATCAGGCCCGTGGTCAGCAGGCCCACGCCGCCCTCGGCCCGGGCAAAGAAATACTGGAGCATCTTGTCGTTGGGACGGCCGGTCTCCTCGGCCATCTGACAGTTGCCCATGGGGGCCATGACCAACCGGTTCTTCACCGTCAGCTTGTTGATCTGGATGGGAGAGAACAAAGAGGTGTAGGGATAGAGGTCCCGGGTCATGCGTGCCGTGCCGCCTGCGCGGTTTTCGCAGTCGGTGCGCACCCAGTTGCCGAAGCTGTTGACCAGCTGCTGTACCAAAATGTCTTTCTTCAAGGGTATGCCCTCACTTTCCTGAAATGGTAAAAGTTTGCGTATCGATTGATGAGACAAGCATACCACATCTCGCCGCCAGAATCAACAAAAAAAATCAAAAATTCGAATAAATTCGTTGCAACTTGCCTGATTTCATGGTAAAATGATAGTGGTAAAAAGCAAATAATGTACAGAGTATGGCATTTATGTGGATTAACGGCCACTGACTTTGTACAGAACCGCGTGCATGTATATGCACACAGCCCAGAAAGGACGTGAAGCACGGTTGAACAGAAACCCCAAGATCCTGGCCGTGGCCGGTAAGGGCGGCGTGGGCAAGACGTCGCTGTCGGCTGCCTTCGTGCGACTTTTGACCGAGACGCACCCGGACGCCCGGATCTTAGCCATCGACGCGGACCCCGCCGTGGGTCTGTCCACCGCCCTGGGGGTGGAGGTACGGCAGACCCTGGATGATATCCGCAAGCAGATCGTGTCCTCGGTGGAGGACGGCGAGCCGCGGGAGGCCATCGAGCTGCTCAGCGAGGCCCGGTACCGCATCTTCGACACCATGGTGGAGCAGCAGAAATTCTCCTTCCTGGCCATCGGCCGGCCGGAGACCGCCGGGTGCTACTGCAAGGTCAACGCCTACCTCAAGGAGATCATCAATCTTCTGGCCGGTGACTTCGACTATGTGGTCATCGACGGCGAGGCCGGCATCGAGCAGATCAGCCGCCGCGTCATGGAGCAGGTCTCGCACCTGGTCCTCGTCACCGACCAGAGCGCCAAGGGCGTGAACGTTTGCCGTGAGATCAAGGAGGCGGCCGATGACCTCATCACCTACGAGCGCATCGGCATGATCGTCAACCGCGTGGTCGACCCGAGCATGAACGATCTCGTCAAGCTCGACGGGGTGGACGTGCTCGCCTACATCCCCACCGATCCGATCCACGCTGCCAACGACATCCATGGCAAGAGCGTGTTCGAGCTGCCGGAGGACTCCAACATCATGGTCGGTGTCCACCAGGCGCTGCACAACCTGGGCATTTTTTGAGGAGGGAACAACATGAAGGATATGGAACTGTACGACAGCTTTATTCGCGAAACGACCGACCTGCTCGGCGCGCCGACGCAGAAGTGGGCCTATAAAGAGCGCGATGCGTGGAAAGATAACGGCGAGAGCGAGCTCGTGCTCCTGCGCGACGCTGCGTATGAGCTCGGCGGCGGCGCGAACGACGCCGTGAACTTCACCTGCGTCACGTCCGACAGCAGTCTCGTCCCGGCGGACGAGGTGCTGCTCTACGGCCCGGATATGAAGGAAATCAAGGGCGACGTGCCATTTGCCCGCCTCGTGATACTCGGCGTCAAGGACATCGACGTCGAGAACAAAGACGCGACTTACACCGCCATCCGCAACATCGAGTTCGTGAAGTACCATGTCTTCCCGGACGGATACATGATGCGCGTCTCGCCCGAGAGCAGCCGCGAGCAGATCCGCGTGAGCAAGAAGGCCATCAAGAAGGGCATCTCGTTTTACAAGGTCGGCTGCGACTTTATCCGGCAGTATAAGAAAAACCCGAACATCACGAATGTGCGCGTGATCTTCATCACGAAGAACGTCGACTTCAAGACCCTGCACGACACAGCCAAGAAGATCGACGACGTGACCAAGACCATGAACACCATCCTCGAGGGCATGCCCGAGGATCTCGACTGCGCGAGCTGCAGCTTCAAGCCCGTGTGCGACGAGGTCGAGGGCCTCAAGGAGCTGCACTTCGGCAAGGCCGGCAAGAAAGCGCCGAAGGCGTAATTTCCGCAGAACATACACGCACGGCCCCGCAAGCAACCTGCGGGGCCGTGTTTTCATCTTTCATCCAAAGGAGGTGCGCCATGCCGAATTTTCGCATGACGCTCAGCTATGACGGCACGCGCTACAACGGCTGGCAGCGGCAGGGCAACACGCCGGACACCATTCAGGGGCGGCTCGAGGCCGCACTCAGCGACCTGCTGGCGCAGCCGGTCGAGGTCGCGGGCTCCGGCCGCACGGACGCGGGCGTGCACGCCCGGATACAGACGGCGTCGTTCCGCGCGAAGACCGACCTGCCCGCGCCAGAGCTGCTGCGGCAGCTGCGTGCGCGCCTGCCGGGGGACATCGGCGTGCTCACGCTCGAGGAAACCGCGCCGCGCTTTCACGCGCGATTGTCCTGCCGCGGCAAGACGTATGTCTACCGCGTCTGGAACAGCGAGACGCCGAATGTGTTCGAGCGGCGCTATGTCTGCACCCTGCCGCAGCCGCTCGACACGGCGGCCATGCAGCGCGCGGCCGCTCCGCTGTGCGGCCGGCACGACTACACGTCGTTCTGCGCCAACCGGCGCATGAAAAAATCTGCCGTGCGCACGGTCGATACCATCACCGTCGAGCGGCGGGGCGAGGAAGTGCGCCTGACGTTCTCGGGCGATGGCTTTTTGTACCACATGGTGCGCATCCTCACCGGCACGCTGCTGGAGGTCGGGCTCGGGCAGCGGGACGCGGACACGATGCCGGACATTCTCGCCGCGCACGACCGCAGCGCCGCTGGCGCCACGGCGCCTGCCCGCGGGCTGATCCTGTGGGAGACGCGCTATGCGCACACACACCCCAAAACCGGAAAGGAGAAACGCGAATGAAAGAGGAATGCCTGATCTGCGGCGCGCCGCTGGAATATCTGGAGACGGATGTGCAGATGCAGTGCGAGATCTGCCGCAAAAAGGAGCTCGCCAAGACGCGCTGCGTAAACGGGCACTACGTGTGCAGCGACTGCCATATGCAGGGGCTTGACAGCATCGTGGAGCTGTGCCTGCGGGAGACCGCGTGCGATCCGATCGCCATTGTCGAGCGGATGATGGCGCTGCCGAGCTGCCATATGCACGGGCCGGAGCACCATGTGATGGTCGGAGCGGCGCTGCTGACGGCGTATCACAACGCCGGCGGAGACATTGACCTTTCCGACGCGCTCATGGAGATGCTGCGCCGCGGCAAAAGCGTGCCCGGCGGCGCGTGCGGCTTCTGGGGCGCGTGCGGCGCGGGGATCAGCACGGGGATGTTCGTCTCGATCATCTCCGGGTCAACACCGCTGACCGACGAGCCGTTTGCGCTGTCGCACAAAATGACGGCGGCCGCGCTCGGGCAGATCGGTGAGATCGGCGGCCCGCGCTGCTGCAAGCGAGACTCTTTTCTGTCCATTCTCACGGCGATCGATTTTGTGAAGGAGCATTTCGGCATCGCACTGCAAAAGCCGGAGGTCGTGTGCCGTTACGCCGCGCAGAACAATCAGTGCATCGGAAAGCGCTGCCCCTTCAGCGCGGCAAACCGGACTGCGAAATGATATGGCGGCGGGATTAGGGACTCCGGCTTGACGACCCGCCGGGAGCGCGCAAAATCGGAAGTTGTAGTAAAGGAGGTTTACAATGGGGTTTTGGATTTTTATGTTGATTATGGATTTGCTTCTTCCATTTACGATGATTGGTTTTGGAAGATATTTTATGAAAAAGGCTCCAAAGGAAATAAATTCAGTATTTGGATATCGGACTTCGATGTCTATGAAGAACAAAGACACATGGGAATTTGCTCATAAATATTGTGGTAAAGTCTGGTATGTCTGTGGAATGGTTATGTTGCCGATAACAGTAATATTCATGCTTTTAGTGATTGGAAAAAATGAAGATTGTGTTGGGAGTATAGGAGGAATTATCTGTGGTGTTCAACTTATTCCTTTAATTGGGTCTATTCTCCCAACAGAAATAGCATTAAAAAAGAATTTTGATAAGAATGGAACAAGACGATAAATTCCAGTTTGCCGAACCGTGAAACCGCCCCCGGCGTGACCTGCTGGTCACGCCGGGGGCGTTCCTGTTATCTGCTTATGCTGCTTATGCTGCGTCATTTCAGGCGCGCGCGCTGCACCGCGCAGTAGGCGCGCACGTCAAACGGCTCCGGCACGCTGTCGCGCCGGAGATAGAGCGGGTGGTGCGGGTGTCCGGCCTTCGACCGGAGGCCGAACGTCAGCCACTGCGCATGAAACTCCTCGCCGATGGCGAGCATTTCCTCGAGCGCGTCGAACAGGTACGGCCGCTTTTCGATCAGCGTGCCCCACGCGGCCCACACAGCCGGCCGGTTGCCGGGCGCGTACTGCCCGAGCACGTAGCGGAAGGCTGCCATGTTCTGCTCGTGCAGCGCGCGGTTGAAGGTCGTGTCCATGGCGTTCGGGTCGGTCGCACGCTGGGGGTAAACGTTGAACATCGTGAAGCTGTCATACCCGTTGCCGAGGGCGATGCGCTCGACGCTCTTGAGCGTGTTGTCGAGATCGCCCGGCTGCGCGGTCGACGGGTTGATGCCGATGCAGATGAGCGGGTTTTCGCCCCGCGTGCCGAGGATGTAACGGTATTCGGTGTAGTACGGCGGCACGTACAGCCAGCGCGCGGCGTCATAGTCGTCGTGCCGGGTATAGTGCAGCGCGTCGTCAAAGGTCAGCAGCGCGCACGTCTGGCTCGCGCCCTTGGGAATGTGCATGGGTGGTCCCTCCGATCGGTGCGGTCAGTCCCCGGCGGGCGGGAACGGTTTGGAATAGGCGGTCTTGGCGCTCACGCCCGGCAGGCGGCCGATGCGCCCCGCGAGCGCGGAGATCACGTCCTGCGGCGCGTCGAGCACGACGCTGATGATGCTGACGCCCTTAGCGCGGTAGGGCAGGCCCATGCGGCCGATGATGTACTGCCCCGCGTCGTGCAGCAGGGCGTTGAGCTGCGCTGTGCTCTCGCTGTTTTCCACGATGATGCCGATCAGCGCCACGCGCGTTTCCATGCGCGCTCACCTCGCTTTCGTTTTGTCTATTGTACGCGAAAATGGGCGGGAACGCAATGCGTTCCCGCCCGTTTCACACGGAAAATCCTGCTTATTTGCCCTGCTTGTAAAACTGCTTGGAGTTATCGAGCACCTGGCACTCGGCGTTCGGGTAGAGCACGACCTTTTTCGGCGTGCCGTCGTCGAGGATGCGCAGGGCGTCCGACCACGTCTTGACGTATTCAGCGCCGGAGTGCTCGTCGATGTACCACGGATCGCGCATGCCCTTGACGGTGTGCTCGGCAAATACGACAGCGTGGGCCATGTTTTTGCCCTTCGTGTAGCAGCCGGACCACATCATGCCGCCGGGGGCGGAGTGGCCCCACTTGTCGTACAAAAAGTGCACACACGGGCCGAACGGGGAGTTGGCCGCGAGCACGAACGAGCCGCCGTCCTTGAGCGAGGCAATGACCTCGGGCGTGTAGGCGCAGTTGGCCTCGGCGGGCTTGAAGTAGTTGTTGGCGATGACCACATCGCAGTCGGGCACGAACTTTGCCGCGTAGTGCTCGGCGGCGTAGGCGGCCGCGTGCTGGATCTCGGCCTCAAAGTCGCCGGCGAACAGGTTGCAGATCTGCGCGTGGCCGTTGAGGATGGCGTCGATCTTGAAGTCGAGCCCCATCATGCGCGCGGCCTGCTCGGCGTCGCTGCGCATGAGCGTGTGGGGGTTGCCCATGTTGAACTCCGTCGTCGTCGTGAAGCTGTGGTTGCGTATGATCGTGCGCAGCGAGCTCACGCCCGGCAGGATGCACTTGGCGCCGCCGCTGAAGCCGTAGTAGCTGTGGGCCATGGTCGTGCCGATGGCGATCTTGTAGTCGGCGGACATGACGTCGGCATTGATCTCGACGGGCACGTTGTTGGTCGTGTTGCCGACGAACACGTGGTTAAAGAACAGGTTGTGGTTGTGCACCTCGTAGTTTTCGACGATCTCCTCGCCGAGCTTGCGCACGAACTCCGTGCGGTACATGACACCGTGGGTGCCGAGCGCGATGATGAACCAGATGTTCTCCTTCGGCACGCCGGCGGCGCGCAGCTCCGCGATGACGGCCTTGGCGATCGGCTCGCACGGCGTCGGACGGGTGATGTCGTCGATGATGATGACGGCACTCTTCTTGCCGGCGGCGCCCTCGGAGATGGGCTTGGCGCCGATGGCGGCGTGGATCTTCTCCACAATCTGCGCCTCGGTCAGGGCCGGGGTGTCATAGCCGTGGATCTTGGAGATATGCACGTCCCAGTTGTCGGGGAACGCGATCGGGATCGGCTGGTCGCCGTAGTTGCTGTTGGAAGGCAGGTCAAATGTTTTCATAGAGAATCCTCCTGGGATCGACGCGCTTTCTCATCTTCCGCATCCTGCTCGATCAGGCACTCGCGGTACGGGCCGGTCAGCGTCAGGTGGTCGTAGATGGCGGCGGCCACGGCGGCTTCGTCGCGGTCACGCAGGGCCTGACAGATGGCCTGGTGTCCGGCGCGCGTCAGCGCGTTTTCGTCCAGCCGCCAGGTCTCCTCGAGCACACGCGCGCGGTAGATGTCCATGAGCGAGGACAGCGTGGTGTAGATGTATTTGATGAGGGCGTTGTGCGACATGCGCATGAGCGAATTGTGAAACTGCGAGTCCAGCACGGACTGCCGGTCGATCGGCGTGCCGATATAGTCGTAATCGGCCAGAGCGCACAGGCGCTCGATCTCGTCGTCGGTCGCGCTGCGGATGATGTCCCGGCACACGTCCGTCTCGAGCACGATGCGCAGATCCAGCACATTTTCCAGCGTGCTGTTGCTCAGCGCGAACAGCGCGCAGATCGGCCGGTTGATCGACAGCTCCGGCGTGTTCGTGATGTACGAGCCGCTGCCCTGGATGCTCTGTACGATGCCCATGGCCTCCAGACTCTTGATCGCCTCGCGCACGCACGTGCGGCTGACGTCAAACTTCGTCGCCAGGGACAGCTCCGTCGGCAATTTGTCGCCTTTCTGGAGCTGGCCGTGGTTGATCTGGTCGAGGACGGCGTCCACGATTTTTTTATAGTTTGTGCTGGACTTCGGTTTCATGCTGTCACCTCGCTAAGCGATATTCACAAAAATTGCGTCGATTTTTTGAACATTATGATTATTTACAAAGAAAAAAAGCGATGGTATGATTGAAATAATCAAATGTGTCAGACAAATTTGAGGGCCTACATCAGGTCCTTTCCTTATTCGCCGGAAAGTTGTCTGACAATTATCGGGAGGTTTTCCATCTGTGTCTACATTAGCACATTCTTTTTTTTAAGTCAATGATTTGTCAGACAAATGATGAGAAATGGGACACGGAGTTGGAAAAACCAATACGGACCGAGTGAGGTGAGCCATCGAGAGAAATGGAGAGCATTCCCCCTGTATCGCAAAAGCAGAGAATTTGGAATGAAAATGTAACTTAGAGGAGAAGAAGAAACATGTCAAACACGAGCAACGCATCGAAAAATGTCAAGCGTTTCCTGCTGCTGTTCGCACTCGGGATCGCTTACGGCTTTATGTACGTCATGCCGTACATGAAGTCCAGCTTCTACGATCAGATGATTGCCGCCATGGGCTGCACGAATGCCCAGCTCGGCTCTCTGATGACCGCTTACTGCATCTGCTGCACCGTCTCCTACCTGCCCGGCGGCTGGATCGGAGACAAGTTCAACCCGAAGCCGGTTCTGCTGATCTCCATCTTTGGTCAGGCAGCGCTGAGCTTCCTGTTCATGTTCACGTATAAGAGCTACACCATGGCCGTCATCATCTGGCTGCTCATGGGCCTGACCGGCGGCTTCGCTTTCTGGCCGGCCATCATGAAGGGCATCCGCATGACGGGCACCGACGAAGAGCAGGGCCGTATGTACGGCATCTTCGAGGCCCTCAACGGTCTGGCTTCCCTGCTGCTGAGCTTCATCATGATCGGCGTCATGGCCGTCGTCGGCGGCAGCGACCTCATCACCGGCTTCAAGAGCGCGCTGGCATTCATGGGCGGTCTGTCCATCGTGTCCGGCATCCTGGTTGCGATCCTGATGCCGAAAGACGCGGCTTACGGCGTGAGCGAAGAAGAAAAAGAAAATCAGAAAAAGATCACCTTCAAGGACTATGTGTCCGCCTTTAAGATCCCCGGCGTGTGGATCATGGCCATCCTGGTCTGGTGCTATGTGACCATCTCCGCCGTGGCCAGCTACCTGACGCCGTACAGCACGGGCGTGCTCGGCATGTCCGCAACGCTGGCGGCCACCATCGGCACGTTCCGCACTTACGGCTGCCGCCTGATCGGCGGCCCACTCGGCGGCTATCTGGCCGATAAGGCGTTCAAGTCTGTCGCCAAGGAGCAGCTGCTCGGCCAGCTTGCCTGCCTGGTGACGATCGGCATCTTCCTGGTTCTGCCCGGCGGCACGAGCGGCGGTCTGCTCGTGGTTTTGCTGCTGCTGGTCGGCATCGCCATGTTCCTGTGCAAGGGCACATATTTCTCCATCCAGCCGGAAATGGGCATTCCGACGCACATCTCCGCGACGGCCGTTGCCATCGCGACGTTTGTCGGCTACATTCCGGATATGTTCGTGCACACGATGTTCGGCAACTGGATCGACGCCTACGGCGACGCGGGCTACACGAAGATCCTCTTCTACGGCGTCGGCACGGCGGTGCTGGGCGTGATCGCGGCCGTCTGGGCCATCGCGCAGGCGAAAAAGGTTGCAAAGCGGAATGCGGCCGCTGCCAACGCAGCGTAACATTCCCCGCAAATAACAAGGAGGCTTATCCATGAGCAAAATCAAGATCAACACGGCCCGCTGCAAAGGCTGTGGTTACTGCGTGAACGACTGCCCGCGCAAGGCGCTGTCGTTCTCCGGCAACATCAACGACAAGGGCTATGACACCGTTCAGGTCGACGACGCGCTGTGCGTCGCCTGCGGCACGTGCTACCGCGTGTGCCCCGACAGTGTTTTTGAAATCCTGGAATAAGAGGTAAGAACATGAGCAAACAACTTATGAAGGGCAATGAGGCCCTGGCAGAAGCGGCGCTGCGCGCCGGCTGCCGTTTTTACAGCGGTTATCCCATCACCCCGCAGACCGAGATCCTGGAGTACCTGGCCAAGCGTATGGACGAAGTGGGCGGCACGTTCGTGCAGACCGAATCCGAACTCGCGGGCATCAACATGCTCCTCGGCGCGGCAGCGGCCGGCGCGCGTGCGCTGACCAGCTCCGCCGGCCCCGGCTTCTCCCTGAATCAGGAGGGCATCTCCTATCTCGTCGCGGCGGATCTTCCGGCTGTCATCATCAACGTCATGCGTATCGGCACCGGCCTCGGCGACATCGCGCAGGGCCAGGGCGACTACTGGCAGATGACCCGCGGCGGCGGCCACGGCGACTACCGCACCATCGTGCTGGCTCCGGCCTCCGTGCAGGAAAACTGCGACATGATGACCACTGCCTTTGATCTGGCGGAGAAGTACCGCCACCCCGTGTTGGTCGCGTCCGACGCCGCCATCGGCCAGATGGTCGAAGGCGTTGAGCTCAAGGATTTCGTCGAGCACGACATTGACCAGTATGACTGGGCGATCCGCGGCTGCAAGGCCGGCCAGGCGCCCCGCAAGGTCCAGAACGTCTACTACACCAACCCGCAGTACCCCGAGTTCCTGCGCAGCAAGTATCAGGCGATCGAGGACAACGAGCAGCGCTGGGAGTCCTACCAGGCGGAGGACGCCGACGTGGTGCTCGTGGCTTACGGCATCAGCTCCCGCATCTCGAAGGAAGCGGTGAACATGGCCCGCGCCGAGGGCTTCAAACTCGGCCTGATCCGCCCGATCACGCTCTGGCCGTACCCGGTCAAGGCGTTTGAGACCTGCAAGAACGCCAAGGCGTTCATGACGGTCGAGATCAACATCCTCGGCCAGATGGTCGACGATGTGAAGCTGGCTGTGGAAAACAAGTATCCGGTCGGCTTCTATGGCACGTTCTTTGGTCTGCCGGAACCGGAAGAGATCGTCGCGCAGGCCAAGGCCATGCTGGAAAAGGAGGGGAAATAAATGAAACTCAAAGCACCCGAAACTGTCTTTTCCTCCGCCGGCTTCTGCCCCGGCTGCGGCCACGGCCTGGCCACCCGACTGATCGGCGAGGTCTCCGAGGAACTCGGCATTCAGGAAAAAATGCTGGCAGTCGTGGACGTTGCCTGCTGCTCGTTCAACATTGACTACTGGCGCTACGATACCATCATGGCGGCGCACGGCCGCGACATCCCGACGGCCGTCGGCGTCAAGCACATCCGCCCCGAGAACCCGGTCTTTGCTTACCTGGGCGACGGCGCTGCCTACTCCATCGGCATGGCGGAGACCATTCACGCCGCGCTGCGCAACGACAACATCTGCGTGTTCGTCGTCAACAACAGCGTCTTCGGCATGACCGGCGGCCAGATGGCCCCGACTACCCTGCCGCACCAGAAGACCGCGACCTCCCCGAAGGGCAAGGATCCGGCCAAGTACGGCACGCTCAACGTCGTCGACGTGCTCGGCAAGATGGACATTGCCTATCTGGCACGCGGTGAACTGGTCGGACCTGCCGGCATGAACAACTGCAAGAAGCTCATCCGCAAGGCGTTCGAGCACCAGCTCAACGGCGACGGCTTCAGCCTCGTCGAGCTGCTCAGCCCCTGCCCGACCAACCTGAACATGCCGCCGGTGAAGGCCCGCGAGCATGTGCACACGGAAATGACCAAGTATTTCCCGATCGGCGAATACATTGACAAGAAGGGTGGTAATCAGGCATGATGGTAGAAATGATTTGCGCCGGATTCGGCGGCCAGGGTGTCCTGACCACCGGTCTGATCCTGGCAGAGGCCGGCATGAAGCTCGGCATGAACGTGCTGTGGTATCCGTCCTACGGCTCCGAGATGCGCGGCGGCACGGCCAACTGCACCATAAAGTTCTCCGACAAGGAGATCGCCAGCCCCTGCGCCAAGAAGATCGACATCCTCATGGCCATGAACGCGCCGGCGATCGACAAGTTCGAGAGCAGCCTGCGCCCGGGCGGCCTGCTGCTGGTCAACAGCTCGCTCGTGCACGAGCGCGAATACCGCGACGACATCAAGGTCGTCAAGGTCCCCATGACCGAGATCGCCGCGGAGCATGAAAACCCGAAGGGCGCCAACATCGTCATGATGGGCGCCATGGCGGCAACAGCAGTACCGGCACCGGGGCCATACGCAAACCCGCACACCATCGCCGGCACCAGCGACGGGTCATACGTCAAAAACGGTGCCGAGGGAAGGATGGGCAGCTGCACATACATAAACAGGGCGCCCAAGGCGCACATCAGCGCCATGGTAACGAGCTGTTTGGTGCTCCACCTATTCGTGTTCTCAAAATGGATATGCTGCGACTGTTCAGACATTAAGATCACCTGCCTCTTTCATCCGGACTCTAACCGTTGGCACTGGGATCTCACCAGTTCAGCCGGCATGCGAACCAACACACGCACGGGTCGCGGACTCATCGGCTCGGTCGCAGACGCCTCGCCTGCTCCACGGCGCCCCTTTGGCACCGCCCGATTTACCGCCAGTGGGGAATTCCACCCCGCCCTGAAACAGCAATTGCAAGTGTAGCACGAGGGAAGAGAGGTACAAGTACGCCAGGGGTAATTTCTGGCGAGGGCCAGTTGCCGCAACAACCAC
>OOBT01001104.1_pt1 | contig 14933 bp, 11 predicted proteins | sample 1671551 | NCBI WGS metagenome assembly OOBT01 (sample SAMN06348168, study PRJEB24527) | human gut metagenome | reverse complement strand
CGAAATAGTGATGGCTCACTGTACGATTGCCACCAAAATGGTGGATCAGTTTATCATCCGGAATCATTTTGAAACGGAGACCGGGATAGCCATACAGGGTATTCTGCATCCGGGAGGCATCACGATGATAAAATGCGCGGGAGAGTGTCTGGACGAGTATTTCGTTTCCACAGGCCAACTGATAGAAAATACCAACTACATCAATGCCTGCCGCACCCAGGCAAGAATCAAACTGGACAAACCCGTAGACTATTTTATGCGTAATCCTTTGGGTAACCATCACATCATATTAATGGGCGATCATGAAAAAGTGATTCACGAATTCATGCAATTGAACAGCTGCAAACTAGTGGAATAAGGAAAGCATGAAGAAATTAAGTAAAATGGGAGACGAAGATTAAATAAATTGTATCTTTGTATCCAATTTAATATTCAATAAAACAATAAACTTTTATGATGCATACTTGGTTTGAATGTAAGATACGTTACGAAAAAGTCATGGAAAACGGCATGAACAAGAAAGTAACGGAACCCTATTTGGTTGACGCGCTGAGCTTTACTGAAGCAGAAGCCCGTATTATTGAAGAAATCACTCCGTATATCAGCGGCGAGTTCACTGTTTCGGACATCAAACGCGCCAACTACAGCGAACTGTTCCCCTCTGAAGAAGATGCAGCCGACCGCTGGTTTAAGTGCAAGCTGTTCTTCATTACGCTGGACGAAAAAAGCGGAGCAGAGAAAAAGACCTCCACTACCGTACTGGTACAAGCTTCCGACCTTCGCGACGCTGTAAAGAAACTGGACGAAGGAATGAAAGGTACAATGGCAGACTACGTGATTGCGTCCGTAGCCGAAACCGCCATCATGGATGTTTACCCATACGAAGCCGAACCGGATGTGAAACCTGAATTTCCGGATGCCGGAAAAACCGAATAAAGCCTGATAAAAAAATAGAAAGTATAACAGATAATGAGCATTCAAGCAAATTTAAAAGAAGTTCTTTCCGAACTGCCTGCGGGTGTCCGCCTGGTAGCCGTATCCAAATTCCATCCCAACGAGGCGTTGGAAGAAGCGTATGCTGCCGGCCAGCGTATTTTCGGTGAGAGCCACGTGCAGGAAATGACTCAGAAATATGAAACCCTGCCCAAAGACATTGAATGGCATTTCATCGGCCACCTGCAAACAAACAAAGTCAAATACATGGCCCCTTATGTAGCTATGATACATGCCATAGACTCGTATAAATTGTTGGTTGAAGTCAATAAACAAGCTTCCAAAGTCCATCGCGTCATCCCTTGTTTATTGCAGATACATATCGCCCAAGAGGAAACGAAGTTCGGTTTCTCTTTTGACGAATGCAGGGAAATGCTGGATACAGGCGGATGGAAGGATTTGAAAAATGTCCGCTTATCAGGAGTGATGGGTATGGCGACCAATGTGGATGACGACGAACAAATCAAAAGAGAATTTTGTTCCTTAAATACATTCTTCAAAGAAATAAAGCAGAACTATTTTTCTGATTCAGAATACTTTAAAGAAATTTCCATGGGTATGTCACACGATTATCCGCTGGCAGTGGAAGCCGGAAGTACACTAGTCAGGGTAGGAAGCAAAATCTTTGGAGAACGAAACTATTAAAACTACTATTTATATGACTCAATTAAAAACCACTTTTGCCGGGTTGTCACTGCGCAATCCTATAATCATCAGCAGTTCCAGCCTTACAAACAGCGCTGAAAAGAACAAGAAACTGGAGCTGGCAGGCGCCGGAGCCATTGTTTTGAAATCAGTTTTCGAAGAGCAGATCATGATGGAAGCACATCACATGGCTACTTATGGCTCTCCCGAAGGAGATGACTACTTGAGCACATATGTACGCTCTCATGCATTGAACGAATATATTTCATTGATTGAACAGACTAAAAAGCTTTGCACCATTCCTGTCATTGCCAGCATCAACTGCTTCAGCAACTCAGAATGGACAGACTTTGCCCGTACCGTGGAAGCAGCAGAAGCCGACGCACTGGAAATCAACATCCTTTCCTTGCAGACCGAAAAAGAATATCAATACGGTTCTTTCGAACAGCGTCATATCGATATCGTAAGCAGTATCAAGAAACAGATTTCCATCCCCGTCATTGTGAAACTGGGCAGCAATCTGACCAACCCCATCGCACTGATCAACCAGCTTTATGCCAACGGAGCCAATGCTGTGGTATTGTTCAACCGATTCTACCATGACATATTCTGCAGGCGATGTATTCAGTACTCCTGCCGACTTGTCCAACGGACTGCGCTGGACTGCTATCGCTTCGGCACAAGTTCCTCAGACAGACTATGCCATCTCGGGCGGTGTGCACGATGGAAAAGCGATAGTCAAAGCAATTCTGGCAGGCGCTTCGGCTGTAGAACTGTGCAGTGTCATCTACCAAAGAGGCAATCAGGCCATTGCAGATATGACAAATGAAATGACCCAATGGATGAACCGGCAAGGCTACAAGGACATCAGCGAATTCAAGAGCTCGATGAACGCACTGTCTACCGGAGCCAGCAATCCGTTTGAACGTACACAGTTCATGAAGTATTTCAGCAGCAAAGAATAAAAATCAGTGGTTAGTGATTAGTGGTTCATATCCATGCGACATCACAGCGCAGCTCATTAACCACTAATCACTATTTTTCCTTCTGTTTAATTTGTATGCTCCAAAGAAAGTCTTATATTTGCACATTTGATTAAAGTTTGTGCAAAATATAAACAAAAGAGTATATACAATGGAGCAGAGTTTTATTGCCTTCCTGGAAGACAGTATAAAGAAAAACTGGGACTTGGATGCCCTTACAGATTATAAAGGTGCCACATTACAATATAAAGATGTAGCCCGCAAAATAGAAAAGCTACACATCATCTTCGAATTAAGCGGCATCAAGCAAGGAGACAAGATAGCTGTCTGTGGCCGCAACAGTTCTCATTGGGGAGTTACTTTCCTGGCTGCCGTTACATACGGGGCAGTGATTGTTCCCATTCTTCACGAATTCAAATCGGACAACATTCATAATATAGTCAATCACTCGGAAGCACGCCTGCTGATGGTGGGCGATATGGTATGGGAGAATCTGAATGAAAATGCCATGCCGTTGTTAGAAGGGGTTATCCTGATGAATGACTATACCCTGCTAGTTTCCCGCAGTTCCAAATTGGACTATGCACGCGATCATCTGAACGAACTGTTCGGAAAGAAATATCCGCGCAATTTCCGCCGGGAACATGTCAGCTACCGCCGGGATACACCGGAAGAACTGGCTGTGATCAACTATACTTCCGGCACGACCAGTTATTCCAAAGGAGTGATGATTCCTTACCGCGCATTGTGGTCGAATACCCAGTTCGCTTTTGATGTCTTGAAAATGAATCCGGGTGACAAGCTGGTTTCCATGCTCCCTATGGCACACATGTACGGACTGGCTTTCGAGTTCCTTTATGAATTCTGTGTGGGATGCCATATTTATTTCCTGACCCGTACCCCCAGTCCGAAAATCATCTTCCAAGCCTTTTCCGAAGTGAAACCCAATCTGGTAGTAGCCGTTCCATTGATTATCGAAAAAATCATCAAGAAGAATGTACTGCCCAAACTGGAAACCCCGGCTATGAAGATTTTACTGAAAGTTCCTATCATCAATGATAAAATCAAAGCCACAGTCCGCGAACAGATGATAAATGCCTTCGGAGGTAATTTCTACGAAATTATTGTAGGAGGTGCCGCCTTCAATCAAGAAATAGAGCAGTTCCTGAAAAGTATAGATTTCCCCTATACCGTGGGATATGGCATGACTGAGTGTGCTCCGATTATCTGTTATGAAGATTGGAAATATTTCAAGCCGGGTTCCTGCGGAAAGGCGGCTCCTCGTATGGAAGTCAAAATATTGAGCCCCGACCCTGAGAATATAGTAGGTGAGATAGTATGCAAAGGACCTAATGTAATGTTAGGCTATTACAAGAATCCCGAAGCTACCGCCGAGGTGATAGACAAGGACGGCTGGTTGCATACCGGTGACCTGGGTGTTATGGATGCGGAAGGCAACGTTACCATCAAGGGACGCAGCAAAAACATGCTGTTGGGTCCATCGGGACAGAATATTTATCCGGAAGAGATTGAAGATAAATTGAATAACATGCCGTTCGTTTCAGAAAGCATTATCATACAGCAGGCAGACAGCAAACTGGCGGCTTTGGTTTATCCCGATTTCGACGATGCCTTTGCTCATGGGCTGGATAATGACGCGATAGCACAGGCTATGGAAGAGAACCGTATCAACTTGAATACAGAACTTCCTGCATATTCACAAATAGCCCGTGTAAAAATCTATCCGGAAGAATTCGAGAAAACTCCTAAAAAGAGTATCAAACGTTTCTTATATCAGGAAGTAAAATAACACCTGGCAGAAAAAAGAACCTGCCTGCAACATATATAATGTATAAGTCTGAAGATTATAGATGTTGCAGGCTATACATTATAGATGTTACAGGTTATACATCCGCATATATGGACACCTGGATCATGATGCGTGAAAGGAGACAAAACAAAACATAATTTTACTCTTGCCCCCCGATCAATTCTCCCCATAATTCCCCCTTATATCTACATTTTTATTACATTTGCACCCAAGAAACTAAAAATGTATGAAAATGAATATGCGTATAGCAGCAATACTCCTTTTAGGATATTGTGCAGGTATGTCAACTCCTGCTTTTGCCCAGAAAAAGGACAAGCTTAAAAAAGGCCCCAACATCTCCTTGAACATTTCCGCGAAGAAAGACAGTGTCAAAACCACTTATCTGAATATCGGTCTGCTTACAAATATCTATCAACTGAAAGGAATCGGTATCAACGCTGTATCCAGTGTTGTACAAAACGATATGACGGGTTTCCAAATCTCCGGCCTTGCCAGCATTACCGGACGCCACGCCTCCGGTTTCCAACTGGGAGGTATTGCCAATGTAGCCGGAGGCAATGCCAATGGCATCATGCTCAGCGGACTGATGAATGTTGCCGGAGGGAAAGCCAACGGTATCCAAATTTCCGGATTAGGCAACATTGCCGGAAACATATCAAGAGGAGTTACCATCGGCGGTCTGATGAATCTGGCCGGCAACAAAGCCCAAGGAGTTCAGATAGCCGGCTTGGCCAACATTGCCGGAAAATCACAAAATGGCGTCGCTATCGGCGGACTGATGAACGTATCTGCCGAGAAACTGAACGGAGCACAAGTTTCCACCCTGCTCAATATCAGTGGCGGAGAAGCCAAAGGCGCTCAAGTCTCAGCCATTGGTAATGTAGGTGTAAACGTGAATGGTATGCAATTCTCCGCCATCAGCAATATCGCTGCCGGAGAAATCAGAGGCTTGCAGCTTTGCGGTGCGGTAAATATCGCCGTCAAGACGGAAAATGCCCTGCAATTCTCAGGACTGACCAATGTTTGCCAAGGCAAGTTACGCGGTGTGCAGTTCGCTCCCGGCAACTACGCCGGAGAAGTAAGCGGCGCGCAAATCGGTTTACTCAACCTGTGTGGCGGGAATGTAAAAGGAATACAAATAGGAATCATCAACCATAGCAAGGATACTACCGCCCATAAACTAGGTTTGGTGAATATCACTCCCAAAACCCGTATCCAGATGATGCTGTTTGCAGGTAACACCAGCAAACTGAATGCTGCCGTGCGTTTTAAAAACCGCCGGAGTTATACCATGCTGGGTATCGGTACACACTATCTGGATTTGAATGACAAATTTTCGGGCTGTGTGTTCTACCGTGCCGGTCTTTACTATCCCATCGCCTCCAAACTGGAACTAAGTGGCGACTTAGGTTATTTCCATATAGAAAACTTTGAAAATGAAGATGCGGAAACACCGGAACGCATGTATTCATTGCAAGCCCGTATCAATCTGGAATATAAATTCAAATCCAGAATCAGTTTCTTTGCATCGGGTGGTTACGGCATGACGCGCTACTATGATAAAAATAAGTTCTACGAAAAAAAACCTATTTTCGAAGCAGGTGTTATCTTGTTTTAAGCAGCCCCGTCACCCTAGTATAAACTAATCCATACAGTATGAAACTACAGCATATCGCATTAGTCTGCCTGCTGGCATTAAGTGCCGGGAACGTCACAGCCCAGATGCTCCACCGCCCCGATTCCATGTATACATTCACCGATCCTCGCCTGCAAAAAAAACCCCCTTGGCGTGCCGCCGCCGAAACTTTCGGAATGAATGTCGGAGTATGGGCATTCGACCGTTATGTAATGAACGAAGACTTTGCCAAAATCAGTATCGGCAGCATACGGCGCAATATCAAGCATGGTTTTGTATGGGATAACGACCAATTCTCCACCAACCTGTTCGCCCACCCCTATCACGGAAATCTTTATTTCAATGCAGCACGCAGCAACGGACTTACCTTTTGGGAATCGGCTCCATACGCCTTTGCTGGTAGTTTGATGTGGGAAATAGCCGCAGAAGTGGAGCCGCCCGCCATCAATGACCTGATGGCAACCACCCTAGGCGGCATCGCCCTGGGAGAAGTAACGCACCGTATGTCTTCTTTGGTACTGGACGACTCCAAGCGTGGTTTCTCACGTTTCACCCGCGAGTTTTTGGGAACCTTGATCTGCCCCATGCGGGGATTGAACCGAATGATAACCGGCGAGATGTGGAAAGTAAAACGCTCTCATTACAAATACCACGATTACGACCGCATTCCGGTACACTTTTCCATAGGTGCCGGTGACCGTTATCTGGCCGATGACAATTACCTGTTCCGTGGAGAGCACAATCCCTACCTTGAATTCCGGGTACAATACGGAGATGCCTTCGATAAAGTGAATGACGGCCCATACGATTACTTCACCGCGCGGGCCACCTTCGGTCTTTCCGGGAACCAGCCTCTTATCAGCCAGATCAACCTGATGGGCAAACTATGGGGTGTTCCCCTGAAAACCACTACCGGCATGGAAATGATGTTCGGTATCTTCCAGCACTTCAACTATTTTGATTCCGAGGAAGTGATTGACGGATCGGGGCGTATCCCTTACAAGATTTCGGAAGCTGCCAGTGTGGGACCGGGTATGATTTATAAATTCCCCCGAATGAACAGCCTGGTAAATTTGGAACAGCGTGTGTTCCTGAGTGCCATCCTGCTGGGTGGAAGCCTTACCGACTATTACAACGTAATAGACCGCAATTACAATATGGGAAGCGGATACAGCATAAAGAACAACACCATTCTGGACTTCGGCCGTTACGGCATGTTCGCACTGAATATGCATCTTTACCAGATTTTTACCTGGAAAGGATACGAACACAAGGATTTGGAAACAATAGATCCGCTCTATCTGAATGCGCAGGGAGACAAAGGAAATGTAATGCTCGCTGTAGTGAATCCGATTATCGAGTTGAATCTAAGCTCCCACTTCAAAGCCAATATGGAAGTGTCCTATTACTACCGCCACACACATTATTCCTACCATGAGGACATAAAATATAAGACCTTTGAAACCCGGTTAGGATTGATTTATCAATTCTAAAGCAAGGAAGAACGGACACGGCTCAAGGTTTCGGGAGTCATCTGTAATAAGGAAGCGATGTACACAAGAGGCGCACGCTTCAATATTTCGGGATGAAGCTGCAACAATCTGTTATAACGTTCATGAGCCGGTTCAAAACGAAGCGTGTCCGCCTTCACCTGTGACTCTATCAAAGAATGTTCGATAAAACCGCGATAAAGACGTTCGATATCGTGATATTGATCTATCAATTTCTCCACTTCCACACGGGGTAACTCCCATACCACGGATGCTTCCAAAGTTTCCACCATCAAGCGGGTGGGCTCCTGTTTAAAATAACTCTCTATGCAAATAATCATTCCGTTCTCATAACCGATATGCTCAGTCAGATCTTTATCATATTTATAGTAAAACTGTCTGAGCAATCCTTTTTCAATAAACAACATAGCCTTGCACACTTCTCCTGCCTTCAACACAATTTCCCCTTTACGGTACTTCTTACACACCACAATCTCAGCCAATGCATGTACACTCTCCCTACTCAACGGGCAATTAACTTCGGCTATTTTACGGGCTATTTCTATATTTGTTGTCATGTGTCTTCTCTTTACGGATTTTGTGCAAAATTACAAAAAAAGTTGGATGAAAAATGATAAAGCTTAAAATTAAGTCGGCTTTGTTCTACCAAATAGTTTTTTTTATATACTTTTGAAACGCAATAGTAATAAAACGACCTTTATGAAACTACTAGCCTCTTTAACAATCCTGGGTTTAGTCATGGCACAAAGTGTCACAGCCCAAACGAATTACACAAAGGATCCGGAAAGCTGCACTAGCATTATGGTAGGAAAGAAAGCAACTACCGATGGATCAGTTATAACCAGTCATACATGCGACAGCTGGTACCGAACCTGGGTAAACATGGTTCCGGCAGAAAGTTATGAAAGGGATACTGTAATGAATATTTACGATGGCCGTATGCATACCGAGTTTGTAGCCGACCAGACTAATGTAAAAATCAAGGGGCAAATACCACAAGCTAGAAAAACATATGCCTTCATGGACACCTCCTACCCTTGCATCAACGAAAAGCAGCTGGGGATAGGTGAAACTACCGTAAGCGGACGCAGGGATCTGGAAAATCCCAAAGGTATGTTTATGATTGAAGAATTGCAACGTGTGGCATTGCAACGCTGTACAACAGCCCGTGAGGCTATCCGCCTGATGGGAGATCTCATAAAACAATACGGTTATGGCGACAGCGGCGAATGTCTGACCATTGCCGATCCTGATGAAGTATGGCACTTCGAAGTCTTCGGAGAAGGAAAAGATAAAATTGGCGGAGTATGGGCGGCAGTCCGTATTCCGGATGATCATGTAGGCGTATCTGCCAACATCTCGCGAATCAGCACCCTCAATCTGAAAGATCCCGACCACTATATGGCTTCCGAAAATGTATTTGACGTGGCTAAAAAATTAGGATATTGGGATGGAAAAGAGCCTTTTAAATTTTGGAAAGCTTATAGCGGAAAGAATTACTCCGGCCAACTGAAATCCTTCAGCACCCGCGAGCACTTTATCCTGAATGCACTGGCACCGTCATTAAAGCTTGATTATGAAGCAGAAGAACTGCCTATCAGTGTAAAACCCGACAAGCAAGTATCTGTAACCGATGTTATGGCATTGCTCCGGGAAACATACGAAGGAACGCCGCTGGATATGACACAGAATCTGAAAGTTACGGTAAAAGATAGAAAAACCGGAAAAGTAGACACCATTATCAGCCCGAAAGCCAATCCGTGGATGCGTGGCGATGAACTGAATATGCTGAACGGTATTAAAAAGGGAGTTGTGAAATCAGTACGCAATATCGCAGTTCCGCAATGTGCTTATTCTACAGTTATCCAATTGCGCAACTGGCTGCCCGATGCAGTAGGCGGTGTGGTATGGTTCTCTATGGACAACCCCGGACAAAGCCCGCGCGTTCCGGTATTCTGTGGCATTACTGATTTCCCTGCTATGTATAAAATCTGCGGTAACCACCGCTATCGCGACGACGCCGCCTTATGGCACTATCGCCGCGCCAACAAACTGGCTGCTGTAAGATGGGGAACTGCCCGCAAAGTAATGGAAAAAAATATTCGTCATTTCGAGGAAAAAGGACAACGGGAACTTCCATTTGTGGAAGCACAATACCAAAGTATCCTTCAATCTAAAGGGGAAGAAGCAGCCCGTGCTTATCTCACAGACTACACGGCAGACTTTATAGGCGCCACCATCCTTCGCTGGGACGAAATGGCAAACCAATATTGGATTGAGTCACGCTTCGGCTTTTAATTGTTAACCTTATCATATTAAAAACAAACTTATGAAGACAAAAGTATTCACACTAGCCGCACTGCTATGCTGTGCATCAGCCATGTATGCACAAGAAAGTGGTTACAAATTCACGACTGTTGCATCACAGAAAGCAACTCCAGTCAAAAATCAGGCCTCTACCGGAACTTGCTGGTGCTTTGCCACCACTTCGTTCATGGAATCCGAACTGCTCCGTATGGGCAAAGGGGAATATGATCTTTCTGAAATGTTCATTGTACGCCAAAAGTACTTGAACCAATTGGAAGACAACTATTACCGGGGAGGCAACGGGAATTTAGGACAAGGAAGCCTTTCACACACATGGAAGAATGCTTTCAACCAAGTGGGTATCGTACCCGAGGAAGTATATCACGGAATCAACTATAACTCAGAGAAACATAACCATGGCGAAATGGTGAGATATATCAACGCTTTAGGAAACACAGCCGTTAAGATGAAACGTCGCAGCCCGGAATACTACAAGCTGATCAACAACCTTTTCGATACTTATCTAGGAGAACTTCCTGAAAAGTTCACTTACAAAGGAAAAGAGTACACTCCGAAATCTTTTGCCGAAAGTCTGGGTTTGAACATGGACGATTATATCGAACTGACTAGTTTCACTCACAAACCGTATTACCAGAAATTCTCTCCGGAAGTACCCGACAATTGGGAAAATGAACAAATGTACAATCTTCCGCTGGACGAAATGATGGAAGTTGCCGACTATGCTTTGACCCACGGATATACCGTATGTTGGGACGGTGATGTCAGTGAAAAAGGTTTTTCATTCAAAAATGGTGTAGCCATCAATCCGGTAGTGAAAAAAGCGGAAGACCTTTCGGGTTCCGACCGTGCACGTTTTGAGAAAATGGACCCTAAAGAACAAAGAGAGATGCTGGCGGAAGCCTACAAATTTGAAAAACCGTGTCCCGAAGTAAATGTCACTCCGGAAGTCCGTCAGGAAGGTTATGAAGCATTTGTCACTACAGATGACCACCTGATGCATCTTACCGGTATTACCAAAGACCAGAACGGGACCAAATACTATATCACCAAAAATTCTTGGGGTACAGAACGCAATACATTTGGCGGGTATCTGAATATGTCCGAAAGCTATGTACGTGCCAAGACTATTTTCCTCATGGTGCATAAAGATGCTATTCCGGCTGCAATCAAACAGAAATTAGGAATTAAATAAAAAAGAAAAGAGCAGGCGTCCGTTTTTCTAAAATAGACGCCCGTTTTTTGAAAACAGATATCCGGAATCTCAATACATACTTGTGTTTTCAAATGGACATCTATTTTTTAGTAAAAGATTCATAATAACTATGACGAAAAAGAACTTATTTACATTAGTCTTATGCTTATTCTGTTTCGGAACCACAACTCATGCGCAACGTATCCCCACATTGGAGGAGGCCGTATACGGAGGACTGATCAAGACAGAAGGCGGAAGTAACGTGAACTGGATGAAAGATGGAGAACGTTATTCCAAAATAGAGAAAAATGCCGAGGGAGCATACGAGGTCACTGCCTACAAAGCAAAGGACAATTCCAAAGAAGTGCTGATCCCTGCCAATATGCTTCTGAATCCGCAAACAGGAAAACCTATCTCTGTCCGCAATTTCGTATTCAGCGAGGATAACTCCAAAGTATTGATCTATACCAATACCCGTCGCGTATGGCGTTATGATACCCGCGGTGATTACTGGGTGCTTAATTTGAAAGACGGCAAACTGCAACAATTGGGCAAAAGCTTGCCGGAAGCTACTTTGATGTTCGCCAAGTTCTCGCCGGATGCCAGCCGGGTAGCATATGTCTCCAGAAACAACATTTATGTAGAGAGTCTGGTTGACGGGAAAATCAACCAACTAACTCAAGACGGAAATAATGAAATTGTAAACGGAACATTCGACTGGGTATACGAAGAAGAATTCAACTGCCGCGACGGTTTCCGCTGGAGTCCTGACGGGCAATACATAGCCTATTGGCAAAGCGATACCCAAGGTACGGGATGGTTTGATATCATCAATAATGTAGATTCCATTTATCCTAAAATCCAACGTTTTCCCTACCCTAAAGCCGGAACAGCAAACTCCGCTGTAAAAGTAGGCTATGTATCAGCCGACGGTGGAAACACCACTTGGCTGGCTCTTCCAGGTGATACACGCAACCACTATATTCCACGTATGGAATTCATTCCGGGCTGCAACGAACTGTTCATCCAGCAAATGAACCGTGCCCAAAACACCAATAAAGTATGGATTGCGAAAATAGGTGAAAATACCCTCGTCAATATCTTTACCGATCAAGATGCCGCATGGTTGGAAACGAATGACAATGTGCGTTGGTTGAAAGGGAACAAGTATTTCACTTGGGAAAGCGAACGTGACGGATGGCGCCACCTGTATCGTGTAAGCCGTGATGGTAAAGAAATCAAGCCCATCACCCAAGGAGCTTTTGATTATATTCAAGAAGTAGGTGCGGATATGGATAAAGGTTTTGTGTACTTTATCGCCTCTCCCGACAACTTCACCCAGCGCTATCTCTACCGGGCACGTCTTTTCGGCAATGGAGAGGTAAAGCGGCTAAGTCCTGTTGACCAAAGCGGGCAACATCGTTATATCATGTCACCGTCCGGCAAATGGGCAGTCCATACATTCAGTAACTCGGAAACTCCCCCTGTAATCGACATGGTGTCTTTCCCTGCCCATAAAAGTATACGTCTGATTACTGACAATGCAAAAGCCAAGGAGCAATACAAAGCCTTGGGGCTGCAACCGAAAGAATTTGTAAAAACCCGTTCAGGAGAACTGGAACTGGATGCATGGATGCTCAAACCCGTAAACTTTGATCCCAGCAAAAAATATCCGGTCATAATTGATGTCTATGGAGAACCTGCCAACGCCACCGTACAGGATGTATGGAGCGGAGGAAGTTTATGGCACCAGTACTTGGCAAACCTGGGGTATATCATAGTCAGCATCGAGAACCGTGGTGCCAATGCACCCCGTGGACGCGAATGGCGCAAATGTATTTATGGAGAAGTCGGAACCTTTGCCAGTGAAGATCAGGCAAGAGGCATCCAAGACTTGGCACGTCAATACTCTTTCATTGACACCGCACGTATCGGTATCACCGGCTGGAGTGGCGGAGGCAGCCAGACGCTGAACAGTATGTTCCGTTATCCCGATGTTTTCCACACAGGCATTGCCATTGCTTTTGTGGCCGACCAGCGTCTGTATGACACGGTTTATCAAGAACGTTATATGAATACTCCTCAAAATAATCCGGAGGGCTACCGCAAAGGGTCTCCCATCTCGTATGCAGCAGGATTGAAAGGCAACTTGCTGTTAATTCACGGTACAGGAGATGACAATGTTCATTATCAGAATTGTGAAATGTTGGTCAATGAACTGGTACGGCACGGAAAAATCTTCTCACAGATTTCTTACCCGATGCGTTCCCATGGAATTTACGAAGGCAAGGGAACCAGCTTGCATCTGCGAAAGACAATGGCTGATTACTGGCTGAAAAACCTGCCTGCCGGAGGAAAATAAATATGCCAAAATTCCTGCTGATATGATTATACAGTCGGCCATTCTGAACATTAGTGAAACTTTTCATATACATAAAATGATTAGAGTCCAAATTTTTCACAAAAGTTCGGGATGGCAGACTGATAAACCGATTTCGTTTTAGCAAGCTTAGCACTAAACACATAAACTAAATGAAGAAAATACAACTATTCTTATTACAATTTCTGTTAATATCTATTACGCAGCACACCAATGCCCAACTCCCTGTCAAAACAGAATATATCGTTGAGATGGGAGGAACATCGGGTAAAGGAACCTACGCGCCGATGTGGCTTACTGCCAACAGGCAAGGTTTATCTTCTGCCAATACCGAAAATGGTTATTTACGGGCAGGGATTGCACATACAATGCCATTAAACCAACATTTCGGCTTCAGTGCAGGACTGGATTTGGCAACCGCCTACAATTTCACCTCCTCCTTCATCATCCAACAAGCCTATGCAAACCTCAGTTACCGATGGTTGAACCTGAGTATCGGCAGCAAAGAACGCTTGCCCGAATTAAAGAATTCCAAGTTAAGCAGCGGAGGTATGGTAGAATCAAATAATGCCCGCCCCATTCCCCAAATACGCCTGGAAGTTCCCGATTATGTAGCCATACCAGGTACCCATAAATGGCTTCATTTGAAAGGACACATAGCCTATGGACGTTTTACTGATGACAAATGGCAGGAACATTTCACCTCCATAGGCAACCCATATACCATTGATGTACTTTACCACAGTAAATCGCTTTTCGCCAAAGTAGGAAACAAAGAACATTTTCCGGTAGAATTTGAAGGAGGAATACAAATGTCCGCCCAATTTGGCGGAGACCAATATATTGCAGGACAAAAAGAGCCTGTAATAGATATGCCTACCCGGTTTGTTGACTTTATGCGTGTATTGGTTCCTATGGCCGGAGATGATACCACACCCGAAGGCGAACAAGTAAACATCTACGGAAACCATGTCGGTAGCTGGAATTTTGCCGCAACAGCTTATCTTAACCGATGGAAGGTAAAGATCTATTATGAACATTATTTCGACGACCACTCCCAAATGTTTTTCCAATACGGACGTTGGAAAGACGGACACATCGGACTGGAAATAACTTTTCCCAAAAACCGCTTCATTGATACTTTTGTATACGAAGGATTAGGAACAAAAGATCAAACCGGACCTATGCTGTATGATTCCTTTTGGGGGAAATTTGAAGAGCAAATCAGTGCTAAAGATAATTATTATAATCACTACCTCTATCAAGGATGGCAGCATTGGGGAATGGGAATAGGTAATCCTTTACTTCCCGGACCTATTTACAACAAGAACGGACAGATTACTTTTATCAGCAATCGTGTACTGGCACATCACATAGGATTCTGCGGTTCCCCCTGTCAGTCGCTAAGATCTCGTATGCCGTCTTCTGCTTGAA
>OOBT01001099.1_pt1 | contig 14995 bp, 13 predicted proteins | sample 1671551 | NCBI WGS metagenome assembly OOBT01 (sample SAMN06348168, study PRJEB24527) | human gut metagenome | reverse complement strand
TGGCGAAAAATCCGGTTTCTCCCCGCGCCGCAGGCGGAAGAAGAGCACGCGCCGGGAGGGCGCGGAACATCCCTCTTAGCATTTGAGAATAGGAAGTGAAGTATATGGAAAACAAAGGCGGAAAGCGCCTGGCCCCCACCGGCGAGCCGGTGAAAACCACACCCCCGGCCACCGCGGCCGACGAGGTAAAGACCCCCGCGGAGCAGCCCGCCCCCGCGGAGAGCGCCGCACCCGCCCCGGCGGAGACGGCGGCCCCTGCGGCCAAGCCCGCCAAAAGCCGCGGCCGCAGACTGTGGGACGACTACGGCTACCTGCTGGTGACGTTGGCGGCGGTGTTCGTGCTGTTCAAGGTGCTGCTGCAGCTGGCCTATGTGCCCAGCGGCTCCATGGAGACCACCATCCCCACCAAGTGCCTGCTGGTGGGCTGGCGGCTGCCCTATGTGGTGTCCGATCCGGTGCCGGAGCGCGGCGACATCGTCACCTTCTGGGACGAGGAGCTGAACAAGGTCCTGGTGAAGCGCGTCATCGGCCTGCCCGGTGAGACGCTCTCCTTCAAGAACGGCTATACCTACGTCAACGGTGAGAAGCTGGACGAGAGCTATTTGCCCACCCAGGGCATCACCACCCTGCCGGACAGCATGGCCGACAAGACCTTCACCGTGCCGGAGGGCTGTATGTTCGTCATGGGCGACAACCGTACCGGCTCTAATGACAGCCGCCTGCTGGGCGAGCCCTATATTCCGATAGAGGCCGTCCAGGCGCGGATGCTGGTGGCCATCTCCGTGGGCAGTGACCAGAGCTGGCAGGGCGTCCGCTGGATCGGCTGAGAAGGGAGACGGGGAGACATGGAAAGAAAACGTTTCAGCGGCGTCATGCTGCTGTTCATCGTGCTGGCGGTGGTGCTCATTACCCAGGTGGTGGGCAACCTCGGCCGTTCCGGCGACGTGAGCTACAGCGATATGCGCGCCTATTTCACGGCGGAGAAGGTCAAGTCCTTCACCGCCACCGACACGCGCCTGGTGGCGAAGCTGCAGGACGGCTCCAGCGTCAGCTGCGCCCTCCACAGCTTCGACACGTTTTATAACGACATGAACGATCTGGTGGTGTCCCAGGCGGAAAAGGGCGTCATCACCAGCTATGACTACGCCGCCGGTAACGAGAACGGCTGGCTGCGTACCCTGCTGCCCTATGTGTTGGCGGCCATGGCCTTCATCCTGCTGATGAACCTGATCGCCCGTATGGGCGGCCTGGGCGGCGGCGCCGTCAACGATAAAATGGCCCGCTTCGGCGAGGCCCGTATCCAGGATATCCCCTCTGACGGCAAGAAGGTCACGTTCAAGGACGTGGCCGGTGCCGATGAGGAGAAGGAGGAGCTGGAGGAGATCGTCCAGTTTCTGCGCGATCCCCAGCGCTATACCGAGCTGGGCGCGCATATTCCCAAGGGCGTGCTGCTGGTGGGCCCTCCGGGCACCGGCAAGACGCTGCTGGCCAAGGCCGTGGCCGGCGAGGCGGGGGTGAAATTCCTGTCCATCTCCGGCTCCGACTTTGTGGAGATGTATGTGGGCGTGGGTGCCAGCCGGGTGCGGGACCTGTTCCACCAGGCCAAGCAGAATTCCCCCGCCATCATCTTCATCGACGAGATCGACGCCGTGGGCCGCCAGAGAGGCAGCGGCCTGGGCGGCGGCCACGACGAGCGGGAGCAGACCCTGAACCAGCTGCTGGTGGAGATGGACGGCTTCGCCGCCAACGAGGGCGTGGTGGTCCTGGCGGCCACCAACCGCGTGGACATTCTGGACCCGGCGCTGCTGCGCCCCGGCCGGTTCGACCGCCAGGTGTTCGTGGGCCTGCCGGATATCAAGGGCCGCGAGGAGATACTGAAGATACACGCCAAGGGCAAGCCCCTGGCGGAGGATGTGGACCTGGGCTCCGTGGCCCGTGCCACCTCCGGCTTTACCGGTGCGGATCTGGAGAACCTGCTGAACGAGGCGGCGCTGCTGACCGGCCGCCGCGGCCAGCGCTTCATCACCGAGGAGGCCATCCACCAGTCTGTCATCAAGGTCATCGCCGGCCCGGAGAAGCACAGCCGCGTGGTGCCCGAGTCCGAGCGTCGGCTCACTGCCTATCACGAGGCCGGTCATGCCGTGGTCATGCAGGCCCTGCCGGACCTGGACCCCGTACATCAGATCACCATCGTTCCCCGCGGTCAGGCCGGCGGCATGACCATCTATCTGCCGGAGGAGGACCGTTCCTACCTGTCCCGCCGCTATATGCTGGACCGGGTGGCCGGTCTGCTGGGCGGCCGCGCCGCCGAGGAGATGATGCTGGGTGATATCTCCACCGGCGCCTCCAGCGACATCCAGCGGGCCACAGCCATCGCCCGCAAGATGGTGGGCACCTACGGTATGTCGTCCAGGCTGGGCAACGTGGCCTTTGACGCCGGCACCGACGAGGTGTTCATCGGCAAGTCCATGGCCCAGACCCGGTTCGACGGCGTGTCCTTGACGGCCCTGGAGGTGACGGCGGCGGAGATGGACGCGGAGATCCGCGCCATCATCGACGAGGCTTACGAAAAATGCCGTGAGATACTGGCTCGGTACAAGACGGAGCTGACGGCGGTGGCGGAGTATCTGCTGGAGCATGAGACCATGGACGGCGAGGTATTCAAAAGCTACTTTACCGATCATGAATAGCGCATCTGCACGCACAAAAGTGAACACAAAGAGTACAATAAACATACAGAAAAGTGAAGCAAATGTTCGAAAAATCAAGTGGAAAATCCGGGCTCACTTGTGCAAAACAGCGCTTTACTTATGGAAAACCGGAAAAGGCGGGCGCTGCGGCGCCCGTCTTTTGTGCATAATAACGAAGAAATGCGTCCGCCACCGGGGGACAATTCCCGTGTTCGCCTCGCCGGAAATTTCCAGAAAACGTTACCGGGAAAAATCAGGTGGATATCAAACGGATGTGTACAAAAAATACATAAAACAGGCGCGTTTTACACAAAAATGAAACCTGTCTCCTGCAAAAAAGTCATAAATCCAAAACCGACACGCCGTGCGCAAAATGGAACAGTATGCCGCAAAAAGTCGTTTGTCCGCCGAGAGAGGACAAAAACGCGTAGCAGACCTGTGTGCGCTGTCCACGGGAGAACGAGAAAGCCGGTATTTTTAGAGGTTGTTACAATTGTCTTTGCCGCATTTTTCCGTTAAAATACACATATTCTGTGGGCGGCCGGCAAGAGACCGGCCGTCCCAAGGGAAATTTAGGAGGAATTACCATGAAAAAGTTTTTAGCAATGATGCTGGCGCTGGTCATGGCTCTGTCTCTGGTCGCCTGCGGCGGCAAGACGGACGATGGCAGCAGTGATGCCAGCGGCGACAAGGTCGTTAAGATCGGCGTGTTTGAGCCCACTTCCGGTCAGAACGGCGGCGGCGGCAAGAAGGAGATCCTGGGTGTTGAGTATGCCCACTCCCTGAAGCCCACCGTTACCATCAACGGCGAGGAGTACAGTGTGCAGTTGGTCTATGCGGACAATGCTTCCGACCAGGCTAAGGCACCCACTGCTGCGCAGACCCTGATTTCCCAGGGTGTGTCTGTGGTGATCGGTACATATGGTTCTGCTTGCGCGATTGCTGCCGGCCCTCTGTTCGAGAGCGCTAAGATCCCTGCCATCGGCACTTCCTGCACCAACCCCCAGGTGACTGCGGGCAATGACTACTACTTCCGTGTCGGCTACATTGATCCGTTCCAGGGCGCTGTGATGGCCAACTTTGCGTTCAATGAGAAGGGTAGCAGCAACTGTGCCCTGATCATCGAGTCCGGCGATGACTACTCCGCTGGTTTCGGCAACTACTTCCGTCAGGAGATGGAGCGTCTGGGCGGCAAGGCTACCACTCTGGAGTTCCAGAAGGGCGAGGCTGACTTCTCCACTATCATGGCTTCCATCAAGTCCGAGGGTTACGACGGCATCTTTGCTCCTGTTTCCATCGAGACCGCGGCTATGATTATCTCTCAGGCCCGCGATGCCGGCATCACCTGCCCCATCATGGCTGGCGACACCTGGGATGACATCTCCATCGCCCAGCGTACCGGCAGCAAGGCTACCGATATTTACTTCTCCGCTTTCTTCGATGCCGCCGATACCACCAATGAGGCCGGTAAGGCTTTCGTGGACGGTTTCACCAAGTGGGTGGCTGAGGATGCGACCCGCGTGGAGAACAACGGCGGTGTGTCCGACGTTATCTCCAGCGTGACCCCCTGCGGCTATGACGCTTACATGGCAGCTGTGGGCGCGATCGAGGCGGCCCAGTCCACTGACGGCGCCACCATCCGCGATGCGCTGGCAACTCTGGAGATCTCCGGCCTCATCACCGGTGACCTGAAGTTCGACGAGAACGGCGACGCTATCAAGAACTACGCGGTTATCAAGACCATCGAGAACGGTGAGATTGTGTACTTCAGCACCTTCAACGGTTTGGAGTAAAAGACGGCATACGTCGAGTCTGAGACGAACCTCATTGTAGGATAACAGCCATTGTGGGGGGAGCGTGCGCTCCCCTCACAATGCAACTTTCATGACTCTTGCGTTTTTGGATGCCGATGGCATCGCCCCCGGTCTCCGAAAGCGCAAGATTCATATAAGGAGGATGCTTTACTTATGCATGACGCAGCGTATTATATCGACTTGCTGCTCTCCGGCGTAACGGTGGGCAGCCTGTATGCGCTGATCGCTATCGGCTATACGATGGTGTATGGCATACTGCGTCTGATCAACTTCGCACACGGTGACATCTTTATGATGGCGGGCTTCTTTATGGTGTATGCCGCCACCTGGATGCCGATGGCAGTGTGTATTCCCCTGGTACTTATTGCCACAGTGGCGTTGGGTGTTCTGATCGAAAAGGCGGCATACAGCCCCCTGCGTACCGCGCCCCGCATGTCAGTGATGATATCGGCCATCGGCGTCAGCTATCTGCTGCAGAATCTGGCCACCTATATCACCGGCGGTATCGCCCGTGCGTATCCCGACATCCCGTTCCTGACCCAGGTGATACAGGTGGGCAGTCTGAATGTCAAGCGTATCACCATTATCACCCCCATTTTGACTATCTTGCTGGTGGTGGTGCTGGTCATTCTTATCCAGAAGACTAAGATCGGCATGGCCATGCGTGCGGTATCCCGCGACTTTGAGACGGCGCAGCTCATGGGCATCAAGATCAACAGCGTTATTTCCGTGACTTTTGTTATCGGTTCGCTGCTGGCGGGCGTAGCCTCTATTCTGTACTTCTCCAACTATGGTCAGGTCAGCCCCATGATCGGCGCTATGCCTGGCCTGAAAGCCTTTGTAGCAGCGGTGTTCGGCGGTATCGGCTCGATCCCAGGTGCGGTGATCGGTGCGTTTATCATCGGTATCTGCGAGTCGCTTATCAAGTCCAACGCCGATATGGCCGTGTTCAGCAATGCCTTTACGTTTGCACTGTTGATCGTGATCCTGCTGTGCAAGCCCAACGGCTTGTTCGGCGAAAAACTGACGGAGAAGGTGTGAGATATGAAGAACAATAAGAAAAGAAATCTGTTGCTGTCTCTGATCCTCGCCGCCGTCTGCCTTGCTTTCCTGCTGTATGTGGACAAGTTCCAGCACTATTCCATGTTGGCGACCGTGCTGAAAAAGGGCGCGATCTACTCCCTGGTGGCAGTGTCGTTGAACTTGCTGAACGGCTTTACGGGTCTGTTCTCTTTGGGACAGGCGGGCTTTATGATGATCGGTGCGTATACTTATGCAATCCTGACTATTCCCGTGGCTTCCCGCGCTGCCGTGTATCAATATTTTGACGGTGGTATCGTGCAGTTCTGCCTGCCCATGGTGGTGGGTCTGATCCTGGCCGGCGTGGTGCCGACGCTGTTTGCGTGGCTTATCGGCCTGCCAGTGCTGAAGCTGAAGTCCGATTATCTGGCCATTGCCACGCTGGGCTTCGCTGAGATCATGCGCGCTATCATTCAGTGGAACAAGGTGGGCCCGCTGACCAACTCCTCTAACCTGCTGCGGCAGTTCGCCAACTTCGACAGCGTGCTGTTCCCGTTCATTGTTTCCGGCATCTGCATCGCTATTATCGTGCTGATCATCAACTCTACCTACGGTCGTGCCTTCAAGGCGATTCGCGATGATGAGGTGGCGGCAGAAGCTATGGGTATCAATCTGGCCAAGCATAAGATGCAGGCGTTCCTGATCAGCTCCTTCTTTGCCGGTATCAGCGGCGCGCTGCTGGCCATGTTCCAGGCCAGTATCCAGGCCAACGCCTTCACCTCCACCATGACCTATGAGATACTGCTGATTGTGGTCATTGGCGGTATTGGCTCCGTGACCGGCTCCATTCTGGGCTCTTTCCTGTACATCGCCTGCTCCGAATGGTGGCTGCGTTTCCTGGATGACCCCATGCCCTATCTGGGTGTGAACATCCCATTCATGCGCGGCGGCTTCCGTATGCTGGTGTTCTCGGTGATCATTATGATCGTGGTGCTGTTCTTCCGCAAGGGCATCATGGGCGACAGGGAGTTCTCGTGGGATGCCATCATCAACTTCTTCGGAAAGCTGTTCAAAAAGAAGGATAAAGCGGCGAAGGAGGTGGCGTCTAAATGAGCAAGAGCGTTCTATCTGTTGAAAATGTCACTATGCAGTTTGGCGGCGTGGTAGCCGTGGACAATCTGAATCTGGAGGTCAACGAGGGCGAGATCGTGGCGCTGATTGGCCCCAACGGCGCTGGCAAGACCACAGCGTTCAATGTCATCACCGGTGTGTACGCCCCCACCAACGGGCGGGTGCGCTTCAATGAGGCGTGCATCGTGCGGAACCATCCCTCCGGAAAGATGAAGAAGCAGTATAAGGGTGAGCACGCGGATATGTACACCGCCCAGTTCGCCCCGGAGGAGGCGCTGGACGACGAGGCGCTGAAGGCCTGGAAAGAGGGCCAGAAGGCGTTGGACAGCTACGCATTTACTGACCATGTGCTGGCCCCTACGCCGGATAAGATCACGGCGCTGGGTATGGCCCGTACCTTCCAGAATATCCGTCTGTGGAAGACCCAGACGGTGTTTGACAATGTGCTTATCGCCAAGCATATGCGGCGCACCAGCAATCTGTTTACCGCGGCGTTCCACCTGAACGCCAAGGAGGAGATGCAGCAGCGCGCCGAGGTGCTGGAACTGCTGAAGGTGGTGGGCCTGGAGGATGTGCAGAACGAGCTGGCCACCAGTCTGCCCTACGGCAAGCAGCGCCGGCTGGAGATCGCCCGCGCGCTGGCCACTGAGCCCACGCTGCTGCTGTTGGATGAGCCGGCCGCCGGCATGAACCCACAGGAGACGCTGGAGCTGGCGGAGTTCATCAAGGAGATCCGGGATCATTTCCACAAGACAATCCTGTTGATCGAGCACCACATGGACCTGGTCATGGGCATTGCCGACCGGATTTACGTGTTGGACTTCGGCAAGCTGATCGCCCAGGGAACACCGGACGAGATACAGAACAACGAGCGCGTCATCGACGCATACCTGGGGGTGGCAGAAGATGCTTAAAATCGAGAATTTGTGTGTCTCTTACGGCGGCATCAAGGCGCTGCGCGGCATCAGCCTTGAGGTACCCGACGGCAAGATCGTCACCCTGATCGGCGCAAACGGCGCCGGCAAGTCCACCACGCTGCGGACCATCTCCGGCCTGGTAAAGGCGGACAGCGGCTCCATTACCTATGACGGACAGGAGCTGCTGGGCAAGCCCATCAACAAGATCCTGGAGGCGGGCATCGCCCAGTCCCCGGAGGGCCGGCGGGTGTTCGCTAACCTGACCGTGTTGGAGAACCTGAAGGCCGGTGCGTATCTGCGGAAGGACAAAGATGGCATCGAGAAGGACATCAAGTGGGTGTATGAGCTGTTCCCCCGGCTGGAGGAGCGGCACTGGCAGCTGGCCGGTACGCTGTCCGGCGGCGAGCAGCAGATGCTGGCCGTGGGCCGTGCGCTGATGAGCCGTCCCAAGCTGCTGATGCTGGATGAGCCGTCGCTGGGTCTGGCGCCGCTGGTGGTGCAGGGCATCTTTGATATCATCCGCACCGTCAACGAGCAGGGCGTCACCGTGCTGCTGATCGAGCAGAACGCCAACATGGCGCTGAAGATCGCGGACTACGCCTATGTGTTGGAGACGGGCAACATCACCAAGTCCGGCACCGGCGCGGAGCTACTGGCGGACGAGTCCATCAAGGAAGCCTACCTGGGCAAAAAGAAGAGCTGAACAAACATCCCCCGGCCGTCAGGCCGGGGGATGTTCATTTTGCGGATTGCCTTTCCTGCGTGAAGTTGTTATAATAGCCGGGAATATGACAGAAAAGGCGGTGCGTGCAATGGCATATGCAATGATGGGGCTGGCGGCGCTGGCGGGCGGCATCATCCAGCCACTGACGGGCTTTGGCGCGGCGGTCATTATGATGGTGGCGGCCAGTGCGTTTTACGACATGACCATCGCGCCCACCATCGTGGCGCTGATCTGCATGGCCCAGTCCGGCACCATGACGTGGATGTACCGCAAGCACATCGACGTAAAGCAGATCGCGCTGCCCATCGGGCTGTACACCGTGTGCAGTCTGGTCATCATCAATCTGCTGGGGAATTTCGACCTGCACGTGCTGACGGCGCTGTTCGGGGCGTTCCTGATCGCGCTGGCGGCGTACTTCCTGCTTTTTGCCAAGCGGGTGAAGCTGGACCAGCCCGGCCTGGCGGCGGGGCTGGTGTGCAGGGCGTCGGAGGTCACGGTGGCGTTGGCCAGGGCGGCGGCGCTCAGCAGCTGCGCGCCGTAGGGGGTGATGCCCTGGAACACGCATGAGAAGATGTCCAGCAGGGAGGCGGTGCGGCGGGGATCCACCCTGTACTCCTGGGACACGTCACGGGCCATGTCGCCGGCCACGATGATGGCCACGGTGTTGTTGGCGGTGGCGCAGTCGCACAGGGAGACCATGGCGGCGATGCCGACCTGGGCGGACTTGTTGCCCTTCATGACTTTCCGCAGCTTCTGGATGATCCAGGCGATGCCGCCGTTTTTGGCGATGAGTTCCGACATACCGCCGCACAGCAGCGTCAGGAAGAATACCTCGTTCATGCCGGTGAAGCCGTCCCACACGCTCTGGGCGAAGGCGGCAATGGTCAGATCACCGCAGCAGATGCCCACCAGACCGGCGGAGAAGATGCCCACGGTCAGGGCCAGGAACACGTTGAGCCCGCACAGGGCCAGGACCAGCACCAGCACGTAGGGCAGGACCTTGATGAGATCGAAGGGCAGGGCCTCCAGGGGCATGACCGTCTCCGGACGGCCGAAGATCAGCAGGAGGACCAGGGTGATCAGCGCCGCCGGCAGGGCGATGAGGAAGTTGACACGGAACTTGTCGCGCATTTCGCAGCGCTGGCTGCGGGTGGCGGCAATGGTGGTGTCGGAGATCATGGAGAGGTTGTCGCCGAACATGGCGCCGCCCACCACGGCACCGATGACCACGGTGAGAGACAGGCCGCCTTTTTCCGCAATACCCACGGCGATGGGGATCACGGCGGTGACGGTACCCATGGAGGAGCCGGTGGCGGTGCCCATAAAGGCGGAGATGACGAACAGACCGGCGGCCAGGAATTCCACCGGTACCAGGGACAGGCCCAGATTTACCGTGGATTCGCGGCCGCCCATGACCGCCGCCACGTTGGCGAAGGCGCCGGCCAGAATGTAGATCATCAGCATGGTGAGGATGTCCACGTTGGCGGCACCCTTGGCAAAGGTGTCGAACTTCTCGTTAATGGTGCCCTTGAACATGATAAAGGCCACCAGCACCGCTAGGAACATGGCGGTGACGGAGGGGAACTGGTAAAAGGCCATCTCCATACCCTTTACCTGGTAGTAAATGCCGGCGCCCATGTAGATGACGATGAACATCGCGAAGGGGAGCAGCGCCAGCCCACTGGGCCGCTTTTCGTTGAGGTTTTTCATAGCTGGTATCCTTTCTTTCTATCCAAACAGCGCCTGCGGCGCAGAAAATGTCCGCGCTGCGAGGACAGCGCGGGCATCCACAAATCGTATGGTATCGTAAAAGGAAACTTTTGTCAACGAGTATTTTAAAAAATTGCGCCATCTGGCTATCTAAGAAATCGATAGCAGACCTACCTACGGCGGATATCGTATATATCCGTCCGGCGGGCGGAGAGGATGGGCAGCTGCTGCCGGACGGCATCCACCCGGGAGAGATCCAGGTCGACGACGGCGGTTTCCTCGCCACTGCCGCATTCATGCAGCACCGTGCCCCAGGGGTCGCAGACCAGAGAGTGTCCCCAGGCCACATAGGAGGCGGCCTCGTCCCGGGCGTGGGCGGCACCCACGATGAAGCACTGATTATCTACCGCACGCTGACGCAGGAGCAGTTCCCAGTGGGCGGGGCCGGTGGTCATGTTGAAGGCCGCCGGGGCCAGCAAGACACGGGCACCCTCCAGAGCCATGAGGCGGCACAGCTCCTCGAACCGAAGGTCGAAGCAGATGCACAGGCCCATTCTGCCATAGGGTGTGTCGAAGAGGGTGATGTCGTTCCCCGGCGACAGGGTGGCGGACTCGCGGAAGGACTGGCCGCCCTGCACGTCGATATCGAACAGGTGCATTTTCCGGTGGCGGGCCACGCAGGTGCCTGTGGGGTTGAAAACGTAGGCGGTGTTATAGATCTTGTCACCGTCCAACTCGGGGAGGGAACCGCCTACCAGCCAGAGCCTTAGCTCCCGCGCGGCGCGGGAGAGCATCTGATATGCCGGACCGCCCTCAGGCTCGCCGTAGGCGCGGAAGCAGGCGTTGTCATAGGGGCAGCAGAACATCTCCGGCAGGATGGCCATGTCGGCGCCGCGGACGGAGCGCAGCAGGTCTTCCGCGTGGCGGAGGTTGGCGGCTTTGTCGGCGGTGACGTGCATTTGAATTTGTGCCAGCTTCATGGGGGTCCCTCCTTAATACTCGCGCAGGACCAGCTCGGTGACGCCCTCACTGATACTGACAAGGCGTTTCACTTGACTGCGCTTGTTGTACACCGTCCACAGCATATCCCGGATGGCGGTGCCGCCCCGGTAGCCGTGGATGAGGCGCAGGCGGTAGACACCGCCGCCGCAGCGGCGCAGCGCCGCGTCGATGGCGATCTGCGCCTGGTACGTATTCATGCCGTGGAGATCCAGCTCCATCACGCCGCCCACCATATTGAGTACCTCCGAACTTTTGTTGCTTTTATGATACCGCAAAGGCGTTGAGTTTGCAAGGTGGACGTGGTATAATACGTCACAAATAGGATACATTTGTGAGGCAATTATGAGAATTCTGGTACTTTCCGATTCCCACGGGAATGTGGATAATATGGCCCGCGCGGTGGAGCTGACAGCGCCGGACCGGGTGCTGCACCTGGGGGACTGCCAGCGGGACCTGACGGCCCTGCGGGCGCGGTTCCCGGCGCTGCCTATGGAGGGCGTGCCGGGCAACTGTGATTGGGGCAGCTGCGACCAGCCGGAACGGCTGCTGGAGATCGGCGGCGTGCGGATCTTTGCGCTGCACGGGCACACGCGGAACGTGAAGCGTTCGCCTATGGCCGCCATGTACGCGGCGAAGGAGTACGGTGCACAGGTGCTGCTGTTCGGACATACCCATGTGCCGCTGGTGGACAACGACGGCTCACTGCTGACGCTGAACCCCGGCGCGGCAGGGGATCCACTGCACCCCACCTGCGGCGTGCTGACCATCGAAAACGGCAGGGCTGATGTGTCCACCCTGCGGCTGTGAAGGGAGTGAAGGCCATGTTCTATATCGGGTGTCATCTGTCCGCCTCAGACGGCTTTTTGGCCATGGGCAGGACGGCCCTGTCCATCGGGGCCAACACGTTTCAATTTTTCACCCGCAATCCACGGGGCAGCAAGGCCAAGGCCATCGACCCGGCGGATGTGGCGGCGTTTCTGGCGCTGGCGGCGGAAAACGAATTCGGCACGCTGGTGGCCCACGCGCCGTATACCATCAATCCCTGCTCCAAGGATGAGCACACCCGGGAGTTTGCCCGCATGACGCTTGCGGACGACCTGAAGCGGATGGAGCACCTGCCGGGGAACGTGTACAACTTCCATCCCGGCAGCCACACCGGGCAGGGTATGGAGACGGGTATTGCCCAGATCGCGGAGACGCTGAACGCCATCCTTACGCCGGGCCTCCGCACCACCGTCCTGCTGGAGACCATGTCCGGCAAGGGCAGTGAGGTGGGCAGCCGGTTCGAGGAGCTGCGGGAGATCATCGACCGGGTGGAGCTGTCGGACAAGCTGGGGGTGTGTCTGGACACCTGCCATGTGTCCGACGCGGGGTACGACATCGCGGACGACTTGGACGGGGTGCTGACGGAGTTTGACCGGGTCATCGGTCTGGAGAGACTGAAGGCAGTGCACATCAACGACAGTCTGAACCCACGGGGCGCCCACAAGGATCGCCATGCCCGCATCGGCGAGGGCTGCCTGGGTGCGGAGGCGCTGGGCCGGGTGGTGCGCCATCCGGCGCTGCAGGGGCTGCCCTTTGTGCTGGAGACGCCCAATGAGCTGGCGGGCTACGCACGGGAGATCGCACTGCTGAAGGCGCTGCGGGAGGGATGACCGTGCTGCGGCTGTCGGCGCTGGTGATCGTGCTGGTCACCGCCATCGGACTGTACAAAAAGGCGTGGCTGCCGGAGAAGCACTGTATCCGCGCCGGTTTTTTCGTGTACTACACACACCTGAGCAATCTGCTGATACTGCTCTATGAGCTGGCGCTGGGCGCCAGCGGGCATGACCCCCACTGCGGCGCGTTCCGGTGGCTCAGTTCCCCGGGCGTGGCGCTGAGTATGACGCTGTGCATCTATGTGACGCACCTGATCTACGCCTTTGTGCTGCTGCCGACCGCCCACCGGCGGGACGATGAGAGCTGGCTGAAGGGGCGCTTTTCCTTCGGGAATGTCTGCGTACACTTTATTACGCCGGGGCTGACGGTGCTGCAATGGCTGCTGTGGCAGGATAAGGCAGGGCTGACGGTGGGGCACGCCGTCTGGTGGCTGGTGCTGCCGCTGGCGTATTTTGCCTTTGCCATGCTGCGGGCGGGGACCGGCAAGCCTATCGGACGCACCGGCCAACTGTACCCCTATCCGTTTTTGGACTATCCCAGGCTGGGGGCGGGGCGGTTCTGGCTGTACGCCACAGCCATCCTGACGTTTTTCTTTGGACTGGGGTGTCTGTTTGTGGGAATCGGGCATTTACGGGCATAGAGCTTCATGTATGAGCAACGGACCGCTTTTATTTTCTGTGCGCTGCACAGCAAAAAAGACCGCCGGAGGGCGGTCTTTTTTCATGCAAACAAATTCCAGGGCCAGGCGTCCGGCGGGGGGCAGGAAACGTCGATGGGCTTGCCGGTGACGGGGTGTGTCAGGGCCAGCCGCGTGGACCACAGGGCGGGGGAGCAGTCGGCCTTGCTGCCATAGCGGATATCCCCCATCAGGGGGAGGCCGCGGGAGGAGAACTGCACCCGGATCTGGTGGGTGCGGCCGGTGTGCAGCTGCACGCGCACCAGCGTCAGGCCGTCCGCTTCGCCCTGGACGGTGTAGCTGAGGGACGCCTGGCGGACGCCCTTCCGCATACGTTTGACCACGTAGCTTTTGTTGTGGGCGGCGTCGCGGAACAGCAGGTCGGTGAGGGTGGCTTCGTCCTGTGCCGGCGTGCCCCGGAGAACGGCCAGGTATTCCTTGGTGACGCGGTGCTCTGCCACGGCGGCGGTGAGCTTTCCGGTGACGTCCCGGCGGCGGGAGAACAGCATAACGCCGCCCACCAGCCGGTCCAGCCGGTGGACGGTGGCGATATAGTCGTTCTGCCCCAGGGCGCGGTAGTGCTCGCGCAGCAGGCCGGGCATACAGGCACCGGAGGGGCTGTCCTCCGACAGGACGCCCACGGGCTTGACGCAGAGGACCAGATACGGGTCCTCGTAGAGTATACGGATAGGCGCCATATCAGTGACGGCGGCCGCGGTAGGAGTGGTGGCGGTACTGCTTGCTGCCGGGCTTGCCGTAGCGGCGGTTGCGGCCGTAGAACCGGAACCACAGAACCAGGGCGGCGACCAGCACCACCAGCGCCAGAACGGCGATGCGGGCGGAGCGCTGGGAGAAGAATTCGCCGATGGCGTGGCGCAGGGACAGGAAGCGGCTGGCGGACACGTCGGCCACGGCCAGCAGGGGTACGGTGACGTAGGTGGTGTCGCCGTAGCTGACGGTGATCTCGCCCAGGCGGTCGCCGGCGGCGATGGGGGCCAGCGCCGTCTCGTTATCCAGCGTGACGGTGCGGGTCAGGGCACTGACGTCCAGATCCTTGGGCAGCATGGCGTCGGCGCTCTCCGCCGGGTGGACGGCCACGGTGGAGACCTGCTTGCTCAGGGCCACGGGGACCTCCTGGATCAGCTCATTCTCGTCCAGCACCTGTTGGGGGGCAAAGTTGTCAAAGCCCCAGTCGAACAGACGGGCCGTCTCGGTAAAGCTCTCTACGATGTAGCCGGAGCCGTTCTCCTTTTCGACCTTCTCCGCGCCCAGCACCACGCTGATGAGCGTGCGGCTGCCGCGGACAGCGGAGGAGACAAGGCACTGGCCGGCGGCATCGGTGCTGCCGGTCTTAATGCCCTGGGCGCCGGAGTACAGGTACCCAGCCAGCCGCCAGTTGGAGATCAGGGCGTTGGTGCTGTGGAGCACGCGCTCCTCCTCGGTCTTGTTGGTGGGAGGTATCTCATAGGACTTGGTGTTCACCATGGTCATAAAGTCCTCGTGCTTCATGGCCTCGCGGGTGATGAGATACAAATCGTAGGCGGAGGAGTAGTGGCCGGACTGGGTCAGGCCGGTGGTGTTGGCGAAGTGGGTGTTCTTGCAGCCCAGCTCCTGCGCCGCCGTGTGCAGCGCGCCCCGGCGCAGCCTGGCGC
>OOBT01001095.1_pt1 | contig 15031 bp, 10 predicted proteins | sample 1671551 | NCBI WGS metagenome assembly OOBT01 (sample SAMN06348168, study PRJEB24527) | human gut metagenome | reverse complement strand
CTACATCTCTAATCCCGAAAAGACGGAGCAATTCTTTTTCACTTCTGCGTTGAATTGCAGCAGCGTGGACACCGCTCTTTCTGAAATGATGGAAACCAAACAGCAGTTTGGCAAAATGGGCGGCGTCCTCGGCTATCACTTTATCCAGTCCTTTCAGCCGGGGGAGGTCACACCAGAGCAGGCACACGCTGTCGGGCTGGAATTTGCCAAGCGGTTGTTTGGAAAACGGTATGAGGTCGTTATCAGCACCCATTTGAATAAGCACCACCTGCATAATCATCTGGTGGTCAATTCTGTGTCCTGTATAGACGGGCAGAAATACCATTCCAGCCCGGAGAGTTATTACAACGATGTGCGCGGCACGTCGGACGCGCTATGTCGGGAGAATGATCTATCCGTCATCACCCCGCAGGGCAAGGGCAAGCATTACGCTGAGTGGAAGGCGGAGCAGGGCGGCAAGCCCACGGTGCGCGGCATCATCCGCGCCGACATTGACACGATCATTGGGCAAGCCTACACCTACGATTCCTTTCTCATGCTCCTGCGACGAAACGGCTACGAGGTGCAGCGCAGCCCCAACCGGAAATACACCACCGTCAAGCCCCCCAGCGCAAAGCGGGCTATTCGGTTGGACAGCTTGGGCGAGGGCTACACCGAAGCGGACATTATGGCGCGGCTTTCCAAACAACGGCACGGTGGCATGGCCCCGCCGACCGTCACCCATGCCGTCAAGCGTTACCGAATAAAGGGCAAGCTGTCCACCGTCCGAAAAAAGAAAATTACCGGCTTTCACGCACTCTATCTCCGCTACCTCTACCTGCTGCGTGGGGGCAGGCGGAAAAAGCTGCCGCCCAAGCTGCCCTTCTCCGTCAAGCGGGAGGTCATTCATTTGGAGCGGTATGAGCAGCAATTCAAATACCTTTTATCAAGCGGAATCACTACCGAAACGGAGCTGGAGCAGCGTATCCGTGTGCTGGAGTGGGACATCCGCTTGCTGGAGGAACAGAGAAAACCACTTTATCAGGAAAGGAGGAACACCAGCGATGAAGAAGCACAAGCCAAGTACAGCGCGGAGATCCAACAGCAGACTGCCGCCTTGCGGGAGAAACGCCGGGAAGTGCGGCTGTGCCGCAGGATACAGGCAGACATTCCGAGGGTATCCCAGCAGTGCCAGCAGGCGCAGGCTGAACGGCAGGAAAATCTAAAGAACAAGGAGGAACACGAGCATGAGTACCAACGGTGAAACCGCTGACCTGATGGTGCGTGAGGGCATCCAGATCACCGAGAGTGCCCTCAAGCTGGCAGGGCTGGGGGCGAAAAACCTTGCCGCCTTGCTGATTGCCCTTGCCAACGACAATCAGAAGCTCGCCGGCAAGACCAACCTCAAGCGCCTGATCCACGACGGCGAGGAGCTGACGATCTTTTCCGTCAAGCAGGAGGACTTGAAGGGCTTTCAGATGGAAGCCAAACGCTATGGCGTCCTGTTTTACCCCATCGTCAATAAGGTGGAAAAGACCGGGACGGTAGAAATTATGGCAAAAGCCAAGGACGCCAAGCAGATCAACCGCATTTTTGAACGCATGGGCTATCCCGCCCCGGTGAAGGAGGATACTGCCGCAAAAAAAGAGAACGCCCGCGCTCCGTCCGAGAACAGCTTGAAGGAGCGCGGGACTGGTGCGAGAGCGTCTACGGAACCGGCTACGGAGAAGGCTGACGCCCGCCCCTCCGTCCGCAGCCGTCTGATGGCGCTGCAAGCCGCGGCGGAGCGGGACGGCACAGCTCCCACCAAGGACACCGTGCGGGAAGCCATTCAAAAGGCTATGCCTACGCGGGAATAAATTGATTTTGAGAAGGAGAAACGAACATGGCAAAGTTAGACGATTTGATCCAGCAGAAGCAGCAGAGGGACGAGGACTGGAAGGCAAAGAAAACAGCGGAGCGCGAGGAATTGGGGCAGCTTTCCGACGATGCGGTCATGCGTGTCACCAGTGAACCCGGCGCATACCTCCACTATCTGGACACGCAGGCCATCAACCCGCGATACAGCGCGTCCAATGTGATGCTGGCGATGGCGCAGAACCCGGACATCACCTACATCAACAGCCTGGAGGTGTGGAATCGGCTGGGGCGCAGCGTTAACCGCGATGAGAACGGCATGAAGATCCGTGTGTCAGACACCTATGTGAAGGACGGAAGGGAGTATCACGGCTATAAGATCGGGCGTGTTTTTGATGTGACGCAGACCCACGGCAAGGCCGGTGTTCCGGCGCTGAGCCTGAAAGACAATACACCGGAAATGGACGCCGCCCTGCGCCGACTGCTGGACAGCTCCCCCGTTCCCGTGGTCACCAGCAGCACTATGTACCAGGACGCCGTTTATGATCCTAAGACGCAGAGCATTACGGTATCCAGCCGTCTGATCGACAGCAAGATCTTTGCGGCGCTCTCCCGCGAGATCGTCCACGCCGGTATCCATGACCACGGGCGCTATCCCTACTATACCCGTGAGGACTGCGCCATGGACGCCGAGAGCGTCAGCTATATGCTCTGCCGCAATTTCGGCGTGGAGACCCCGCAGCCCGATGTGAGCCGCGTGGGGCAGGTGTTTGACGGTATGGAGGTGCAAGATCGCCGCGGCGTGGTGGACAGCCTGCAAAAGTATTTCCGCAAGCTGCAAAATGATATTCAGCGTGAGATCTCTCCGCAGGAGCGCAAGCAGCCGGAGCAGAACCGGCCCGTTCGTTAAGAAAGGGAGGCGTAATGTGAAAAAGAAACTTGCGTTTGCACTCTGCACGGCGCTGATGCTGTGCAGCATGAGCGTCGCGGCGCTGGCCGCAGAGCCCATGACAGAAGCCGATACGGTATCCACAATGATCTCTGCCGCAGATACACTCCCCGGCATTTCCGCCTATCCCGCCGAGGTCAGAGCCAGCGAGGAAAACGGTGTGTACCGATTAGAAAAGGTCTACTACCTGACCGCAAAGGACGATCCCGCCACGATTCCCACCGCTGACTTTGAGCGCGAGGGCCGCACCTATACGCTCCTTGATTTGCTGAAAAATGACCAGACAGAAACGGACACGCGAGAGCACATCGAGGTGGTCACGCTGGAGAGCAAGACCAAGGACATGGCGGAAATTCTGAAAATGCTGGAGCCGAAGCTGGAGGTCAAGACCGAGGACGGCTATGAGGGCGTCCTGTCCCTTGACCACACCACCATTCAGGTGGAGGCAGCGGGCTACGGGACCAGCAGCCGCACGGTGACGGCAGAGCGCACCTATCCCAATCTGTCCGACGCGGATGTGTCCCTTGTTCCCAAGTCCGTGAACGAAAATGGCCGCACCCTGACCCTTGCCGATGTAAGCTGGCAGGAGGCGGCGGTCGATCCCACGGACGGCTATGACATTCCCATTCGCTATACCGCTGTGGCAAGCTACACCGGCACCGCCACCAGCAAATACGCCACCGGCTACACCGTTACGGCAGACTACAAGGGTGATGTCACCCGCACAAGCTGTGATACGGTGATCTACACCGCCGTTTTTTCCAGCGTCGGCGCTGCGGCATCGGCAAAGAGCAGTATCAGCTTTAACTGGCTGTGGCTGCTGATCCCCGTGGGTGTGCTGGTGCTGGGCGGCTGCGGCTATGCCGGTTATAAAGGCTACAAGCACTACATCAATAAGAAAAGAGGGTACGCCGCATGAAAAAATATCTGACCGCGCTGCTGGCCGCCTGCTGTATGCTGGCGGCTTTTTCCATGCCTGCATCGGCATTGGAGTATCACTTTGACGGTCCGGACGCAGGGCTGTTCGGACGCCCCACCTCGGACGATACCATTTATGTCACGATGGATAAGCCTGCAAACACCTTGCGGAGCAAAAACGCCGCCTATATCCCGCCCGTCTTTGGCTCTCCCACCTCCTACACCTTGAACGCCGGAGAACTGCTGACGCCAAACCTTGTGAGCAGTTCGGCCACGGGAACGGTCAGCGGCACAGGCGGTGTGACCGTCCTGCCGCCCTCCACTTCCAGCAGCACCGCTGGTGGAAATACCGGCTCCTACACGCCGGTGAAGTACACCGCGGTCACGAAAGACCTCTATTACAGCGGCGGCTACCTCGGTACACTGAAAATCCCCACCCTCGGTCTGTCTGTCAAGGTGTATCAGGGGACGGACGCGGACGCGCTCCGCAAGGGCGCAGGACATTTTGCCAGCACCTCCATTTGGGAAGGTAATGTGGCGATTGCGGGCCACAATCGCGGCGTGAATAATCACTTTGGCAAAATTCACACCCTTGACATTGGGGACACCATCAAGCTGACCACCCAGCTCGGCACACGCAGCTATGAGGTGTACTCTGTCAGTAAGATCGGCGTGGACGATACCAGTGTTCTGAACGACAGCACGGAAAATATCATCACCCTTGTCACCTGCGTGATGAATCAGCCGGATTACCGCTGGTGTGTGCAGGCAAAGGCCAGTTGATTTTTTGACAACAGAAATAAGCTGCGTTATGCTGTATCTATCAAAACATAGGAGGTACAGACAATGAAGCGAGGAAGTTTTGCAGCCGGTTTTCTTACCTGCCTGCTGTTGGCTGGCATCACTACCACGGCGTATGCTGCCGGGATCATGGCAGAGCGCAGTCACCATCGCGTTGTCGTAGATGGAAAAGAAGCGCAGATGGAAGCCTATGTCATCAACGGCAGCAACTATGTGCGGCTTCGGGACATCGGCAAGGCTGTTGGTTTCGAGGTTTATTGGGACGGCGATGCCAAATGTGTGCAGGTAGAGAGCGGCAAGCCCTACACCGGCATCGCGTCGGCGAAAGCGGAGACCAGCGAACCTGCTTCACAGCCGGAGGTTACGACGCCTGCCGATGATGTGGATGCCATGAAACAGGATATTGTGGACCGCACCAATGCGCTGCGGCGCGAAAATGGCGTTGCTGTGCTGCGCGTCAACGGCGAGCTCATGCAGGCGGCGCAGGTACGAGCCGATGAGATGGCTGCGCATACCGTCTATTCGCACACAAGACCGAATGGCGGAAAATTCAATACCGTCACGAATTGTCCTTACATGGCCGAAAATATCCATCGCATCGCAGATTGGGTGCTGTCTGACCAGACACTTGCCGAACGGGCCGTGGCAGATTGGAGCGCTTCGGCAACCCACAACAAGAACATGGTCAACCCAAAGCTATCTGAGATTGGCGTTGGGCTGGCAAGAGGTGTCAATGACACTGGTGACCCGTGCTGGTACTGTGTCCAGCTTTTCCTCTACGATGGCTATTCCATCACTCGGGTGGATACCCCCGCGAACAAATAAATCATCAACTCTCACGCAAGAGCAGGTCGTCAAGATCTGCTCTTTTTATTGCGCTTTTTGGAAAGGAGAAAGACATGAAGTCAATTAAACATCGCTTGTTGTCACTGCTTTTGACGCTGGTGACGATCTTGAGCCTGCTGCCGACTGCGGCTTTTGCCGCGTCGAACACGGGTTCCGGCCTCAAAATTACCACCAACCAGGCATATTGGAGCACGCGCCTGCTCGCCAACGGTACCCCGTACAGCTACCGCCCGCCGCTTGTGGACGGTAAGCTCGTGTACTGCATGGATAGCGGCCTCGGCTATCATTACGCAACCCCATCGTACTTAAATTCGTTTACCTGGACATCTGGCACCGGCGCGGATGCAGATGCCGTATTGCAGTCGGCTGTCACGAACAGCGGCCTCAGCGAAATGGACGCCGCGACCGTTGAGAATGTCAAGTGGATGATGACCTATCTCAACGACTGTAAAGAGTCCAACGTCGGCCAGCTTTTTATGGCTGTACAGACCTACGTTTGGGAGAATCAGTCCTATAAGGGCGAGCCCGGCGGAGACGGCGATGCGGGCGGCTATGCCAACGCCGACACCTACGAGCTGTATCTGAGCCTTATCGACTCTCTTCTCGCAAAGAAAGCAGCTGAGGATGCCGAGTTCCAGCGTCAGATCGAGGAGTACGCTGCGCAGGGCATTGCTGCAACCATCGTGGAGGATGAGAGTGCAAGATGGGCGGTGTATGCGATCTCCAGCAACCGCAAAAATCAGTCATTCTTTAACTACTATGGACCGCGCAAGCTCGTAACGGGCGAGCCAGCGCCTGACCAGCCCGAGCAGCCTACGGGTGGCACGGGCAAGATCGTGCTGAAAAAGACTGCTGGCGGTACCACAACTGGCCTCGCCGGTGCACGTTTCAGCATCTATTTCAACGGCCAGATCGTCGGCAGCGACATCACCAATGCGCAGGGTGAGATCTATGTTGAGAACGCCGCCACCGGCCTTTGGAGCTTTGTCGAGACCTCCGCACCGGACGGCTATTGCGTCGATCCCACGCCCAAAAGCGTCTATGTAGATGTGTCCGAGGGCGACCGCGAATACAGCGTTGCGGCGACTAATTATGAGCTGCCCGATATGAAGATCACCAAGCGGGACGCCATGAGCGGCAAACCGATTGCCGGCACAGTGTTCTCGGTGAAGTCCGTCACCGGCAGCTATTCCACCTCCGTCACGACCGGGACGGACGGTTCCGCAACGCTCTCGGCCATTCCTGCCGGTGTCTATGTTGTGCGTGAGGAATCCGTTCCCGAGCCGTACATCGTAACCAATACCGAGCAGACCGTGGCGCTGCGCCCCGGCAAAACCTCCGAGGTCACTTTCGTTGACTATGAAAAGCCCGGTCTTGAAATTGTCAAGAAGAACATCGCCAACGGAGAGCCTATCGAGGGCGTGACCTACCGCATCGAGCAGATCGACGGCAGCTTTTCTACCAGCGCCACGACCGATAACCATGGGCGGATTTTCCTCGACTCTGTTCCTGTTGGCACATTCAAAGTAACGGAGATCAATGTCCCCAGTCATGTCATTCTCTGCCCCATCCCCCAGGAAGTGGCGCTGAAACCCGGCGAAACCTCTACCGTCACCTTCTTCAACGCCCTCAAGCCCAGTCTGGAGATCCGCAAGGTGGACAGCGTCACCGGTGATCCCGTCAAGGGTGCCAAGTTCCAGATCTGGTATGGCAGCAACCATACCGACACCGGTGAGCTCAACGACCTCGGCACTTACTTTTCTGACGCAAGCGGAAAAATCATTCTCCCCGAGGTCAAGGATGGCTGGTACAAAGTAACGGAATTGGAACCTGCGTCCGGGTACGCCATCAAGGAGCCTGCCACGCAGGAATGCTTCATCTCCGGTGGTGAGAGCAAAGTCCTGACCTTTGAGAACACGCCCCTTTCCGCCATCATCATCCGCAAGGTGGACAGCGAGAGCGGCCAGCCGTTGGAGGGCGCATGGTTCCGCGTCCGCTACCTTGGCGGCACCTCCGGCACGGGTGGCACGGTTATCGGCGAGTACCGCACGTCGAGCAATGGAACCATCGTCGTGACCGGTCTCAAGGCAGGCACTTATGTCTGCGAAGAGATCTCCGCGCCGGACGGGTACGTGATCACCGATGCCACGGAAACGGTCTATCTCTCCGGTAAGGATCAGGACGTGATTACCGTGACCTTTGGCAACGATAAGATGGGTTCTCTGCTTATTGTCAAAAAGGACGCCGTGACCGGCGCACCCATCTCTGATGTCGAGTTCCTTGTGACCGACTCGGACGGAAGTGTGATCGGTACGGCGAATGGCCGCTACGTGACCGATAGCGCAGGCACCATCCGCATTGACGGCCTGACGCCCGGCATGACGGTCATCGCAAAAGAGGTGCGTGCCAAGGATGGCTACATCCTCGACGATACCCCGCAGAGCATCAAGATCAAGCGCAATTCCGTCATGACGCTGGAATTCCGTAATCAGCCCAAGGGCGGTGTGCTTGTGAAAAAGGTGGACGCTGTGACGAACGCTCCCATCTCTGACGTCGAGTTCCTTGTCACGGATTCGGACGGCAATCTCATCGGCAACGCCAACGGCAAGTTCGTGACGGACAGCGCAGGTACGTTCACGATTACGGACATCGCCCCCGGCACCACGCTTGTCATCAAGGAAACCCGTGCGAAGGTGGGCTACATTCTCGACGATACGCCGCAGACAGTCAAGGTCAAATCCAACGAGGTTGTCACAGTGGAGTTCCGCAATCAGCCAAAGGGCAATCTCATCATCGTAAAGCAGGACTCCGTTACAAAGGAGCCGCTGGAAGGTGTCGAGTTTAAGATCACCTACGCAGATGGCTCGTATGTAGATGCCGAGGGCGGCACGTTGTCCTCCACCGGCCTGTACCGGACGGATAAGGCGGGTAAAATCACCATTTCCGGTATTTCCGGCACCGTGGTGGTCGCAGAGATTGAAACGATCCCCGGTTACACCATTGACGAGAACAGCCGCACGCAGACTGTCGCGGTCAATCCCAACGACACGCAGACGCTTTATTTTTACAACACGCCTGTAGGCGGGTTGCAGATTATCAAGAGCGACAAAGACAGTGGAAAGCGTATCGCCGGGGTCAAATTCGAGATCCGCAAGATGAATGGTGAGATCATCGGTGCCTACACAACGGACAGCGACGGTGTTATCTATCTCCCCGAAGCTGAAAGCGGCTGGTACACCGTGACGGAATTGGAGGCTGCGTCCGGCTACCTGCTGGATACCACGCCCCACCGTATTGAGGTCAAGGACGGTCAGACGGCCACGTTGGAGATCACCAATCGCAAGGCCTGTTCCATCCTCATCCACAAGATCGACGCCAACACCGGCGATGGCATCTATGGCGTTACCTTCGTTATCTACGATTCCGGCAGGAACCCCATCATGGAGGTCACAACGGATCAGGACGGATATGCCTATGTTGATAAAGAACTGACCGCAGGAAAATACTATATCCGTGAACTGGAAGCGGCGGACGGTTATATCCTTGACAAGCAGTATAAAACCGTTTATGTGGAAGCTGGCAAAACCAGCACCATCGAGTGGGAGAATACCGCTGTTACTGGTCAAATTCAGATTACCAAGTATGCTGCTGAGTCCAATGCTATTACCGGTCAGGCTGGTGGCGTTACGCTTAAAGGGGCAACCTTTGAAATTGTCCGCGAGCGCAGCGGTAAGGTAGTAGATTATATTACCACCGATGCGAGAGGCGTTGCGGCTTCCAAACCGCTCCCATTAGGCCGTTATCTCATCCGAGAGGTATCTGCGCCAGCGTACTATCAGGTGTCTGCTGAAACCTTTGATGTAACGCTCGAATACGCGGGACAGATCATTAAGCTGGCGGCTTATAATAAGCCTGCTGAGCTGGGAGTTACACTGACGAAGACCGGAATCAAAGAAGTACTGGCGGGCAGTAAAATGTCCTACCGCTTCACAATCGCCAACACCTCTAATGTGGATTTGCAGAATTTCTATTTCCATGACAAGATTCCTTATGATGTAACGACCGCGTCTGCTTTGACTACCGGAACCTATAATGCACGGCTCACTTATCGAATCCTTTATAAGACCAACTACAATGATTATCGCGTGTTGGCCAGCAATCTTCTCAGCACCAATAATTACTCCTTTGGTCTAAGCGGTTTGCAGCTTATGGCCGGCGAAGTCGTGACAGATATTTACTTCGACTTTGGAACTGTCCCCTCTGGTTTTCAGAGTGTGACAAAGCCGACTCTCATGGTATCTGTTAACCCGAGAACAGCAAATAAATACTATGTGACAAACCGAGCTGATGCCGGTGGAAAATTTGGAGAGACCTGGCAGTCCGCTAATGCAAGTTGGATTACCATTGTACGCAATCTCACTCCCGTTAGGAAGCCTCTTCTTCCTAAAACCGGCTACTAAAAACGATAAAGGGCAGCGATAGTTTTTCTATCGCTGCCCTAACTAATCAATGATACAAGCGGTTCAAGAGGCGGTGGTTGCCTTGATAAGGACGCTTGTCAAAACACGCTGACTCTCTCTGCTACAGGAATCACAGAACTGATTCTTCATTGCAAATTCCATGGCATTTGCGATGCGCTTGAAGTCTTTTGTCTCCAAGGTATCTTCTGTAAGGTGGCGATGTACCAGCAGATATGCGTCGCGAACGTCTGCGGAGACATTTGCTCCGGAGAAAAGAGTCTCGATTATGCCGTCAATCATTGCGATCTCTTCGCTCGTAAAAACCAAAATTCTCACCTCACATGGTGTCGATTATAGCAGACGGCGGTCGTGATTTCAAGAAAAGATGCAGACGGCAAAAATGGCAGAGAGACATTACTCTTTCTTAGAGCATGAGGAGATGACCAATGAAACCAAACAAGGGATTTATTACTGTGCTCATGATGGTGCTTATCAGTATATCACTGTCCACTTTTTCGCGTGCCGCTTTCGACACCTTTTCTGATGTCCCGAATGATTCACCGTTCCATGAAAGCATATTCTATCTCGCCGAACGCGGCATCGTTTGTGGTGAAGGAAATGGTCGATACGTACCGGATGCACCTGTTACCGTGCGCCAGTGGGCAATGATGCTCTGCCGCGCATTGGGCAACGATAATCCGCTCAATTATGATGATGACTGTATTCGGCAGGGCTACTCAGATGGATGGCTGGAGATGACAGCTATTACGGCGCCGGATTCTGACCTTTGCCGCTATGCCATCTACAAAAGCGGCTTTGCCGCCTTTGGTGTTGACCTTTACAGTTTGCAGCTCTACCCGAACGAGGGCAAACTGTCCCAACAGAGCGAAGTTCTTCGCGCTGCTGCGGATTTTGGCCTGTGCGAAGATACCTGCGATGGAACAGAAATCATCACACGAGGAGAGGCTGCGGAGCTTCTTTATGCGCTGCTGACCAAGACGTTTGCTGTTGTGCCGCCGCCTATGTTATATAACATACCTCTGGACAACAAAGCGGGCGTCGCTTTGAACAACTACTTGTTGGAGATTCAAAAAATTCCCGAATCAATGATGCAGTCATTTGCCGAAAAGGACTGGCGGTATGTTATCGATTTCGATTACCTTGCAAAGCTGAGCAAAGAATATGATCTTGGCTGCACCGGGGTGACCATCTATGAAGGCCGTAAAATCATCGTATCCTCAGCGGAATCCACTATTCACGAATTCGGACACTTCCTCGATGGGATGATGGGCTTTCCTTCCCGGACGAAGGGCTTTTATCAAAGAGAGTCTGCATCGGCAGCATCGCTCCTCCGTACATATGCGCTTACCGACGCGCAGGAATATTTTGCGGATTGCTTTGTATACTGGATCAAAAATCGCGGCGATGGCAAAAAGATGGCAATGCTGCAAAACGCTGCGCCTGAGACCTATCATTATTTCAAGATGCTCGAGGAAAATGACTGGAAACCCAGTTTATCGCCTTAGTTCCAAGGAGAACCTTATGAAAAGAATTTACCATTTCTATTTAACTTGTATGACCCTCACGTTGACTATGCCCATGATGATCGTCAGCGCCTTTGCCGTGGATGATATGTGGACAGTAGCTAACAAGATCATCGTAGATGTTTACGGGAAGATCGTTGGCGTCAGCACAGTTCTGGCTGGGCTGATGTCCGCTGTGGCGGTGATCGGCGCAAAGCTTTCCAATAACCAGCACAAAGTTGATCAGGCGTGGGACTGGCTCAAACGTATCTGGATCGCATGGGCAATCATTAACGGCATCGGTGCATTCATTGCATATGTTGCGCCGCTGTTCAACGGCCTTGCGACACTGACCCCGTAAAAGTAGAGTTAGCTCCGGCAAAAGGAGGTGTCCACATTGCTTGAGCTGATTTTCCAGGGATTCATGGAGTGGGCTTATGGGCTTGCGCTGGAATGCTGGGAATATTTTTCATCATCGCTGCTTGACATCATGAGCATGGATTATGCGTACATGAAAAGTCATGTCCCCGTGATGGTCAGCATCGCACAGGTGCTTCTGGCCGTTGGCTGGGCGCTCCTGATTGGAAATCTTGTTTTTCAAGCCCTCAAAAGTATGGCAGTCGGCCTCGGCTTTGAGGGGGAAGACCCCAAATTATTATTTACCAGAACCTTTGTGTTTGCCTTCCTGCTGATGGCGAGTCCGCAGATCTGCGAAGTGGGACTAAGCCTCACGGCAAGAATCATAGAGCTTTTAGAGATACCTGATGCCATCAACGTGACGCTTGTGGACGAAGGAGTGTTCGGTTCTCTCGGTGCGGCTTGGCTGCTGGTAATCATCTTTGGCCTGATTATCATGCTTAAGGTATTCAGGCTTTTGCTGGAAATTGCGGAGAGATATGTGATCCTTGCTGTACTTACGATGACAGCACCGCTGGCATTTGCAATGGGAGGCAGCAAAAGTACGTCAGAGATATTCGGGGGCTGGTGCCGGATGTTCGGGAGTATGTGTACGCTGATGGTGACGAATGTAATCTTTTTTAAGATGCTGCTCTCCGTCTTGTCTAATGTACCAAGCGGCCTCGATATAATTCCGTGGATCGTTCTGGTTTTGACGATTGTAAAGGTTGCCAGGAAAGCGGATGCTATCATTACCCGTATCGGGCTGAACCCAGCCATTACCGGTGACTCTCTCGGCCGGGGCTTCCCCGGCACGTTGACCTATATGGTCATGCGTTCCGCTACATCTCATATTACCAAGACCATCGGTAAATCCACCGGAAAAGGTAACAGAGGAGCTGCGTCCGGCTCGACCACAGGAGGGCCGCGCATAGGCGGCGGCCCATCCGGAGCGCACAACGCTGCCGGTCATACTGCAAGTTATCAGACTTATCAAGCCTCGCAGCAACAGAATACTTCGCGGGAGGCGGAGGGACAAGGCTTTGTTTCTCAGCGTGAAAGCGTTCAATCAGGTGGAGCACAGACGGCCACGCAGGAACATTTCTCGAATTCGTCGACGCAGAATTCTTCTTCGATCCGGCAGACAGCATTTAGAGGAGCGGAAGCAAGAAAGAGCTCTGTGCCATCCGGAATGCGGAGAGCGCCTGCTTATGTGACCTCTGCAAATCGTGATTCTCCGTCCAGTGCGCAAACACCAGCCGCTGGGCATGACACATCGGGTAACAAGACTACTTCAACGGTAAGAGAGCAAAGCAATGTGACGGCTTCTATCCGAACAGCTAATTCTGCTCAGCACTCCTTATCAGGAAACGCCTCACAGCACGAGCCGGCAGGAAGATCACCTGCGCCCATGTCTACGCGTATGACTCAGGCAAATATGCAGGGTGTGCGAAGCAAGGTGAACGACCGCTCTGCACAACGGCCTGAACAGACGGAAAATGCAGCGGCACAGTCCATTGATCACGCAGTTCCGGCCGCAGCGCAGAGACCGTCGCCCGGCGGCGCAGGAATCTCATCCTCGCCCGCGGTCAGCGGCCAGCACTCGTCACAGCCTTTCGGAATGGGAACACGTTACACGCAGCGTTCATCTTCTCGAGGTATCGGCGAGCAGAAACCGGTAGCAATTCGCCCCGGCCACGCAGAAACATCGTCCACACAGCATGCACCGTCATCCACCGTTGAATCGGCACGCAGTTCAAGTGGACGAGCAGCGCATCCTGCCTCATCTACTCAAGGGCCTATCGCCGGTTCACGGCCTGACAGGAATATCCCACAGGGCAGCAATGTTCCTCCTAATCAAACACGGAAGTCCAATAACAGCCCGGCACGGCAGGAAGCGCGACCGATTGGGATTCGAAATGAGCCTTCGGCAAAAGGAATGTTTTCCGCTCAGCGCCCCGACCTCGCAGGAAATAGAGCGGATGTCTCTCAAGGGACGCTGACGCGGCCGACAACAGGAAATCGCGCCGTGGCATCAAAGAACGTCTTAATGCCTTCCACCCTTATTAAGGGCAGCGTAAAAAATAGCAAAGAGATATCCTCAAGTAGAAAACAGCGGAGGGAAAAGCATGAACGAAAATGATAAATCCCGCTCAGGACTTCAAACAGCGGTAGATTTTGCCCATGCTGCAAGGGCTGTTAAACGTATTATGCAGGCGGCTGCGGCATCCGGTGTGCATGGAGCCGCAGCTGCCACGGCCAGAGAAGCATTTCCAGTTCTCTTAAAAATCCTGATTGCTGCACTTGTCGTATTCATTGTGGTGCCTATGGTGATTTTTACGGCACTTCCCAATATTTTTTTCGGTTACAATTCCTCGGGCACTGATATCGTCATGCAGATGACGCAGCAAGCCATGACGCTTGGCGGCGTGTACATGACACTTGGCAATTTTGAAGGGGCACAGATTGACTCCGTCGTGACAGGCATTGCCGCAGAGTACGAGAAAAATGGAACGACTATTGATCATATTGTAGTGTCCAGTGCTATGACAGATGATGATCTTCTTTGGGTTATTGCCATCAACTCTGCCGCACATCAACAGGATCTCAATACTATGAGCGCTGATCTTATCCGCGACTTCTGCAAATCGAGCTTATCCTATACGCCTTCGCTCAGCTTTATGGACAGCGGCGATGATGGCGTCGTAACGACCCTGCGAATAGAGGTCAAGCACCTTGACCCAGAAAAGCTCATGGACGAGCTGGGCTTTGACAGTGAGGCACGGCAATGGGCAGGAGCGCTTTACGAAACACTTGAAGAGAGCGATGCCATCAACAAGTACAAGTCCTACTATGAGGCTTACCAGCCGGGCTACGGCGGCGACGGCTCTTATTCCGGTGGTGTAGAGTATGGCAGCGGCTACGATAATAAAATCGATATATCCGGCTTTGTTGATCCCAGTACAAAGAACAATCTGGATCTTGCGGCCTACGCCATACAGGCATGGGCGAACAACTGGGGCTACGTATGGGGCACTTATGGAAATGTTCTTACGCCTGCCCTCTTTGAGTACAAAAAACAGCAGTATCCGGACGGTGTAGGAAACTACGCCGATTTTATAAAGGAACACTGGCTTGGCCGCCGTACCGCAGACTGTATCGGTCTCATCAAGGGCTACGGCTGGCTGGATACAAAAAGCATGACTATCCGCTATGCAACGAACGGGATGCCCGACTACGGTGCCGACCAGATGTACCAGGCATGCAAAAACGCCGGGACATTGAATAAAGACTATGGTGCC
>OOBT01001080.1_pt1 | contig 15130 bp, 26 predicted proteins | sample 1671551 | NCBI WGS metagenome assembly OOBT01 (sample SAMN06348168, study PRJEB24527) | human gut metagenome | reverse complement strand
AAAATTGCTATAAGAATCTCCATAAAATTTCCCTCCCACATTATTCTCACCAGTGCCGCCGCGGAGACAGGGGTGTACAGCCTGTCCCGCGCAGCGGGCACTGTCGAGAATAACAAAAGCAGTGCAACGGATCTGACAAATCCATCACACTGCCCGATAAAACGATCAAAGCAGACACAGCTACCATAGCCTTTCTCAAAAGGAGTACGGGCCGCATGAACGAAATCAAAAGAACGGCTTGAATATGGAAAGAGAAAAGGATATAATAGTTCTGTAGGTACAGCAATGCTGTTGTGTGGAATGGTCACGACATTCCGCATAGCCCTGCGGTGAGCGCCAACTCACCGCAGGGAGCCTGCAAATGTTATTCTCTTACCGTTATCTTACAACAGACTTTCCATAAATGCAAGCAGAAAAAGCGGGGATATCCCCGCTTTTCCGTATTTTTAGAGAAGTACCCTCTTTCTCTTACCCCATCAGCACCCGCACCGCGGCGGCGGAGGTGAGAAACATCACCGCGTCCGCACAGAGCGAGGCGGGGATGGTGTAGCGTGTTTTGACGATGCCGACCGAGCCGAAGTAGACGGCGATGGTGTAGAAGGTAGTCTCGCTTGACCCCAGCATGACCGCCGCCACGCGCCCGATGTAGCTGTCGGGGCCGTAGGTCGCCATCAGCTCGCTGCCGACCGCCAACGCGCCGCTGCCGGAGATGGGGCGGATGAAGAGAAGCGGCGCAGTCTCGGCAGGAATGCCGATCTTGTCGAGTGCGGGGGCTAAAAGCGCGCCGAGCGCCTCCATCGCGCCGGACGCACGGAACATGTAGACGGCGGAGAGCAGTGCGATGAGTGACGGCAGAATGTGCAGCAGCACCGTGAGTCCCTCCTCCGCGCCTTTGGTGAGGGCGGAGTAGACGTCGACACGCTTGCCGAGGGCAAAGCAGGCCGTGAAGGTGAGCAGTACGGGCACGATGAGCGTAGAGAGCGCCATGACTTAATTCCTCCAGAGACGGGCGAAGAGCTTTGCGGCAAGGAGCCCTGCGAGGACAGAGAGAAGCGACGTCAGCCACACGGCGGGTAAAATGTCGAACGGGTCGGCGGCGCCGAGCGAAGCGCGCACGCCTGCGAGCGTGGTGGGCAACAGTTGAATGGACGCCGTATTCAAAACGACGAGCAGGCACAGCTCATCCGATGCGGTACCCTTGCAGCCGCGGCTCATACGGCAGGCGGCGCGGATGCCGAGCGGCGTGGCCGCGTTGCCAAGGCCCAAGAGATCGGCAGAGAGGTTGGCGGAGATCGCGGCCAGCGTCTCACTGTCGCGGCTCGCGTTCGGCAGGAGCCTCTTGAGCAGCGGGCGGAAGAGGGAAGCGAGGCGGTCGGTGAGATGACACTGGTTCATCACTTCCATCACGCCCGTCCAGAGGCACATCACGCCGCACATCGCCAAACACAGCTCGACCGCGCTCTGCGCGCCCTCGAGCGCGGCAGCGCTGAGCGCATTCAAGTTTCCCGTCAGCGCGCCGAAAATGAGCGAGACTGCCACCATTCCCGTCCAAAGCCAGGCCATTGCCATGTCCATCAACTCCTTTGCCCCTAAATATATCGGCAGGGAGGGGGCAATATGCCGCGTTTTTGCGCCAAATCCGCCACAGTTGCCGCGAAAAGAGACTGCTAAAAATTTCTCAAGAAAAAAGTGAAATTTGTCTTGACATGTGCAACGGAATTTGGTACTATATGCAAGTCCGCGATTGGGCGCATTCTGCCCTATTTGCGCGATATTGCGATGAACCGGGAGATTGCTCAGGTTTCTGAGGTAACTTTCGGGGAGTATGTCCGAACATCGGGCGGCTGAGAGAATATCTGTACGTTGCGTAGATCGCTGCGCCATGTGTGGACCGGCCGTTTATTCGTGCCGGTTTTTCTATGAGCCGGAATGATACGCACGGATAAGCGTACAAGAAAACCTCTCACCGTACGGCTTCGACAAAGCAAGAAAACCGTACAAAATGAAGGAGAAACCGAAAATGGCAAAAGAAATGATCCGCATTCGTCTCAAGGCCTATGACCACCAGGTCATCGACCAGAGCGCAGAGAAGATCGTCGAGACCGCCAAGCGCACTGGCGCTACCGTCTCCGGCCCCATCCCTCTGCCCACCAAGAAGGAAGTCGTCACCATCCTGCGCGCTGTGCATAAGTACAAGGACAGCCGTGAGCAGTTTGAGCGCCGTACCCACAAGCGCCTGATCGACATCACCAACTCCAGCCCCAAGACGGTCGAGGCTCTGATGGGTCTCGAGCTTCCCGCCGGCGTTGAGATCGAGATCAAGCTCTAATCCCTCGCTTCATTACATTTTGCGTCCGCAGACGCGAAACCAATGAAATCGTTTTTGGCCGCGGCATGCGCGTGGACAAAAACACCTCTCAGTTTGTTTGTGTGCGAGCACAGCGAGTGCGCAAAACAAACTGTAAACCCAACTCAAAAAACGGCTCGCCGTTTTTTGAAATTACCTTTGTTGCTCTACCCAAAAGCCCATCGACTTGCGTGAGATGGGCGGGGTCAAGTCGGCAGAGCAATGGCGGGAGTTGCCGCTAACTAAGCCGACCAATAACCTTTACAGGAGGATCATACATGAAAGCAATCATCGGCAGAAAAGTTGGCATGTCTCAGATCTTCGACGAAAAGGGCCATGTGATCCCGGTCACCGTTATCGAGGCCGGTCCCTGCGTGGTCACTCAGAAGAAGACCAACGAAAAAGACGGTTATGAGGCTGTCCAGCTTGGCTACGAGGACATTCGCGAAGCGAAGCTCTCCAAGCCTGAACTCGGCCACCTGAACAAGGCTGGCGTTTCCCCCAAGAAGTACCTGCGTGAGTTTGACCTTGACAACGCTTCCGAGCTCGAGCTCGGCGCCATCATCAAGGCTGACACCTTCAAGTCCGGCGACTTCGTTGACGTCACCGGTACGAGCAAGGGTCACGGCTACACCGGCGTTATCAAGCGCTGGAACGCCAGCCGCGGTCGTATGACCCACGGCGGCGGCCCTGTCCACCGTCACGCCGGTTCCATGGGCTCCACCACCGACCCCAGCCGTATCTTCAAGGGCAAGATCGGCCCTGGCCAGTACGGTGTGGAGACTGTCACCATCCAGAACCTTGAGGTCGTCAAGGTCGACCCCGAGCTCAACATGCTCGTCGTCCGCGGCGCGGTTCCCGGTCCCAAGGGCAGCCTCGTCACCGTGAAGACCACCGTCAAGGTCCACAAGATCAAGCAGGCTGGTGCCGACATCAGCAAGAACCCGCAGAAGGCTTCCGGCCGCAACCCGCAGAAGGCTTCCGCCAGAAATATGTAAGGAAAGGAGTGCTTGATAAATGTCTACGATTAAAGTTGTCAGCATGACCGGCGCTGAAGTCGGTTCCGTCGAGCTGAACGACGCGATCTTCGGTATCGAGCCGAACATGAGCGTTGTCCACGAGGTCGTCAAAAATCATCTCGCCAACTGCCGTCAGGGCACGCAGAGCGCTCTGACCCGCGCTGAGGTTTCCGGCGGCGGCAGAAAGCCGTGGCGCCAGAAGGGCACCGGCCGTGCCCGTCAGGGCAGCACCCGCGCGCCCCAGTGGACGCACGGCGGTATCGTGTTCGCCCCCAAGCCCCGCAGCTACAGCTATGTGCTGAATAAGAAGGTCAAGCGTCTGGCTCTCAAGAGCGTGCTGTCCGCCAAGGCAGCCCAGGGCGAGATCGTCGTTGTCGACAAGATCGCGTTCGACGCTATCAAGACCAAGGACTTCCGCAGCTTCCTCTCCGCAGTCAAGGCTGACGGTAAGGCTGCCGTCATCACTCCCGAGGTCAACGAGGTCGTCGTCAAGAGCGCCCGCAACCTGCCCGGTGTCACCACCGCGCCCGCGAAGCTCATCAACGTCTACGATCTGCTCAACGCCAAGACCCTCGTGATCGACAAGGAAGCCCTCGCAGTCATCGAGGAGGTGTTCGCGTAATGGCAAACGTTTACGACATCATTATTCGTCCCATCATCACCGAACGTTCCATGGTCGACGTTGCGAACAAGAAGTATGTGTTCGAAGTTGCCAAGGACGCCGGCAAGGTGGAGATCAAGAACGCTGTTGAGACCGCCTTCGGCGTCAAGGTCGCCAAGGTCAACACGCTCAACGTCAGCGGCAAGGCCAAGCGCCTCGGCGCCGGCCGCCTGGGCAAGACCCGCAGCTGGAAGAAGGCCTATGTGCAGCTCGCTGAAGATTCCAAGACCATCGAGCTGTTCGAGGGCATGGTGTAAGGAGGATATGAGAAATGGCTATTAAGACGTTTAAGCCCACTACCCCCTCCCGCCGTCACATGACTGTGTCCGCCTTCGAGGGGATCGACAAGAAGGCCAAGCCCGAACGCAGCTTGGTCGAGTCTCAGAAGAAGCATGCCGGCCGCAACAGCTACGGCCGCATCACCGTCCGTCATCACGGCGGCGGCAACAAGCAGAAGTACCGCATCATCGACTTCAAGCGCGACAAGATGGACGTCCCCGCGACCGTCCTGCGCCTGGAGTATGACCCCAACCGCAGCGCGTTCATCGCTCTCGTCCAGTACGAGGACGGCGAGAAGCGCTACATCATCGCTCCTGTCGGCCTGAAGGCTGGCGACAAGATCATCTCTTCCGCCTCCGCTGATATCAAGCCCGGCAACTGCCTGCCCATCGCCAACATCCCTGTCGGTACCGTCATCCACAACATTGAGATGCACCCCGGCAAGGGCGCTCAGCTCGTCCGCTCCGCCGGTACTGCTGCTCAGCTGATGGCGAAGGAGAACGGCGACGCTCAGATCCGTATGCCCTCCGGCGAAGTGCGCATTGTCCGCACGAACTGCATGGCCGTCATTGGCCAGGTTGGCAACATCGATCACGAGAACGTTCACATCGGTAAGGCCGGCCGCAAGCGCCACATGGGCGTCCGTCCGACCGTCCGCGGTTCCGTCATGAACCCGAACGACCACCCCCACGGCGGTGGTGAAGGTAAGAGCCCTGTCGGTCACCCCGGTCCCATGACCCCGTGGGGCAAGCCGGCTATGGGTTACAAGACCCGTTCGAAGAAGAACCCGACGAACAAGTTCATCGTCAAGCGTCGTAACGATAAGTAAGAAGGAGGCAATGTAAAAAATGAGCAGAAGCATCAAAAAAGGCCCGTTTGTAGCACCCGAGCTGTTCAAGCGCGTGGAAGAGCTCAACAAGAACGGCGAAAAGAAGGTCCTCAAGACCTGGTCCCGCGCATCTACCATTTTCCCCTCCTTCGTCGGTCACACGATTGCTGTGCATGACGGCCGCCGTCATGTGCCGGTCTACATCACCGAGGACATGGTCGGCCACAAGCTGGGCGAATTCGTTCCCACCAGAACGTTCCGTGGTCACTCCGGCAGCAAGACCACCAACGCATAAGAGGAGGACGCAAGAAACATGGAAGCTAGAGCTTATTTGAAATACCTGCGTATCTCTCCGCGCAAGGTCGTCATTCTGTGCGACCTCATCCGCGGCAAGGACGTGAAGACTGCAACTGCATACCTGATGCAGACCCCGAAGGCGGCCTCCGAGCCCATGCTCAAGCTGCTCAAGAGCGCTGTCGCCAACGCTGAGAACAACTTCAGCATGGATACCTCCAAGCTGTACGTGTCCGAGGTCTACGCGACTTCCGGCCCGATCCTCAAGCGCATGATCCCCGCCAGCAAGGGCCGCGGCTACCGCATCAACAAGAGAACCTCTCACGTGACGCTCGCCGTCGCTGAGAGAGACTAAAGGGAGGAGACAGTTTCATGGGACAGAAAGTTAATCCCCACGGCATGCGCGTCGGCGTCATCAAAGACTGGGACTCCCGCTGGTATGCCAGAGACGAGAAGGTCGGCGACCTGATCGTTGAAGATAACAAGATCCGCAAGTTCGTCAAGAAGAGCCTGTACGGTGCAGGCGTGCCCAAGATCGAGATCGAGCGCAGCAATGATGTTGTGACGCTGTTCGTTCATTGCGCCCGCCCCGGCATGGTCATCGGCAAGGACGGCGCGGAGGTCGAGAAGCTGCGTCTCGCGGTCGAGGCTCTGATCGGCAAGAAGGTCAAGCTCAACATCGTCGAGGTCCGCAATCCCGACATGAACGCTCAGCTCGTCGCTGAGAACATCGCCCAGCAGCTCGAAAAGCGTATCTCTCACCGCCGCGCGATGAAGAACGCCATGGGCCGCGCCATGCGCGCCGGCGCCAAGGGCATCAAGTGCTGCTGCTCCGGTCGTCTCGGCGGCCGCGAGATCGCTGGCGTTGAGCACTATCACGAGGGCACCATCCCCCTGCAGACCATCCGTGCCGACATCGACTACGGCTTCGCTGAGGCTGCCACCACCTTCGGCCGCATCGGCGTCAAGGTCTGGATCTACAAGGGCGAGGTCCTCACCCAGACCCTGCGCACCACTCCCCGCACGCTGGACACCACCAAGCCTTACGAGGAGCGCCGCGAGCGTCGTCCCCGTCGTGACGGCGACCGTCGTCCCCGTCGTGACGGCCAGGGCTTCCAGCGCCGCGATGGCCAGAACGGCTTCAACCGCAATGGCGGCCGTCCCCAGGGCGATCGTCCCCAGGGCGGCTTCCGCAAGCCCGCAGAGAATAAGGAAGGAGGGGCTCACTAATGCTTCTGCCGAAGAGAGTAAAGTATCGTCGCGTGCAGCGCGGCCGTATGACCGGTAAGGCCATGCGCGGCAACACCGTCACCTACGGTGAATTCGGTCTTGTCGCCACTGAGCCCGCCTGGATCACCAGCAATCAGATCGAGGCCGCCCGTATCGCCATGACCCGTTACACCAAGCGTGGCGGTCAGGTTTGGATCAAGATCTTCCCCGACAAGTCCGTGACCATGCGTGCCGCCGACTCCCGAATGGGTTCCGGTAAAGGTACGCCTGAGTACTGGGTCGCCGTCGTGAAGCCCGGCAGAGTTCTGTTTGAGATCGCTGGCGTGCCGGAAGAGGCTGCCCGTGAGGCGCTGCGTCTGGCCAGCCACAAGCTTCCCTGCAAGACGAAGATCGTCAAGAAGGAAGACACTGAGATTGGTGGTGAATAAGATGAAAGCTAGTGAAATTCGCTCCATGTCCGCCGCTGAGCTGGAAAGCAAGCTGGTCGAACTGAAGAAGGACCTGTTCATGCTCCGTATGCAGCACGCTACCAATCATCTTGACAACCCCGTTAAGATTTCCGCTGTGCGTCGCGACATTGCCCGAGTCAAAACCGTGCTCCGCGAAAAGCAGCTCGAGCAGTGAGGAGGTAAGTGAGAATGAACGAAATGAGAACGACTTCCCGCAAGACCCGCGTCGGCAAAGTGGTGTCCGACAAGATGGACAAGACGATCGTTGTCATCGTGGAAGACCACGTGGCGCACAAAGTCTATAAAAAGATCATCGGCAAGACCTACCGCCTGAAGGCACACGACGAGAACAACGAGTGCCATGTTGGCGATATCGTCCGCGTGATGGAGACCCGCCCCCTGTCCAAGGACAAGAGATGGCGCGTGGTCGAGATCGTGGAAAAGGCGAAGTAAGGAGGCAACAACATGATTCAGCAGGAAAGTTATCTGAAGGTTGCCGACAATACCGGCGCCAAGGAAATCAAGTGCATCCGCGTTCTCGGCGGATCCAAGCGTAAATACGCCAGCATCGGCGACGTGATCGTTGCTTCCGTGCGCAAGGCGGCCCCCGGCGGCTCGGTCAAGAAGGGCGACGTCGTCAAGGCTGTTGTTGTCCGCACCGTGAAGCCGGTCCGCCGCGCGGACGGCACCTATGTGCGTTTCGATGAGAACGCCGCCGTCCTGATCAACGGCGAGGATAAGAACCCCCGCGGCACCCGTATCTTTGGGCCCGTCGCCCGTGAGCTCCGCGACAGTGACTTCACGAAGATCCTGTCTCTGGCTCCCGAAGTTATTTGAGGAGGGCGCAGAACATGAACATCAAAAAAGACGATAAAGTCGTTGTCCTGTCCGGCAAGGACAAGGGCAAGGAAGGCAAAGTCCTGTCTGCTGACCCGAAGGGCGGCAAGCTCATCGTGGAGGGCGTGAACGTCGCCACGAAGCACCAGAAGCCGAAAAATCAGCAGGATCAGGGCGGCATCATCAAGACCGAAACCCCGATCTATGCCTGCAAGGTCATGGTCGTCTGCCCGAAGTGCGGCAAGCCGACCCGCATTGCGCACAAGATCACCGACGGCAAGAAAGTCCGCGTCTGCAAGAAGTGCGGCGCCGAACTGTAAAGGAGGGAGCAACGAACTATGGCAAATATGCCTTCTATGAAGAAGAAGTATGTGGAGGAAGTCGCTCCCGCTCTGATGACGAAGTTCCAGTACGAGAGCGTTATGCAGATCCCGAAGATCGAGAAGATCGTCGTCAGCGTCGGCTGCGGCGACTGCAAGGATAACGCCAAGGCGCTCGACGCCGTCATCAAGGACATCACTGCGATCACCGGCCAGCATGCGGTTGCGACCGTCGCCAAGAAGAGCGTCGCAAACTTCAAGCTGCGTGAGGGTATGCACGTCGGCGTGAAGGTCACGCTGCGTCAGGACCGTATGTGGGAGTTCCTGGATCGCCTGTTCAACATCGCGCTGCCTCGTGTCCGCGACTTCCGCGGCATCTCGGCCGATGCGTTCGACGGCCGCGGCAACTACAGCCTCGGCCTCAAGGAGCAGATCATCTTCCCCGAGATCGAGTACGATAAGATCGAGAAGCTCCGCGGCATGAACATCGCCATCATCACCACCGCCAAGACCGATGAGGAAGCACGCGAGCTGCTCAAGCTCATGGGCGCCCCGTTCGTCACCAAAGCATAAGGGAGGAGCGACACAATGGCTAAGAAATCTATGATCCTCAAGCAGCAGGCGCCCGCGAAGTACTCCACCCGTCAGTACAACCGCTGCAAGATCTGCGGCCGTCCCCACGCTTACCTGCGCAACTACGGCATCTGCCGTATCTGCTTCCGTGAGCTGGCGTACAAGGGTCAGATCCCCGGCGTCCGCAAAGCCAGCTGGTAAAATTCTGCCGTTTGGCATTGTGAGCTGTGCTTGCTGTATACCAGATACAGCTGCGCACAGCGCCCTTCGCCAACCAACAGAATTTCGCCCGGGGCGGGATAACGGCTGCGCGGTGCACACCGCCTGACGAAAAATTTCCGCCCAGCGCTGAACCCTCGCGTTCAGCCCCAACTTCTGTAAGTTCGCCCCGCGCAGCCGCAGCTGGATCTGCGGCTGCCGGTGCGCACTGAAATACGGTGCCGGTCCTTATGATCTGAGTTCCGGTGCCGCGCCCCGCCCATGCCTGTGCGTTTGACCCGGCGCGCATGCATGGCTCACCGCTTTTGTGCCGCCCGGCACCGCGGCCGTGCCGCCGCCTCCGGCGGCGACATGAAAATGGACCGCGCGTCACGAAAGCAAGCTTTTGCCCCTTCGCAGAAAGGGCAGGGATGACGAAAGGCCGCAGGGAATCAAGCATTCATGCGGAACCTCGCCGCCCAAACCGTATCATCGGTAACTTCTAACTAAGGAGGAAACACAAATGCAGATCACCGATCCCATCGCCGATATGCTGACCCGCATCCGCAACGCTGGCAGCGCTCGGCACGAAACCGTGGACGTCCCGAATTCCAAGATGAAGAAGGCCATCGCCGAAATTCTTCTCGAGGAAGGCTACATCAAGAGCTTCCAGCTCATTGATGACGGCACCCAGGGCGTCATCCGCATCACCCTGAAGTATCTCCCCGGCAAAGAGAAGGCCATCCAGGGCCTCCGCAGAGTCTCCAAGCCCGGCCTGCGTGTCTACGCCGGCGCTGACGAGCTGCCGCAGGTCCTGCGCGGCCTCGGCATCGCGATCATCTCCACCTCGAAGGGCATCATGACCGACAAGAAAGCGCGTGCGCAGCACGTCGGCGGCGAAGTCCTCGCGTTCGTGTGGTAAGGGAGGTACAGAACAATGTCTAGAATTGGTAGAGCTCCCATTGAGATCCCCGCAGGCGTTGAAGTCACCTGCAATGGCAACGTTGTCACCGTCAAGGGCCCGAAGGGCACCCTGTCGCACAACGTGCACCCGGACATGACCGTCACGGTCGAAGGCAACACCATCCATGTCACCCGCCCGAGCGATGACAAATTGCACCGCTCCCTGCACGGCCTGACCCGCACGCTGATCCACAACATGGTCATCGGCGTGACCGAGGGCTTCAGCAAGACGCTCGAGATCAACGGCGTCGGCTACAGAGCCGTGAAGGAAGGTCAGAACCTGGTTATGCACCTGGGCTTCTCGCACACGGTCACCGTGTCCGAGAACGCGGACATCCAGATCGATGTCCCGAACCCGAACCAGGTCATTATCAAGGGTATCGACAAGGAAAAGGTCGGCCAGTTTGCAGCAGAAGTGCGCGCGAAGCGTCCGCCCGAGCCGTACAAGGGCAAGGGCATCAAGTACGATTACGAGCATATCCGCCGCAAAGAAGGCAAGACCGGCGCGAAGTAATTGGAGGTGTGCCTGAATGATTAAGAGACCGAATACGAAAGCGCAGCGCGTTCGCCGTCACCAGAGAGTGCGCGGCAAGATCTCCGGCACGGCCGAGAGACCGCGTCTGAGCGTGTTCCGCAGCGAAAACAACATTTATGCCCAGATCATCGACGATGTCGCCGGTAAGACGCTCTGCAGCGCCTCCACCGTGGAAAAGGGCTTTGAAGGCAATGGTGGCAACTGCGAAGCGGCAGCCAAGATCGGCAAGCTCATCGGCGAGCGCGCCGTGGCGGCCGGCATCACCGAGGTCGTGTTCGACCGCGGCGGCAACGTGTACCATGGCCGCGTCAAGGCTCTGGCAGAAGGCGCCCGCGAGGGCGGCCTGAAGTTCTAACGGGAGGAGGAAACGAAATGGCATATAACAATGACAGACGGGACAACCGCCGCAACCGCAGCGATGAGCCCCAGGAATTCAGCGAAAAAGTCGTTGCCCTCAACCGCGTTTCCAAGACCGTTAAGGGCGGCCGCGTCGCAAAGTTCTCCGCACTGGTCGTCGTCGGCGACGGCAAGGGCCGCGTGGGCTTCGGCCTCGGCAAAGCTGCCGAAGTTTCCGAAGCGATCCGCAAGGGCCTGGAGGACGCGAAGAAGAACCTGACCACCGTGACCCTGCAGGGCACGACGATCCCGCACGAGGTCATCGGCGAGTTCGGCGCCGGCCGCGTGCTGCTCAAGCCCGCCGCACCCGGCACCGGCGTGATCGCCGGCGGCGCCGTGCGTGCTGTGGTCGAGGCTGCCGGCATCAAGGACATCCGTACCAAGTGCCTGCGCTCGAACAACCCGGCGAACGTTGTCGCCGCGACGATGGAAGGTCTGAAGTCTCTGCGCAACGCCCAGCAGGTCGCTGTTTACAGAGGCAAGACCGCCGAAGAGATTCTGGGTTAAGGAGGGGCTGAGACATGGCAAATCTGAAGATTAAGCTCGTCAAGAGCCTCAGCGGCCGCAATGCCAAGCACATTGCCACCGCCAACTCCCTCGGCCTGCACAAGATCGGCAACGAGACCGTGCAGCCCGATAACCCGCAGACCCGCGGCAAGATCGCCAAGATCGGCTATCTCGTCGCCGTCACTGAAGAAGAATAAGGAGGGCCCCCAAAATGAATATCAACGAACTTTCTCCCGTTGTGGGCTCCACCCATGTCGGCAAGCGCAAGGGCCGCGGCCACGCGACCGGCAACGGCAAGACCGCAGGCCGCGGTCATAAGGGCCAGAAGGCCCGCAGCGGCGGCGGCGTCCGCATCGGCTTCGAAGGCGGCCAGATGCCTCTGGCACGCCGTATCCCCAAGCGTGGCTTCAACAATATTTTTGCCAAACCCCTGGAGATCATCAACCTGACCGCTCTCAACAAGTTTGAGGACGGCGACATCGTCACCGCAGAGGCCCTGCTTGCCAAGGGAATCCTGAGCAAGTGTGAATACGGCTACAAGGTTCTGGGTAACGGCAATGTTACCAAGAAGGTGACCGTACAGGCCGCTGCTTTCTCCCAGTCTGCCAAGGATGCAATCGAGGCTGCTGGAGGAAAGGCAGAGGTGATCTAAGTTGATCCAGACCATCAAGAAGGCTTGGGGCATCCCCGAGCTGCGCAAAAAGATCGTCTTTACCGCGCTGATCCTGCTGATCTTCCGGATCGGCAACGCCATCCCCGTCCCCTATGTGGACACCGGCCTGCTGGGCACCTATATCAACCAGCTGAGCACCACCGTGCTGAGCCTGTATAACGTGATGTCCGGCGGCGCCTTCGCCCAGGCCACCATCTTCGCCCTGGGCGTCCAGCCCTATATCAACAGCTCCATCATCATCCAGCTGCTGACCATCGCCATTCCCTCCCTGGGCCGCATGGCACAGGAGGGCGGCGAGGAAGGCAAGAAGAAGATCCAGTCCATCACCCGGTATGCCACCGTGGCCATCGCCATCATCCAGGGTGTCGGCTACTTCTTCCTGATGAAGAACTACGGCATCCTCACCAGCACGTCTGTGTGGGCCGCCCTGGTCATCATCGTGTCCTTCATTGCGGGCTCCTCCTTCGTGATGTGGATGGGCGAGCAGATCACCGAGTTCGGTATCGGCAACGGCATCTCCATCATCCTGTTCGCGGGCATCCTGTCCCGCGTTCCCACCATGGTGTCCCAGATGGTCGGGGGTATGCGGGCCGGTTCCCTGAAATGGTGGATGGTCCTGCTGGTCATCGTGGGCATCCTGCTGCTGATCGTGCTGATCACCTGGGTCAACGGCGCCGAGCGCCGCATCCCCGTGCAGTACGCCAAGCGCCAGGTGGGCCGTAAGATGTACGGCGGCCAGGCATCCACCCTTCCCATGAAGGTGAACATGTCCGGCGTTCTGCCCATCATCTTCGCTCAGTCCATCGCCATGATCCCCTCCACCATCGCCGCTTTCTGCAAGCAGCCTGAGAAGGGCACCTTCTGGTATGGCTTCCTGAACGCCATCGACACCAAGTCTGTGCTGTACATGATCTTCTATTTCCTGATGATCATCGCTTTCAGCTACTTCTACGCCACCATCCAGTTCAACCCCGTGGAGATCTCCAACAACCTGAAGAAGAACGGCGGCTTCATTCCCGGCTTCCGCCCGGGCAATCCCACCGCTGCGTTCATTCAGAAGGTCCTCAATAAGGTCACGCTCTTCGGCGCCGTGTATCTGGGTATCGTGGCCATTCTGCCTCTGATCATTGGCAAGATCGTCAATGTCGCGGCTCTGTCCATCGGCGGCACCTCCGTCATCATCGTTGTGGGTGTGGCGCTGGAGACCGTCCAGGCTCTGGAGTCCCAGATGCTGATGCGTCAGTATAAGGGCTTCCTGGAATAATCGAGGTGTGCAATATGAAACTGATCCTTTTAGGCGCTCCGGGTGCCGGGAAGGGCACTCAGGCTGACATTCTCAAGAAAAAGCTCAATGTGCCCACCATTTCCACCGGCAACATCCTCCGCGCCGCCGTCAAAAACGGTACGCCCACGGGCCTTCGTGCCAAGGAGTACATGGACGCCGGCCGCCTGGTGCCCGATGAAGTCATCATCGGCATCATCCAGGAGCGTCTGCAGGAGTCCGACTGTGCCAACGGCTACATTCTGGACGGGGTGCCCCGCACCATCGCCCAGGCCGAGGCCATGGAACAGGCCGGCATCAGCTTCGACGCCGTGGTGGCCATCGAGATCCCCGATGAAAAGATCGTGGCTCGTATGGGTGGCCGCCGTGTCTGCGAGAGCTGCGGCGCCAGCTATCACATCGTGAACATCCCTCCCAAGACCGAGGGCGTGTGCGACGTGTGCGGCGGCAAGCTCGTGCAGCGCAAGGATGATAACCCCGAGACGGTCCGTGACCGGCTGGCGGTTTATCATAAAGAGACAGAGCCCCTGAAGGGTTTCTACGAGGCCCGTGGGATTCTGAAAACTGTGGAGGACCAGCCCACCGTGGCTGGGACCACGCAGGCGATCCTGCGTGAATTGGGAGTGACCGAATGATCACGCTGAAATCCGCGCACGAGATCGAACTGATGCGCCGGGCGGGAAAGATTACCGCGGCTGCCCGTGCTGTGGCACGGGATATGGTAAAACCCGGCGTAACAACCCAACAAATTGACAAGGCAGTCTATAAGTTCATCACCGAGCAGGGAGCGACCCCGTCGTTCCTGCACTACAACGGCTATCCGGCCAGCGTGTGCGTCTCCGTCAACGATGAGATCATCCACGGCATCCCCGGCAAGCGGGTGCTGCAGGAGGGTGACATCGTCAGCGTGGACGTGGGCGCGTTCATCGGCGGCTTCCATGGCGACTGCGCCGGCACCTACCCCTGCGGGCAGGTGTCCGACGAGGCGCTGCGGCTGATCCGTGCCACCCAGCAGAGCTTCTTTGAGGGCATCAGGTACGCCCGGGAGGGCTATCGCCTGTCCGACATCTCCGCCGCCGTTCAGGCGTACGCCGAGAGTCAGGGCTACAGCATCGTCCGGGAGTATGTGGGTCACGGCATCGGGCGCAATATGCACGAAGCGCCGGAGGTGCCCAACTATGGCCGCCCCGGCCATGGCCCCCGCCTGCTGCGGGGCATGACCATCGCCGTGGAGCCCATGGTCAACGCGGGGACGGCCGCTATCAGGCAGATGCCGGATGGCTGGACGGTGAGGACAGCCGACGGGAAAAACGCCGCACACTACGAAAACACCGTACTGATCACCGACGGGGAGCCGGAGCTTCTGACGGACCCGGAGAAGTCATTGGTGTGATATGGACATTGTGAAAGCGAATATCGTAACATCTACCGCCGGCAGGGATAAGGGAGAGGTCTTCTTCGTCCTTGCGACGGAGGGGGACTTCCTCCTGCTGGCGGACGGCAGACGCCGCCGCGTGGAAAGCCCCAAGCGCAAGCGCCGCAAGCATGTGGAGCTGGTGCAGGAGGGGGGCGGCCCCGCTGCCGACAAGATCAGAAGCAGCGAAAAAATCACAAATAGTGAGCTTCGTAAAGCCTTAGCCGCAGTCAGCGGCGGTAATCAGGACCAGGAGGGATAGCACTTGGCAAAATCCGACATGATCGAAGTTGAGGGAGTGGTGGTCGAATCACTGCCCAACAC